>Ga0066835_10000012_pt1 | contig 50822 bp, 54 predicted proteins | sample ETNtaG_3_FD_67280 | JGI IMG/M metagenome (GOLD analysis project Ga0066835, IMG submission 67280) | Marine microbial and viral communities from oxygen minimum zone, Eastern Pacific Ocean - ETNP201302SV84 | ecosystem: Environmental > Aquatic > Marine > Unclassified ... | reverse complement strand
TGAGGAATCCAGAAGGGGGTCCTGTCCAGCTCCTCGTAGAGCAATGCGGACTTGGCCCTGTTTCTATCGATAGCCCCTTGTAGTCCACCGTTTTCCTCTACCCAAGAAAGGACCCTGTCCAAGACGAAAATCCCGAATGTGTTCGGCGTGTTGAACATGGACCCCTTGGATATGTGGGTCCTGTAGTCAAGCATCGTGGGAAGCCCATCTCCTATTCTCGAAACAGCCCAGGGGGAGAGGATGACCAGTGTCACTCCACTGGGGCCCAGATTCTTTTGGGCTCCGGCATAGATCACATCATGGGCAGAAACGTCTATCGGAACGCCACAAATATCCGAGCTTGCGTCAACCACTAGGTGCTTTTTTCCTACCTCTGGGGTCTTGTGGTACTGGGTTCCAAATAGCGTGTTGTTGGAGGTGTAGTGAACGTATTCAGCATCCTCTCTGATTTCAAAATTCCCGTCCATGGGCACGGATTTGAACCCCCTCTCAGAGTCATCCCATGATGCCACACAGTCGCCTATCCTGCATGCTTCCTTGAGGGCCTTCTGAGACCACCCCCCTGTAACCAGGAAGTCGGCCTTGTCACCATCCCCAAGTAGATTCAGGGCCGTCATGTAGAACTGGGTCGAAGCCCCTCCCTGAAGGAATAGAATGTGGTAGTCTTCGGGTACGGACAGAATCCTCCTGACTCTACTCATTGCCGAGTCTATGACCTCTTGAAAGAATGTGCTCCTATGGGAAACTTCCAGTAGTCCGAATCCGCTATTATTCAGATTGGGTAGAGAGGAGGCCACATCATTCACCACATCCAGAGGTAACACCGCAGGCCCAGCACCAAAATTGTGCACGCGCCCATCTCCGCTCATGGCTCACGCACGATATCCAGTCTTTCAGCTCATCGTCTCAAAGGCAGGGTTCTTCTCTGGAAGTCGGGACGGCGTTACATGATTAGCGTCGGCCTGGTGATGTTACAGGGGGCCAGACATGACCACATATCATCATTGAACGAGGCGTCCAGAGATTTGGGCTTGGAAATAGAAATAATCGAGATAAGGAAGCTGAGCGAACTCACATCAACCGATCCCGATGCCATAGTAATACCTGGAGGAGAGTCCACCACAATGAGAAAAACAGGACAGGATAAATCTTCTATGCTAATCCCCGGAATGTTTGATTGGATCAGGGATAACCCGTCAAAGCCAGTCTTGGGAACTTGCGCAGGAGCCATACTTCTGGCAGACCCACAGGATGGAAATCCTCCTCTTGTCGAGGCACAGATAGACAGGAACGCATATGGCCCCCAGTATGAATCGTTTCAAGCAACCGTGAGTTCCTCACTTTTGGGCCGGGAGTTCCCGGGAATTTTCATCAGGGCCCCGAAATTCATTTCTTCGGAAAACGAGGTATGTGCGACGATGGGGAAGGAAATAGTAGGAGTGAAGAACGGCAGAGTAATAGCACTGACTTTCCACCCTGAGTTGTCAAGTGATAAGGGGTTCCACAGGTGGCTCCTAGAGAGTGTGTGCGGTGAGTAGTGTGCCTGAGTTCCCTCAATTCGTCGATATCGAGGAGTCCCCAAACTTTCTGGATTGCGAAGGGTGCATACAATGTCAGATGGGTAGCAAGCTTGTTCTTTTCATTACTGGAAACTGCCATTGGAGGTGCGACTATTGCCCACTTTCTGAAACCAGACGGGATATCGATTTCATGTATGCCAATGAGAGGCCATGCAACGATTTTGATGAAGTAATTGAGGAAGCTAGGGCGATGAGGGCTACGGGAGCTGGTATCACCGGTGGAGATCCATTGATGGCCAAAGAGAGGAGTTTAGAGGGAATTAGGAGGCTAAAGCGAGAATTCGGCGACGATTTCCACATCCACATGTACACAAGCATCCCATTCAAAGCTCAGTGGGCCAGTGAGTTTGCAGATGCCGGACTTGATGAGATAAGATTCCACTTTCTAGATCTTTCCAGCCAGGAATATAAGGAGGTAATTGAGGCATGCTCTGATGCTGGAATATTCACTGGGGTAGAGCTCCCATGTGAGCCCGATAAGGAAAGGGAGCTATTACAGATCATTGAAGATATGAGGGACTTTGATGTCAGCTTCATGAATCTTAATGAGCTGGAGATTACTGTCGGAAACCATGAAAATATGGAGCTTAGGGGATTTAATTTGTCTACGGAGATCACTGCTGGGGCAGAGGGTTCTTCCAAGCTAGCTCAGTCGATTAGAGACAGAGTAATGGCTGCCTCCATAGGCGCTCCTGACCCAATTGATGGCCTGAAGAGGGAGCCATACGGATTTCATCTGAAATACTGCACCTCGTCCTACAAGGATGCTGGGCAGATGAGGAGGAGATTCATGCGCCGGGGGGAGGCAACCATTTCACCTCATGAAACCCTCAGCGATGATGCCACATTGCTGTTCGGAGTGGTCTACTCAGAGCAGGACCTCCATGAGTCTTGGATAAGAGAAATATCAGATTTCACAGGCCTTCCCAGAAGGTTCATGTTCTACGATGAGGAGAATTCCCGAATAGAGGTTCCAATAGCGGTTGCTGAGCAGATAGCGGGAGAAGTTTCAGCCCCAGTAGCCATCGTAGAGGTGACTCCCACTTTCGACAGGACCGAAGTCATGCTCATATGGCTCAATAATCATAGAATTTGATTTAAGCCACGTTGGGTTGATACGTCTCTGACCAGTGTGAACGAACGTGCCAGTTAGTGTAGCCGATCCGGATGCGAACATTGCTGATCCTTACAGGAGGCTCTCTGCATCACAGATGGTAACATGGAATGCATGCCCCAGACTCTGGTATTACAACAATATACTCAAGCTGAGAGGGCCATTGCCTCCGCAGATAATTAGGGGCAATGCTGCTGAGTCCTGCATATCAAGAGTTATGAGAGACTCCCCCTCATTAGTTCCTAAGGATGCAGGTGATATCCTGAAGTCTCCAATCTTGGACGACGGTAAGCCAGCTTATGAGTATGATGAATTGTGGCCATCGCCTTCCATTCAGGCCATTAATGAATCAGAATGGCCCAAAGACCGAACGTCACTCGAGGAGTGGGCAATGGCGAGGGTTGATGCCCACTTCGATAAATGCTGGAATGATGCAGTAAGGGAGTGGGAGTCTCTCACAAATAGATCGGGAGAATCAGATCAGGCAGATATAAACGAATGCCGAAAGATGGTAGAGAATGGAATAAAAATGCACATCGATCAAGTAGAATTGTGCCTGAATAATCTGAGCAGTGGAGTATTGGAATCTTGGAGAAAGGGGGAAAATCGCCCTGAGTGGCCTGCTCCCGATGGATTCCCCTTGCTCTGGACACAACCTCATCCCTGTGCTAGACCAGTCGGTAGTAATGTAACATGGGCCGAGTCATGGGAGATAGCTCGACCCTGGTTCGTGGATCCCGACGCGGACTCGTTTACCCAAACAACTTCTCACCCAGAAGGATGGTTCCAGGGGGAATATGACCTAGTTTACAGATGGACAGGAAGACCATCGGTTATCGACATCAAGGCATCACAGGGCAAGGGAGACAGGTCCGGTGGTTACATTGAGCAACTTCGGCTCTATGCATGGCTATGGTGGGAGACTCATGGAAGGGTGGAGGAACTAGAGCATCTTGGAATATGGTACCTAGGGACGGGTACAGTCAAGGAAGTGGAAAAACCCACTCTCAAAGATCTGGAGGAATACTCTGAGGAACTCAAAGAGGTTTACTCCAAGGTCCATGCTTCAAGACCGTCCATAGTGGACTGTCCGACAACCCCATCTCCCCTGAGGTACTTTGAATCAGGTGGAATTCCGGCTAATCCCCCAGTTGACTCAGAGCCAATGGCGAGATGCAGAAATTGCGATCTGAGGGGAGTATGTGAGAATGGGAGTCACGAACTAGACCTTCCTTCCCATACTAGGATAGAAAGATTCGGCCACTCTTGGCCGATCACGTCGATTTCGGATATCAAGACCAGAGTGGATGCCACCGGAGTTGTTTCCAATCTCAAGGGCCCCTCTCTCGAAGAAAAGGGAGGGGTCGAGTTATCATTCAGGCTTCAGGACGGCTATGATCGAGCCAAAGTTAGAACGAGCAGATATGGGTCTCCAACCAATGTTACGAGATCCATTTCCAACAGTACAAGAGTCAAGGTTGGAGGGGCAATCCCCTCTGTATGGAGGGGAGAGGTAGTCCTGGATATTGACGATCAGTCATCTATCATCATAGCCGGAGATGAGGAAACCCATCCAATAGTGGAGATCGAAACTAGAGTAAATGTGATTGGAAGAATTTGGTCAGTCAATGCCTTCCCTGACGGCCAAGGAATATCACGTTGGTCGATTACTATACTAGACAACTCTGGCGCCGCTGGAGTTATCGCATTCAAGCAGTTCATTCCTGTCCTGGCTGCAGGCCTCTCTAGAGGGGATGAAATAGCAATACTGAATGGGGAGGTAGGTGAATTCAATGGTGTCCCACAAGTCAAAATCGGCCCTAACACAAGGGTGGTTTCAGTCAGAACGTCCGAAGATGTTCCCGAATTTTGATGGCGCCGAGAGAGGGATTTGAACCCCCGCGTCCAATGGACAGTGGATTTCGAATCCACCGCAATACCGGGCTATGCGATCTCGGCAGCGTGCCGGCCACCAGCGAATCAGAAATAAGGGTGACTGGCTTCGTTAGGTCCATGAAGATCGAGATAAGGAGTGGCGATGAGACATATTATGTTGATTCGGATAAGCCAATTTCCGTTGGATCAGTACTGGACAACCTAGGAATAGCCCACTCCACAGTTCTCGCAGTCATTGGAGACACAATCATACCGCATACGTCTATCATTAGTGACGATGTGAGTATTGAACTGGTCATAGTTTCAAGTGGGGGTTAGTTTCTCTGTCAGAATCGTTCCTGCCTCCACAGTGGTCAAATCATGCCCCTTTCTAATCAGAGCAGCCTTATTCCCAATTAGTCTGTAACAATCGTTCTCACTCATTAGGTACGAACCCTCATACAGCCCTATGACCGGGTATTCATTCATCTCATGGAACTCACTGATTCTCCTGGCCCTAGACTCCCCAAAGTGCTTTGAAAAATCCCCCTCTTCTGATTCTCTGAACCATATTCCACCTGGATAGTAGTGAGGATTAATTTGGAATGGAACTAGTCCTAAGGTCTCGAAAGACGGGACCATAGTGATTGGCATGTCATTTGTCGTCTGCATTGTTGGACAAGCAACATTGGCTCCCGCACTCACACCTGCGTATGGCTTTCCCTCAGTGATAACCGACTTCCTGATCGGATCCATTAGCCCACGCTCATGCAACTCCCTAACAAGAAGCCAAGTGTTCCCCCCGCCAACATACACTCCATCAAAATGTTCCAATTCTGATGCCGGATCGTCAAATTGATGGATTCCAATCAGGTCTATTTCTCCCCCTGCGAAATCCCGCATTCTTTTGGTGTAGGCATCATGATCGGTGGATGCGTAAGGAATGAACGCAACTCTCTCACACCCCGAGAAATTTTCAGTCATCAATTTCCTGTATGTCACTCGCCTTTCCTCTGTACCCACTCCCCCACTACCTAGAAGCAAACTCACAATGATCACCTAGACGTAGAAATCGCTTGTCTGAGACCCCTCTTCTAATCCCATCGCCCCCTCAAGAGAAATAGAGCCCTCGTATCCCTCCATCAGTTTCCTCGCTATTTCTTCTGTGGAGTCTATGTCCAAGTCAAGTGGCAAATCCAAACCATTTTCAATCCAATTTGCTAATCTGCTCGCGGCTAGAACATCCGTGGTAGACCCAACGGTTTCTGCCACCAATGCAAATGTGTTTACTCCGAAGAGCGGGGACATTGAAACAATCAGTCCAGCCACTCCTATCATTCCAGCCTCCGGCCTTTCTTTGCTAACAGGAATGTCGTTGGCCACTAGGTCCCTCCTGACATCTTCGTCAGCACAGATGACATGTATCCCCTTGTCTTCCGCTCCTGAGGCCAATCCCGCCAAAACAAGCAGCATAGGTGTCGATGATTCCGAACAAATCGTAAGAATCTCTTCCGCAACTTCATTCTGTCCGGCAGATGTCATCGGCTGCATCTCCCCCCCAATTACTATCACAGTTTGCCCATCCGGCAGAATCACCGATTTTATCTCCATTCTGGGAGGCCTCATGAGGCCACCAGAGTCGAATGTAGAATGGGGTGGAAAATCATGATTTAATATCCAACCTAGAGTTCGTGATGGATGTTTTTCAACTAAGGAATCAACTAGTATCTTCCCTACATTACCGACCCCAGGAACGGCTTCTAGGACTGCTGAATGTTCAGGAAGGCCATCCCCAACGAGCCAATGGACCCTGCTCCTATTCATCTCTCTGCCTCCTCATTTGGCGAAGGAAGCGACTCCACCCATTCGTCACTCCCAGCATTCTCCCTCTCTCTCCTTCTTTTTCCCTGAGGGTCCTCGGGAGAATACTTCAGTGGAGCCGATGTAACCATTACCTTTCCACAAACATCGCAATCAGGGCCGAGGCCGTACAAATCGCAAGACTTGCAATACTGTAGTTTGCTTCTCACCATGTCTATCAAGTAGCTAGCGGAGTCTACTAGTCAATGAACCATCCGTAAGGTTCGCGTCTTCAAGAGCGGTCTATTGATAGTGAACCATTCACCGTGGACATACTTTTCTTTACTGCCTCGACTGCAGACTCCCACAAGGACTCAGCCACCTGATAGTCAGGGGCCCTGATGTCCACCCGATAGCTCGGAGCACCGTCATAATGGCAAGTCAGCGTTACTTCTTCCAGCCCGTCGGCACACGCCTCGGCATCGAGCAATGCGTCCCTTATTGCGTAGACGCCTTCTTCCCCCCATACTTGAATCTCGAAAACACCTCTGATTTCAACGAATGGTGGTATTATGTTCTCCATTGCAAGAGATGTCACTACTCCTGTCCAATCTCCATCAAATCCGGCGTCAATTAGCGCACTATCGCTTATCGCGCACTCCTCTAGAGCCCCGTATAGAGTTCCGAATGTCTCTATCATCGCACTGGATATTTCGGCACTCTTGGCATCGTCCCAGCCGACTCTCTCAGCGGCGACCCTCATGATCTGATTCGCTCGTTCTTCGTTCTTCCAAGCCTGTACAGTATCTCGTCTGCGCTCCTCGGAGACGCTTTTTAGTGAAAGCTCGACCCTCTTCCTATCTTTATTGACTTGTATTACTTTGGCTACGACTCTCTGCCCCTCTCTTATATGAGCCCTGATGTTTCTTACCCATCCCGCGGCTATTTCCCCCACGAAGACGAATCCCTCTCTTCCATCGTAACCATCCAAGCTCAGGTAGGCACCATTTTGCTTGATGTCTTTGACGGTACAGATTAGAAGATCGCCCTCTTCTGGCCATTCTTCTACGTTATCGCTCATCTAATGCCCCCTTCACTCGAGGACATCAACTACGGTACTTCCAGAGAGTTCAGCCTTCCCGCCTTTTGGGACGGCTAGAGTAGAACCGCAAACCGAGCATGAAATCTCAGTTGAGGCACGGTCAAAAACAATCGATTCAGCCCCACAGTCTCGACAACTTACTCTCAGAAACTTACCAGACATTCTAATCCTCACTTATCAACTAGCTCGAACTTTCGAGCCCTCTTTCCTCGAGGGGAATGTGCCTTCCCCGTTTCGCTACATCTGTAAACAAGATTAACCCTTTTGGTAGGTTTCTCCCCAGATGGCTTTGGCCTTGGGAAACCTCTGTATCCAGAAGTAACCTTACGGAACCTCCTCTGACCCCATTTCAACTCGCTAGCACGCCTCTTCTTGACGCGCTCCACGGTGTGCTCGGTATGCTTGCCTGCAGCAGGACTGTATCTCTTTACCTTCCTGGGCATCTTAACCATCAGTTGCACCTCGTTGCTTAGTAGCGAGGCCGGCGACCGATGGCCTGTTTATGAAGTCTATCGAGAGAAATCCCCATTGCGAATTAATGAGTCAGACCAATTTATTGCAAAATCAACAATAATCCCTTTGCCCTCCGAGGTCCGTGACTGAGATGTGGCTCCAGTGGTGGATTGCCTTATTTCTCCTGATCTCAGGCTATTCTATGGCCAGAATGGGACCAGCTTTCGACAGATCGAGATTCGGTTTCCTTGTCTTCTTTGCTGGTTTGGTATTGACTCTCTTGCCCACTGAAGGATTAATGAGTTCCGAAGATGCCGCATCTGAGTCACTGAAGCTCACACTTTCATGGGCTATCCCGGGGGTAATCGGGCTTTACATAGTTGCATCAGGGGCGCCAATTTACAATGAGTCAAATCTCTTCAAGCTCCTAGTTGGGTGGTCTTTGACGCTCTACTCTATGTGGGCTATGTTAGTTTCCTGGGGTCCAGATATTGATATGATTGGCAATACGGTTTCATCTGCATTAGGAGTGTCGTTAACTTTGATAATTTACCTTTACTCCATCAGAATAACAGAGTCAATTAGCTCCGGGGACTCAGTTACAAAACCCCTGAAAGGCGATGAGATTAAGCACATCTCTGAGATTTTACAATCGAACTTAGGAGATATGGAGGCTAAAGAATGAGCGAGATTATAACAGTGTTTTTCGGATCGATAATCCTCGCATCGATGACCATACTAACCCATCTAATTTCCGCATATCACCCCTACCACAGACCCGCCCCTCTCGCACTTTCATCTCTGGCCACTATGTCCCTGGCCGTGCTCGCCCTTTCGCTGATAAACGATGAGTTGAGTTACCTTGAGATAGTTAGGAGCTCTGTCTCAGAATCGATTTCTTCATTGCTGAATATTCTCCCTCTCATTTATGTCTCCATTGCGATAATACTGGTTAAAGTATCATTTCAACACAGGAAAGAAGAACCACTCTAGCTCGAGAGGATCCCGACTAGCAGAGGGGAACGCTGATAACACCCACGCCGGTCGCGAGGTCGTTCAATAGGTGGTTTGTATGTCCAAGGGTACTCCAAGTATGGGAAAAAGACAGAAGTCCACACACATCAGGTGCAGAAGGTGTGGGAGGCACTCTTTTCACAAGACAAAGTCTGTTTGCTCCAGTTGCGGTTATGGTCAGACCGCCAAGCTTAGGAAATACAGGTGGAGCAAAAGAAACCGCTCCATGGGAAGTAAGTAATCTTCACGAAAGGGCTAAGTCCCTCGCCCTCAAGCGGAGTACGGTAGCCGATGTGCGGGATCATCGGAATTTTATCTCATCCTGATTCTCAAGTATCACAATCTCTGTATGATGGGTTGTTGGTGCTTCAACATAGAGGGCAAGATGCGGCGGGCATTGTTACAAGCGATCATGAAAATATCTCACACAGAAGGGCCAATGGACTGGTACGTGACGTCTTCAGGTCAAAGCACTCGAATTCTCTCAGGGGCTCAATGGGAATAGGGCATGTTAGGTATCCTACTGCAGGCTCAAGCTCAGTTGCAGAGGCACAGCCATTCTACACGAATACTCCCTTTGGAGTTAGCCTAGCACACAATGGTAATCTGAACAACACCTCTGACATCATTTCCGGTCTCTTGGAGTATGATCACAGGAGGATAAATACCAGTTCTGATTCTGAGGCCCTACTGAATCTCTTTGCCGCAGAGATCCAAAGGTCCCTTAATGGAAGGCCGGGGGGACTCGATTCGCTCACAGAAGAAGATATTTTCAGGGCCATTGAAAGACTACACCTTAGGGCGGAAGGAAGCTACAGCGTAGTTGCAATGATTACAGGATGGGGCATTATCGCATTCAGGGACCCCCATGGCATCCGCCCTCTCTCGATGGGAAGCCGTGTTGTTAATGGCTTCACAGAGAGGTTATTTTCCTCGGAGAGTGTTGCATGCAACACACTAGGTTTCAACCATGAAGGAGACGTCTCACCAGGCGAAGCCGTAATTTCGAGAATGGATGGCACCATGTCATCAAAACAATGCTCCAATGAAGTCTCGCATAGCCCTTGCATTTTCGAGCATGTATATTTCGCTAGGCCAGACTCAGTTATTGATGGAATCTCCGTCCATTCTTCAAGGATTAGAATGGGTGCATCTTTGGCCAGACGAATATCCGAAAAGCTCCCAGATCATGGGATAGAATCAGTAATCGCTGTACCGGACAGTGGTAGAATCGCCGCCTTGGAGCTTGCCAGGGTTCTGGGTGTCCCCTACAAGGAAGGATTTGTCAAGAATAGATATATCGGGAGGACATTCATTATGCCCGGGCAGTCAGTTAGAAAAGACTCAGTTAGGAAGAAACTAAACACAATCCAGGAGGAATTCCAAAACAAGGTAGTACTGATAGTGGACGACAGTATTGTCAGGGGCAATACCTCAAGAAGAATAGTCTCTATGGCCAGGGAAGCTGGAGCAAAAAAGGTGTATTTCGCTTCTTGCTCCCCTCCGATCATTCATCCAAATGTGTACGGTATCGATATGCCTGCAAAGTCAGAGTACGTCGCACATGGAAGGACAATTGAGCAAATCTCTGAGGTTATTGGAGCAGACTGGATGATCTATCAGGAATTGGATGATTTAATTGAGGCATGCAAAGGAGATTCAGGTCCAGATCTAGTGACTTTCGACTGCTCATGCTTCGATGGGGTCTATGTTACAGGCGGAATTAACGAAGAATACCTAAAAAGAATAGAGGAGATGAGAAGCGACGCGGCCAAACAAAATGCATAGATCCAATTATAGTCAAAGTCAAGCCAACACGCCCCCTCCCTATGAGCATGAAAACGTCCATCGCGGCATTCTCTGGAATGATCGCGAAGCAGGAATTAGAATGCTTCGTAAAGACGGAAGATGGTTTTGCAATATCATTAAGCAATGAAATTATTTTCCTTGACAGGGGATGTCAGGTGATTTCAAAACATCTCTATGATGGACTAATTATTGCAATGGATGGTACAGAAACTGGAACCATCGTCGTAAGTGCGAAAGGAGATGTAGATGTGATTAATCTAAATCAAATTGAGAATATTTTCTCTGGTGAAGAATGCAATGGTGCTTCATTTTCCGAGGACAAAATTTTCATCTCACAAGAAAATAATGAGATATTGACTATCTACAAAACAGGGATGTACGCACTCTCTGCTCCTGCCGACGAATCGAATATCATCCATGTGTCCGATGATGGCAATAGCCTCGCTGTGGCTAGTAAAGGGGGAGCTTTGACCATATTTGGCCCCAGTCTAAAGACAGCTCATCATTCGCCACCCAGGGATGATGACTTAGAGGTAATTTCTGCAATTTGTTCGAACGGGAGGGGGAGATTCCTCGTTTCCAGGTCTTCATTAGGACTAGTAGTTGATGAAAGGGCGACAAATAGGATAGAGCTATGGGACATCAAGAAAGGCCTAATTATGGAAGCTGAGGTTCCTTCAAGGATAACTTGTATCGCACCACACCAAAACGGATATGTGGCGGGGTGCTTTGAGGGAGAGGTAATTCTAATTGGACAGGATTTACAGGTATCTACGATTTCAAAATCGGAATACTCAATTTCGGATATTTTGGAATGGGAGGGGGATATCATCTCCTCATGCTGGTTTTTTGTCGAAAGAATGAATCAATCAGGGACTAAGATTTGGTCATTCGAGCACCAAAATCTGGTGAAAGGAATTCTCAAAATAGGGGATAATCGAGTCGTAGTTTTCGGAAAAGGAGGGGATGCGAATACAGGCAATCACATTTCCTTAATCCTTCCAGATGGAGAAACCCAGGAGGATATCACTAGTAGTAAATCAGAAATGAAGACCATCGAACTTTCCGATGAGAAACACTCAGGAATGCTCTCAGAGAATGAGTCTTCGGCAGCATCTCAAAGGGCCCCATTAGATGGCATTGAGGATTTAATTTCCGAAATTACAGAGCCGATTGAGGATACCGAATACGAAAAAGAGAGCCATAATGGAGACTTGCTTGAGTCTCTGGCGTCAACTGCGCGCTCACTGAATATCCCTCCAGTGGCAAATCCAGGAGAGGATATCACTGTATCTTCTAATGAGGATTCAAAAGCCGATATTATACTGGATGGCTCCGACTCATACGATCCTGATGGGGAAATAGTCTCGTGGTCATGGAGCACAGCCAGTGGTAGAAACTTGGGCCAGTCTAAGATAGTCAGGGTGAGGCTTAATCCGGGAGTTCACGTTTTCACTCTCAAAGTAACTGACAATATGGGAGCGGAGTCAGAAAGTAGTATGACTGTGAGGGTCATCGACTAGAGCTTGGCGAGCTCTTCCTTCAGAGATGGAAGCGCCTCCTCCCATGTTGCAACTATTCCATAGTCTGCTACTCCAAAAATTGGGGCATCGGGATCTTTGTTTATCGCAACTATGTATTTGCTGGAACGCATACCTGCTAGATGTTGTATTGCGCCGCTGATTCCCACGGCGATATACAAGGAGGGGTTAACGGTCTTACCAGTTTGTCCAACTTGCATGCTGTGGGGTATCTCATCCCATGAATCTACGGCCGCCCGACTTGCTCCAACAGCAGCACCGATGACATCAGCCACCTCATTCAAGTGAGAGAAGTTTGCGGGATCCCCCATCCCTCTTCCACCAGAAATTATGATATCGGCTTCTGAGACATCAAGTCTTTCACCTGCCTTTGCCATGGCTTCTTTGACAGCAACCGAAACCTCAGATGTACTGTCTACAGTAATCAGCTCAGCATTACCGTCTGAGCCTGCACTCTCGAAGGCATTCTGCCTTAGTGTTATCACGCAAGACCCAGAAGCTGTGAAGGTCTCAACCGCCTTTCCCGAATATATCGATCTAGTCATCTTCAGGTCTTGGCCAATCTCTGTCAAATCCTGTACCACTGGGACTCCCAATTTTGAGGCTATTTGAGATGCCAACTCCCTTCCTGTAGGAGATGAGGAAGCTATCACGACACCCTCGCAGTGAGGCGCCATAACAGCTGACCAGGCCCCGCTGTCGAAGGACGAGAAACAATCGCCCTTTAGGGAAACCACTTTGGAGACGCCTGAAATCTCAGACGCCTCACTTTCACCTACTCCTCCTGGGCACAACAGTGTGATTGTTCCACCCAATGAACCAGCCGCACCAGCGAGCTGACTAGTTACACTATGCAATTGATTTCCACTCGTTTCAGCAATAATTGTTATGTTCATATTCAATCCTCCTAAATTACATTCGCCTCTTCGCGGAGCTTCGCGACAACAGTTGGGACCGACTCAGCCCCCTCGAATTTTTGCCCAGGAGGCTTCTCCGGTGGCGAATCATGTGCTTGAATCTTGATGCCAGACTCCCCTATATCAACTCCCAAATCTCCAGGGCTAACTGTCTCGATAACCTTCTTCTTGGCCATCATTATCCCCTTGACATTAGGCCTTCTGAGCTCAGTTCCCGCTTTGTCAAACGCGAAAAGACAGGGTTTTGAAACCACAACCCTCTCATTTCCAGAGGGACTACCTCTTAGTGCGCTGAAGCCGTCTCCATTCATGCTGACTTCGGAAACCATGCCAACGCACGCTGCGCCGATTAGACTTGCTAATCCCGGACCAGTGGATCCAGAGTTGGTGTCTGCGGCTTGCTTCCCGCACAGAATGACGTCAGCGCCACAGTGCTTGATAGCGGCGGCAAGGATGGATTGAATTTGCTTACTGTCCATTTCACTTGTGTCCGCCTCAACATGCAGCATCGAGTCGACTCCGACAGCAGCCGCATCTGTGAGCATTTTGGAAGATCTAGATGGACCGCAGGTAATGGCAACTAGGTCCCCAGCCCCCGACTCTTTCAACTGGAGAGCATACTCTAGTGCATACTCATCGTAAGGGCTAGTCGACCATTTCGATACCGAACCTTGATCAACCCTCCCTTCCGATACGGTAATCTTCGCTGTTGTATCAGGAACTTGCTTCAGTAGTACTGCTATAGTCATGGTATCCCTAACGTTGCGACTGTAGATACGCATATCAAGATTGACCTGATTCAACCTCTAGAATTTAGCTCAAATGTCTGGTAAATGACTGAATCCCAGTTATGTGTCTGCCAAGAATTAGGTTGTGTATGTCATGAGTCCCTTCATAGGTTTTCACGGACTCTAAATTTGCCATGTGCCTCATTACGGGATATTCGTCTAGTATTCCGTTTGCACCATGGATATCCCTGGCCACCCTAGCAATTTCCAGGGCAATATCTACATTATTCATCTTGGCGAGAGAAATGTGCTCAGGAATCCAATTACCCGCATCTTTCTTTTGGGAAAGGTGATATGCGAGTAGCTGGGCTTTGGTAATCTCTCTAAGCATCCAAGATAGTTTGTTCTGGACAAGCTGGTATGAAGCTATTGGGTGATCGAATTGTATCCTACTTAGTGAGTACTCCTTGGCCGAATCGAAACAAGCTTGAGCCGCCCCAATGGCGCCCCAAGATATCCCGTATCTGGCATTATTGAGGCAAGAAAATGGCCCCCTGAGCCCTTTCACCCCAGGAAGAATCCTGTCCTTGGGAATTTTGCAATCTTGGAATACCAACTCACTCGTAACGGATGCTTTCAGGGAATGCTTGCCTTTCATCTCAGGGGCAGAGAACCCTTCATCGCCATCCTCGACAATAAAACCGCGGATAACTCCGTCTAACTTAGCCCAGACCACGGCAACCTTTGCAATGGAGCCATTGGTGATCCACATTTTTGCACCATTCAGAAGGTAGTGGTCCCCCATATCCTCGGCTCTGGTAATCATATCTCCTGGATTTGAGCCGTAATCAGGCTCTGTGAGGCCGAAACAACCAATCCATTCTCCACTGGCCATTTTAGGCAAGTAGTAATTTTTCTGCTCTTCAGATCCAAAGTCCCAAATCGGATACATTGCCAGTGAACCTTGGACAGACGCAAATGATCGAAGTCCACTATCGCCCCTCTCAAGCTCCCTGCAAATTACTCCGTATGCTGTGTATGAGAGTCCTGGGCATCCATATCCCTTCAGAGGAGCGCCAAGTACCCCCATCTCTCCCAGTGTCACTCTCCACTCATCGGGAAACACCCCGTCCCTGCATGCATGCTCGATTTTTGGCAGGACTTCGTTATCAACGAAATCTCTTACCATGTCTCTAACCATTCTTTCCTCATCAGTCAGGAGCGAGTCGACATCGTAGAAGTCCAAGGCTTCGAATGGCATATTCTCAGGCACCGCGGTGTACTTTCACTCATCAAGGTATGGAATGAAACATCTCCTTCTAATCCCCTATCCCGGGGGGTTTAACATCCAGAAAATACCCCTGAAATTTTTCATACGCACGCCAAAATATCCCATCTTAACTCGAAATACAAGCCTCGATAATGACAGAATTGAATAGTATCCCATCTAGCGCATGGCCATGGAGCGATTCGACGTACGACGAGGGAAGGTAAAGGAAATTGAGGAAGAAGGAGGGTTATCCGTACTTGCAAGAAGCTTTTTTGACACAATTGAGGAAGATAAGGACGGGTCTTTTTCAGGCTCTCATGGAATAATGACATCGATTTCAGGAAGATTCGAGGGGAATGCCTTGATTGTTGACGTCACAAATGTTGCTCCCAATTTCGAAGATCCAGATGCCATGAAGGCGGCTATGGATGATAGGAAGAGGTGGACAGCGTTCTTGGATGAAGCCACCGGATATAACTCGAAGCAACGGGGAGACAAGGCCAAGGAGTGGGCAAAGAAGGCCTCGAAAGCCAAATCCGCCATTTCTTCAGCTCGACACTTTATGGAAATGTCCGAATCCCTGGGTCAAGATAAGAAGGATAAGGCGGAGGAGCTAATCGCGGAGATTGAAGAAGCATTAGACTCCAATGAAAACACAAAGGCAGCTGGAAGGGCCGAGAAACTGAATAAGCTGTTCAATTAGGTGATGAATATGTCCAATGAGAACGACTCATTGCGCGATGATGGCATTCGCCAGAAAATAGCGAAGATGTTCTCAGGGTGTTTAGAAGTTGTAGGTCCGGAACACGTTGAAGAAGTTCTTTCTGGAAAGGCATCACACTCGGGGGATAACAACCTTGTAGCATATATCGGCCTAGAGCCTAGTGGAAAGGCACATCTTGGCTGGCTATTGCTTTCTCGTACCATCAGGAACATGTTAGATGAAGGAGTGAATGTAATAATCCTCCTGGCAGATTGGCATGCATGGGTGAATGATAAATTCGAAAGAGACATGGGAAAGATTTCACTAGCCGCAGATTACATGTCTGAGGTTTTTACTTCGTTGTTAGGGCATCCAGAAGTTGGCGACGAGCCGGGGCAAATCCGATTCATCCGGGCCTCAGAAATCATGGACACTGGTGAATACTGGGAACGAGTCCTAAGATGCTCAAAAAACATGAGCCTGTCAAGAGTAAGACGGACGTTCAGTATAATGGGGAGGGATGAAGACTCCTCCGACCATGATCTGTCCGCATTCTTTTATCCCGCCTTGCAGGCAGCAGATATATTCGAGCTTGAGGTTGATATTGCCTTTGGCGGGATGGACCAGAGAAAAGCTCACATGTACATGAGAGAGGTTGCAGACAGGAATGGGTGGACAAAGCCTACTTGCATCCACACTCCGATGCTTTCAGGCTTAAAGGGCCCGGGCGGCAGAATGGACTCCTTTGATCACAAGATGTCAAAATCAGACCCAAACAACGCGGTCATTCTACATGACTCGAGAGAATTACTGCAAAAAAAGATGAAGAAGGCATTTCTTGAGGTTGGAAACAGCTCCTCGGCTGTCTTCGAGATTACCGAACACGTAATTATACCTATTCTGGGTGAAATATCGATTATTCCAGATCCAAAATATGGCAGTCCCTCTAAGTTTACTGACCCGAAAGCGTTCATGGACGCAGTATCAGATGGGACCGTACACCCCTTGGATGCCAAGCTCGCGGTAGCAGACTCGTTATCCGAGATCCTTCAGCCACTATCGGAGTATTTTGAGAGAAATCCAGAAATCATTCAAATTATGGAATCAATTACCGCAATGAGCTAACCCCGGATTTTTCTACCTCATGCTCGATTTTTTAGGGACAGGTATCATAACCCCCATTGCCACGCGGGGTTGGTGAAATTATGTCAGATGTGGGCATAGACGATATCGCAATTCATTTTCCTCGACTGTACTTTGATATGCGAGATTTTGCTGATTTTAGGGGTGCAGACTTTGGAAAGCTCAACAAGGGCCTAGGCCTGGAAGCAATGGCAATTCCAGATGTTCATGAGGATACAGCCACCATGGGGGCCAATGCGGCTTCACGGCTAATCGACAGGAATGATATAGACCCAAACAAAATAGGGAGAATTTACCTAGGAACGGAATCAGCACTTGATGGAGCTAAGCCCACTGCAACTTATATCATGGACATGCTCGAGCAAAGATACTCCAGTAAATTTGGTGAGAATTGCTTCAGAAACTGCGATGTTGTGGATTTGACATTCGCATGCATAGGAGCAGTCGACGCAATGCATAACACACTTGACTGGGTTGCCAGAGGCGGAGAGGAAAAGGACAGAATCGGCATAGTTGTGTTTGCTGACAACGCCAAGTATGATCTCGAGTCTAGCGGAGAGTACACTCAAGGGGCAGGAGGTGGAGCAATTCTGATACGGCACAATCCGAGACTTCTAGCCATTCCAGATATTTGGGGTGTTTCAACAATGCCCGTTCACGACTTCTTCAAACCTAGGAGGGAAGTAAACACAAGGATGATCGTAGAGAATGTGTTGGAAGTCGCCCGCGAAAGTGGGGAGAGGATCAAGGAAGGGCTTGCAGAGAAGATTCTCAAGTATCTTCCAAATTCATCTAAGAAAGATGATATCATGTTCGAAAACGAGAAGCTAATGATACACAAGGATATGCCAGTTTTTGATGGTCAATTCTCAAATAGGTGCTACTCAGAATCAGTTAAAACCGCATTTATCAATTTCAGGTCAAAAGCAATCGTTGATGGAAGGTATGACCCAGAAGAAGACGAAATTCTTACCGAGCAGTGGATGAGGATTATTGTACATCTCCCTTATGCATTCCAAGGAAAAAGAATGTTTCCCGACGTCTTCAGGCACGACAGAAGGAATCTTCCCATCTGGGATTCAATCACTGGGGAAATTGGGCCAGAACCAATGGAGCAAGACTTTCCTCAGACCCCAGAGGGGATAGAAGAATTCGAACGCGCTAATGATCTCTATCGGAGGCTAATTTCCAAGACCGCCGAGTTCAAGGAGTTCGCGGAGCAAAGAATTGAGAAAACTCAGAGAGCATCTAGCTTGATTGGAAATCAGTATACAGGCTCCATTTTCCTAGCGTTAATGTCATCAATGGAGAGCGATTATCTGGATGGTACCGATATGGGAGGAGAGAAGGTAGGCCTCTGCGGATATGGTTCTGGCGCCAAGGCAAAGGTATTCGAGGGGGAGGTCCAAGAAGAATGGAAAGAGATCTCCTCTCGTTTTGAACTATTTGAGAGACTATCCAAGAGGACTCCAATTGACAAGACAATTTACGAGTCGCTTCATAGAGGTACCAGGAAAGAATCCGTAGTATCTCCAAATGGTGAGTTCGCGTTGGTCGGAATAGGCGCAGAGGGAGATTTAGAAGGCCAGAGAAGATACGCTTGGGTTGAATAGATAATTCATCACGGGACAATAGCCCGATTAATCACGATCCTTTGGACTTCCTGGGTCCCTTCGTAGATTTGTGTTATCTTTGCATCTCTAAAAAATCTCTCTACTGGGAAATCAGTAGTGTATCCATATCCGCCGAGAACTTGTACTGCCCTCTCTGAGACCCACATGGCCGTGTCACCTGCGAATAACTTAGCCATACTCGCTTCTTTGGTATGTCTTGGACCGCCATCCTCGTAGTGCCTCTGTTTGGCCCATGCCGCCTTGTAGACCATCATTCTCGATGCTTCTATCTGGGTGGCCATATCCGCAAGGATGTTGCCAACACTTTGATGATACGAGATTGGTTTCCCAAATGTCTGTCTCTCATGGGAATAATTCAGCGCAGATTCATATGCTCCCTGAGAAATCCCAAGTGCCTGCGCGGCAATGCCTATTCTGGAGTTATCCAATGCATTCATTGCGATTGGAAAACCTTCTCCAGGCATCTTGAGCACATTTTCAACAGGAACCAGGCAATCTTCGAGTAGTAGTGAGCATGTGTCCGAAGATCGTATTCCAAGCTTATCCTCTTTCTTCCCGACCGAGAATCCTTCGAATCCCTTCTCGACGATAAACGCCGTAGTACCGCCATGCTTCTTCACACCATATTCGGGATGATCAACGTCCTTAGCGAAAAGGACGTATATGTCGGCACTAGAGCCATTTGTTACCCACATTTTCTCCCCATTAAGGACATAATGGGTTCCGTTATCATTCAACTTAGCCTTGCAGACCATTGCCGCTGCATCAGTTCCAGAGCCCGCTTCAGAGAGCGAGTAGGCTCCTATCTCATTTCCCGCCAGTCTTGTGAGATACTTTTCTTTCTGCTCTTCATTTCCGTGGATTGATATTGTCTTCGAGCAAAGCCCTACATGAACGCAATACATCACTGAAAAAGACGGATCAACTCTGGCCAACTCCTCCACGATTATTGCCTCGGTGATTTCATCTACTGGACTTCCACCATATTTCTCTTCAATAGCAATTCCCTGTAGGCTAGTTTCACAAAATTTCTTCCACTCTTCCAGTGGGGCCCTCTGTTCCTGGTCTCTAGCAAGAGTGGTCGGCAGGAGGATCTCCTCCGCGAAATCTCTTACCATGTTTCGAATCATGTTCTGCTCTTCCGTCTCTTCAAAATTCATGGCTCTCAATACGTCCGAAAGGCGCCTCATTGTTAACCTCTCGTTACAGGATTCTCGAATTCATACGAACGAATAGTTGAAATTCGATACCGATGGCCGCGGTGCGAGAAACATGGCCGATAGCGACTACGCAGAGTTCAGCATTGCACACGATCGCCTATACACACTTGACCACCTGTGGATGCAGGTCTTGGATGAGGATAAAGAAGAGGGAACCACTAGCATAAAAATAGGATTGAGCGAGTTCCTAATGGCAGAGTTCGGAGAGGTTATTCAAATCGTATTGGCTAGGCCTAGGGATGATAGCGATTTTGAAATTGATGCAGATTCAGGACTCTCGGAGGATGATGATGAGGAAGATAAGCCATCAAAGTCAGATAAAATGGGGGCTCAAGTTGACACGGACGAGTTACTGATAACCGTCACTACTAGGTATGATGGGGAATTCGATAGAATGTTGATCAATGCTCCCATATCTTGCACAATAGTTGAATTAAACGGGCATGTAGAGGATAATCCTGACTTAGCAAATGAGGACGCCTATGGGGATGCATGGTGCGTGATCGTTAAGACATTCACTGACGAATTCGATGAGGACCAATTCATGGATAAGGATGAATATTTGGCTATGCTCAATGAACTTCCTTGATTATGGCCATTGAAGGACATCCCAGTCCTCATGATTTGATTGTTTCCAGTTAAGTTCTGAAAGCAGTGCGATAAGATCTGCATCCGTCCTTAATGCGCCCTCAATTTGCTTTCTGTGGAGCCAACCTTTGAGTTTCCCCAGCCTAGGTCCGGGAACAAGTCCAGTAACCTCCGCTAGCCTATCGCCATTAATTATAGGTGGAATAATCAGCTCTTCATTATCTACCTGTTCCATGGCCTCTCTGAAGTCAAACAAGTCGACGCCAGACTTCTCAAGATACTCCATGATCATCTCCCTCCTCGTCTCGGGAACTACTACCTTGAACCTCCTTAGTGATTCAATGGAGCAATCCAGCTCTAAATTTCTGCATCCATGCATTATGGAAATTTCAGAAAGAGAATTTTTCGAGAGTACCAGGGATTCTCTCAGCATATCTGAAAGAGACTCAGCAGAGATATCCTCACTCCTGAAAAGTAGTGCTAAATTCACCAGATGATTATTTGACAGTTGAGGAGGGATGTCTACATCATAATCCTCGAAAACTTGGTCAAACACTCCTAGAGAAGCCATCTTTTGGGCTATTTCATGTACGTTTTCTCCGCTAAATATTTTACAAATCTCTACTCCAACCCTTTCTCTGGAAACGCCCGAAAGAAAACCTTCGGCCCGAATAATCCCTCTCTCGAGAGCTCCGTCCATCTTCCTGACTCCAGCTTCTCCAGCATCCAGAAATCTGAATGCCCTAAGCACCCTCAATCCATCTTCATTGAACCTCTTGTCTGCAGATCCCACTGTCCTCAGGGTGCCCGTGGATAGATCACTTAGTCCACCATACGGGTCTATGAGGGACTCATCAATACCTATGGCCATTGAATTTATTGTGAAGTCCCTTCTACTCAGATCTTCTATAATTCCTTTGTCATCCTCTCCAACCTCTAGGAAACTAACTTTCTCAGGCCTCCTGCCGTCGAGGTATTCCTCCTCACTCCTCAAAGTTGTAACTTGCCACTCCGAGGTATTATCTTCATCCCCGATCCTGACTATCACGGTTCCAAAACTCGCTCCAACCATAATTGATCTGGGAAAAATGGACTTAATATCCTCGGGCTTTAGCGTAGTGGCTATGTCCATGTCTTCTGCACTCCTTCCAATTAAAGAGTCCCTTACCCAGCCTCCAACAATCCATGCCGAGCCCTTCTTCCTCAGTTCACCCAAGACATACCGATCGCCATCAGAAATCTGACGCAATGCCTCGACTAGGTCGTCATGCATCGCGTCCGTCATGATGTGCGCTGAGGCCTCACAGACATCACTTCTTCGATTCAAAATTTCATCCATTGTCAAGGAACAAAGTCTTGATGCCTCTTCCCAAAGAGGGCCTCTTCGGGTTCAGAAGTAAGTTCCACAAGGTCAAAACCGACTAATCTACTGAAGGTAGGCCATAGTTCACTCAACCACTCAGACTCAGTCATCAAAAGTTCAATGACAGGGTGCTCAATAATCTCCTCATCTGTATAGCTCTCATCAATTTCAGGAAGTCCGGAAGGCAATTCCCGAAGGGATTGGACCAATTTTTCTAGCCTCAAAACTTCTTCACAACCACTACCCATCACAGATTCTATTAGCCTCAGAGCGTCCTCAAATTCATCAGCGATGAATTCTGGATCGGGAAAAGTCCTATCGTACTCGGAAATATCCAACGGCCCGAAAACCACGCCTCCGAGATCGGTTTCATACCATGCCCCGCCTTGCCATTCCCTCTTCAGGAGCCTCTGCTGGACTCTGCCTCCAAACGGTCCAAGAACAAATCCCCCCTCCTCAATCAGTAGCTCTATTTGAGAAGGCATGTTTCTTATGGATCCTGTAAATAGAACTCTATCTACGTCTCTAGACCAGGACGGGTCATCCAATGCCTCATTTCCCATGACACGTATTGTCCCTATCTGTAGGAGCCCCTCCAGTATCATTGTTGTATGTGCTGAAACCTCTCTGTGTGGCTCTATGATGGTTACCTTCCCAGAAGGGCCACAAATCTTGTCTATCAGTGTTGCCAAGTACCCTCCCTTTGACCCCATCAGCACGACATGCTGACCAGGCTTAAGCTCTAGATGGTGTAGCATTGTTACAATCATGTGAGGGGCAGAAATCGTTTTTGTCACCCCCGAATCAGTCACAAGAAATGGCACGGGGTAGTCCTGCCAGAAACTTTCCAGTGGAAAATCCGTAAAATCCGAAGGTTCGGTTGAAAGAATTGCCTCGATGATGCCCTGATTCATCGGAATCCCTGTTTTTTTGAGCATTTGGACCAAATCAATTACTCCGGACATGACAACTCTCGTCACTCCTTTAGCCGCAGTCCATTTGAACACAACGCTCCCCCGGTCTGATAGGGTCCGTGGTCTAGGGGTTATGACGTTGCTCTTACAAAGCGAAGATCGCAGGTTCAATTCCTGCCGGACCCACCAATAAATTACAACTGATTAGCCAAGTGTCAACAGGCCCCCCCACATCAAATTCAAAAGGTGGTGTCCTGAGGGCAATGCGTGGTCGAAGAGACCGCTGGACTAGCGTCCCGCGTGGCAAGAAGGCTCAGGAAGAGAGACTGGATTGTGTCTGTTGCTGAATCCTGTACCGGTGGATTAGTTGCTTCTTTGATAACTGATATATCTGGAGCATCTGCATGGTTCAATCAAGGCTGGATAACATATTCTAACGATTCAAAGATGAGGGAGTTGGGCGTAGAAAAGTCAGCTTTCGACAGCGGGGATGCGGGTGCGGTGTCTCATGAGGTGGCTATTCAAATGGCCCAGGGCGCCAAGTATCAATCTGGATCAGACGTCTCAATAGGGATAACTGGAATCGCAGGGCCTGGTGGATCAACAGGGGACAAGGAGGTTGGAAGGGTCCATGTAGCCGTAATTGCAGGGGACTACTTTCTATCCAGAAGAATGGATTTCGGAGATAATGACAGGCTGGATAACAAGAAGTCTTTCGCTGCGTTCGCATTGAGGCTCACTCTGGAGGCATTAGACAGGGTAGACGAAAACGAGGCCGTCGTCGAGAAAGTATTGAGTAAGGATGAAGGGGATATTTCCTTCGATACATCTCAATTAGACCCCCTTTCTGAAGAGTGGGAAGGAAGTCTTGAGTGGCAGAAAAGTCCCAGAACAGTAGTCGAAGACATCGGCAAAGTAGATCTAGCCTCATTGACGGATTGGGACGACAAAGAATAATCCGACTACATTTTTGCGATATCATCATGAGGTGACTATCGCCCATGACTGGCGTGGCCTCGGATGATTGGCCTGAAAGACAGCGAATTTTAGCTTCTTCAGGTATGCTAGTGATTGGCAGAAAATCGCAAGAGATTATTCAGGATTTAGAGGATATCCAACCATTAATCGAGGCTGCAAGGTCATCTGGGGTGAAAATACTCGATCACAGGACAGTCAATGAGTTGCTGTCTATGTCCGCGAGAACCACAATAGAACCTCTGGTGTCCGATTTTTCGAAAACAGAGCAAGCTTCCCTTCCGAGCCCAGATAGTCATTCTCCGATTGGGAGGACTGTAGCGCCTTCAAAATCATTGGATTTAGCCCCTCCTCCGAGGCCACACCGACTAGAGCATTATAGTCTGGCAGATTTTCCCATGGAGGCGACAGATGTCGACTCTGAAATTGAGATACATTTCGACATCACAGGGAACTCGGTCACTGAAGGAAAGATGTCTGACATGAGAGCCTGTTTTACCGACAGGCTACAGACAATACGATCAATGATGGTTTCCTCCAACACACTTCCTAGGAGGCCTGTACCTGCTTCGGAGGCCTGGAGGAATAGACAGCGCCACTCAAGTAGGGACTATGAGGTAACTATGGTAGGACTGGCAACAGAAATGAGATGGGCCAAAAGTAAGAATCTGATGTTTGTGGTCGAAGACGAGACAGCTCAGATAAGGTGCATACTAAAACCTCCCTCTGATGCTTCGGAGGTACACCCGGCGCTTGACGGATTGATGGATGATGATGTTGTTGGGGTTAGTGGATATTTCTTGGTCGGAGAAGGGGACCCGATTTTCTTCGTCCAAGATATTCACCTTCCACCATTAGGTTTTCACTCCAAAAATACATCTGGCGAAGACAGAGCGGTCTCTGCGGCCTTCCTTTCTGACACTCATGTCGGTAGCATGACCTTTTTGGGCCCGCAATGGGATAAAATGATTGAATGGTTCAACAATGACCCTCTAGCTAGGACTATCAAATATTTCGTACTTAGTGGGGATGGTGTAGATGGGGTCGGGATTTATCCTGGACAAGATCGCCATCTTTCAATTAAAGACCTGTTCAATCAATACTCAGAGCTTGCTAGACTGCTCGAGAGACTTCCGGATTGGGTCGATGTAATCATTTTACCTGGTAACCATGATGCAGTCAGGCCAGCTGAACCGCAACCCGCTTTGGATCCAGAGGTTCAACAAGATTACTCAGATGCAACATTTGTAGGAAATCCATGCGATTTCAGCCTACATGGGGTCAGGGTCCTCTCGTATCACGGTAAGAGTATAGATGATTTCGTTGCCACACTCAGATCCGTATCATACTCTCGTCCAGAGAGAGCAATGCAAGCCATGTTAGAGAGAAGGCACCTAGCTCCCTCGTGGGGCGGAAAAACCCCCCTTTCCCCAGAACCGGAGGATAATCTAGTTATTTCCAATGTCCCTGATATTTTTGTTACAGGTCATGTTCATGGCCACTTTGTGGGAAATTATAAGGGAACTACGATGGTACATAGTTCGACATGGCAGAATCAAACAGATTTCCAAAGAATGCTTGGTTTTCAGCCAAAGCCATGCATCCTTACAGTGGTGAATCTCCATACTTATGCTACTGCCTCCGTACCATTCGCTTAGGTTTGGTCAGGAAACTCTTCCCCGTTGAAAATGTATGGCCATATTTTTCTCAAATCCTTTGACTCCACCACTGGTACTCCAGCACTTCTAAACGACTCTAATGCCCTAGCACGTGCTGGATTGAATCCAATAAACGAAGACTCCCCGATTTTCATGGAAAGATCTGTGCTGGAGTCTCCGATAGAGATAATTTCTCTAGTTTTGAAGTCATTAATTCTAGCCAGCTTTTCCACCATAAGTCCCTTTTGATGTGAGTATACTCTGGTGGGTAGCCCCTTGACAAGATAACCCTCCTCGTCCCACACAAAACCATTTGCTGCCCAGTCGTCGACCTTCAGCATGTTCGCAATTGCGCCCACGAACAAGTCAACACCGGATGAGACAATTGCAACATAAATCCCCCGTCTTTTCAGTTCATCGACGACATCTCTTGCACCGTCAATTAAGCCAATTCCACTGTAGCATCTGATGATGTCATCCTTGTGAATATCGGACTTTACGCTCTTCCAAAGTCGGATGTCATGTTCAACAAACTCCTCCTCTGTAATTTTACCATCTAAGAACATCTCCAAAGTCTTCTTGTGCGATCCATCATCGGCCGTGTCTGTACCAAATTTTCTGTGGATATTCTGCCATGATGAGCCATTGTCAGTAAGAACCCCATCACAGTCAAACACTACAGCAGTAACACGGCCCATGTTTGCCGGAAATGCTCCGACTTAATTTAGTATAGTTCGCTCCGATGAATTGATTTCCAAGTACATTGTGAGAGCGCCGTGAGCGGACCAGACAGAAGCGAGAGGAGGGCCATAATTGTAAGAGTCCTTTTTTTTGGACCTCTGGCAGAGTCCCTAGGGGAGAGGGAAGTCGAGATTCCATTGGAACTTGGGACCACGATAGCGCAATTGATTGAAAGATTGGGATTGGATGATTTTGTTTCCGGCGGACTCAGGGTCGCAATTGATGGTAATTTGGTGAACGAATTCGACTCTGCAATCAAGGACTCTTCGGAGTTAGCATTCTTACCTCCCGTTTCAGGCGGATAAGACAGTCGTTATCCGAAGCATTCAACCCTTATGTCCCCTGGCAAGGTACGATAGTAATGGCATTGGGTACCGTTGAAGTCGTCGCTCTCGTAGTTTTTGGCGTGCTAATTTTTGGAGTTGACAAAATCCCAAAACTAGCTAGAAGTGTTGGACTTGCCAAGGGGGAGTACCAGAAAGCTGTTAATGAGGTAGCCAGACCTTCTAAGGCCGAAATGGATATGGACAGGGGCGGTCAAACTGAGGAATTCCTATCACAAGAAGAGTAGCTAAACCCTCTTGAGTTTCAAATCACTCCCACAGTCCATACACTCACCAAGTAAGCCCTTTTTGTTAGTAGGACTTTCCGGTGAATCGAACTCTCTCCCACAACCAACGCATTTCACCTTCCAAATCCAAAACTCAGAAATTCCATCAGAACTGACAGACTTCCATCTTACTCCCATCCTCTCAGATAGGTTCTGCATGCGGTAGTCGTCGGTAACTAGTACACAATTTCTCTCATATGCCAATGCAACCAAGCGCAGATCAGTGATAGATAAGCCCCCCATGTCTCCAGTTTCCATCGCCTCCGCCGAAGCGGATGAAATCGAATCTCCAGTAGGCTCAGAGATTATCACTCCCACTGCTTCTACCATTTCTGCCCTTTTGGGAGAATGCCTCTCCAGCTCCTTGACCTGTGATTGTACTATGATGGCCCCATTCAATTCTGTTAGAGGCCAAGATAACAAGGCCGATGTATCCACCACAAACCTATCCTCCACGTGTTAGCCACCAGCTTTCCTTTCATTGGTTTTCCCTCTGCTGGTCCACACAAAAACCACCATTTCATACACAATGACTTAGACGAACGCTCGTGAGCATGTTACCTAGTGGATTCTGGGACACGTGGGATTCTTATGTCCAGTGGGCGCTAGATTTAGGATTGCCCGGACTTGGCATCCTTTCATTCACAGAGGCGGTAATCCAGCCAATTCCCCCGGAGGCTCTTACATTTCCCATGTTCCTTGATGCCCAGGGCGACCCTCTTACAATTTTCCTAATCTGGGTGATTGTCACAGTGACCAGTGTATCTGGGGCATTGGTTGGATGGTGGCTCGGTAGAATCTTGGGAAGGGGCGTCGCTGAGAGGTATATTCGGGAAATCCATATCCAGAGATTGGATAGTCTAATCATGAGGTATGGTAGCGCTGGAATTTTTGTCGCCGCAGTATCTCCAATCCCATACAAGGTCTTGGCATGGGTAGCTGGAATGGGAGAGATGGACAGGAACCAATTCATTTTTGCTGGCCTTTTTGGAAGAGGACTGAGATTCGGGATTCAGGCATTGGCAATAGGAATCTGGGGAGATGAGTTACTGGGACTACTAGAAAACCCAATCGTTTGGATAATCTTGACGTTGACTTCATTCCTAGCTTTCATACCTGCCAAAAGGTGGTGGGACGGACTCCTAGAGGAAGAGTGACCAAATTTCCCACAGCCATCTGGAAACTCCACTACCCGATTCGATTATGTGGGATGCATATCTCCGATAGCTCGGCTCCTGTGGTGTAGTTCGGTCCATCATACCGGGTTTTCATCCCGGCGACCCGGGTTCAAATCCCGGCAGGAGCACCAAAATCAAGTAATTTCATGTATTTGAATAGGTATCCCCCTCTTGGACGACTCCACAATAACCACTCTGGTCCACTTGCTAGTTGTTGAGGGTATTGCCAAGATATGGCTACATGAGGTCAGTATCTTCTCCGTCAATGAATTTTGGGCCTCTGGCCTCCCTCTGTCTTGGAGGCCTCTCCTTGGGTCCTCCCATTCCTCAGAGAATACGGCTATTGGTATCGAGCTATTAGTTGCCCATCTTTCTGCTAGGTAGTCAACACCACTCGCTCCTCCCACTATTACCAGATCTGGATAACCATTAATCCCCACCCATGAATCAATTATGTTTTCAAAGCTCTCAAAGTCGTAGTACCTGCTAGAACCTACTATTGCAAGGTTGATTATTTCTCCATCATTGTTCAAATCTCTGCTCCCGAGCTTTTCCACAACGTCCTGTCCCGCACCTTCTACCATAGTACCCAAAATGGGTATGGAGACATAAAGTCATTCTAGAAAATACATAATTTGGTACATTTATCGAAATTTTCACACAATCGAATTGAAAGCCTGAACCCCGACCACAGGTTAGGGATGTGACATGGCACTAGATGTGGAATCTATTCGTTCTCAGTTTCCGATACTCCAGAGGACTCTCCCAAATGGGAAGAAACTAGTGTATTTCGACAACGCTGCAACGTCCCAAAAGCCATTGGCGGTAATCGACGCGATGTCAGATTTCTACAAGAACTATCATGCCAATGCTCACAGAGCTAACCACACCTTGGCCGATGAATCTACAGCCGCTCTGGAAGGTGCCAGAGATAGGATATCGAAATTTTTCGGAACATCAGAGAGTCAAATGATTTACACAGGTAGTGCCACAGAAGCGATGAATTTGGTGGCTTATGGTTGGGCCAGGTATAATCTGAGTGAGGGAGATGTAGTCGTTACCACTGAGATGGAGCACCATGCAAATATTGTTCCTTGGCAAGAATTATCCAAGGAAAGAGGGATTGAATTGAGGTACGTCCCGGTAGATACTGAGAAATTTACATTGGACTACGATGCTATGGAGGTTGCAGTCGAGGGGGCATCTCTAGTTTGCGTGGGGCATGTAAGCAATGTTCTTGGCGTGAGAAATGATATCGAAAGGGTAATTCAAATGGCACGCTCACAGGGCGCCAGAATAGCTATTGACAGTGCTCAAGGGGCTCCACATGAGAAGATAAAATTCGATGATTTAGGCGCAGACTTTCTTTCAGTGGCGGCACACAAAATGGCCGGTCCAACAGGCATAGGGTGCCTATTAGTCAGTGAGGAAGCCCTCTCTGAGATGGGGCCATTCTTGACAGGGGGATCTATAGTCAAGAGAGTATCTTTGGAGGATACCCTTTTCCAAGAAGGATATGCAATGTTTGAGACCGGAACTCCGAGGATGGCCGAGGCAATAGGATGGAGAGTTGCAGTAGACTGGCTCGAGGAGAATGTCGATTTTGAAGAGGCACACGAACATGTCCAAAGAATAGCATCGTGGATGGCATCAAGAATGCGTGAGATTCCAGGAATCACTGTTTTCGGATACCCAGAAAGAGAGGAATCGATAGGAGTCGTCTCATTCCTGCATGATACTATTCAGGCGCAAGACCTTGGTTATCTTTTGGATGCTGGTGGATTTGCCGTGAGGACTGGCCATCACTGCGCTCAACCCCTAATGGAGGCCATGGGGGTCGGCTCAACTAATAGAGCGTCTGTTTGGATTTACAACACCATGGAAGAGGCAGAGGCATTCGTCTCACATCTCGAGTCTATTGTTTCCAGATTCTCCTAGGCGCCAGAATTCTGAAATCCTACCATACGTTCGGACCACTATGGGCGATGGAAGCGGATGGTCTGAAGAGATACAAATTATCGTCGATAGATTTCAATCCTGTTTTGATACAATGGAGCGATACGAGCTCCTTTTCGAGTATGCAAATATGCATCCTTCGGTTCTTTCCATGGAGGAATGGGACGATGAGAATATGGTCCATGGTTGCCAATCGAGAGCTCATGTCGAGTGCCTACTCGACGGAGATGGGGGATTCATAGCAAAAGGTGGTGCCGATGCCCAAATTGTACAGGGACTCATGGCCATTACGGCAATTGCGGTAAATGGACTTCCTCCCGAGGAAGTGGCTTGTCACGATCCCTCATACGTTGAGGAGATGGGCCTAAGTCAAATCCTCACTCCGAGCAGGGCCAATGGATTCATGAATATGGTGAAGAAGGTGAAGGACGAGGCTTCTTCTTTGATGTGATAGTATGTCTGTTGAGTCTAAGGTAAGGGAATCGCTAAAATCCGTGGAGGACCCAGAGATGAAAATCTCGGTAATCGAGTTGGGATTAATCTATGGAATAAAAGAAGAGCAAAGAGAGGGGGGCGTTCACGTGGAGGTCGACATGACCCTGACAAGCCCCGGATGCCCAATAGCCCCCGAGCTTATGGCCGCTGTTCACAGGGCAACTGAGCAGACTGAAGGAGTTCTCAGCGCACATGTCAATTTGACCTTCACTCCATTGTGGGACCCTAGGAAACATGCTTCAGAGGACGCATTGATTGACATGGGAATTTTCTGAAAATTTGCTATGACTCTTGTTGAATCTCAGTAGCCCTAATGGTGTTTGTCATCAGCATTGCAATTGTCATTGGTCCGACACCCCCTGGGACAGGAGATAGTGCTCCCGCAACCCCTCCAACTTCTGGATGAACATCGCCAGTTAGATGGTACCCCTTCTCAGAATCATCATTCACCCGGTTCACACCAACATCAATAACTGTTGATCCTGGCTTGACCCAGTCTCCCCTTACCATATTTGAGATTCCCACTGCCGCGATAATCACATCCGCCCCTCTGCACAAAGAGGCCATGTCGGTTGTTCTGGAATGGGCTATGGTAACAGTGGCGTCAACCCCTCTCTGGGATAACAGAATTGATTGTGGCATGCCAACGATCCTACTGCGCCCAATTACGACTGCTCTTTTTCCCCTGAGGTCAACATCTGCAGACTCCAGCATACGCATCACGCCGGCTGGAGTGCATGGCAACAAACCGCTAGTATCACCTTGTACCAGACGACCCAGATTCTGGGCATGGAATCCGTCCACATCTTTATTCGGATCAATTAAGTCTGTGATTGCTATTTCATCCATCCCATCTGGGAGGGGAGATTGGACGAGTATCCCATTCACTTCCGGGTCTTGATTGAGTCGCCTTACTACGGTTACAACTTCTTCGTATTCCGCATCCGATGGAATGTCAACGCGGACGCTATTGATTCCCAATCGCGCGCATGCACGTTCTTTAGCCCTAACATACACGTGAGAAGCAGGGTCATCTCCAACAATAACGACAGCAAGACACGGGGTTATTCCAGAATCTAGTAGACTCTCAACTCTAATTCGGAGGTCGTCCTCTATCCCTCGGGCTATTTCTCTCCCATCGATTACTGTCGCAACCATACAATGCCGTCTAGCCTCCGCTCTTTGACCTTGACGTATTTTGGAGCCCCAGGAGGGAGTCGAACCCCCGACCGTCTGATTACAAATCAGATGCTCTACCAGGCTGAGCTACTGAGGCGGCGCCCCTTGGAGGGCAAACCACTTTTGAAACCTATAGGCGATTATAGGCGACTTTGATGTATAGGGACTCCTAGCAGAACCATGGATTCGTCAAGCCGAGGGGACAAAAGAGTCAATCTTGCGATATCAGGATGGATCTGTATCGTTATAGGCAGCGGAGTAATCTTGGGTTCAGGCGCCTCTGGATTGTCTTTCGCAATAGCCGCACCTATTTCCATATCAGGTATTGTCTTACTCATGGCCGCCATTGGAATGACTAATGGTGATGGATTAAGTATCGAGGAGATTCATGCATGGTCTCCAGAGGGAGATTTTCTTCCCGATGCTGGAGGTCCAATGTACAGGGTCGATACAACTCTCATTCCCCCGATAAAGACCACGATTTTGTGTGGAAGATGCGGTAATCTGGAGATGATTGATGGCCCTCGGCCGAGTATTTATAGTTGCGAAAAATGTAAAATTGATTTGTGGGAGGAAGAATAATCTTCCACGGCAATCTCAAGTGGGATAGCCCCTTGGAGTAGGCCATGGTCGCGGAGTTGAGTAACAACGATAAGGCCATGCTGAAAGCTATGCTTACAGATTCTGGAAGAGAATGGGACATTCAACAGCTTCTGGATATTACTGGCTGGAACGATCAAGTCCATGTTGCAGGATCTGGGAAATCTCTTTCCGAATCAGGTCTTGTTACAGTCACAGAAAACCACGTCAAGCTTATTTCACTTGATTCGGAAGGAAAGAAGGCTCTTGAATCTGGACTCTTAGAAGAGAGGATTTGGAATTGGTATCTAGGCTCAGGGATAGAAGAAAGGACTATGCAGAATCTCTTCAAGTATGGCTTCGATAGGAATGAAGCAGGACCGGGGATTGGCCTTCTGAAGTCTATTGGCTTAAGTCTCGATTCTGGGAAGCTAGTTTCCGATGATGAGGATAGGATATCCTCTATAATTTCCAAAAGGATGGAATTCATTTCATCAATCTCATCTGATTCTATTAACTCAATAGATTTAGATCAAGAATTAATAGAACATTTCTCAGGAAGAAAAGGCCTAATCTCCACCGAGGAAAGGATCTCAAGAACATGGAAACTGACGGATAAAGGGGCTTCCATTGATGAGAGTGTCTTGTCTCATGTTGAAATGGTTGGGGAATTGACGCCTGAATTGTTACAGGGAGATTCATGGAAAGGACTCCAATTCAAGAATTTTGATGTCAACGCGCCCGCAAAAACCCCAACAGGAGGGAGACCGCATCCGATGCAAGCTCTAATTGAGAGAATTAGGAAAGTATTTCTTGAAATGGGATTCTCGGAAATTGAAGGAAACTTTGTACAATCAGCCGGGTGGAATATGGATGCCCTCTACATACCCCAATCACACCCCGCGAGAACAATGCAGGATACATTTTACCTTTCTAGTCCAGAGAGAGTCGATGTCGATGAAAGATACCTAGATTTGTGGTCCAAGGTTCACGAACATGGCCATGATACAGGAAGCAGAGGATGGGGTGGCAGTTTCGATAAGGATGAGGCCCAGAAAGGTTTGCTCAGGACACACACAACAGTCAACACTGTCAAACACATAGCAGAAAATCCAACGGTACCTTCCAGGGTATTTGGTATTGGCAGGGTTTTCAGGCAGGAGACCATCGATAGAACTCATCTTCCAGAGTTTCATCAAATTGAGGGCATCATCCATGAGGAAAATGCCAACCTGCCTATGCTTATCACCACGCTAAAGACATTCTACTCCAAGATGGGATATGATGATGTCAGGGTCAGGCCCGCCTATTTCCCTTACACCGAACCTAGTGTGGAGGTGGATATTCTATGGAGGGGGGAATGGCTAGAGCTTGGTGGAGCGGGAATATTCCGTCCAGAGGTCACAGAACCACTTGGAACCGAATGGCCGGTCTGCGCGTGGGGTATGGGGCTGGAGAGATTGGCAATGCTTGTTCTCGGTCTTGATGACATAAGGCAATTGTATCAGCCGGATCTGGAGAAGCTTGCCCGCATGCCAATACTCTGAGCTGTCAAGATTGAGAATCATACTCACAAGAACCATCGTCTTCATTTGCGTTCTCATCGTAGTTATTTGCAGATGAATCAGTGCAGCCCCTTGTAGTCCCCTGGTCTTCTTTTATGCTGATGGAGGCATAGACAGTCATCGACGACTCTGTCCAGACCCCGCAAGTCGCCCCGATGGAAACGGTGGTATTCTCCTGAACATTCGAGAGGCTCAAGTCAAACGTTCCGTTTTCGTCTACAGGTAGACCTAGGCTGGATTGAGAAATGTCGCCTGTTGACCACCTTAGTGAGCAAGAATCAATACTATCATGAATCACATATCCAGTAATGGGAGCTGTTTCACCCTTTGGAATCTCAAAAGTATCAACATCCAAGACTACTAGTGTTTCACTTTCCTCTGGATAGTTAACGGAGAAAACCTTCCTCCATACTGTCTCCTGTCCCAAGCTGTCAGTCGCGACTGCGACCAGCTCATGTGGTCCTACCTCGAGCGTGGATACGTCTATTCCAACTGCCCCTTCCTCGTCCAATTTCTCCGGAATTTCTTCGCCATTCAGGGTAATTAATACAGCAAGTCCACCTCGCTCCTCATCCGATATTGTGATGTTTATCATAACAATCTGGCCAATAATGTAAGAATCAGGAACATCAGACTCAATCAGAGGTGGCGCATTTACCCCTTCTTTTTCAATGTCAAAAAATAAGATTCCAGTCATGACGCTTGTGACCATCAATGCCGCCAAGAATAGCGACCTGGCAGTCTCATTGTCTCCCGCCATGTTACTAGTAGCTGGCAATAGCATATAATTTGATTAGTGAGGGGGCGGAAAAAAATACAAATTACTCGTATCATTCATCAACCAAGGTAATCACGTCTTGGAGGAAATCATCAGCATCCCAGTGTATTCCGGAATAAGCCACCCTCTTCCTCATCTCTTTCCCGACAATGAAGGTTGTAGTCGAATGGCCAACCTCATATTCTCCTAGGGATATATCATGCGGGTCCGTCGCACTGCCATCCTCTAGATTCGAAGAGCCTTCAAACATGCAAGAAAGCCAATCACCATCCGGTCTCTCATAACCCTCATCACACATACAATGAGCGTTGCTTCCGGTTCCCATGACCCATCCATGACCATTGCAATCGAATCCCGGTGGTGCCAGGCTAAGATTAGCATCACTGGCTACCCACGCAAGGTGGGTATTACTTTCGATCTCAATCGATGAGCTCGGGGATTGTGACTGAATCCAACTCTCATTCACTGGATCCCAGGAATGCAGGACCCAAGTCCAATTACCATCTGTACCCCACTCTCCAATAGTCCCCTCACTGACCGGACCATCAGTAATATCAAATGAAAGACTCGACTCATTGAATGAATCCGATGTGAATTTATATCCATTCATCCCGAAGCCCCCTCTATCGATTACTGAGCTGGTGTTGTCAGGATAGAGGACCACCAAACGATTCAGGCTCTCTTCTGGGGGCTGGCTTGCCTCGATATGCTCGTTGTCGATGATTACGTTCCAAGAACGGTATATCCTCTGGAGCTCAGATGCAGGTCCTGTAAGATGAGGCCATTCATAGCCCCTATTTTCAGTCCATTCTGATAAGTGATTTATGGTGTCTCTGGCAGGATCAATAGTCACAGACAAGATGAGTACCTCCTCAGATCTGTATCCTAGATTCTCGTAAACATAATCTAGGTTTGAGGAGATTATCAAGCAGATATCGGGACAAGATGTGTATACAAAGGCTACCACGATTACTTTGCCTTCGTGATCACTCAGCTCAAAGACATCTCCATACTGGTCAAATAGTGTGAAATCGGGTGCTTCCGGAGGGTCTCTGTACTCTATCCCAAGGAACTCTAAGTCATCTCCCTGCCCTAGACACCCAGATGAAATGAGCAGCAATCCAACGAGGAAAACACTCGCTCTCATCCTCACTCCTCCTCCGAAATTAGAATCTTGATGTCCTCCATTGCAAGCTCTACATTCCAGTCGGTGTCTCCCCACCAAACTCTCTGCCTAAGTTGCTTATCCAATATGATGGTACCAGTCGTGTGATCGACCCAGTAGTCTAGTGGATGATGTTTCACGGTAACATCCCCTCCATCATCTTCCTGCTGTGTTTCGAGTCCACATCCATTATTATCCACTTCTTCACCTTCAGGAGTTTCTAGGCATGTATCGAATCCATCCGAAACCCCATCTCCATCTGAATCGATGGAGTATGTCTGGAGTCCAACATCGAATTCTAGCCAAACTCCCTCTAGGTCTTCCACAGAACCGGTTAGATGGGGCCAATGAAGCCCCCTCTGTTCACTGTAATTGTGCAATACAGAGCTATTGTCTGTCCATGGGTCAACTGTTATCGTTAGTATCTCCACTGATTCTCCATAGTCATCCCCGAGCATGTTGGAAAGGTAGTCGAGATTCGAACTTACTATTGGGCAGATGTCTGGACATCTCGTGAATAGGAACGTGACCACAACTACCTTTCCTTCAAACTCAGAGAGTTGGAAAGGATCTCCATTTTGATCTGTAAGTATGAAATTACTGACTGGAACTGGGGGGCTAATGTCTTCTCCATAGAATACATCGGGCTCAGAATCGCCCATGCAACCCGGTACCAGCAAAGTCAAGACCAGAAAAAGAGCGATTTCCTTTTTCATATTATTTCCTCCTGACGACTAGGGATAAGATCCCGATAACGGCAATCAACCCTAGTGGAGCCATATATGAGGTCGCGGCCGTTTCGGATTTTTCACCATCTTCAGTCTCCCCGAAAGAGTATCCGGGAGGGGGACCAGACTCATTGTGGATGTCCTCCAATAAAGTAAAATTGAGTACATTCCACAGACTAGAATTTGAGAAAATCTCGATTTGATAGTTTCCAGCAGACCAGTTTTGAGGATCGAGCCAAAGCCTGCACTCATCCTCTGTATTCGACGAGTTCATACTGGATGTGATGCATTCGTACTCAATAGTGCCATCGGAGTCGCCGTCTAGGATAACAGTCCTATTTTGACTCGCTACATTGTAGAATATTAGGGTGTCATTTTGTACCACTTCAGCAGATCCAGGTTGAATCGATCCCTCTCGCATTATGAATGCGAAAGAGTTAGCACCATGGGCAGAAACTGTGGGCGTTATTAGTACAATCACCAGAAGAAATGCGACTGTTCCTCCTCGAGACATCCTCATTGGTCACTTGCCTCCGCTGTCCACAGTGGCGGGTAATCATATCTGGCGTCGTGATCCTCATCGAACTGAACCACATAAACGCCTGAAACCATCTCGGAGATGAAGACGAAACCCCGTGGATCGTATTGAAGCCCCCAATCAAAAGGAATCATGCAAGAAGCCCAACAGTCAGCCATGTCATAGCCCAGCTCAGTTGCTGGGTCGTCAATCCAATATGGGCCTGCTGGCAAGTAGTACCCCAAGGTGTGCGATGGTGCCAATTCAGAGATTGCCTGGAAACCTCGCTCTGGCTCTGGAACGCCATTTTCCCAGACCAACTCGTCCCAGATGTGGCCATGATCTGTAATCCACACTCCAGCATGGTAGTGGGTCCAATAAACGTGCCCACTCAGTCCAGTATCGCCATTGTGTGGGCTGAAAATATAACCTCCGGGTATGTAGTGATGAGGATGTGAAGTACCGTCTGGAAGGGTACTCTCTCCGGGTAGCTTCCACTTGGAGACAAGGAAGGGCTGTGCTGGGTCAGTTGTGTCGATTGTCCATAAATATCCAGTGTGGTTGGTATTAGAACCGTACTCAGGAGCGATGTACGTGTAGTGCCTCCAATTCACGCCATACGTAGCATCGGAAGGCCCTATTCCACATTGCTCTGGCCATGTTTCAACTGGATCATACTCGCTTATTCCAGAGCATATCAGGTTGTCTTGAGGTACTGCGTAGTGGATATTGTCATTTCCATCATTCGCATCCAGCCAAACTTCTGGTGCCATGTTCGCATGCCCACCTCCCTCGGGGCCATACCATCCTGAGTCGTCAGTTGGACATCCAAGCCATCTTCCAGTTTCTGGTGGCCATGAAATCCCTAGCGGGTCAGCGATTTGGGGTGGCTCGGAGACATCGACTAGCCTCAAGCCAGCCCCCCAATATGAAACAGCCAACATTTTCTGTTTTGTAATTGGGTGGATGAAGAATACATTGTCATGATTGAAGATGGACCCCCCACAGGTCGTTTGAGGTTCAGGCGTGTACCCTCCCCAACGAATAATCTCTCTACTAGCGTTCTGTTGCTCTTCGTTGTTTGTTGGGTTCAGGCCTGCGAAGTCGATTAGGGCGTAGAAAATCTGTGTACCTTTGTAGAAAGTCCCGCTTGAGCCCTCTACCATCTCAGGATAGGGATCGGCACCGAAGAGGAATAGGTGACAGTCGTCTTGCCACAATGCTGTCGGATTCGCAGGTGTCCAGTCGCAATAAACATGCAAATCCTGGTTATGGAATCCTGCAGGTGGGTTATCCCATTCTGCGACCTTGATGGGGCTTGTCTTGTCCCCGACATATATCAGGTCCAATCTATTAGCCCCGCTGTTGGCGTCATCGTCATTGGGTATGGGGTCCAACTCAGAATTCGTTAGCTCATGATTTACCAAAACCCAGTTGTTATCAGCTGTTACTTTGATGTCGATCATCCTAGCAATCTCCGCATAGTATGTCGAAAGAAGTCTGATCTCGTTTGGTTTGCTAATGTCAAGGATTTCGAATTGATTGTATGATGAGACGTAAGCGAAGCAACCTCCGGTCCCATCCCCATAGATCTCACAGTCGTCTAGGAAGTTACCCTCGATGGCTATCTCTGAGTTATCCCCTGGAGTCGGTCCAACATTCTTGAATTCCTCGAAGCACGGCCTTCCAGCGACATTGTCCAAGTCAGCCGGTGGCTTTACATTGCCATCACAATTTAGATTGTGATAGTCTATCAGCATCGCATTGGGCGTAGAAAGTCGGTGCGCAAGAAGATCGTTGTGTGAGTGATTACCATCCTCTATTTCCGTGACAGGATCTATCCACGAATACCCTCCATCATTATCCCCTCCAGAACCATCCGAGAATGACAGGCATCCCGAGAGAGGGGCTAGTATCATCAGAGCGGTCAATATCCATACGGGACGCAGAGGCATGGGCCTGCGGGACAAAGGAGACATATCAAATTCCCCCTGTGGCGATCGGCCCCTATGGGGCCGAAGAAACCGAACTATACGGGACATCTAGGTCTAGCTGTACGATATACAATCCACTCGTGATGCACGAGAGGTAAGTATACCCGTTGTGATATTCAGCCGCCCAAAGGAAAGGAGTCCATCCGAAGTCATAGAATGAACTATCCAGAGGGGTTCCATCGGCGCCATGGGGAAGGTGGTAACCTATAGTAGACAGACTATGTGCATCGGTCTTGTTGCTTCCAGTTAGTCCTTCGACCATTAGGGTCTCGATGTCAATTATCCAAAGGCCAGCATGATAACTACTTAGGTAAATCCTGCCATCCCATGCCCCTCCGAAACTGTTGTCAGGAAGCCCGGGTAGGCCCGTTTGGAAAATTTGAGTGTCCGCATTATGGGGGCTGAAAAGTAACCATTCCTCTCCTTCTGGTATGTGGTGATCCATCGCAAAGGGAATTTCCCAGCCATGAATCAGTTCAGGCAGGAATCTGAAATTTCCATTGTTCATCTCATATGCTGTGGTGTCTAAGAGATAACTCATCCCGGTCCCAACACTTGTGCTCAGTACCTCGGTGGCAACAATGGTTAGGTGCCTCTTTCCAGCTGTGTATCCCAAGTGGCTAGCATCCACCATCTCATCAATTGGTTCTGCATAATGGATGTATGATGCTCGGCCACCATTCTCGTTACTGGTGCATCCGCAGTCAATCTCACCATCGCCATCGAAATCCTCGAATTCCATCCACTGGCCCACTTCAGGCGCTCTCCAATTACAACCTAGCTGAGTGCCAAAAGAGCCTCTGCAGGCAGCGGCAATGGCGAGATATTCAGCCATATCGTTTCCCGGATGGGGGACGTCAGATACGTCAAAAATCCTCAGACCAGCCTCCCAATATGCGCCATAGACGAACGTCCTTCCAAACCTCGGGTCATTGGAGTCTTCGCCTGGCCAGGTTTGAACCGTCATATCATGAATGTATATCCATCCTCCAAGAGTAGACTCCCAGCTTACTTCCGCCTCCCCGACTTTCACGATCCTAGGAAGGTCACCATATCCCGCGAAGTTGAGATGGGCGACGGTGATCCCCCCACATGCGTCACCTTGCCCCACATCGCATTGTTCGTAATCGGGGTTTGCTACAAAGATATACCATTCGTTATCTATCATGTGAGTGTAGAGGTTGTGGGGGCCACTAGGATGGTCAGCATCATACCAAGAGTCGACCCAACTAGGATTGGTTTTGTCTGTAACATCGACCAGTGTGACTGTCACTTGTGCCGGATCTTCCCACGATCCTACATTTGGGTCCGCCGCTCCTGGATCGACCAATTGATTCTGCACAATCACGTACTCTCTGGCATTGTATTGGAGATACTTCACATCCAAAACTTGGGTATTGGGATCATAGTATACGCCCGTTACGGTGGTATTGTCCGGATTCGTAACATCTACTATGTGCATTTCCGACCACCCCGCTATGTATGCGTAAGTCCTGCCATCGGGTGAATCAGCTACCTGGACCTCTGCATTGCCAGGGGCAGTCAGGGGATTGTAACTGATTGGAACTATGTTCTCCGTGTACAAGACATGCTGGCTCGCGTTCCTGTGGTCATGACCATCCGTCTGGATCAGGGGATCGATCAAGGAATCAGAACCAACGGCTGTATCCAGTTCGTCATCGAACAACAAGAGAGATGTGGAAATCGCAACTACGATACAAGCAAGCAAACCTCCGGCTACTAATGCTCTTTCCGTGCTCATGGGTCTCCGAAGGAGCAGGTCATGTTGAAGTCATCGCACCCCCGCGCAGGCACGTGCGCAGAGTCACGCTCATTGCGATAGCATCCCTGATGATACTCGCTCTGCCACACGTATCGGCCCACGAACCAAAGGAATACACGGTTCTGTTGAAGGATGAAGGCCCCACACCAAATGGTATCTCGCCCGGGATTCTTGTCTCGTCAGATTCCCTCTTCTTCTATAATGTTGACAAGAGGGAGAATGTGACACACAGGGTTCTCGTCGACGTTGAGGGAGATGGGGACTTCCAAGGCGTGGACGATATCTCAACCCCTTGGCTAAGCGGCGAGTGCGAACTCAACCAGACAGGGGAAAGAGTAAATCCTGATTGTAAGGTCACCAGCCTACTCCTGCTCGATCCATCAAATGGACTTCTCCCCTCAAATCTGTCTATGAGCCATCAGATAAACGTCAATGGGACATTCGAGGAGTTCTACTTCTCGGTCTCTTTCTCTGAGGATGTCCACCCAGCCGGTCTTGATTTTCCAACCGGACCTTCAGATCAGTCAGAGTCCGAAAAACAAAACGATGAGATACTGCAATTCGCATTGATATTGTCCTTAGTAGGTGTCCTTATCCTTCTTCCGAGACTCCTATCTAACGACAACTAATGCTTCACAACAACGGTTGACCTCAATAACCCCTAGCCCTCCCCATGAATCAGGGGCGCTTAGCTCAGCTTGGAAGAGCGCCTGGTTTGCAACCAGGCGGCCGGGGGTTCAAATCCCCCAGCGTCCACCATATAAAGTCCGAAGAATGCACATTAATCGTTTGAATTCGCCATTTTTCTGGCAATATTTACCAGCTTAACAATCTCCTTTCTTGCTCCCTCGGCGTCTGATACCTCAGCATTGAAAGCGATTCTAATGGGTCGGGGGCCATCTTTAGTCATCGCGGACATTTCCATGCCATACCTGTCAATTCCAGTCATTGTTGCTTCTGAGGTATCTTTAGCCCTACTCATTTCTTTGCAAATGATGATCATGGCATCCTCATGGTCTTCATTCATATGCTGAATTATCCCATCCGAGAAGGATATCAATGGGTCGGGCTCAGACGATTTCCAATCGTCTCCTCCGACCCAAGACATTCTTCCAAATCCGCCAATATATCTTACAGATTTTACAGCTAATCTGAAAAAATGGAAATCTCCAAAATCAGCATAAAATTTAGCGCTTTCATGCCTTCCTATGAATATGTCTCTAACTCTCTTTTTCTCACTATCAGGAACAATCTCGCAGTCACCAATTAATGTCACTCTCCCAAGTGCCAATGGGTTTTCGTCACCACCCTCAGCAATCAGGAGAGATGCCTTGGTTTCCTTCATTAGATTTTTCGTGTGTTCAGCTAATCCGCTGATTAAGAATATTGGATCCCCAGAATCCAGTGCATAAGTCACGAATGAGCCATATGGATATCCTTCGCCATCAGAGGAAATGGTACACAACGTTGCCGTCCCTATTCTTTCAGCCAATGTCCTTGCCTGCTCAGCGTGTGAAGAGGTTGGTACATCTGGATCATACAATAATTCCTGTCTTTGTGAAGCGGCTCCCTTGGGAAGTTGATGTTTGGGAGGTGGCTTATCTTCCATTGGCATCTATATCACTCTCTCCATATTATTTTCAATACTATCAGTTTTCTTTCTTTCGCATGCAAACATTTTCTCACTTTTCCCTTGTAATTTCATCATTAATGACTATCCTAAGTATCCCATCTTCACCCATTACTTGCCTACTAGTTACCTCGAATACTAACTCAATATTTTCTGGAGTCAATACGTCTGATGGTTTACCATTGGATATTATCTCCCCTTCATGTAAAAGTATTATCCTATCTGAAAACCTCGATGCTATATTGATGTCATGAATCGCTATTACTGCAGCCTTTCCATTTTCTTCAGAAACTATTTTCCTCAGTTCCTTCATCACTTCAATCTGATTTTTTAAATCTAGGTCACTGGTCGGTTCATCGAATAAGAATAAATCAGGATCTTGGGCTACGGCCTTTGCGATTATCACCCTCTGCTTTTCACCTCCTGAAAGCCTATCAAACCTCCTGAAAGCGAAACTGGACAATCCCATCCTATCAATGGTTTTGCTGACTATATTTCGGTCATTTTCTCCGACGGACCAATTTATGTACGGCCTCCTGCCAAGTAATACTACGTCGAATACGTCCATTGAGAAATTACTGGTGATTGATTGCGGAACGTATGACATTTTTTTAGATGTAGTAAGAATATCTAACTCTGTTACATCTTCTCCGTGAATCAAGATTTTGCCCTGACTAGGACTGAGGATCTTGTTCAGACATTTCAACAAAGTGGATTTGCCTGCACCATTCTTTCCTAGGATGGAAATCAATTCATTCTCCTTCACCGCAAAATCTACTGAATCAATAACTAAATTATCCCCCCAACTAAATCTCAAACCCTCTACTTTCATCAGCTCACTCATCAATGATGCCCCCTATTGGTTAACAATAGATAGATGAAAAGAGGGCCACCAACCACTGAGAGCATCAATCCAACTGGAAGGACGACAGGTGCTATGACGGTTCTGCCGATGGTATCAGCTATCAACATCAACAAGGCCCCAAAAATGGCCGAGCAAGGAATTAATTTTCTGTAGTCATTTCCAATGATCAGCCTACTCATGTGAGGCGCGGCAAGACCTACGAAACCAATCATTCCAGTGAAAGCGATTATCAAAGCTGTCAACAACGACGATAGTATGAGTATTTTTTTCCTTGTAGCAACGGGGTCTACTCCCGTAGAAATTGCAAACTCATCGCCACCTATCGATAGAGAATTAAGATCCCAAGACCATTCTAGAGCTTTAGGAATTAGGATTATCACGGCGCCTCCGATTATCCAAACTTCACGCGAGTCTACTCTGGCTAAGCTACCAAATGACCAATGGGTCAATTGGGAGAGCTCTTCGGCTGTAGCAAAATAAACCATGGTCTGAACTATTGCCCCGGCAATGAAAGTTATAGCGATTCCAACAAGAATATACGACTCCGCGGTGACTCCTCTAACACTACCTAGTTTGATTATGATGTAGACAACAAAAAGAGCAAAAAAGAACGCATTCAGAACTAGGTCGGAGCCGACAAATGAAATCACGGGAACAATAGGAATGATGGCTGTAAGACCTGTCCAGAGAATTGATAATAATTCACTAACGAATGTTAAATCGAGGAAGATCGCCAAAGCTGCACCTAATGCAGCACCTGAGGCAACCCCGAGTGTTAGTGGAGATACTAGTGGGTTTCCCAAGGCACCCTGCATCAGGGCCCCAGCTACAGCTAACCCAGTTCCAGCTATGATGGCAAAAACTACTCTGGGAACTCTGTATTCCCATAGAATCAGCCTCTGTATTTCATTACCCTCTTCTATTTGAAGTAGAATCTTAGCGACAGTTAGCATATCGAGATTGACCGAAGATCCTTGGCCCAAAGCGAAAATAGCTATTATAATTGTAGATAGTCCAAGAAGGAATATTTTGAGGACGTGGTCGCGGTTCTTATCCTCGTATTTCCTAGAGAGGTGATCCATCATTTCACCCGGATATTTCGTATTCACAAACAAATTTGCCGACCCGGTCTATTCCGTGGTAATCAGTGAAGTATGAATCTAGGTAACTATTGGGTTCGATGTCTACAAACAAATCCGGATGCAACATCTTAGCCAGGGTGGGGAGTCCATGAATCATCATGGGGCCAGCAAATTCTCCTGACATTATGGCCATATTATTGTTCACCACAGCTGTGATCCCATCGAATCCAGGCCTGTCAGCTATGAAACCCATATGGGACTGACACCTGTTCTCCTCATCAAAAGAATTGAAGCCTATATCGAAAGTAATACCATCAAACAACAACATATCTGGGTTGGAGTCTAGGATAGCTTCCATGTCCACGTGTGTGGTATGCCCTGGTAAATCTGAGAAAACATTCACTCCTCCCGCCAAATGGATAATATCATTCCATTGAGAAGTTCCAGTCAGTACCACTGGGTCACGGGTAAGTGAAGCATGATGTTCCATTACTATTCTTGGCCTGATAGAGTCATCAATACTGCCAATCCTTGAGCTAACCATCTCCTCAATTTCATCGAAGTTTTCGAACAATGACTCTGCCTCATCATGTTTTCCAAATAATTCAGCAATCACACCGATCTCGTATCTTAGATTATCATATTTGTAGAAATCCAAGCCCAGCACCTTTATGCCTGCTGGATCAAGTTTTTCCCGGATTGCATCCGTGTCAACCATGCCGTTGGTGGCGAATACAATATACAGTTCCGGCCTCGAATCTAACAATGCTTCAAAGTCAATTTCCGAGTGTGCACTTTTCTGGATCATCGGTGTATCTGAATACTCGGGCCACAGAGTAGAACCATGGAAATCACCTGAAACGCCAACAATAATTTCCGAATCAACATTCAGCATCCTCATTACCGTTGCAGCGTATGTATTGGTTATCGCTACGCGCTCTGGGGGGCTAGAAAATTTATGTTCCACGCCATTTGAATCTGTTACTTCAATATTGTATTCCGCAGATTCCACCGCTCCATCATTCGTGAATTGATATGCACCAACAGAAAAAATAACTATTATTGCTATCTGTATTAGCGCTATACTGCTTCTCTGCATCTAATCATCCACCTTTCTTTTTCAGAAGTCTCCCTGTCTTCTAAGAAATACTCCCACAAAGAATGCCAGAAACACGGATACTCCAAACAATGTAATGAAACTAAAGGCTCGATTTTCCGACTCCTCGACTGTTACAAATACTGAGTCAGAGTATTCGGAAACCTTTCCAAATACCATCGTATTAACCCTGATACGATTTAGTCCAACCTCGGTAATCTCAATTGTTACGCTAGTTTCTGTGCCATTGTAAGCTTCGATTGTCTCGCCACTATCAGACTGAACGATAACTGAATACCAGTCCGAATCTTCAACTATATTCCAGCTGAGGGTCACCGAGTCGCCCTCGGTAATTGTCATGACGGGTTCTTCTAAATCTGGTTTTGGAGGGACAAAGTCAACTGTTATCGATAGCCTGTCCCCTTCAATACTGTAACCGTCCATCAATGCCGAGATAACATATGTGTATTCCCCATCTAACACTCCTGACAGTTCTACTGAAGTGTCTGTACCCTGATAAATAACCACTCCATTCTCTCGCAACTGATAGCCTATTGAATCTGGGTACTCTCCCCATTCGATTGAATAGTCCATAGTGTCCAAATCAGAATCCTGGGTAATGAATTGAGGCGTCGTTGGAACGTTGTAAGACAGGAGCTCGTATTCGACCTTCTCCGAATGAGATCCAGAAAGTCTGTCTACAATCCTCACCCAATTTTTGACAGTGTTATTATACCATAGCTCCCATGAAACAATTCCATCTTCATTATCTGTGATTCTGTAATATGTAGTTTCGAAGTCCCCTGCCGGTGTAGTAACCAAAACACCGTGTTCTCTGGTGATGGTATTGTATGTATCATCATACCCATCAGGGTGACCGGGGACTCCGATCACATTGGTTCTGTTAAAGTGAACAAAGACTCCGTCCGATGAGCCTAACAATCCTGCTGGAGCTCCGCTTGAATCAGTGAAATTCCATCCGAGTGTACCCTCAGTATAGTAGGAAGAAGACTCCGGATCATCGACCCAATATGTATGGATGTTGAGAAGAGTCTCAGAATCAACCCATCTGTAAGATTTCTCTTCTGGCATTTGATAATCGCCCGTAAGCCTCATCAGAAATGCCTGTCTATTTTTCCCGAAGGAATCACGAATGACCTCTGTACCGACCATAGTCATGTCGATTTCTCTGATAGTACCGCTTGGAGTGTACCCGACCTGATACTCCCAGTTCATCCCAACTCTCCAAATATCATCACCTACCTGCGAGGGGAGGAATATTATCCTCAAAGATTTGGGATTCACAGTCGAACCGTTCGAGTTGTTAGCTACGATATTGAATTCTACCATCCCAGGGCTATCAGGGGTATGTTCAAATGTTGTCGAATAACCTCTATAAATCAGGTTTCTTTCATCAACTTCACCCTCATAAATAGAATAATAATCAGTGAAAGGTCCCCCTTCCCAAGACAGTATCACAGGCGATACTGGAACTGTTTGCACTGGCGTTGTGAAGGTAGCATTACCGGGCAGTTTTAGCTCGAGCTCGATAGTGTGATTCAGCCAACCTTCTCCCTCATCTACCAGAACTTGGATTGGCGGAGAGACTTCATTACCAGATTGATAGAAAGACAGAACGGATATTTCTCCAATATCCATATTCTGGATCAAGTAAAAACCTTCAGAATTAGTTATCGTAGTGGTCTTGCCATCACTTACCTCGATACCCGACATCGCTACTCCCGCAGAGTTTGTCACGAATCCATACCTGCTATTCTTGCCTTGATGAAATTCGAAATTATTTACATGAGGATAACTGGTGCTGTCCCTTGACCCTCTTTCCATTTTGAAATGGATGTAGATGCTCGATTCTTCGTTTTGGTCATATTGAGCAATTAACGTATAGTATGAATTGACGGTATATGGCCCAAATTCAGATAATCCATTCTCTGGTATTTTCATCTCAGAATGTTGGACCAAATTAACCCGGGCACTGTCAGGTTGAATGACTTGATTACCTTCATCATCAAACATTTTGAAAGTAATCCAATTTTTATCCTCATGCCAATCTAGTTCCAAGTCGGAATCGAGGTTAACTAGACGATAAACTACGGTATGGCCATCATTCATGAAGTAGGCTCTAGCGACATGCTCCCCCGCTTCCAGCCCGGGATATGTGTACTCTCCGTTGACTGACCAAATAGAGTCCATCGAATTTACCTTAATTGAAGTACTTCCTGCAATCTCCCCAGTAGATGTGAGAACGGAACCATAAATCTGTAGATTTTGTTGATCATGTCCTTCATCATTAGACTGTCCAGTAGCGTCCAACGGAATTATCATTGTAAAAAGTATGGTAATGACGAGGACTGTTTTTCCCCTCGTTATGGCGTCATACTTGCCGGGTGTCAAACGGTTGGATATCGTATTAATCATGAAAAAAACCATCACACTGACGCCTGAAATTTCTTTAGAGTCTGTTCGAACCAGTCCTCGGCAAAGTCATCATAATCCGTATCGCAATCTATTCGATCATTGACCCTGATTCCGCCCTTCTCCTCCAGTACTGCATCCCATTCCTTCCCGGACTCACAGAACAAATCAAATGCGGTGTCTCCGAGGGCCAATACCGCGAACTTCAGGCTCCCCAGTGATCCATCTCCCATCTCCATAGTGGAATCATAAAGATCCTGGGCATTTACGGGCTGTTCGCCGTCACCCCAGGTGCTACAGACAACGATCAGTCTCTTGCATTCCTCTAGCATCTCCACCGTCACATCTTCCATATCGTAAAGCTTCCCAGTTAGATCATAGGATGAGGCCATTTCCACCGCTGTCTCAGCCAACTCTTCCGCATTTCCAGTTTCAGTACCAAACATAACCATTATTTCATTGTCCATAGATATCACTAGCCTCACTCCGCAGGAGCCTTACGGCCCCTGCCAAAATAACACATCATATGAAATTTAGGTTGCCCTAAACTCCATAAATCAACCTATCGACACCCCGTCATGGGCTACCTATCAGAGCACACACTATCCATTGTCGGGGTGATATCAACCATAGTTCTAATCTCTAGCTTCACTTATGGATTTCTTCTTGAGGAGGACAGTATCTCTTTCGCTGTCGATGAAGAGTCAATCGTTGGTGACGTTGAGCATATAACTTCTCTCGGCCCCAGAGTCACAGGCTCTGCCGAGGAACTAATTGTCTCTCAGTACATCAGCGATCGGTTCTCGGAGATTGGCTTGGTCGATGTTAGGATAGAGGAATACCAAGTAACTGGCCATTGGTTCATTGACGCTGAACCCGAGGATCATCAGATTTTGATGCATGCACAACTTGAGCAAGGCGCTCAGAATATTCCCGGAATTCCGGACGGTTCTGCCGGAACGGCAAGAGTCCAAATCGACTCAACAGGAGACTTATACCATGGGGATGCATTCACTTTCCTAGGATACTCCGGGGCGATTCATAAACACGACAGTATCTTGACAGATTTGGGCAGAGGGACATTGAGTGATTTCTCCGCTGCAGGGGATTTGACGGATCTTGCAATTATCATAAATTATGACAATCACAGAAGTTTGGCTGATATCTACAAGAACTCAATAGACCAGAATGCGGCAGTAGTAATGATCTACAGCGATGGTGTGGAAAATCCTCCATTCATGACAGTAACGGTCAATGAGAGCGGAAAAAATGTGCCATTTCCAGATGCGTACGACGGCCAATATGCTGATATTCTAATTCCATTCATATACATATCAGAATCCACAGCTTTTACCTTCCAAGATTTCATAAATAGAGCTTCTGATGATTCGACGATATACCCTGTGCTTGATGGTTTCTGGGAAGGGAGTAATGTAGGGATTAGAACTGCGAGGGTTGTTTCTGGAGAGATTCCCGGTTCCGGAGATGGGGAGATAATAATCGGTGCTCATCACGATTCGTCCTACATAAGTCCGGGCGCAGTTAACAACGCAGTAGGTGTTGCACAGTTAATCGAAATAGCAGCAAGGCTTAGTGAGATAAATATGGATTCTACTGTTAAATTTATGACTTGGGGAGGAGGGGAGCTCGGGTCTTTGGGAAGTCAGAAATTCCTAGAAGAGAATCCTGATGTGTATGATGATGTAGACCTGTACATCAATCTGGATTCAACTAATCTAAATCCAATATTGGGACTTGGTGAACTTAGTGTTGATTCGTCAGATGATGGTATAGGTAAAGCAGTAAAAAATGCTAGGAGCAGAGTGATCTCAAACGGCTGGGAAGGCTATTCTGTGACTGTAAAGGATAGTCATGAAACAGGTCAGGGAGATTACCAATCTTTCAACTCATTAGGCATAAAATCCGCTGGCTTCTATGGGGCCGAGACCTCTCAGAATAATAGGCAAACGGACACATTAGAAATCGTCAATTATGAAGGATTGGTTCTACCGACTGAAATCATTTTACAACTTGTTTCCATGGAGGGAGGTTACAACCATGATTCCCCGATTATCAAGGTAGAGGCTCTAGAGGGTCAGTCAGAAACGTGGGTTTTCCCCTTTACTATCGCGTTGATGGCCGGGTTATCGACTGGAATCGGTGGACTCATAGTTATGGCTCTGAGGGAGATCTCAAGAGAAGTGATGGCATTCACACTAGGTATGGCCGCCGGTGTCATGCTACTGATATCAATTTTCGACTTATGGCTGGAAAGGGCATTCGAATTCGGCTTCCTGTGGATTTCTTTCTCTTTCATCTTAGGGGCCGCTATGATTGTAAATTTGAATAGAATCCTAGGGAAAAATGAAGATGAGCTGAACACCGAACAACAACGACTTTACCAATCAGGAATTTTTACTGCTATTGCATTGGGGATTCACAACTTCCCTGAAGGTCTGGCAATTGGTGTGGCAGTTCTAGAATCTGCGCAATATGGCTTGGTGTTGATGGTAGCGATTGCGTTGCACAATATCCCTGAAGGCATTGCAGTGGCCGCCCCAATACAAGCAGGGGGAGGTGGTAGGCTGAAGGCTACACTTATCGCCTTGGCAACCGGCTTAACAGAACCGCTTGGCGCTCTATTTGCTCTATTGGTCCTGGGCTCCTTCCTAACCCCTCTCATGGTAGGCCTGTCGCTCGCATTTGTTGGCGGGATAATGGCAGTTGTAAGCTTCACAGAATTAATCCCACAAGCATTAGCCCAAAATCGGAATAGGCATATGCTTGTTGGCATGGTATTTGGGGCCGCTCTAATGCAGCTAAGCCTACTGCTTCTTGGTTGAAATGAAGGTGAATCCGATGGAAGAAAATTTCAATTCCAGATTCCTTATCTGTATAACTGCCCTAGTAATGATACTAATTTGGAATATTTCCCCCTTGAAGACTACTCTTAATGAATCTATTTACTTCGATGAGGATTATAATTTCTGGTCCGTTGAAGATGACGACGATGACGATGACGACGACGATGACGATGACGATGACGA
>Ga0066835_10000011_pt1 | contig 51280 bp, 54 predicted proteins | sample ETNtaG_3_FD_67280 | JGI IMG/M metagenome (GOLD analysis project Ga0066835, IMG submission 67280) | Marine microbial and viral communities from oxygen minimum zone, Eastern Pacific Ocean - ETNP201302SV84 | ecosystem: Environmental > Aquatic > Marine > Unclassified ... | reverse complement strand
CTTCTATAAATTGCTAATGCCCAAAAGTGTGGAGGTGTCCAAACAAATATTATAAGCACGAGCAATAAAGCATTTGGATCAATTGAATTGGTAATTGCTGTCCATCCAAGAAGTGGTGGAGCAGCACCTGCTAATCCACCAATAACAATATTTTGAGGAGTTGCCCTTTTAAGAAAAACTGTATAAATGAATGCGTATCCAATCAATGAACAAATTGTCAATAATGCAGTTAGTGTATTTACAAAATAGATTAAGATAATTGTTCCCATTATCATGAGAAAAAGTGCAAATAGTGATGCATTAACTAGGCTAACCTCCCCTTGTGGCAATGGTCTTCCAGAAGTCCTTTGCATCCCGGCATCAATATTACGGTCTATGATTTGATTTATGGTTGCTGCTGAGGCTGCACACAATCCTATGCCTAAAAGTGCAATTATCATTATTTGGAATGATGGAATATTTGGTGTTGCCAATAACATCCCTACTATGGCAGTTATCAGCATCATAGAAACTACTTTGGGTTTTGTTAATTCCAAGTAGTTTTTGAGTAAACTCATTTTTTCCAAGCTAAGTAATTTACTAACAATGTAACAAGTAAAAGCATAGCAGCAATAAGATTATGAGCAATGGCAATATATAAAGGGAGCACATAAACAACATTCATAATACCAAGTGATATCTGAAGCAATAGAACCAATCCTAATGTAGATGCAAGTGGAGCTGCATTAGTGAACCATAAACAACCAATCAAGATTAGCATCAAAACAGTCAAGATCAGTGCTGTAATCCGGTGAGAGTAATGAATAGCAACTCTTGCAGGATTTTCTAGCAAACCAAAAAGATAATTTGGTCCAATTTCTTGTTTTAAATTGAATCCGGACTTAAAGTCCATTTCTGGTAGATAAGTCCCCTGACATGTTGGAAAATCGGGACAAGCTAAAGACGCATAATTAGTACTGGTCCAAGCTCCTAAGAATATTTGAAAGAACAGCACAACAAGACAGATAAAGGCTAGCCCCCGATATTTTTTGATATCAATGTAATGCAAAAATTTAAAATTAGCAGCTTTTAAAAAAATAAAAGAGAAAAGACTTAAAGTTATAAAGCCTCCAAATAAATGTCCCGTGACAATGATTGGAAGCAATTTTAAGCTAACCGTTAAATAACCAAATAAGCCTTGGCAACAAATGAAAAATAATAAAAATGCAGATACAAACTGTAAAAACTTATCTGATGTTTTTCTAAAAGCTATGAAAACCATTCCAATTGCAATTAAACCCAGAGAAGCTGCAAAATATCTATGGACTACCTCCGGAATAACTTTGTCAATTTCATATGGGAAACTGGGGTATCTACTTTCTGCAATTGCAATATCTGCTTCAGAAGTTGGAAATGTAACAAAACCATAACACCCAGGCCAATCTGGGCAGCCTAAACCGGCATCGACAAGTCTTGTCCATGCTCCAAGTGCTATGACAACCACGGAAAAAAGGGCGCCAAATAATGAGAAATTTCTGAGTAATATCATGTCAAAACCTTTAAATCTTTAAGTATCATCTTTGGATTTAGACCATTTGGAAAAAACATAACCATCCTGCCATAGGGATCAACTACAAAAATATAACTTCTATTAACAATCTCTTCGGAGCCAAGTTTGTCTAACATAAAATGAAGTTGCTTCTCTCTATCTTCAAATATCTCAACTCTAGGAAAATCATTTTCCAATACCTCACGCATCCCTGAATCACTAACACTACTAAAGAATGCAACTCTTCTAACTCTGTAAATTTCACGATTTAGAGCTATATTAAGTTGTTTCATCAAGCGAAGATTCTCCAAAGTTTGACTCTCATTTGAGTGATAGACTCCCATTACCCACTTCCCATCGTTAAAAGAAAGTAAATTATCTTCGGAGTCGTATAAATTTACTTTGCTGATATCTTGATAGACTTTGAAAAACTCACCATTATTCTTCGTCTCCTCTGGCCCCCAACCTAATCTAAAAGCAAGTGTGGAAGCTACGATAACAACAATAGGGGTCAATAATAAAAATAGCAAAAAAGGCTTATTATTCATTTCCGAATTTTCTCCAACTGTAAATATACATAATTGTAAGAGCAATAAACATTGCAAACCACTGACCAGCGTATCCATAATGCTTCACAGGAGGCATGTTTGTTACCACAGGAGGTACATAACGCAAATTTGTTTTATCTTGAAAGTTTGCAACCAACAAAAATGGTTCAAGATTTTCTGAAAATTCTTTAGCAATAGTTTCAAGCGCTCTACTTTGTGAAACTTTTGGCCAGTTGCCTGATATTACTTGTTCACCAAGTATAAGACCCTTCTCTGGATTTTCTAGAATTCCACTAATGCTAATTTCACCAATTGGTAGTTTTATTTCTGGTAGTATCGACCTGTTTTTTGTTTGTTGGACCCATCCAAAATCTGTCATTAGCATTGTTCCCGTGTTTGTAATAAGAGGGGCAATGACTTTAAAACCCAGCATACCATCAACCAAGGAATTATCTATTAGTATCAGTCTGCTCTGATCTATATAGCCTTTCAGATATACATAGTCCCAGGTTTTGCTGTCTCTTGAATATGCTACCGATGATTGCATTTGTGCAATATTGTAATCATCAACTATAGATTGTTTTTCCTGACCTCTTTCTATTTGCCAAAATCCTAACAAGACAAAAATTCCGCCAAAAATTATATAGAATAATGACATTGCGACTCTTGATTTAGTAATAATCATCTTCAAATTAGTTATAATTGTTTTCTCATGACGTTAAAAACTATCATTGGTGTTCTTATTGCTGGTATTTTACTCAGTCTTGCTAGCAGTCTATTCTTCTTATTTAAAGACCAAGGAAGAGGAAAAAGAACTGTATATGGACTTGGTATTAGAGTAAGTTTGGCAATCATTTTAATTATTTTAGTTGCATATGGTTTGTCTACGGGCGAGTTAGGTAACTCATACGTGCCCCCTGAAATGTTACAAGATATAAACGAATAAGAAGAGCATTACCCAAACAACATCCACAAAATGCCAGTACCAAGATGCTGCTTCAAAGCCAAAATGTTTATGTTGATCAAAATGCCCATAGAGGACAGAGCGAAGTAACATTACTCCAAGCATTAATCCACCTAGCATTACGTGAAAACCATGAAATCCTGTCAGCATAAAGAAGGTAGATCCATAGATACCTGAGTTCAAGGTAAGATCAAAATGCTCGTATGCTTCATAGTATTCTAAAGCCTGAAGGCCTACAAAAATCAGTGCAAGTGTTACAGTAACTCCTAACCAAGAGTTGAAACTTTTTTTATTTCCTTTTTTAAGCGCTAAATGAGCAAAGTGAACTGTGACACTAGAACTTAATAAAACTATCGTGTTATATATTGGCAACCACTTACCAATATTCTCCCAACCAGGAAAACTCATACTATGAGCAGCAATAACAAAGGCTTTTCCACCGTCCGGCGTATTAATTAGTGGCCATGCTGCCTCAAAATTTTGCCATAACATATTTGCTAAGCCCTTCTCTCCTTCACCTCCTAACCAAGGCACTGCAAAATTTCTTACATAAAAGAGAGCGCCAAAAAAAGCTGCAAAAAACATAACTTCTGAAAAAATAAACCATGCCATGCCGTAGACAAATGACTGAGAGAGTTGTTTGCTCTCTAATCCAGCATAGTTCTCTTTGACAACTTCACGAAACCAAAAAAATAAGGTGGCTCCGAAACAAGCTAGACCAGTATAAAGGATATATGAGGCTTTACTGTCAGGATTTCCGATTGCGTTTATAGTAGATGAAGCGCCAACAATTACTAAAAACAAAGAGAATGCAGCAAAGATAGGAAATTTACTGGAGTCGGGTACATAATAATTAGTAGGGACCGAATTATGCTGCGATGATGTCTCTGATTGCATTGAAGATCCACTCATTATCTTGCGCCCATAGAAAGATGATTTACTTCTGGGTCAACACGGTCTGTGATATCGAAAATTGTGTAAGATAAAGCCACATTATTGATCGTACCAGGTAGGGAATCATCGAAAATAAAACGAACTGGCAATAGAGCTTCTTCCCCAGGATTTAAAAATTGCTGCTCAAAACAAAAGCATTCCAGTTTTTTTAAGTACTCAGCCGCATTACTTGGAGCAACACTTGGCACAGCTTGGGCTGTCATTGGTTTATCTGTTGTATTTTTTACATAGAAAGTCGCATTATGGTATTTACCTGTTGTTACCTTCATTACTTTTTCTGATGGATTGAATTTCCATGGCATTTGTTCGTTGTTGTGAGAAACAAATTGGACTGTTAAATCTCTACCGGTTTCTGTTTCATATGATGCATTTTCCTCAGATTGTGAGATTTTGCCGTTTAAACCAGTAATTTCACAAAAAACATCGTATAGGGGCACTAAAGCAAATGAAAAGAAAAACATGCAGAAAACTCCAATCGAAAGCAATTGAAGAGTTTTTTTTGCAGACCTATTCATCAATCAACCTTTGGCGGGGTTGAGAAAGTATGATAAGGAGCTGGTGAAGCAACTGACCACTCCAAACCTTTTGCGCCCTCCCATACTTGAGAAGTTGCTTTTTTTCCACCAACAACCGTCTTCAATACAATGAAAAGAAACAAAATCTGGGAAGTTCCAAATAAGAAAGCTCCTGCCGTAGATACCATATTCCAATCGGCAAATTGCAGAGCATAATCAGGATATCTTCTTGGCATGCCTGCTAAACCAATCCAGTGTTGTGGGAAAAAAGTTACATTGACTCCAACAAAGGATAACCAAAAATGTAATCTTGATAATCTTTCGTCATACATATTACCGGTCCATTTCGGTATCCAATAATAAACTGCAGCCATTATTGAAAACACTGATCCTGGTACGAGCACATAATGAAAATGCGCTACTACAAAATAAGTATCATGATACTGAAAGTCAGCAGGCGTAATAGCAAGCATAAGTCCTGAAAAACCACCAATGGTAAAAAGAACAACAAATGCTATGGCGAACAGCATTGGGGTTTCATAAGTGATTGAGCCTCTGAACATGGTAGCAACCCAGTTAAATACTTTTACACCGGTCGGAACTGCAATCAACATTGTCGCCCACATAAAAAATAGTTCTGCTGCGAGAGGCATGCCAACTGTGAACATGTGGTGTGCCCAAACAACAAAAGATAAGATTGCAATTGACAGCATAGCCCATACCATCGACGAATAACCAAACAATCTTTTTCTAGCAAATGTTTCAATAATGTGAGAGGTTATACCGAAAGCAGGCAAGATCATGATATAAACTTCTGGATGACCAAAAAACCAAAATATGTGCTGAAAAAGGACTGGATCTCCACCACCGGCAGCATTAAAAAAACTTGTACCAAAATGAATATCCATTAGCATCATTGTCACTGCTCCAGCTAAAACGGGCATCACTGCTATAAGTAGATAAGCCGTAATCAACCAGGACCATACAAATAAAGGCATTTTCATTAAATCCATTCCCGGTGCCCTCATATTCATAATAGTTACGATGACATTAATAGACCCCATTATTGATGATGCCCCCATAATGTGGACTGAAAAAATGAAGAAGGTAACACTTGGTGGAGCATAAGTTGTGGACAACGGAGCATAAAAAGTCCATCCAAAGTTTGGGGCTCCTCCTTCCATAAATAGCGATGAGAGCAAAATCCCGAAAGCAAAAGGTAATAGCCAAAAACTTAAATTATTTAATCTTGGAAGCGCCATATCAGGGGCGCCTATCATCATTGGCACTAACCAATTTGCAAGTCCGACAAATGCGGGCATAACGGCACCGAAAACCATAATCAAACCATGCAAGGTAAGCATTTGATTATAAAACTCTGGTTGGACAATCTGCATGCCGGGTTGGAAAAGTTCAGCACGAATGACCATCGCCATTGCCCCACCAATAAGAAACATAGCAAAACTAAACCATAAATATAGAGTTCCAATATCTTTATGATTTGTTGTTGTTACCCAACGCATTAGCCCACTTGCCGGGCCGTGATGATGGTCATGATGATTTTCAATTACCGTACTCATTTTTTTCCTTATATTTTTGGTTTATATTCAACAATATCTTTAGGGACAACATAAGAACCATCTCCGTTCTCTGCATTACCCCAAGATTGACGTGTATAAGTTATAACTGCAGCCATATCAATCTCAGACAATTGATTTGCAAAAGATTGCATTGCTGCACCCTGAACACCTTCCATTAAGATTTCAATGTTCTTAGTCTTATCATTCATTACAATATTGCTGCCTGCCAATGCAGGGAAAACAGGAGGCAGCCCTTGCCCATTCACTTGATGGCAAGCAACACAATTAGTTTGATAAACACCCTTGCCTCTTTCAGTTAATTCAGCTAAAGACCACTCTTTTTCTGTAAGTTCAGCAAGGCGAATAGCGGCCTCTTTCCTTTCCATGACCCAGTCTGTGTACTCATTCATTTCTACTGCTTTGACTACTACTGGCATGAAGCCATGGTTTTTACCACAAAGTTCGGTACAGTTACCCCTGTAAATACCTGGTTTGCTTACTTCAGTCCATGCTGTGTTAATAAAGCCAGGAATGGCATCTTGTTTTATGGCAAAATCTGGAACCCACCAAGAGTGGATAACATCATTTGCAGTTATTAAAAAACGAACTCTTGTATTGGTTGGGATTACTAGAGGTTCATCAACCTCCAGCAGATAATTCTCACCCTTTGGAACAAGATTATAAATTTCATCCATATCCGTGCTTAAATTTGAAAAAAACTTTATATCATCCTCAAGGTATCTGTACTCCCATTTCCATTGGTATCCAACAACCTGAATATTGATCTCACCCTCTTCATCGTTGTATATCTCTTTCAAAGTTTGAGAGGCTGGAATTGCCATACCGACGAGTATTAAAAAAGGTACCACTGTCCACATGATCTCAAGTCCGGTATGCTCATGAAATTTTGCAGGCTCTGGATTTTTCTTTTTGGTGTAACGAAACATGGAGTAGAACATAACGGAAAAAACTACGAGCCCAATAGCACAACATATGTAAAAGATAAGCATGTGTAGTTCAAAGACCTCGTTACTGACATCAGTTACACCAGGCCTCATATTTAAATTATCCCATTGCGCAAATAAGTTAATTGGTGCAGATATAGCAATGCAAGACCATAAAAATACAGCCTTTAATTTTTTGAGGATGGTCGTTCCCTTCAATGTCATTCGATAACCCTAATAAATGCGACTTATATTATATTATAGAAAATATTTATATTGCACTAAATTTTTTAAAAAAATCAAAAAAAATTATACCTGTTTTTAAGTTTGCTTAAACTCCTCAAAAGAACATTTGATGCAGAAAATTCTCTGATCATCTTTGCTGAGTGCTATGGTATCCCTAGCTTTACATTCTGGGCAAATAGCTCCCGCTACAAATCTTCTGAAATCAGACATTTCGCATACCTTCAAGGTCATTTATTACATTGGTTATGTTTGGGTATATATCAAACCATATTTTGAAAGATTCAGCTGCCTGACAAACAAGCATGCCCATACCGTCGTAGACATTTTCAGAGAATAATCTTGCCCATCTACAAAAGTCAGTATCATTCAGGGAGTAATTCAAATCATAGAAAGTAGTTTCTTCACTGAAATATTTTGCATTTATTTGAAAATAATCATTCTGCACATCAAAATTCGATACTGAAGCACCATGTATCACTAGGTCAATTGAATCTTCAAAATTTGCTTTATCGAAAAGTTGAATATCAAATAAACTATTAAATTTTTTGATAACCTTTTGTGCATTTTCTTGTGTTCTGTTACTGATAATAATCTTTGAAGGATTAGAATTAATCAAATCAGGCAGAATGCTTTGAACAGCACCCCCTGCCCCAAAAATAAGTATTTTTTTATCTCTTAAAAAAATATTTTTTAGTTTAAAATCTGAAATAAGCCCAAATCCATCGGTAGACTCCCCAACAACAAATCTCTCCTGCTTAAATAATGTATTCACTGCTGAAATTAATTTTGATTTATCTGAGGTTTTTTGGCATAAGTGGAACACTTCTTTTTTATAAGGCAAAGTTACATTTAATCCTAAGAATTTATCATCTTTACAAAAATCTTTATAAAATAACTCTAGATCGCTTTCAGCAACGGTGTAAGGCCGGTAGTCGAAATTGATCTTTGCTTGTCTTGCGAATCTATTATGAATAAAAGGTGACAATGAGTGCTCGGTTGGGTTTCCAAGTACACCTAACTTATGCAAAACTTTCATTGATTAATAATCCAGCAAGTTTCGAGAACTCTATTTAATTTTTTTTCAAACTTTAATAAATGCTCAGGTGTCTCAAATGGATAAGATACTGCAGGAGGCAGTGAAGATAAAATTGACTTAGTTCTTCCTCCTGATTCTAAACCAAATTTAGTTCCCCTATCATGTAGAAGGTTAAATTCAACATAACGCCCCCTCCTGATTTTTTGAAACTCTCTATGATTTTCATTATATTCATCTTTAATTTTATGGTTAACTATTTGATAAATGTTTTTGTTGTAAGTTTTTACTAGATCTTTTAAAAAAGACAAACTATTGTCAATGTTATCCATTTTATAATCATCAAAGAAAATACCTCCAATACCTCTCTTTTCATTCCTATGGGGCAGATAAAAATATTCATCACACTGTTTTGCAAATAATTTATAAAGACTTTTATCGTAAGAGTCTAAGTAGGACTTTAAACTTTTATGCCAAAACCTAAAGTCTTCTTTGCTCTCAAAAAAGGGAGTTAAATCACAACCCCCACCAATCCACCAATCTATAAGACTGTCATTATCAAATATTAAAAAGATTCTTACATTTAAGTGAGATGTTGGGATAAGAGGACTTAGTGGATGTGCTATCACTGAGACTCCCATAGCAATATATCCATTTGACTTAGGAAACCTTTTAAGAATATTAGAGCTATTTGGTAAGTTTGAACTTTTAATCATAGAGAAAGATGCAATTGCTTTTTCAAAAGCTGTCCCTTCAGAAATAATCTTTACATGGCCCTTTGCAATATCAGAGTTCCAAATATCTTCATCACCTGCAGAAAGATCTTTTTCTAGAGAGAGGAAATTATTAAAAATGTCCGACTGCAGCAATACAAACTTTTCTTCTAATTTATCAACATCAACGAACATATTTTTTCTCAATCAAATCATAAATCCTGCTGGGTGAAACTTTATTACCAAGAGGTGCATTATAAAGAGCAACATCTTCATATGAAAACAATTTAATAATGCCAACAAGACTTTCTGGAGCATCTTGACCACTAATATTAGCTGATGTAGATATAAATGGACCATTAAGATATTCGTGTAGTTTTATAATAGGTGAGTGATCACTCACTCTTGCTAAAAAACTTGATTTATATGTTAAATATTCTGGTATTAATTTATTCGCAGGAATGATTATTGAATTATGGCCTGGCCAAAATGTAGAAATAACGCTTTTTTTTAAAATCATATCTGAATACAAATTGACACTATCTAAGTCTCTGAATAATAAAATAAATTTCTTTTCTCTTTCTCTACCTTTTAATTCAAAAACTCTTTCAATTGATTTTAAGTTAAAAGGATCACATCCCAGTCCCCAAACTCCTTCAGTAGGATGTAACAAAATATTGCCTTTCTCCATCCATTTTGCAGATTGCTCTGCGTTTAAAGAACGCATTAAAATTTAATTGTTAAGTTTTTTATCTTTTGAAATAACTTCTTCACGCATTTTAGATTTAAACTCATGAAGTTTTAATGCAAGAACATCATCATTTGTTGCCAAAATTTGGACAGCTAAAATCGCCGCATTTTTAGCACCAGAAGATCCTACCGCAACTGTTGCTACAGGAATTCCAGGAGGCATCTGCACTGTTGATAGAAGTGAGTCAAAACCACTAAGCGATCCTGATGGAATGGGTATTCCAATAACGGGTTTAGTAGTGTGGGCGGCAACTACACCAGCCAGATGAGCAGCCATGCCAGCTGCCGCAATAAATACTTCAACACCGTTTTCTTCTGATGACTTAATTAATTCAAGAACTTTATCCGGAGTACGATGAGCTGAAAATACATTTTTTGTATAAGAAACACCAAAATCATCTAAAACACCAAAAGCTTTGGAAACAATATCTAAGTCAGAGTCAGACCCCATAACAATTGCTACAGACATAACACATTATAATAAAAACTTTTAAATAAGTGCAAAAAAGTTAAAATAAAAGAATGCCAAAACTAAACATATTAATATATCCAGATCCAAGACTCAGAATAAAGGCGGAAAAAGTAACAAAATTCGACAAAAGTCTAGAAAATTTAGTAAATAATATGTTTGAAACGATGTATTCTGCTGATGGCATTGGTTTAGCAGCTACTCAGGTTGATATTCACAAACAAGTAGTTGTAATGGACTTAAGTGAAGAGAGAAATAGTCCTAAAGTTTTTATCAATCCTCAATTTACTGTAAAAGATGACAAAAGTTTATATAGTTGCAATGAGGGATGTCTTTCAATACCTGGATTTCATGAAAAAATATCAAGACCTGAGAAGATTATTGTAAATTACCAAGATATTAATGGAAAATTGATAACTGAGGAGCCTGAAGGTCTGCTAACGGTGTGTTATCAACACGAAGTTGATCATCTAAATGGTAAATTATTTGTGGATTATTTAAGTCCATTGAAAAGGTCTAGAATTAAGAAAAAACTAGAAATTGAAAGGAAAAAAGAATTTTAAAAGTAATATCGACAGTTTTAACGTATTTTAAAAGATTTTAGACGAAATTAAAGGATTTTAAGCAAATTTTATTAAATGGATATCGAGTCATCACAAAAGTTAGAACAAAATAAGGTTAGTATTGTTTATGCAGGCACTCCTGTATTATCCAAAAAGATTCTTGAAAAACTTAATGAAAATTTTGAAATCAAAGCTGTGCTTACACAACCTGATAAGATTAGGGGCAGAACAAAAATCCCTTCTCTTGCTCCCGTTGCTGAATTTGCAGTCAAGAACAACATTGAATGTATAAAAATAGAAAACTTTCAGCAAAATAATCTTCTCAAACTTAATAATCTAAAATTTGATTTTTTAATTGTGGCTGCCTTTGGGAAAATTATTCCAAAACATATTCTGAATTTACCAACAAAAGACTCCATAAATATTCACTTCTCTTTGTTGCCAAGTTATAGAGGAGCTACACCTATTCAAAGTGCTATTTTATCTAATGATGAAATTACTGGAATTTCTTATATGTCAATGACCGAAGGCATGGATGAAGGTCCAATTTATTCCAGTCACGAATTATTGTTTGAAAAAAATGAAAATAAAATAACTCTTGAGAATAGATTGATAGACTTAACATTAAAAACTGTTGTCACAACAATTAAAGAAATTAACCTTGGCAATCTTCAACCAAAAGAACAAGATACCGCTCAAGCAAGTTATTGTAAGAAGATTACAAAGTCTGATGGATTGATAGATTTTAGAGAAACGTCTGAGGAAATAGAATCAAAACTGCGAGCTTACATTGAATGGCCAGGACTTTTTTTTAACTATAAAAATGTTCAAATAAAGATACATGGATGTTATGTACACGAACACAGTGGCAATGAGAGACCTGGAACAATTTTGTGGGATGAAAAATTAGGAATGTCAGTAGTGACAAATAATTCTAAGATAGTAATTACTCACTTACAGTTTCCAGGTAAAAATATTATCGCCGATGCTTCGATAAAAAATGGGTACAAAGATTTTTTTAACAAGAAGATAGAAAAAACGAGTTTATAAATATTTATGAAAATATACTTTTATTTTGCCTAAAACAGGTATATTTTAGCTACTATGAAAATATTGATTTTGGGTGCTGGGCAAGTTGGTGGCAGCCTTGCTACCAATTTATCATCTGATGGATATGAAGTTACAGTTGTTGATGAAGATTCTGATAAACTAGCTGATCTTGATGACTCAGTTGATCTAAGGACTGTTTTGGGACATGCAAGTCACCCTCTTACGTTAAGGAAAGCAGGTTGCGATAGAGATACTGTTCTTCTCTCATTAACAAATAATGATGAAGTAAATTTAATAGCATCTAAAATCGCAAAATCCTCTTTTAATGCAAAAAAAACTATCTGTAGATTAAGTGATTCGTCTTACATAACAGAAAAAAAACTTATCAATGACTTTGTTGATATCCCTATAAGCCCAGAAAATGATATTACAGAACATCTTTTTCAGTTGATAACACATCCAGGTACAAATCAAATTGAAGATTTTGCTGATGGCAAAGTTAAACTTGTTTCAGTAAAAGCACAAAAAAACGGTAACTTAGTTGGACATGAACTTAAAGTTATAAGACAAGATATGCCGGATATCGATACCTTTGTCCCAATAATTTATAGGAAGGGTAAGCCTATCAAAGCAAAAGGTTCTACCATTATTAAAGAAAATGATGAAATCTATTTTATAACTGCCGCAGAAAATATAGATGAAGTAGTTAATGAAGTTCAAGAGAAGTCTGAACGTTTCTCTAGAGTCTTTATTATAGGTGGGGGTAAAATTGGGTTTAATCTTGCCAAACAACTAGAAAACAAATTTAATGTTAAGGTTGTTGAAAGAGACAAGGGTAGATGCAAATATCTTTCAGAAGAACTGAATAAGGCAATTGTACTTCATGGCAGTGGCTCTGATGAAAGCTTGTTAATAAGTGAAAATATTTCACAAACAGATGTTTTTTGCAGTCTAACAAATGATGATGAGGCAAATATAATGTCTGCTTTCCTAGCAAAGAAACTAGGAGCAAAGAAAACAATGATCCTAGTAAATAATATCTCTTATATGGATATTATTCCCAAAAGATTTATCGATAATGTAATAGCGCCCTACAGATTAACAATTTCACTAGTAATGCAAGACCTTAGAGAGGGGGACTTTGCTCAAGAAGTAATCCTAAAAATGCATACAGGTGCTGAAGCGATAGAAGGAGTCATTCATCCAAATTCCTCTACAGCAGAATTCATTGGGTCTCCAATCAATTCTTTACCACTCCCGGATGAAGCTACACTAGGTGCTGTCGTAAGATCTGAAGAAGTATTGATGCCAAGTGATGATCTCAAACTCCAAATTGAAGATCACTTAATTGTTTTTCTTACCAATAAATCTGCTGTTTCTGAAGTTGAAAAATATTTCAAAGAGGCTTAATTGAATCCATTAAAAATTCTTAATTTTTTTGGAGTCTTGCTAATGTTATTTAGTTTTTCTTTTCTGATTCCAATTTTTGTTGGGTTTGTCTATGAGGAAGCTTCTATAAATATTTTTATTTCTTTGATGATTGGTATATTTCTTGTGGGTTGTTGTTCATGGGTTTTCACTAGGAAAGATGGCTCAGACCTAAGTTTAAGTGATGGGTTTATCATAACTGTTCTTTTTTGGTTGGTTTTATCTCTTTTTGGTGCGTTGCCTTTTTATTTTTTAGGATTTAGTTTTGTTGATTCATTATTTGAATCAATGTCTGGTATTACAACTACAGGTGCAACGGTGTTTTCTGGTCTAGATGAGCTTGATAAATCAGTTTTAATATATCGCCAACTTCTTCAATGGATGGGTGGTATGGGTCTAATTGTTCTTGCAATTGCAGTAATGCCATTGTTGGGAATTGGTGGAGGACAATTGTTTAAAACTCAAACACCAGGTGCTATGAGTAATCAAAAATTAACACCACGTATCACGAATACTGCAAGGGCATTATGGTTAATTTATCTTGGTCTCACTATATTATGTCTTTCCTCATATAAACTTGCTGGCATGAGTTTTTTTGACTCCTTTGCTCATGCTCTAAGTACAGTTTCTATTGGAGGTTTTTCAACGCATGATGCAAGCATCGGTTTTTTTAACAACATTAATATTGAAATTGTTTGTATGGTTTTTATGATTTTATCAGCTATAAATTTTTCTCTTCATTACGGACTTATTTATAGAAAACAATTTTTAAAGTACTTTTATGATCCAGAACTAAGATTCTTTTTATCAATTTTATTCTTAATAACAACTGTTGTTTGTATTTCTTTATTTACTTTGACTGATATTGCTAATCCTTTAAGGTATGGAATATTTCAATCTGTATCAATTGTAACCACCACTGGATTCCTTACTGAAGAGTATTCGTCATGGCCAACTATGATAAGTTTCTTACTTCTGTTAGGTGCCTTTATGGGAGCATGCTCAGGATCAGTTGGTGGAGGTATTAAGTCATGGAGGGTGTTAATAATTATAAAGCATGGATATATGCAAATATTTAAGCTTATTCATCCAAACTCTACTAACTCAATAAAAATAGGCAGAAACCCTCTGCAACAAAATGTTACAGAGGCACTTTGGGCATTTTTTTCTATCTATGTAATATCTTTTATGGTGCTTCTAATCGCAATGCTAATGACTGGCCTAGATTTTCTGACTGCATTCTCTGCTGTTGGAGCTTGTCTTAATAACTTAGGCCCAGGATTAGGTGAAGTTGCAACAAACTACAGTTCACTTGGAGTAGCTGCAAAGAGTATCTTGTCTTTTGCAATGATTTTAGGAAGACTTGAAATCTTTACTTTGCTTGTTGTCTTAACTCCTGCTTTTTGGCAGAGATAATTATTTATAGGGGTCTCTTTGTATTCCTCTTTGTTTTTTGTATCTTTTATATTCCCAATTGTAATCAATCAATTTTTTACTAATCATTTTCTCAATTTCATGATTAAGACTCTGTGCATAATTGCTTTTACCTATTTTATTAAAATTTAAAGAAGTTTCTGAAAATGTAATGGAAAGATCGGAAAAATCATTTGAATTAAGGCTGGCACATAAAACATCTTTTTCAGTTTTTGAAGCTAATGATGGAACTAAAGTTGTTGTGTAAGCTTCATGACCAAAAAATTGAGCATATTCACCTTTTCCATCCGCAGGCACCTGATCTGCGGCCATTGCAACAACAGAACCTTCACTAAGATGCTTAAATAACTCTCGGACTCCTTTATAATTGGTTTCAAAGACTTTAGCTAAGTCATTTTCTCTTCTTCGTTTAATGAAGTTATTAACAAATTCAGATTTGGCAGGTTTAAAAATTCCTAAAAGACTGAATTTATGGGCTAGAAAATTAAATAAAAAATCAATGCTTCTATTATGAAGAGATAAAATTATGAATCCATTGTTCTTTAGGTAGCTATTTAAAAGAAAATTATTTTCAATTTTAAGGATATTTTCAGGCAACAATCTATTGGGCCTTGAGAAACAATAAAAAGTTTCATAATAAGATCTAAAACTTTCCTTTAAACTCATTTTGGCTATTTTTTTAACTTCAGATTTCTCAAGATCTGGAAAAGCAAGACTAATATTAATAAATGTAATCTTTAATAAGTTTAGATTTAAGAATAAATAGATTGATGAAACCAAATCAGAAATTACATATCCAACTTTTAAGGGAAAAGGAGAAAGGCAAAGAAACAAAAATCTCATAATATTATTTCAAGAATAATCTATAATAATAGAAATTTTTCTAAGAATCATGTCAGCACAATCTATGGAGCAACTAGTCTCACTTTGTAAAAGAAGAGGTTTCATTTACCAAACTAATGAAATTTATGGTGGTCTCCAAGGAATGTATGATTTTGGTCCCTACGGAGTAGAGTTAAAAAATAATTTGAAAAATGCTTGGTGGAGTGAAATGGTCTACCAAAGAGATGATGTAGAAGGAATCGATGCTTCAATTCTTACAAATAAATTAGTACTAAAACATTCAGGTCATGAGGATACATTTTCTGATCCACTTGTAGATTGTAAAGATTGCAAAAATAGAATGAGAGCTGATCATATTAAAAATAGTAAGTGCTCACTTTGTGGTTCATCCAATCTTACTGAGCCTCGTGAGTTTAATTTAATGTTTAAAACAAATGTTGGTCCTATTGAAGATGAGAACAGCTATGCATATCTAAGACCTGAAACCGCACAACAAATTTTTACAAATTTCAAAAATGTCTTGAATTCAAATCCAAAGAAAATACCATTTGGCATTGCACAAATTGGTAAAGCATTTAGAAATGAAATAACTCCAAGAAATTTCATCTTTAGAGTAAGAGAATTTGAACAAATGGAATTGGAATTCTTTGTTAAAAAAGGTGATGACGAGGAATGGCACACATATTGGCTGGAAAAAAGAATAGAGTGGTGGAGCAAACAAGGGGTTGCGAAAGATAAAATAAAAATTCTTAATGTACCGGAAGACGAGCTGTCCCATTATTCAAAAGGAACCTATGACTTAATGTATGAATTTCCTCATGGCGTTGAGGAATTGGAAGGTATCGCAAACAGAACTGATTTTGATTTAGGGTCTCACTCTAAAAATCAAGAAGATTACCAAATTGATGCAAAAGTAATCAAAAACAATGAATCAAATGAAAAACTTGTTTTTACTGATAGTGAGACAAACGAAACATATATACCTTACGTAATAGAACCCTCAGCAGGTGTTGAGAGAGGTATGCTAGCTATACTTAATGAGGCATACAACGAAGAAGTGCTAGAAAACGGAAAAACAAGAACATTGCTCAAATTAAAACCTCATCTATCCCCTGTAAAAGTTGCAGTAATACCTTTGAAAAAAAATGATGAAAAAATAGTCAGTTATGCAAAGGAAATTAAGAGAAAAATACAAAGATTAAATATTGGAAGAGTAGTTCTAGAAAATACAGGTAATATTGGCAAAAGTTACAGAAAACATGATGAAATAGGAACACCAATTTGTTTAACAATAGATTTTGAAAGTCTAGAAAACAACAGCTTTACCAAAAGGGATAGAGATACGATGAAACAAGAAAGAATTGATATTGAAACACTGATAAAGCACATAAAAATATCATAAGTAGACATTTGTTTATTTTAATAAGAAGTTTGACGTTCCAGCTGATATTTTACATATCACTAGTTATTATGTGTTTATTTTTAATTTTAATTTTACCAATAAGTAATATAAAAAGTAGACATATGTTTGTTAGTAAATATATTTTACTTTTATTAATAGCATTAAAATATATTTGCAAAATAACCTACAGGGTTCATGGTTTAGAAAATCTTAAAAATCTTCCCACAGTTTTTGTGGCTAATCACCAAGGTGTTTGGGAAGTTCTTTATCTTATGACACTAACAAATCCAACAATCCCAATTGTAAAAAAAGAATTATTGGTAATTCCTTTTTTTGGTTGGGGGCTATCACTATTACAACCCATTCCAATTAATAGAGAAAAAACGGTTACCAGTCTTAAAAAAGTTATTAAAAAGGGTAAGGAAAAAATTAATAAAAAATTTTCAATTTTAGTTTTTCCAGAGGGCACAAGAGTTAGTCCAAATGCAAAAGATGTTGTGATTAAACGAAGTGCTTTAGAGCTGGCAAAACAATCAAATACCAGTATTACACCCATTTATCACAATTCAGGAAGATACTGGCTTAATAAATCTTTAATAAAAAAACCTGGACAAATTGAGGTATTCATAGGAAAACAAATTAGGTCTAATGAAACGAATAACCTAAAAGTACATATAGAAAATTGGATGAAAAAGAAAATTAGGGTCTTAAATATCTAAATTTGATACTAATTTTGCATTCTCATCTAAAAATTCACGTCTCGGCTCTACTTGGTCACCCATTAAAATTTCAAAATATTGCCCTGCTTCATTGGCATCTTCAATTTTTACCTTCATCATCCTTCTATTTTCAGGATCCATAGTAGTCGTCCAAAGTTGGTCTGGATTCATCTCTCCTAGTCCTTTATATCTTTGTATATCAATGCCTCTGGAGCCACCTTTCGAGTATTCTTTAACTAATTTTTCTTTTTCTTTTTCCGATGATGCATAGGAACTAGTTTTTCCTTTTGTTACTTTATAAAGAGGTGGGAGAGCAATATAAATATGTCCATTATCTAATAGATCAAACATTTGCCGGTAGAAAAAAGTTAATAGCAAAGTTCTAATATGTGAACCGTCTACATCAGCATCTGTCATAATAATTATTCTGTGGTATCTCAATTTTTCAATATCAAATTCATCATTTCCGATACCACACCCCAAAGCTGTAACTAGAGTGCCAATTTCCTGTGAAGACAGAACTTTATCTAGCCTGGCTTTTTCAACATTTAGAATTTTTCCTTTTAAAGGAAGTATTGCTTGATTGTGTCTGTTTCTACCTTGTTTAGCTGAGCCTCCTGCTGAGTCACCTTCTACAATGTAGAGCTCAGACAATGTAGGATCTTTTTCCTGACAATCAGCTAACTTGCCTGGAAGACCAGCTACTTCTAAAACACCCTTCCTTCGAGTCATCTCTCTAGCTTTTCTTGCAGCTTCTCTTGCATGAGCTGCCTCAGATATTTTCGTTAAAATAGCCATTGCTTCTTTTGGGTTTTCAAGCAAATAATCGTTAAAGTTTTTACTAAAGATATTACTCACAACTGACTCCACCTCAGAAGACACTAATTTTTCTTTGGTCTGAGATGAGAACTTAGGGTCTGGAATTTTTACAGAAACCACTGCTGTTAAACCCTCTCTGACATCCTCTCCTAAAAGCTCAACAGGATTTTTTTTGTTTAACTCTTCTTTCTTGATGAATGATTTCATTACCCTAGTTAAACTTGATCTAAAACCAGATAAGTGTGTGCCACCATCTTTTTGTGGAATGTTATTTGTATAACATAAAACATTTTCAGAGTAGGAGTCGTTCCATTGCAAAGCTATTTCAACACTGAGACCATCTTGCTTCCCTTCACAATGAAATATTTCTGAAATATTCTGCTTTCTGCCACCAAGATACTTAATGTAACTACTTAGACCACCTTTATTATTATATTTCTTAACTTTTCCTGTTCTTTTATCTATAACTTCAATATTCACACCCGCATTCAAAAAAGACAACTCCCTTATTCTTTTATTTATTTTTTCTGCATCAAATTTAGTATCAGAAAAAATTTCTTTTGATGGTACAAATGTAATTTCAGTACCTGTTTCTTTAGAATTCTTTATTTTTTTTATTTTAGAAACAGGCTTGCCCTCTTTATAATCTTGTTCATAGTAGCCACCATCTCTCCAAATTCTAAGTTTGAGTTCCTTTGAAAGTGCGTTAACTACAGACACTCCTACACCATGTAGTCCTCCTGAAACCTTGTACGAATTATCATCAAATTTTCCACCCGAGTGAAGTGTTGTCATAATAAGCTCGGCAGCTGGTATCTTTTCTTTTTTGTGGGTATCAACTGGAATTCCTCTTCCGTTATCCTTTACACTCACAGACCCGTTTTTATTTATTATTATTTGAATTATGCTGCAATGACCTGCCATGGCTTCATCAATGCAATTATCCACTACCTCGAAAACCATATGATGGAGGCCTGATCCATCATCTGTATCACCAATATACATGCCAGGTCTTTTTTTAACTGCCTCAAGACCTTTTAGTACTTGGATGTTTGATGAGTCGTAGGATTCTTTTTTCTTTGTCATTTACTAAATTGTTCCACGTGGAACTTTTGTGATATCAAATCACTATTTACTATTTTACTATTAAATACATCACTTATGTTTGAAAAAAACAATTGATTTTCTGAAAGGGAAAGAAATTTCAAAAGCTCATTGTAAAAAACTTCATCAAGCTCTGAGCCAAGGTCATCAATAATCAATATTGGAGAGGAATTATAGTGCCTTGTTATGGTCTTATTTATTGCAGCACACCAGACGATAGCTAAAAGCTTTTGTTCTCCTCTAGAGAGCCTATTTTTAACATCGTCATCACAAAAGAAAAATTTAATATCTGATCTATGTGGTCCAATATTTGTAGTCTTTGTTCTTAGGTCTCTTTGTCTGCCTTCAAATAATGCTGACCTAAAATCCTGAGTTTCTTTCCACCCAGAATGAAGCTCTATGCTGATATCTTTGACGATTTTATAACAATCAGCACCATCCAAGAGTTTGCTCATTAAATAAAATTCATTTGTAAGAAGCTCAAAAAAATTGTTTCTTTCATTACAAATGTCTGCAGCCGCTTGAGCAAGCAATTGGTCCCATGTATCTAGATCTGGTAAATGTGTGTGTTTCAATGCATTATTTCTTTGGGATAGAACTTTGTTATAACGAAAAAAATTTGCTGAATAATCTCTTTTTGCTGCAATTAATGCCCTATCCATTATTTTTCTTCTGTAGCTTGGGGACTCAGAAAACAATGAAAAGGTTTTATTATCTAGTTGTGTAGAAGGCATTCTTCTAAAAAGGTCTATTGAGTTAGCTTTTGCACTGTTAATTAGAAGTTGAATTGAATTATTAGTATTCTTTTTTATCTCTAAAATACTGCTATCTGACAAAGTTGAAGAAATAATAAAATGTTCGGTATTTTTTTTTATACATTGTTTTGTGTTTGGTGTTTTGAAAGATCTACCTGTTGAGCACAAATAGATTGCCTCTAAAATAGATGTCTTACCTGAACCATTACGACCATAAAAAAAATTAATTGACTCGGAAAAGTCTAATTTAGCAGTTTTAAAACACCTAAAATGTTTTAGTTTTAGTGAAGTGATTGACACGTCTAGTAGTTAGCTGCTTTCAGATGGTTCTATTGCAGGTGTTACAACTGGAACTATTGCGGCTATGAAAAATTTTGTGTGATCTTTGCCCTCATGTTTTAAAATCCACCTATATTTAACTGAATCACTTTTTTTATTTAACTCGAAAAAAACCATTATTTCAGTTATTTCTGAACCCATGACAGACAATGCATCTAACAAATATCTTACATTAAAAATGACTTGTATTTCCTCCCCATCATAGGTCGCATCTATTGATTCACTACTTTTCTCAGCTGACATTCTATTTAAACTTTCTATGTAAATTTTATTTTGAGAGCAAGTGAGCATGACTTCCCTCATCTCAGAGTTAGCAAGCAAAGAAGCTCTGTTTAGAGCATCTGAAAAATCTTTAGTGTTTACTTTTAAAAGAGAAAACTCAGAGGGGTTGATTGCCGTTTGATATGGCACAAAAGGTTTGAGGATAAGGCTTGACTTAAGTTCAACGGATTTTGTTTTTAAGATTAAGTTATTTTTGCCAATTGAAAATTTAATGTCCTCTTGAGACCCTGAAATAATCTTGCTTATTTCGGTTACTGCCCTTCTTGGGACGATACAAGAGGCAGTCTGATCAACTTGCGAAGACGCTTTTTCTTTTGAAGACGATATTCTGTGTCCATCGTAGGTGGTGGCAGACATCTCATTGTTTGAAAACTCAAACAAAATCCCGTCCACAAGCTTCGTATTAAGGCCACCCGTTCTTGGCATTGATATTAAAGTCCTTGAAATCAAATCAGTCAGACTTTGCGAGGTTATTGAGACTTGTGTGGTGTCCTCATTATTTACAGTAAAAACTGGAAAGTCTTCACTTGGGAAATTGGAAAGCTCCCAACTTCCTCCGGTTGTTTTAATTTTTAACTTGTTGCCATCTAAAAAAACATTAATGTCTTCTTTATCTGGCAAAAGTCTAAAAAGTTCATTAACTTTTTTAGCGTTAACACAGGTTGCTCCTTTTGTTTTTATTTTGGATGAAGGACATGATGCAATTATTTGGGACTGTCTGTCTGATGTTGTAAAAGTAATATCTTCGTCTCCAACATCGATTTTTACATTTTCTGTGAGTGGGCTATCCCCTTTTGTTGCAAGTCCTATACACTTGTTTAGGGCCGCAAGCATTTCATCTTTACTTATTAAAAAATTCATTAATTGGTTAACGTTCTTGTTAGATTCCTATAATCTTCTTCTAAAGAAGAGTTTTCTGCTCTTAATTCTTTAATTTTATTACATGCATGAATAACGGTAGTATGATCTCTTCCATTAAAGCTTTCACCAATTTCCGGCAAACTGTGATTGGTCAACTCTTTAGTAAGGGCCATAGCAAGTTGTCTGGGTCTGGTAATAGATCTGCTTCTTCTTTTTGAAAGAAGGTCCGAAAGTTTTATATTGTAATACTCGGCAACTGTTTTTTGAATGTTTTCAACGCTTACCATCTTTGCCGAAATAACAAACAAATCTTTAAGCGCATCCTTCACAAGAGCTAAATCTATTTCTTGGTTGGTAAACCTTGAGTTTGCAGCAACCCTTTTTAATGCGCCCTCTAACTCCCTTATATTGGAGCGAATTCTCTGCGCTATATAAATTGCACAGTCATTGGGCAAAACCAAACCCATTAATGATGCCTTTTTTAAAAGAACAGCAGCTCTGGTTTCTAATTCTGGAGGGTCAATCACCACAGGTAGCCCCCAACCAAGTCGTGATTTCAACCTTTCCTCTAAACCATCAATTTCTTTGGGGTATTTATCACAAGTTAAAACCATTTGATTGTTTCTGTCCAAAAGCGCATTAAAAGTGTGGAAAAACTCTTCTTGTGATTGCTCCTTGCCAGCAAAAAACTGAATATCATCAATTAGAAGTGCGTCTGCAGTTCTGTAAAAGCTCTTAAATTCATTTATAGCATTTAACTGTATGGCCTTGACCATGTCTGCAACAAACTTTTCTGAATGGACATAAACCACTTTTTTGTTATGGTCTTTTTTTAAGATTGCATTGCCAACTGCATGCATTAAATGGGTCTTGCCAAGACCAACACCACCATAAATAAATAATGGGTTATAGTCTCCAGAAGGATTTTGAGCAACTTGTTGTGATGCAGCTAGTGCAATATGGTTTGATTTTCCTTCAACAAAGTTCTCAAATATAAAGTTTTTAACAAGCCCAGTATCAGGAGAAGAGTGCTCTTTTTTCTTTATAACGTATTTATCAACAAATGTCTCGTTGTTGGTGTTGATAATATTTAAACTTATGTTGCTTTTTTGCAGGATTTTTTCTATCTCTTCAGCAAAATTTTTCCTTACATAGTTGAAAATGAAATTGTTGGGAGCTCTGAGCTCAAGTTTGTTGTTTTTCAGATCTCCCCTCAATGGTTTGATCCATGTATCAAACTCTTCTTTATTAATCCTTTTTGAAAGTTCTTTTGTTACTTGTTCCCAGTTGCTTATCATTTAATACTCGAATTGAAACAGTCTATCAAAATTGAACAAGATATCTACATAATAAGTGATAGTATTTCTTGTGGATAACTTGTTAGTAAGGTTTTTGGTTATATTTCTTCAATAAATTCCTTTTTTATGTATAATTCATTTCTCATTTTACTAAATATCATGAAAAGAACTTATCAACCCAGCAATTTAAAAAGAAAAAGAACGCATGGTTTTCGAGCAAGGATGGCCACAAAAGCTGGAAGAGAAGTTATTTCCAGAAGAAGAAGAAAGGGCAGAAAAGTACTCTCAGCTTAATTGGTGGTTCACATCAAACACATTTACAATTCAAAATTATTTAGTTGCAAGCTTACAAATGACTCAATTATAAAAATTTCAGTTTCGAAAAAAATTTTTAAACGAGCGGTTGACAGAAACCGGATCAAAAGAGTTATTAAAGAGGGGTGCGCCAAAGTTGGATTCGAAAAAAGTTTAGGTATAAATTTTTACCCAAAAAGCGCTTTTTTATCTTATAAACACAAAGAGGTTTATAATGAAATTTTACTATTAAAAGAAAGGTTGAACTTAATAATATGACAACAAGATATTTATATTTGGTTTTTGTTGCTTTGTTTGCATACTTGCTTTTCTTTTCCTATACTTCTGAGCAAAAACAAAGCAAAGAAAACTCTTTAAGCAAAGTGAGTGCTAACTATAAAGATTCTGAATTAATCCGTAATTCGGTACTTATTCAAAATGATTCACTGGAAATTTATGTTGACCCAGCTTCTGGAAATGTTGTTTCCTCCTCTTTAAAAAAATATCCCTTAACAAAAGGTGCTGATACCGGTGTAAGGGTTTTTGGAAAAGACGTTTCTGCTGGTTTTGAGTTTTATCTTAAAACTGGGTTTACGGGGTTGACAAACGAAGAGTACAAAGTAGAAAACAAAGGTGATGATTTTATTGTGCTTAGTTCAGGGCTTGTCAAAAAGAAAATCTCTATCGTTAATGATTATGAATTGCTCATAAAAGATGATGTCGTTAACCAAAATCTCTCGCCTGGCAGGCCTTATGCTGCAATGTACCGAACAGATGAAAGAGCTTTAGATGGAGATGATGGGTTTATTTCAAATAGTTCTTTTTTGGGTGTTGCTTTTAACACTGAAGATGACCCTTACGACAGCTATAGGTTTAGGTCGATTGACTCTCAAGAATTTAAAGAACAGGGTGGGTGGGTTGCGCTAATACAAAAATATTTTATGGCCGCCCTCATTGGAAGTAAAGATGAGTATTACACTTATTTTGCAAGAGAGCCGGCTAACCAAAATGGTTTGTATAGTTTTGGTTATTCTGTTGATCCTTTAAGCGGTTACCTTGAGTATGAAAGTTTTACTCATAGGGTTTTCGTTGGCCCAAAAACCAGGGAGGACTTGCTTAAACGTGCGCCCGACCTGGAGCTTGCTATAGATATGGGCTGGTTTTGGTTTTTGGCTCAGCCGCTCTCTTCACTTTTAAGCTTTATCAATAGCTTTATTGGAAATTGGGGGGTCTCCATCATAATACTGACAGCTCTTATCAAAATTTTATTTTGGCCTCTCACTGGTATGGGTTTTAGATCGATGGGAAAAATGCGGGCAATAACTCCCGAGCTTAAGTCCATCCAAGACAGATATAAAAACGATAGGCAGAAGCTTTCCTCCGAAATGATGGCGCTTTATAAGCGAGAGGGGGTTAACCCCTTGGGGGGTTGTTTTCCACTTCTGGCATCATTTCCTTTTTTTATAGCTTTGTTTTTTGTCCTAAGGGAGAGTTTAGAATTAAGACATGCTCCTTTTGCTTTTTGGTTAACAGATCTGTCAGCCCCTGACCCATTCTTTGTTCTGCCTTTGGTCATGGCTTTGCTCATGTTTTTAACGACAAAACTAAATCCAACCCCTCCTAATGCAGACCCAACACAAATGATGGTAATGAAATTTATGCCTGTGGGCATATCGATAATTTTTATTTTTTTCCCTTCTGGTTTAGTTCTTTACAGTGTTGCAAACTCTGGAATTCAATTAATACAACAAACTCTTTTATACAGAGAGGTTGGTGGTTTAAAAAACTAGCTTATGGGCACTATTTTTGCGCTTGCAACACCTGTTGGCCAATCCCCTATTTGTGTATTTAGGGTAACCGGTCCAGGTTGCCTAACCTCTCTTTGTGAGATTTTAGACTCTGATGTCGATAAGGCTAGGCTCTTCTACAAACGGAGTCTTGTTTGGCAGGGGTCTTTCGTTGATACTATTGGTCTTGTTTTTTTTGAATCGCCTTCGAGTTTTACCGGTGAAGATTCTTTCGAGGTTTATGCTCATGGAAGTTTACCAATTATGTCCAAAATTGTTTCTGTTTTCGAGGGTTGTGGTTTCACAGAGGCTGGTCCTGGTGAGTTTTCCTTGCGAGCTTTTAAAAATAATAAAATTAGTCTGGTTGAGGCTGAATCCATAAACGATTTAATAAGGTCTGGGTCGAGCAACGAGGCTGCGGCTATATCTAGTGTGTTTTCAGGGCGTTTTGAGTCACAAATTAACACTCTGTCAGAACGAATTGACAGCCTAAGAGTTTTAGTTGAGGGGGCAATTGATTTTTCTGATGAAGATGAAGATTTTGAGTCTCATTTATCGTCTGTGTTGCCTAAGTTTGGTTTGTTATTAGATGATCTTGTTGCTTTCTTTGGGGGTTTTGCTTTTCGTGAAGAAGTCTTTTCGAGAAAGAAAGTTGTTATAGTGGGGCCACCAAATGTTGGGAAGTCTTCGATATTTAACAGGTTGTTGGGTTTTGAAAGGTCTATTGTAAGTGACACTCCCGGAACAACGAGAGATTTCATCGCTTCTGGTTTTATGTCAGAGGGTTTTTCATTTGATTTGATTGATACCGCAGGTTTGCGAGTTACTAAAGATGACATTGAGTCTAGTGGAATTTCTTTTGCTAAAAAGGAACTTAAGGAAGCTGATGGGGTTGTGATTGTTGTTGACTATAAAACATTAGGAGAGTTGGATGACTTAAGGGAAACTGTTGTTTCTTGTGGAGTTGAAAATATACATGTTGTCTTAAACAAGTCGGACTTGAAAAAGCCCAAGAACTTCCCTGGACACTACATTTCAGCTCTTACTGGTGAAAATTTCTTCAAACTAAGAAACACTCTTGCAGATTTGGTTTCAGATCAACCCCTAGATAAAAACCAATCTTTCATGGTAAGAAAAAGATGTTCTTTTTTGTTCGAAAGTTGTATTGAGCATTTAAAAAATGCTATTAACAAACTGGAAAATGATGGGTTTTCTGAGGCTGCAGATATTGTTGCTGAAGACCTTCGTTTGTGCAGATCAAGCTTGGATGAAGTTGTGGGGAAGAAGTTGCCCGATGATGTCTTGGGTGACATTTTCTCCACATTTTGTATTGGTAAGTAGTTATCATCCTGTAGAAAGTTTGTTTATAAATTTTGTCGGTTTTTTTTTGTCCACAGAAAATTAAGATTCTTTTGCGGGTTGTTTACATTACTTATATGCAAGTTTATTTTGTCGTAAAGTTTTTGATAGCTTTGATCTTTACGGTGTTATCCACAGAAAAAGCAAGCCTAATAATAATAACAATAAATATATATATATTTATATTATTATAAACAAATGAATTTTGAGTTTGATGCTGTTGTCGTAGGTGGTGGGCATGCCGGGTATGAGGCTGCGCACGCTTTGCATAGGAAAGGGTTGAGGGCAGCAATGATAACACTTGATAAATCTAAAGTGGGTCAGATGTCTTGCAACCCAGCAATAGGAGGTTTAGGAAAAACCCACTTGGTTAGAGAGATTGATGCTTGCGGTGGCATAATTGCCGAGGCAACTGATCTTTCAGGTATTCAGTACAGAACATTAAACTCAAGGAAAGGTGCTTCTGTCCAATCGCTAAGAACTCAATGTGATAGACAAAAGTTTGCTGAATCAATCCAAGAAATACTTCAAAGGACAAGTATTGAAACCTTTGAAGATGAAGTAGTAGACCTTTTAATTGAAAACCAAACGGTGTTTGGGGTTGAAGGTATAAAAAGGAGGTATTCTGCAAAAACCGTAATTCTCACAACAGGGACTTTTTTAAATGGGATTATGTTTTATGGAGACAAACAAGTTGATGGGGGTAGACACACAGAAGAAGCATCAAAAAAACTAGCAAAACGATTATCGAGTTTTAAACTACCTATGGGGAGGTTAAAAACAGGGACACCAGCTCGAATTAAAACATCAACAATTGACCTTTCAACAATGGAAGAGCAACCAGGAGAAAACCCGACCCCACAAATGTCCTTGAGAGAAAAAGCAAAACACCTTCCCCAAATAAGTTGTTTTATAACAAGAACCAACACCAAGACACACAAAATCATCGCCAAAAACATTCAACAATCTGCTATGTTCTCAGGGAAAATTAAAGGTATTGGGCCTAGATATTGCCCTTCTATAGAAGACAAAGTGGCAAAATTTCCTAACAAAGACAGTCATCAAATATTCATAGAGCCAGAGGGGCTAACAGTAGACCTTGCTTACCCAAATGGCATTTCATCAAGCTTGCCAACCAAAGTACAAGATGAATTCATAAGAACGATAAAAGGTTTGGAGAACTGTGAGATCACTAACTATGGCTATGCTGTTGAATATGATTTTGTTGACCCAAGAGCACTTAGAAAAACCCTAGAGCTTAAAAACATCAACAACCTTTTTCTGGCGGGGCAAATAAATGGAACCACAGGCTATGAAGAAGCAGCAGCACAAGGTTTGGTTGCTGGAATCAATGCAGCACAAAAAATTCTGAATGAGGAGGAGGTGTTTTTTGAAAGAAGCAACTCTTATATAGGAGTTTTAGTTGACGACCTCACAAACCATGGTGTTACCGAGCCTTATAGAATGTTTACATCAAGAGCGGAGCATCGACTTATGCTTTCTCAAGACAATGCCGAGCAAAGGCTGACCAAACTTCTATTTGAAAAAGGGTTTGTTGACAACAAACATTTGGAGAGTTTTAAATCAAAAGAGCTAGCATATAAAACATTTGTTCAAGAAAACCATAAACGCAAAGTTAAAATAGGCAACCAAACAAAACAACTTCAAGAAGCTCTAAAAAACCCGCAAATTAACAAACAAGACCTGTTAACACAACTTGACAGCACAGACCAAACCAACTTCGAAAGGTTTGCAAATCAAAAAAAATATGAAGGGTATATTAAGCGACAACAAGCACAAATAGAAAAAGACAAAAAAAACCACAAAAAACCGATTCCAAACAGCCTCAAATATGAAAAAATCTTAGGACTTTCTAACGAGGCAATAGAAAAACTTAACCAAACCAAACCCGAAACATTGGGAGACGCGGCCCGTCTTGAGGGCATAACCCCCGCAACAATATCAATAATTTCATTGGAAATATTGAAATACGAAAAAACCAACTCTAGAAAAGTAAAAATAAAAAAATGAACCTTAAAGATAAAGTTCTTCTACCTTGTGGTAAATCTATTAAAAACAGGATTTGTAAAGCGGCTATGACAGAAAGGATTGCTAGAGCTGATAATTTTGCTAACCAAAAACACTTAAAGCTATACAGAACTTGGTCAGAGGGAGAGATAGGTGTTTTGTTAACCGGCAACGTGCAGATTGACAGAAACCACCTAGAGGGACCGGCCAATGTCTGTATCGAAGAAAACACCTACAAGAAACAACTACCCCTTTTAAAAAAATGGGCAGAAGAAGGCACTAGGAACAACACACACTTGTGGATGCAAATATCTCATGCGGGCAGACAAACACCCGGAGAGATTAACACCTCTCCAAAAGCCCCCTCATCTGTTCCTTTAAAAATACCTGGCAAAAAATTTGGGAAACCAAAAGCATTAACATCAACAGAAATTAAAGAGATTATTAAGAAATTTACTTTTGTTGCCAAAGTAGCCCGTGAGTCCGGGTTTACAGGAGTGCAGATCCACTCCGCACACGGCTATCTTCTTTCGGAGTTTTTATCGCCCGATATAAACCTTAGAAACGATGAGTGGGGAGGGTCAATTGAAAACAGGACTAGAATACATGTAGAAATAATTAAAAGTATAAGACAAGAGCTAGGCACAGACTTTCCGATTTCAGTAAAAATGAATTCTGCAGACTTTCAGAAAGGAGGCTTTACACCAGAAGAGGCTGTTGTAGCAGCTAAGATTATAGAGTTGGCAGGAGTTGATAACATAGAAGTTTCCGGGGGCACTTATGAGCAACCCAAGCTTTTGGGTTTGGACAAAGTCAGCGTTCAACCCAAAAGAAGCGAGATAAGAAAAAACAGCACTATAGCAAGGGAGGCCTACTTTCTTAAATATGCCGAAGACATCAAAAAACACACGACAGTCCCCTTGATGGTTACCGGAGGATTTAGGACAAAAGAGGGTATGGAAAGAGCTATCAAAAGCAGGGCTTGTGAAATAATTGGGGTCGGAAGACCTTTGTGTGCAAACCCCTTTGCCATCAAAGACCTGTTTGAGGGAAAGATCGACCATTTACCATCATATGAAAAAACTCTTTCGCTTGGCCCCGGCCCCCTTTCTCTATCTAGCCCCTTCAGAATAATACAAGCCCTGAATGCTTTTGGTGCCCAAGCTTGGTTTTATCAGCAAATAAAAAGAATGGGGAACAACAAGACACCAAACCTAAAAATGGGGCTATTCTCTGCGTTTAGAAGAGATGCAAGAGAAGACAAAGAAGCCTTCCGAAAACTAAAAAACAAAACAACAACACACACTTAAAATTGACAGAAGAACCTATAAAAAAAGCAATCGCGGAAATAAAACTCTTTAACAAAAAACACAACCTTATAGCTAGGGGGTCTTTAAACCAACAAGTCGAAGAATCTGTCAAAGAGGGTGCCCAACTTGCTCTCATCCTTCAAGACAAAGAAAGTATTTTAGACCTTGGTGCTGGCTCTGGCTTGGTTGGCATTACACTTGCCACCAAAATCCCTGCAGCCAAAATCCTTTTGAGCGAAAGCAATAAAAAAAAAGCATATCACCTTAAAAGAATGATAAGAGCAACACAACTCTCAAACATTGAGGTGTTTTCGCGGCCACCCATAAACAAAAAAATTAAAGTACAAGCCATAACCACAAAAGCATTCAAAACGATAAAAGACACGCTCGATTTGTTGGACAGTATGGTGCACAAACCTTTCTCGGTTTATTTTCTAAAGGGGCGAGAGGAGGTTTTTCAAAAAGAGCTAGAGGAGGCAAACATCCCCAACAAAAACCATGAGATAATTAAAATGGACTCAACCAAAGAGAGGTTTATTATAAAAATCATAAATGAATAGAACTATTTCCGTGGCAAATCAAAAAGGAGGGGTTGGAAAAACAACAACAGCTGTAAACCTAAGTGCAGCCCTTGCCAGAACCAAAAGAAAGGTTTTGTTAATTGATCTTGACTCGCAAGGCAACGCTACCTCTGCTTGCGGGGTTGCCAAAAACCAACACTCAACCCTATACACCAGCCTATTTGAGGGCGCCCCCATAAACAACTTGGTAGAAAGGGGTAAAGAGGGTTTTTCCATAGTTCCTGGAGGACAAGACTTGATTGCTTTGGAGGTCGGGATTAGAGATCAAGGTAAGCAAGGTTTTTTGACCAACCAGATCAAGCTAATTAAAGAACAATACGACTTTATTATCATTGACACCCCCCCAACCCTCAACCAACTTACCTTGGAAGCTCTTTTGGCTTCTACAGGAACCATTATCCCCCTTCAGTGTGAATATTACTCCCTAGAGGGCCTTTCAGACCTTGTAAAAACTATCAGCTCGCTTTCAGAAACCACCAACTCTAAGAACAGGGTCATCGGCATACTCAGAACCATGGTTGATATGCGCAACAATTTAGCCAAAGAGGTTTCGAACGAACTCGAAAAACATTTTTCTCAACTTTTACTTAACACCTTAATACCGCGAAATGTTAAGCTTGCCGAGGCACCAAGTTTTGGGGAGTCTGCACTGTTACACAGCCCTAAGTCATTTGGTGCCTTGGCGTATTTAGCTTTGGCAGGAGAACTGATAAGGAGAATTGATAATGGATGAAAACAAATCTTTAGATCGTGGCCTCGATGCGCTTTTAGGCAGCGCAAAAAAACCTAAGGGGTCATTAGAAATTGATTTAAAAAAAATATCTCCTAATCGTTTTCAGCCCAGAGAAGAATTTGATCAAGTGAAAATAGATGAGCTTGCCGAATCCATAAAAAAACACGGTGTTTTAAACCCCATAATTGTAAGAGAAATGGGGCTAGAAAAGTATGAAATTATTGCAGGAGAAAGACGGTTTAGAGCTGCTCAGGCTGCAGGGCTTGAGGCTGTACCAGCTATTATGCGACAACCTCAAGAGCAAGAGGTTCTTGAAATGGCACTAATCGAGAACCTTCAAAGAGAAGATTTAAACCCCGTCGAAGAAGCAAAAGGGTATGACCGCCTAAAAAGAGAGTTTGGGTTGACTCAAGAAGAGGTTTCGGAGGCAACGGGCAAGGCAAGAAGCACAGTTGCAAACTCTTTACGATTGCTTTCATTGACCGAAGCTGTCCTTAAACTGCTTCAACAGGGAAAAATTGAAAAAGGACATGCTAAGATATTGACCGGCTTGCCCCCTTCACAGGCCGAAGGTCTTGGCAACCGGGTTGCCAAAGAGGGTTTGACCATAAGGCAATTAGAGACACTTTTAAAACCAAAGAAAACTGCAGCCTCCGGCAAAATTAAATCAAGAGACACACTCAATATTGAAGACGAGATTAGCGATAAGTTTGGTCATAAAACCACTATCGAGGCCAAAACCAAAAACACTGGTAGGATAGTGGTCCAATATTTTAATAAGGACGAGCTTGAGGCTATAATTGAAAAACTGCTTAAACTTTAGAATATTGCTTGTTTCATCAAGATTATCTTTTTATAATCGCCTTAATTTCTGAATAAATGGCAAAAGAACTCACAAGCGAAAGCTATATCGATCACCACTTAACCAATCTGACTTGCGGAAAGACAGAGTCAGTTGGTTGGACTTGTGACCATAAATATATTGATGAAATGGGTTTTTGGGCCTTTCATGTTGATTCGTTAATGTGGTCTGTCTTGCTTGGCATAGTTTTTTTAGCTATTTTCAAGTTAAGCATCCCAAAACTCAAAAAAGACACACCGTCGGGACTACAAAATTTTGCTGAAATGTGTGTAGATTTCGTTAACGATAATATCAAAAGTATTTTTCCTACAGCAGGACCCCTCATTGGGCCGATGTCCTTAACCATACTCGTTTGGGTGTTTCTTATGAATTTAATGGATTTGGTGCCGGTTGATTATTTACCCGAACTTGCGAAACAAGTAGGGTACTCTATTGGGGCAGTCAGCGATCCCAACGATGTATATTTTAAGGTGGTGCCCACTACAGACCCCAACATAACAATGGGCATGGCGCTGGCAGTTTTTATACTTATAATTTTTTATAGCATTAAGGTTAAGGGGCTCAAGGGGTTTTTAGCTGAGCTTACATTACACCCGTTTGGCAAGTATGCTCTTCCTTTAAATTTACTATTGGAAGGCGTTAATTTTATTGCTAAGCCGATTTCGCTAGGGCTAAGGCTGTTCGGAAACCTTTATGCGGGCGAAATGATATTTATTCTAATTGCACTAATGTTGTTTTTTGACTCTATAGTGTTCGGGCTTATGGGTATGGGACTGCATTTATTGTGGGCGCTATTTCATATTTTGATCTTAGCCCTCCAAGCCTTTATATTTATGGTGTTGACCATTGTGTATTTATCAATGGCGCATGAAACGGAAGACCATTAAAATATGGTTACTATTTTTTTAAGGAGAACATAATGGAACAATCTGTTATTTATATTGCTGCTGGACTAATGATGGGTCTTGGAGCTGTCGGCGCTGCCATCGGCGTTGGAGTGCTTGGGGGCAAGTACCTTGAGGGTGCTGCAAGACAGCCCGAGCTTATACCACTTCTCAGAACTCAGCTTTTTATTGTCATGGGGCTTGTTGATGCTGTACCAATGATTGCTGTTGGCTTGGGATTATACCTAATGTTTGCTGCTTAAATAATGAACATTAATGCCACGCTTTTAGCACAAACTTTCATATTTGTTGTGTTTGTTTTTATTTGCTACCGGTATGTGTGGCCACCCATTCTTTCTATGATGAATGAGCGAGAAAAAAGGATTACAGACGGGTTGGAGGCTGCAAAAAAAGCTGATGACTCTCTGGAAGAAGCCAAACTTGCTTCAGCAAAAGAGTTAGAGGGTGCAAAAAAACAAGCTGCCGAGATTATCGAGAAGGCTAATGCTAGAGCTACTCAAATTGTTGGCGATGCCAAATCAAAAGCTGAAGATGAGGCTGAAAAAATAATTACAAGTGGGTCAAAAAACCTGGAGAATGAAATTAATAAAACAAAAGAACAGCTGCGATCTGATCTTTCTGAAATTGTTGTAGACACTGCTCAAAAAATCATCGATGCCGAGATTGATCCTGGTAAACATGAAGAGCTTATTAAAAAGGCTGCAAAGGAGATTTAAGTTGACAGACCTTACATCCCAAGCTCGACCGTATGCAAAAGCCCTTTTTCAAGTCGCCCTTGAAACACAACAAGAGGATGCTGTTGCAAATGAACTTGCGCTGCTCTCCCAAGCCTCCCAAACAGATCAAATTATAAGCATGATTGAGGACCCAATGGAAAGACAAAAGGTTGGAACAATATTAAAAGATCTCTTTAAAGCAGAGTTAGGTAAACTAACTGCTAATTTATTAAATGTGTTGACAGAAAACAACCGAGTAGCAATGTTGCCAGAACTGTATTCAGCATATTTGGCACTTTATGAAGAGCATAAAAAGCAAAAGAATATCTCAGTAAGTGTCCCAATGGGTGTTTCTGAAGCTGCAAAACAAGTCATTAAAGACAAACTATTGAGAAAAGAGGGAGACAGTACCAACATAGTTTTTGACGAAGTAGATTCTTTAATAGGAGGCTTTGTTATTCAATCAGGAGATGAGGTATTAGATCTCTCGATCAAAGGAAGATTAAAAAAATTAGTAAACCAATTAAACATTTAAGGTGAAGAAATGAGTCAATTGAACCCATCAGAAATTTCAAGTGTCCTCAAGGATAAAATTGCGGGACTTGATCTAAAAGCAACAACAAAAAATGAGGGCACTATTGTCAATGTATCTGATGGAATTATCAGAATACATGGTATGGGCGATGTAATGTACGGAGAGCTTATAGAGTTTGAAAATGGTATTTTTGGCTTAGCATTAAACTTAGAGCAAGATTCTGTTGGAGCTGTTGTGTTGGGGGATTACTTAGGTTTAAGCGAGGGGCAAAAAGTCAGTTGTACCGGGCGTATTTTAGAGGTTCCTGTCGGTGAGGGCATGCTCGGAAGAGTAGTAGATGCTTTGGGAAATCCAATCGATGGCAAAGGCGAAATCAAAACCAAACTTACCGCACCTATTGAGGTAGTTGCCCCTGGAGTTATCGCGAGACAGTCTGTGGATCAACCTGTGCAAATCGGTCTCAAGTCCATCGATGCGATGGTGCCCATTGGTCGGGGTCAGAGAGAATTAATTATTGGAGATCGACAAACTGGAAAAACAGCCGTTGCCATTGATGCCATTATCAATCAAAAAGGTACAGGCATAAAATGTATTTATGTGGCAATAGGACAAAAACAATCAACTATAGCTAATGTAGTTGCCAAGCTGGAAGAGTATGGAGCTATGGAGCACACTATTGTGGTTTCTGCAGCTGCAGCAGATCCGGCTGCGATGCAATATTTGTCTGCATATTCTGGTTGTGCTATGGGTGAATATTTTAGAGACACTGGGGAAGATGCCCTAATTGTTTATGATGACCTATCTAAGCAAGCTGTTGCATATAGAGAAATATCTCTGTTATTGAGAAGGCCTCCCGGAAGAGAAGCTTTTCCAGGTGATGTTTTTTATCTTCACTCAAGGTTGCTAGAGAGAGCTGCTCGGGTAAATGCTGAGTATGTAGAAAAAGTTACGGATGGCAAAGTTAAAGGACAAACTGGATCATTGACAGCACTTCCCATTATTGAAACACAGGCAGGAGATGTATCAGCATTCGTGCCAACAAATGTTATCTCGATTACAGATGGACAAATATTTTTGGAAACAGACTTATTTAATTCAGGTATCAGGCCTGCTATTGATCCAGGGCTTTCAGTATCAAGAGTCGGGGGATCAGCTCAAACTAAAATTATTAAAAAGCTCAGTGGCGGTATAAGAACCGATTTAGCTCAGTATCGTGAACTTGCAGCTTTTTCACAGTTCGCATCAGATCTCGACGAAGCTACCAAAGAACAGCTTGAACACGGTAAGAGAATTACAGAACTGCTTAAACAAAAACAATACTCACCCATGAGTGTAGCCGATCAAGCCATGAGCCTATTTGCAGCAAGTAGGGGCTATATGAAGGATGTTGAAATAGATAAAGTTATCGATTTTGAAGGAGCCTTGCTTGCCTATTTTGACTCTGAGAAGGCTGAACTTAAAAAACAAATTAACGAAACCGGAGATTGGGATGATGATATCGAGAAGCAATTTACCGATTTTGTAGAAGATTTTAAGAAAACCCAAACTTATTAAGTTGATTTATGGCAAATACTAAAGAAGTAAGAAAACAGATTGCTAGCATAAAAAGCACACGCAAGATCACATCTGCTCTTGAGATGGTAGCTGCAAGTAAAATCAAAAAAACCCAGGAGCAAATGTTGCGAGGCAGACCTTACTCTGAGAAGGTAAAAGATGTTATTGGACACATTGCTAATTCTTCTTCTGAATACGATCATCCTTTTTATCAAGACAGAGAGGCAAAAACGGTATGTTATGTCATTGTGTCATCTGACAAAGGTTTGTGCGGCGGGCTGAACACAAACTTATTTAAAAAAGTACTAGTTGAAGCTGCTGCAAATAAAGAGCAGGGTGTGGAAGTATCGTTTGCGCTTATAGGTGGAAAAGCAGTGACTTTTTTTGGCAATTTGGGTGGCAAAATCTTAAGTCAAGTTACCAAAATGGGTGATAAGCCTAACCCCGAAGATTTAATTGGTTTTACAAAAGTTATTTTAGATGAGCAGAAGAAAAACTCGATCGATAAAGTGATTTTATGCTCGAATCGGTTTGTAAATACCATGACCCAAGAACCAACACTCCAACAGTTAATACCCTTAGTGAATGAAACCAACGAAGGTTTGTCTGCTGGACAATGGGATTACATTTATGAGCCCGAGGCCAAAACTTTGTTAGACGGGTTACTAACCAGATATATCGAGGCATTAATTTTTCAAGCAGTGCTTGAAAACGGCGCTTGTGAACAGGCAGCAAAAATGATCGCAATGAAAAATGCAACAGAAAATGCTGGAGATTTAATCAAAGAATTAGAGTTGTTATATAACAATGTAAGACAGGCTGCTATTACGCAAGAGCTGTCTGAGATTGTTGGTGGTGCAGCCGCAGTTTAAGGAGAACAAAATGAGCACAGGAACAATTAAACAAATTATCGGAGCAGTTATTGACGTCGAATACGATCGTGAAAATATTCCCAGTGTCTACGAGGCGCTTAAGATTGAATCCACGGGCACCATTTTAGAGGTGCAACAACAACTTGGTGACGGAGTCGTAAGGGCAATTGCTATGGGACCTACCGAAGGGTTAAAGCGTGATTTAGTTGTTGAAAGGACTAATGCGCCTATTTCGGTCCCCGTTGGTAAAGAAACTCTTGGTAGAATCATGGATGTCCTAGGGAACCCTATTGATGAAGCTGGGCCTATTGGTGAAAAAGAACGACAGCCAATTCATAAAAGCCCTCCAAGTTATACCGATCAGGCAGGTTCCAATGAGCTCCTTGAAACAGGCATCAAGGTGATCGACCTTATCTGTCCTTTTGCTAAAGGTGGTAAGGTTGGCCTCTTCGGTGGTGCAGGAGTGGGTAAAACTGTCAACATGATGGAGCTTATTCGAAATATTGCTATCGAGCACTCAGGGTTCTCTGTGTTTGCTGGTGTTGGTGAAAGAACTCGAGAGGGTAACGATTTTTATCATGAGATGAAAGACTCAAATGTCTTAGACAAAGTGTCTCTTGTGTACGGGCAAATGAATGAGCCTCCAGGCAACAGATTAAGAGTTGGTTTGACCGGATTAACCATTGCTGAGCAATTCCGTGATGAGGGTAGAGATGTCTTATTATTTATTGATAATATTTACCGTTATACCTTGGCAGGAGTTGAGGTCTCTGCTTTATTAGGAAGGATGCCATCTGCAGTTGGATATCAACCAACACTGGCTGGGGAAATGGGCGCCTTACAAGAAAGAATTACCTCGACCAAAACGGGTTCAATTACTTCAATTCAAGCCGTTTATGTTCCTGCTGATGACCTTACAGACCCATCTCCAGCAACTACCTTTGCTCATTTGGATGCAACAGTTGTGCTGTCAAGAAATATTGCAGAATTAGGAATATATCCAGCAGTTGACCCACTGGACTCAACAAGTCGACAACTAGATCCACTAGTTGTTGGTGAGGAGCACTACAAAACTGCACAAGCTGTCCAAGGTGTGTTGCAACGTTACAAAGAACTTAAGGACATCATTGCTATCTTGGGAATGGATGAATTATCTGAGGATGATAAATTGGCAGTTGCTAGAGCAAGAAAAATTGAAAGATTTTTATCTCAGCCATTTTTTGTTGCTGAGGTTTTTACAGGAAGCCCAGGCAAATATGTCTCTTTAGAAGAGAGCATTAAAGGTTTTAACGGCATTCTCAATGGAGATTATGATGATTTACCTGAGCAAGCATTTTACATGGTGGGCACCATCGAAGAAGCCGTGGAAAAAGCTAAGTCTATGAAAGCATGAGCAAATTGAAGGTCAACATCGTTTCTGCAAGCGAAGAAATCTTTTCAGGTGAAGCTGATATGGTATTTGCTACAGGAACCTTGGGTGAAATCGGAGTTGCTCCTGGCCACTCACCGCTGTTAACAGGGCTGCTCCCAGGACCTGTAAGGGTAGCTTCTGGATCTGAGGAAGACACTTTTTTTTGTAGTGGAGGCTTTATAGAAGTCCAGCCTGATGTCGTCACTGTTTTATCAGATGTTGCCGAAAGAGCTGATGATCTCGATGAAGCTAAGGCACTTAAAGCACAAGAAGAAGCTGAGCAAGAACTTGCAAACCAAACTGATGATGTTGATTATGCTCGAGCTGCAGCTCAACTTGCAGAGGCAGCAGCTCGTCTAAAAACTATTCAAAAACTGCGTAAAAACAAGTAGTATTAATTTAATATACATACAAACTTGAACAGACATTCCATAATCCTGGCTGGCGGAAAAGGCAGCAGAATGCTTTCAGAGAAAGCAAAAGTTTTACAGCCTCTTGGCGGCAGAACCATGCTTGCCCACATAGTTCAAAAAGCCAATCCTATTGCCGATCAGCTAACTCTCGTTGTTGGTTTTGACATGGAAAATGTTAAACAAGAGCTTCAAACTGCTTCGATTGAAGCTGCTTGTGTTGAGCAACTAGAGCAAATTGGTACTGCCGATGCTGTGAAGTCTGCACTTCCGAGAATTGGGCAAACGGACAAAATACTAATCTTATACGGAGATGTTCCACTAATTCGCACAGAAACTATGGAAAAATTATTTGCACAACAACAACCAACCATTCTAACAACCTGTTTAGATGATCCCTCTGGATATGGCAGGGTTCTAAAAGATGAAAACGGACATGCAGTGGGCATTGTCGAAGAAAAAGATGCCGACCCTTCGCAGTTGCAAGAACAAGAGGTATTTACAGGAGTTATGGTCGTAGCCGGGGAACTTTTGCATAACTACCTATCGCTTATTCGTAATAAAAATAATGCCGGAGAGTATTACCTGACTGATCTTATAAAGATTTTAAGTGAAAAAGGGTTTAAAATTGAGAGACTTCAAGTGCCTGCTGAGGAAACTTTAGGAGCCAACACTCGAGCCGAATTAGAGGTATTGGAGAAGACTTTAAGACAAATGAAAGCAAAAGATTTATTAGATATGGGCATTACACTTGTTGATCAAAACAGAGTTGATGTCAGAGGAGATGTGACTGCAGGCAAAGACTGTCTGATTGATGTTAACGCAATTTTGGTGGGCAAAGTTGAGCTGGGCAATAACGTTGTAATTGGCCCCAATACTTACATTGAAGATACAGTAATAGGTGATAATACTTCAATTCAACCCTTTTCGCATATCTGCAACGCAAACATTGGTGCCAATTGTTCTGTGGGGCCATATGCAAGGCTGCGAGAGGGCACGGTGCTTGAGAATGCTGTCAAAATAGGAAACTTTGTTGAAACTAAAAAAACTTCTATCGCAGAGGGTTCCAAAGCAAGTCATTTGTCCTATTTGGGGGATGCAATCATTGAAAACAATGTCAACATAGGTGCCGGCACCATCACTTGCAACTATGATGGTAAGGAAAAACATCCCACTAAAATCAAAGAGGGTGCTTTTATTGGCACCAACTCTTCACTAGTAGCACCAATAAATATTGGTAAAAATGCTTATGTCGGAGCTGGGTCAACAATAACTAAAGATATTCCAGACAATGCTTTGGGTGTTGGACGAAGTAAGCAAACTACCAAAGAAAATTGGTCTAAGAAGAAATAATTATGTGTGGCATTATTGGGGCAACTTCATCACGAAGTGTTGGCAAAATTCTCATAAAAGGACTGCATTTAATGGAATATCGTGGCTATGACTCTGCCGGAGTAGCTCTTCACCAAAAAGATCAGATAGTCCGACTGCGAGCACTGGGTAAAGTTGCTGAGCTAGAATCTCTGATGATTGAGCATAAACCCAAAGCAAAGTCAGGCATTGCTCATACCCGATGGGCCACCCATGGACAACCCAGCAAACAAAATGCTCACCCGCATGATTCTCATGAAGAGATATTTATTGTTCACAATGGCATCATTGAAAATCACAGCGAACTAAAAAAGCAACTTACCGATGCTGGTTACACAATGAAATCAGAAACTGATTCCGAGTTAATTGCACACCTTATTCACTTTCATAAACAAACTACTCAAGATCCGCTTAAAGCCTTAATGAATGCAACTCAGGATTTGCGAGGGGCTTATGCAATTGCAATGATTGATGCTTCAGTCAAAGGTAGTATTTTTGCTGCTAGGCATAAGAGCCCACTTTTAGTAGGGCAAGGTATTGAAGAAAATTTTGTTGCTTCAGACCCCCTTTCAATTATCAATATTACTGAGCAATTTTTTTTATTAGAGGACGATGAGTTCGCCAAGATTACAAAGCATGATATTAATATTTTTGATGCCAACGGCCATTCTGTAGATCGTAAAGAAACTGTAATTGACGCCACTGCGACTGCTACAAGCAAGGGAAATTATAAGCATTATATGGAAAAAGAAATTTATGAGCAGCCCGAAGCTGTAGCTAATACTATTGACGGACGTCTTCTAGAAATGGATGTTGCTGACAATATTTTTGGCATCGACTCTAGCAAAGCATTTGCTGACATTAAACGCATTCAATTCGTAGCATGCGGGACCAGTTTACATGCTGCGAAAGTAGCAAGATCTTGGTTCGAAAGAATTTGTGAGACACCTTGCTATGTCGATTTTGCTAGTGAGTATCGTTATCGTAATCCGTTGGTAGAAAATAACACCTTATTTGTCTGTATTTCACAATCTGGAGAAACTGCTGATACTTTAGCTGCTCTTGAATATGCAAAACAAAAAGAATATTTGGGTACGGTAACTATTTGCAATGTTCCCACCAGCACAATGGCCAGAGAGTCGGATTGGAAAATTTTTACGAATGCCGGACCTGAAATTGGAGTAGCATCAACCAAAGCTTTTACTACTCAACTTGCTGCCTTGCTAATGCTTGCTGTTGCTATTGCTAAGAGTCAAAACAAAAATACTGAACTACGCCAACAAGCCGTTCAAGATTTACGTAATACTCCTGCGCTCATCCAAGAGGCATTCGAGCTACTGGAAGATATAAATTACATTACAAAAAATATTTCAGAAAAAGAAAATTCTCTGTTTTTAGGTCGAGGCATGTACTTTCCCATTGCGCAGGAAGGGGCCCTAAAACTCAAAGAAATTTCTTATATCCATGCTGAGGCATATCCCGCAGGTGAGTTAAAACACGGTCCATTAGCTCTGGTTGATGAAGATATCCCCGTTGTAGCTGTTGCTCCAGAGGACAGCTTGGTTGAGAAACTGCTTTCTAACCTTGAGGAAGTTAAAGCGCGGGGAGGCACACTGTATGTCTTCGGCAATAATCGTTCCACTATAGAGATTAAAAAAGGAAAGTTTATTAACATGCCTGAGTGCGGAGATTTTAATGCTCCGATTATTTATACCATCCCATTACAAATTCTTGCCTATGAAGTAGCTTGCTTGCGAGGCACTGATCTAGATCAGCCCCGTAATCTTGCTAAGTCAGTCACAGTTGAATAAGGAGATTTTGCAATATATAAAACTAATTTCACTAGATTTAACAATCAAGATATTGAACTTATATCTACGGATACAAATTTAACTTTAATAAAAAGAGGAAATTATTGGAAATTAAAGATTGCTATAATTCCAATAAATATTTCAACTGGAAAATAAAGAATTGAATAATATCTTATATTACATCGGCCTAGTGCTGTCCTTGGTTATATTCGTTGCTTCTATTGACGCATTTGTTAATCCAGCATTATATTTTCAGGGAGGTGGTATTATTCTTCTACTGCTCTCAGCAGTTTGTTTTTTTACAACAAGTATTTTTAGCAAAGAAGAAACATATGCTGGATTGCTTTATAAGTTAATGCTAAAAAATTTTATAAGTCATAAAGATAGAATTAGAAGGAAGTTAGACGATGAACAGCAAAACCTATAATTTAATAATAATTATACTTTTGACAATCATTGCAGTAATGAGCTGGAAAATTTATGAACTGAAAGAGTCATCAGCAAAACTTCAGCAGTTTTCAATAGAAACTGGTGTGGACTGTATTGAGAATTTAAAAACAATGACAAATGAAGAGATTGAATATTGCTTACCAGTTATGGAATTATTAGGATTTGAGTACAAACCCGCAGATGATAATTCATGAGTAATCCGGTTATGGATGCTCTGTTACAGTAGACTTCATTTAAATGGTACGTTAAAGGAAAAGATATGTTTTTTGTGGCACTCACGCTCACAATTTTAGCAATAATATTTGGACCATCTTTGTGGGTGAAGATGGTTATGCGAAGATATTCAACAGAACAATCTGAAATCCCTGGTACTGGCGGAGAACTTGCCAAGCACTTGATTGAGCGATTTTCTTTAAAAGATGTAGAGGTCGAAGTAACCGAACTAGGAGATCATTACGATCCAATCGAAAAAAAAGTTAGGCTTTCGCAAGAGCATTATGAATCTAAATCGTTAACCGCAATTGCTATTGCTGCGCATGAGATTGGACATGCGATTCAAGATCAGCAAGGTGATAAACGGCTAGCTACCAGAACAAAAATGGCTCCGGTGGTTGATAAAGTGGCCCGTTGGAGTGCTGTTATCCTTTCTTTATCGCCGGTGATCGGTATTATTACTCGGCACCCAATACCATTTTCTTTCTTGCTTGTTTTAGGTTTATCCGGTTTTATTGCTCGCATGATGGTTCATGCTGTGACTCTACCAATTGAATTTGATGCAAGTTTTTCTAAAGCCTTGCCTTTATTAAGAGAAGGAAATTATGTATCGCCTGCAAACGAAAAAGCCGTAAGCCGTATTCTGAGGGCAGCAGCCCTCACCTATGTGTCAGCTGCACTAGCCGACATCTTAAACCTTGGTCGTTGGGCAGTTATACTATTAAGGCGATGAAGCAATTTAGTAAGCACAGGAGAAAATGACATGGATTTAGCGGGACCGAATGGAATAGTGCAACTTCGTTTTACGCATGATGCGGAAAGTTATTATGAAAATGAAGAAGAAAATATATCTGAACAAATAGAAACCTATTATCAAGGAGGTGAGGGAGAAGATTGGAAAATACCAGCCCAAATAGCGGCAGATTGTTGGGACTGGGACGACGAAGCTGTTATAAATTTTAATGCGGAATCAGAGCTAGTAGAAACGACCAGAGATTTTGACAAAATGGAATTTCTAAACAAAGAAGGAGAATGGGAGAGAGTGCCAACAGAAGTAGAGGAATGGTTTTTTGAAGCAGAAGAAAAATCTATGCAGTGATAAATATTACCCTAACAAAAATGGAAACTACTAAAACGAATATTAAGTTCTAGCTCTAGCTTCGTTAACAATAATTTTTCTGCCTTCTACCTCAGCTTCGTTCATTGCTTCTATTGCCTCAGGTCCACCTGAGTCTAATTCAACAAATCCAAATCCTCGAGACCTTTTTGTATCTCTATCTGTGATTACGTTTGCAGAAGTAACCGCACCATAGCTAGAGAACAAATCCTCTAATTCCTGATTACCTATGCTCCAAGGGAGATTTCCTACATATAGTTTCATATTTACCTCTAAATAAATTATTCTTAAGTGCCTATTAAATAGTATTTTGAGAAAAGCTCGAGCTTTTTTTAATTTTCTTTCTAGCTTTTATGAAATGAGCTACACTAAGTAACCCATTTTTTTTATTATGGAGAAAGTAAATTTAAATATTATGCGCTCGATATTGACTCTCATCTTCTGTATGACTGCCTTAGTTGTTAAGTCAAGTGATAGTCCAAATATAGTTTTAATTCTTATCGATGACCTTGGACTGACAGATTTGCAAGCTTTTGGAGGAGAAATTAGTACTCCCAATATGGATGCTTTAGCAGCAGAAGGAATGATTTTTTCCAACTATCACACCACTCCGGAGTGCGCTCCTTCAAGAGCTATGTTGTTGACTGGTATGGATAATCATAATACTGGGATCCCGATGATTCCCGAGGTACTCCCATGGAAATACCGAGATACTCCCGGCTATGAAGGTTATTTGAGAGAAGATGCTTTAACTTTAGCTGAGATTCTCAAGCCAGCTGGTTATCGGACTTATATGACTGGTAAATGGCACCTTGGTTTTGGTGGACAAGAGACTGCAGCACTGCCTTTCAATCGAGGATTTGATAAAACTTTTATTTTAGATGCCACTGGTGGTAATAATTTCAGTCATCATTCATATTTAGCTTACTATCTTGAATCTCCATGGTTTAAAAATGGTGAAGAAACAGAGTTGCCCGAAGGTTTTTATTCAAGTGAATACTTTGTCGATCAGATGATTGCATTTATGGAAGAAGACTCCGATCAAGACACCCCATTTTTTTCTTATTTATCATTTCAAGCTCAACACATTCCGTTGCAAGCTCCCCCTGAGTTTATCAATAAGTATTTGACTACATATACAGCCGGCTGGGATATTTTACGGGAACAACGAAAAAAGCAAGCAGTTGCCAAGGGCATTTTTCCGCCCAATAAAGATATCGTTGATTCGTTATCACAGTTTGACAGTTGGGCAGAAGTTGGTGAAGAAGAGAAAAAAATGTTAATTAAAAGCATGGCAGTATTCGCAGGCATGTTGGATGCAATGGACTATCACATCGGTCGATTTATGTCGTATTTAAAAAAAGAGGGTTTGTACGACAACACCATCTTTATTGTCACAGCAGACAACGGACCTGAGGGGAACGACCCTTATGATCATCAGGCGTGGAGAGACTGGTTTGAAACCACTATCTATGATCGGGATTATGAGACTTTAGGGGATCATGACAGTTATGTCTTTATAGGCACAGAATTTGCCCAAGCGACGGCCAGCCCAAGTCATTTATTTAAATTCCATATGTCAGAAGGAGGTTTGCGAGTACCATTGATTATAAGTGGCCCCGGAGTTAGCATTGGGAAAAATCATAACTTTGCATTTGTGACTGATATTGCAGCAACAGTTAGTGACATTATTTATGATGCAGTAGACGAAAGGATCATTGGAAAATCTTTAAAGAATGCTTTAGCTGGCTCAACAGCAAAAATGTATGCTGATTCAGAACCAGTTGGTTTGGAAGTTACCGGTAACTCTGCTTTGTTTAAAGGAGATTTCAAGATAGTTCGAAATAGACCGCCAAACGGCACCAATAATTGGGAATTATTTGACCTGTCTAAAGACCCTGGTGAAACATTAAACCTAGCTGAAGCAATGCCAGAAAAGCTTCAAGAGTTAATCGAGGATTATGAGGTATATGTTGAACAGAACGGTGTTATTGACCTTCCAGCAGATTATAACTGGGCTGAAGAAATGACGGTCAACACAATAAAAAGAAATTATTTACCAATCATTTGGCGTGGGATCTTAATAGTAGGCATAATTATTTTTGCAGTAGTCGCAGTATTTCTGATGAGAAGGCAAAGAAATAAGAAATAGATATAATTTTGAAAAAATTTTTTTTATCAATATAATACCCACCATGTGCGATTGTTGTGATTGTTGTCAGTGTTCTTGCTGTTCAAAGTAAAAACTAAAAACCTTTAGTTTCTACTATTTATTTTTTATTCTGAAAAACATTTCTTTTGAGGTGTAAAATATAGTGTGAGCAAGGTATTTATTAACATCAGTAGAATTTTTCTAGGGGTTTATTTCTTGATGGCTGGGATGGGAAAGTTTATCTTTTGGGATACACACATGGAGCTCATGGCAGTCCACAATATGATTTTGATACCATTTTTCTTGGCAATAGCCGGTATTTCTCAAGTTATTGGAAGCATTTGCATTTTGATAAATAAGCAAGTGCTCTTCTGTGCCCTTTATTTTGCCTTTATGGTTCTTATTATCAATTTCAATTTGCATGATTTTTGGAACGTCTATCCTGATGTTGACACAGCACATGAAACTCAAAACTTCATCAAGAACTTAGGAGTAGTCGCGGCTTTTCTGCTCCTCGCAGCTGTGCATATTGATAGTCCAGCTGAAAGCTATTCAAAATGAAGTACAAAATTCAATGGCAAGACAAGTGGGGGAAGTGGCAGCATTACCAAACCAAAACAAATGAGACTGATGCCTTTAGAGTCATGCGGCAGATGGTTAAACAAAAACAAATTAGGCATCGAATTGTTGATGAAAATGGTAGACTTATAGACTTACTGGAACCCTAAGTTGATAACATTTCTATGACGATGAGGAATAAACTTGCTACATTTATTTTGCTGCTAACACCTTTTGCATTTGAGGCTCAGGATTCGAATTATATATTTGGATGGTCACATCTTGAAGATACAGAACTAATCTTACCCAGAGGTGGTTCCACACAGGGCCCACCTGTGACATTGGATGATACTCCAAGTCAAGCATGGCTTGATCTTCAAAACCCAAAGCTTAATAAATTTGAAAAAGACAGACAAGCAATCTTAGCAATGCAAGGAAGGTACCGAGTCAATTTTGATTTCATGGAAACCATGGGTTTTGTTGCAGAGTATCAACCCCAAAGATCCTATCAGTCTTGGGGAACAGAATTTGTGATCGCAATTGAGGATAGGGATGACTTTATCAGCTTGCAACATATCATGGTGATGTATTTTGAGTTGGAAGATGGCTCGGCATCAGAACCAATAGTAGTAAAGCATTGGCGCCAAGACTGGCAATATCAAGATGCAAGTTTACATACCTATACAGGCAACGACACTTGGAATAAAAAGTTTGTTTCTTGGAGCCAAAGAAAAGGTACATGGTCACAAGCAGTCTACCAAGTTGATGACTCCCCAAGGTACCAGGGTTTTGGGGCCTGGAAGCACTATGATGGATTTTCTTCTTGGACTAGCAATGAAACATGGAGGCCATTACCAAGACGAGAAGCATCAATAAGAGACGATTATGATGTAATGATTGGGACTAATATACAAACAATTACTCCAGATGGATGGGTGCATGAACAAAATAATAAGAAAGTTGTTTTAGGAGATACCAAAGGTGTCCTTGCAAAAGAAATTGGTTTGGCAAGATACCAAAGGATAATTGAATTTGACTGGCAAGCTGGCGATAACTTCTGGGAAAATACTGAACCTTTTTGGCGAGAGGTCCGCAGTCAGTGGGATAGAAAACTTAATAAATCACAAACCTTCGAATTAATTAAAACTGTCGACAATCAAAATTTATTTATGCGTTTATTTGCACTTTCAAATGCTTATGAAGAAGGATCAACTGAAGCTATAGATTATGCGAGTGTTATCGTTGAGGAACATTCACGAACGATCCCATAGTCGTTATGAAATTTTCTTCATTAATTGTTCTCGGACCATTAGTTTATGCCGTGCATCATTTTGAAGAGCATATCATCTTTAATTTTCGGGAGTGGCGATTAAAGTATTTTCTTGATAACAATCAGCTTTCAACAGAAGAAATGCTTATTCGATTGATGATAATGTCACTTGTTTTAATTTTCTTTCATACGGTTCGAAAAAATCGAGCAAGTGCACACTTGGTATTATTCTTTTTGATGACTACCCAAGTAGTTAACGCAATTTTTCATGTTTTTTTTAGTTTGTGGTATCAAGATTTTAGTCCTGGCACTATAACCGGAATGCTTTTGTACCTACCTGTAAATTTTTTAATAGTTCGAGCTGCTTTGCAAGAGAAGTATTTATATAACTATTATGAAGCAGTCTTATTATTTATTGCTGGCGCCATTGCATTTACATTGTTTGAATTATTAGGACCAAAGCTAATGGTTTTTATTGTGTTATTGCTCCCTTTCTATTACATTATCATGAACAATTTGAGTAAAAACATTCATTACAGGGCTTGAAATGATTAAAACGCAACTGACAACTGACAAGTTAGCTATGTCACTATCCACTATCTGTGTGTTGCATTGTTTTTTAACACCGTCATTTTTAATTTTAACCTCAGGCATATTTGCTCTTACTATCGATAACGAATTTGTGCATGGTCTCATCTTGTTTTTAGCTGTGCCGATTAGTTTATTAGCTTTATTGATGGGATATAGGAATCACCAAACCTCTGCTTTTTTTGCAATTGGTTGCGTAGGGATCTTAGTGTTGCTAGTAACATTTTTGCTTGGTGAAGAAATATTGGGTGTGATTTTTGAAAGATTATTAACCTTATCAGGATCGTCTTTATTAATTTTTGCCCATTATAAAAATCATCAAACTTGTAAGCAGCTAGACTGTGATTGCCACGAAGGCTAATTACCAACTTTTAGTTGCAGAACCAGCAATATAGTTTTCTAACATTTCTAGTTCTTCACATGACTCTGGGCATAGGGACTTGAGTTTTGCCAAATTTGCATTGGCTTCATCAAGCCTACCTAATTCAATGAACATTTCACCTTGATACTCCAGGGCAACTTTGTTGTCTGCATCAAGGCGTAATGCTCGTTTATAGTGCTTTTCAGCTTCGTTATAATTACCAAGTTTACGATTTGCAAAGGCTAATAAAGTCCAACCATCAGCATCTTTTGATTCAGATTTTGTATATTTTTTTAGTGTTTTTAAAGCTTTTTTATAGTCTTCTTTCTCAAGTTGCTTTGTGGCTTTTTCATATAATTCCGAAGGATCTTCTTTGTCATATTTATTTGCATAGGTCGGTGTAGCAATACACAAACTCATTACAAAAAGGCAGACATTTAATTGAAATTTTTTTGTCATCATAAAAATTATATTGGTATAGTAGAGAAAAACACAAGTAATCAATATGGAAATACAAGACTCTATTATTTATGTAGGCATGATCTTAACTGTAGGTATCTCTATGTTGGTGCTTGCAGCAAATTCACATTATCGAGCCATGTGGGAATTAAGTAAGATTAGTAGACTTCCTTTTTATCTTTTTTTGATTATTGTATTTACGATTGCGCAGTGGGGTATAGGTGGCGGTCTATACTTTGCCCTTAATTTTTTAAACTTGGTCTAAATGCGCAGACTGGCAATCATTTTCAACTTACTCTTATTGTCATACCTTATCCTTTATGCAGGTGGGTATTCTTCAGAGGAAAGTGTTTGGACAATGCAGGGAGTTTTAGATTATTTCACTTATGGTTTTAGTGGTGAATATTATAGAGATGACCCTTTTTTCTTTTTCTTTGATCTTTTCATACTTTTTACCCCAATAATTACTTTATACTTTTTATTAACGCACCAAATTGTTGATCTCACAGAAGAAGATATTGACAATATATCAAGTAGATTTTAGGACTTAGTTATGTATGTTTATGTTCTTCTTGGCGCTGCCATTATTTTTGAGGTTATTGGGACAATGCTGCTGCCAGCTTCACAAAATTTTACCAGGGTGTTGCCCAGCATAACTTTATTATTTGCTTACACTATTTCTTTTTATTGTTTGGCCATCGTGTCGCAGAAATTGCCTTTATCAATTGTGTATGCTTCCTGGTCCGGCGTAGGAGTATTTACTGTGGCTATTTTGAGCTTCTTTTTTTATAAGCAAGTTTTAAATTGGCAAACTATAGTCGGTCTTGTTTTAGTGGTAGTTGGTGTAACAATAATCAATGTATTTAAGACCCCGGTTTAGGCAATTATGAACCGAACTTTATTTTTTATTCCGGTTCTTATAGTTGGACTGTTTTTTCTTACCTACATCACTCTAGCAAATACCATAAATTTTTTATCGGTGGAGGAGGGTTACGTTATTGGGGAAGTCTCCAGATGGTGTGAAAGGATTAGTGATTCATACTTTCGAGAACGAGCAAATGCTCTCAGTAATCTTGGTTTTATCCTTACCGGACTGTTTATGTTTTGGATTATCTCTGGTGAAACACTCAAACTTCATAGTCGTTTTCATGGGCCTGCCCCAACCGCAATTTTGTATGCATCAGCTGCAGTATTCCTTGGTCCAGGGTCATTACTTATGCATGGCACTCACACCGAATGGGGCCAATGGGCGGACTGGTTAAGCATGATTATGTTTATTTCTATACCTTGGCTGGTCAATCTTTTTACTATTAGAGACTGGAGTGAGCCTTCTTTCGTAAAGATTTACTGCTTGATTGTTGGCATTTATGCCATTTTAAGTTGGTTTCTGGGAACCGGTCTTGGAATAAATTTCAACTTTTGGTTTCTTTCTATTGCTCTTTGGGTAATCACAGAGGTCCTTCAATCATTTTATTCTCATATTCTGCGCATATTTTCTGGGTTGATTGGATTTGCTGTAATGGCTTTATTTGGTTATTTCCCGCATGAAGTTTTAGGAAGCTTCAATGAGTATTGGTGGGTAATTTTATTTTGGCTACCAGCTCTATTTATTAATCAAAAATCTTCAATACAAAAGTCATATTTTCCTTGGTTTTGGCTTGGAGTATTTTTTTATATCACGGCATTTGCAATCTGGCTCCAAGGCTATCCTGGCAAAGCATGGTGTAATCCCGACTCAATTTTTCAGCCGCATGCCATCTGGCATATTCTCTCAGCATGTGCCACTCTTTCTTTTTTCTTTTTCTTTAGGACATCTTTTAAGGTAAAATAGATCCGTATCTAGAGCAGGATTCAGTTCCTCTCCAACCTGCCTACTCCGGCAAGGTGGAAAAACGATACGGTTAACCAACAATTAAAGGAGAGAAAATGAAAAAAATTAAAATTGATGAATACTCTTATATTCTATGGGATGAAGTAGGCAAATTCACTTTGCATACAAGTGTATATGGACCTTCAGGTGCAGAGATTTATTATTTTGAAAGAGGATTTGTTAAAGCCAGACAAAGACGTCACTATGCGGGAGCATCTCCCCTAATACCAATTCGTTGGGATGCTTAAGATGAAAAAGTTTATTATGTTTAAGATTGAACCTAAAGATTCCAGAGAAATCACTTATAAAAAGTTTAAAAAATACCTTAAGAATCAGGGTATTAAAATAATCAAAAAAAAAGATGATTAGTGGAATTCAGTCAACTAATTTGTCAGAATACTACTTCATATATATAAATGGAGAAATTTATGGAAGAGAAAGTCTTTAAACCTGCAATTTTTAGAGCAGCACCTATTACTGTTTCATTAGTTGTTATGTGTACTGCAGGACTAGCTTTGATTTATTATTACTTGAAAGCAAAATCTGAGTCTTTGGTGGTTTC
>Ga0066835_10000010_pt1 | contig 53243 bp, 56 predicted proteins | sample ETNtaG_3_FD_67280 | JGI IMG/M metagenome (GOLD analysis project Ga0066835, IMG submission 67280) | Marine microbial and viral communities from oxygen minimum zone, Eastern Pacific Ocean - ETNP201302SV84 | ecosystem: Environmental > Aquatic > Marine > Unclassified ... | reverse complement strand
TTCTTCCTCTGCTGCAGGTTCTTCCTCTGCTGGAGTTTCTTCCTCTGCTGCAGGTTCTTCCTCTGCTGGAGTTTCTTCCTCTGCTGCAGGTTCTTCCTCTGCTGGAGTTTCTTCTGCTGCTTCTGCTGCAGGTTCTTCCTCTGCTGCAGGTTCTTCCTCTGCTGGAGTTTCTTCTGCTGCTTCTGCTTTAAGCTCTTCTTGTTGCTTAGCTAAAATTGCTGCTTTTTTTGCATCTGCTTTCTCTTTTTTCTTAGCCTTTCTATTTTCTAAGTCTTCAGGGGAAAGCTTTGAATCTTTCAAAAGTTTTTTTACCCTATCACTCAGTTGTGCTCCCTTTGCGATCCATTCATCAATTTTTTTATGATCAATCCTAAGAACTTCTTCTTGACCTTGAGCCAGAGGATTGTAAAAGCCTAGTCTTTCAATAAAAGCACCATCTCTTGGTTTTCTTGAATCAGCCACAGTAATAAAATAATAAGGGTTCTTTTTTGCACCACTTCTTGAAAGTCTAATAATAACCATAAGTAATAACTTGTAAATTTAGTTGGTGTATTTTAGGTTAACCTTGAAGAATTTGGTAGTAAAAAAGTATAATTTCTTTAAATGATTTCTTCCTTTCCTATTTCTCTTGGTTTAAGTATAAGTTTATTTATAGTTTTAAGATTTTTCATTCGTAATAAGTCTTCAGCTCTAATTGCTTCAACTATTTCAATTATTCTTTTTTCTATTTTAATTCCTGATGTAGCCTCAACAAGTAATAAATATTGGGGTATTCTGCCTGATGAAAATTTCACTAGTCAAGATGCATTGAGGCTTCATGTATTCTTTTCAAGTCTTGCTATTCTTGTTTTAGTTATGTCTTTTTTGGAAATATTGCTTTTAACAAGAAAAATTAGAATGACCAAATCTCTTAGTCCTCCTAAAAATGATCAAATACCAATTGAGACAAGGTATAAAACTGTTTTTTGGCTTATTGGCCTAAGCCTTTTTATGCTTTCAGTTGGATTAGCATCGGGATTTTTCTTAGATCTAAAGAATGCTGATTACTTAATAATAAAAATAATATTTACAATACTTGCTTGGGTGTCTTATACTGCAGCCTTTATTGGTATGCGCTTTTACAATCTCAAAACAAAATATATAGTTAGGTATAGTTTGGTATCTATAATCTTTATTCTTATTGCCTTTGCAGTTAACGTTTAGTCTCATTTAATGCCAGAAGAACCCTCTCTTATACTATTAGTTATTTCTTTGATATTTCTTTTGATTCTTTCTGCATTTTTTTCAGGATCAGAAACTGGAATGATGGCTTCAAATAAGATAAAACTTAGAAATAAAGTTAAAAAAGGAAGCAATAGTTCGAAACGTGCTCTTGAATTGCTATCTAGGCCAGATAACTTATTGTCAGTTATTCTTGTTGGAAATAATTTTGCAAATATTCTTGCGTCTGCCATTGTGACTATAATCATGATAAATTTCTTCGAGGGCAGAGTTTTACTTGGATCAGTACTGCTAACAATAATTATTTTAATTTTTTCAGAAATTACACCAAAAACTACTGCATCTGCTTATCCAGAAGAATTTGCATCAAAATCTTCTTGGCTATTGGACAAATTTTCAAGAATTCTCAATCCATTCATTTATATAATTAACCAATTTAGTTCTCGAATACTAAATCTTCTTAAAGTAGACATAAAAAAATCTAAAGAATCAGATAACTTAAATGTTGATGAGCTTAAAACACTTTTAGAAGACAAAAATACTCAAATATCCTCGGATTTTAAATCTATGCTCAGTTCAATCTTAGATATGGATCAATTAACTGTTGAGGATATGATGGTTCCTCTCTCAGATATAGTTGGAATCAATACAAAAGATTCAATTGATGAGATTAAGCAAATCATTGAAAAATCATCCTATTCAATGCTTCCTGTATATGAGGACAATCTTGAAAATTGTTTTGGGATGCTTGATATCAAAAATGCCCATAATTTCATTGATATCTTAGAAGAAGATTTTTCATCTAGTCCAGACTTTGAGAAATGCTTACAGGAGGTATATTTTGCTGCAGTCACAACCAGCCTTACACAACAACTTCGGGAATTTCAAAATGATGATGAAAATTTAGCTCTAGTTGTGGATGAGTATGGTGAAATTGAAGGATTAATAAGTGTGGAAGATATTTTTTTAGAAATAGCTGGAAAGTTTAGTCATGACATTGACGAATTAAATAAAGAATTTGAGATTCAGAATGATGGGTCAGTAATTTCAGATGGGAACTCCAAAATCAGAGATTTAAATAATTTCATGAGTTGGAACTTACCTGAGGAAGATTCAAAAACTTTAAATGGTTTAATTTCAAATGAAATTGATGACATTCCTTCATCAAAATTATGTATTGAAATTAGCAATTATCAATTTGAAATAATGCAAATAGATAATAATTCAATTTCAAAGCTTAAAATTAAAAAAGTTTAATTTTGATATGTTAAATAAAACTTTTCCAATAACATCATCTAAATCATAAGTTATTTTTGTTGTTTCTGAGGAATATTCTTTATTTTCCGATGATATTTCTAACCTACTATCTCTTATACCCTTGATTCTTTTAAGTATTGGTCCATGATCACTATTTTTTACTATGACAACAGAGCCCATCCTATATTTTTTGAGTTTTAAGCATAGAACAAGGTCATTTGGTCTAAAACTAGGCAACATGCTGTTACCTTGTACTCTGAATATTTTAAACAAATTTTAATATATGTTAGTCAGAATGAACTGGTAGAATGATCGGCAATTTGGGCTCATAGTGTTCAGTTTTCATTTCTGTACTTACTCCTTTAGTCTCCCAATAAATTTCAGCAAAATTATTTACTTTTTCTAGTAGATCAACTCCACTTTGACGATCAAGGCTTTGTTTACACTTCGAAGCATCCATCATAATGGAATGAACCAAATCATGAATACTAGGATATTTTTCGATCTGAGGTGCTTTAAAGTAGTCTCCCCAAATAGTTGATATTTCATCTTTTACAATAATTGCATGCTCTTCTTTTTGATTAACAATTCGAACAAATTTTGCAAGGTTTTCAGGATTTTCTAAATCAGATTTAAGTTCATTAATAAGATCAAAAAATCTAATAATAGATAAAGTAGCATATTGAGCTGGCCAAGGGTCGTATACTGCACAAGGAATGTCACAATGGGCTTGAACTTTTTTAAAATTAATCATTATTACTCCTAAAACTTTATATATATTAAATGAAAACTTTTCGGAAATCTAATTACTTCTGAGATTTAGATACAATAACATTAGAAAATATTGAAAGGGTAAATGATTAAAAAAGGCAGGATAAACCTGCCTTGTATGATGTTATTTGAACGACATTTACATCATTCCTGGCATTCCGCCCATACCACCCATGTCTGGCATTGCAGGGCTTGCAGAATCATCCTTTGGAATATCTGTAACCATGGCTTCAGTTGTAATCATCATCCCCGCAACTGATCCTGCAGCTTGAAGAGCAGTTCTTGTAACTTTAGCCGGATCTAATATTCCCATTTCAATCATGTCACCATATTCTCCAGTTGCAGCATTAAAACCAAGAGCACCTTTACCATCTCTAACTTCAGCAACTATGACTGAAGACTCTTCACCTGCATTAGATGCTATCTGTCTTAGTGGTGACTCAAGTGCCCTTTTGGCAATGTTAATACCAACATTTTGATCTTCATTGTCACCTTTGAGTTTTTCTAATGATTCAATTGCTCTTACTAGGGCAGTTCCTCCTCCAGGAACAACTCCTTCCTCAACAGCAGCCCTTGTTGAGTGCAAAGCATCTTCAACTCTAGCTTTCTTTTCTTTCATTTCAACTTCTGAACCAGCACCAACTTTGATGACGGCAACACCACCAGCAAGTTTTGCAACCCTCTCCTGAAGTTTTTCACGGTCATAATCAGAGGATGTATCCTCGATTTGAACTCGTATCTGATTAACTCTTGCCTCAATACCTTTTTGATCACCAGCACCATCAATAATAGTTGTATTATCTTTGTTTAGGACAACCTTCTTTGCAGTGCCTAGGTCATCAGCAGTTGCACCCTCTAAGGATAAACCCACTTCCTCGGAAATAACAGTACCTCCAGTTAAAATAGCAATATCTTCAAGCATAGCTTTCCTTCTATCTCCAAATCCTGGTGCCTTACATGCAGCAACTTTCATTACACCCCTTAAATTATTGACTACAAGTGTTGCAAGTGCTTCACCTTCTATGTCCTCAGCAATAATAAGAAGAGGTTTTCCTGCTTTTGCAACCGACTCAAGAAGAGGTAACATTTCACGAATATTTGAAATTTTCTTGTCATGCAAGAGGACTAAAGGGCTCTCAAGTTCTGTAGTCATGTTATCTTGATTCGTTACAAAGTAAGGTGAGAGATAACCTCTGTCGAATTGCATTCCTTCAACGACGTCTAGTTCATTGTCTATTCCACTACCTTCTTCAACAGTGATTACTCCTTCTTTTCCAACTTTTTGCATTGCTTCAGCAATAATTTCACCAACAGCAAGATCACCATTTGCTGATATCGTCCCAACCTGAGCAATTGCTTTATCATCTTTGCAAGGAACACTCATGGACTTTACAAACTCAACAGCAGTTGAGACTGCCTTATCAATTCCTCTTTTTAAATCCATAGGATTCATGCCGGCAGCAACTGATTTATTTCCTTCATTGACAATTGCTTGTGCCAACACTGTTGCTGTAGTTGTTCCATCCCCAGCTTCATCAGAAGTTTGAGATGCAACTTCTTTAAGCATCTGAGCACCCATGTTTTCAAATTTATTTTCAAGTTCGACTTCTTTTGCAACAGAAACACCATCTTTAGTGACTGTTGGGGCTCCAAAAGATTTGTCCAGTACAACATTTCTACCTTTTGGTCCTAAAGTAACTTTTACAGCATCTGCAAGAACATTAACACCATCTAGCATCATACTTCTTGCTGAATCACCAAACTTTACATCTTTAGCTGACATATATTTCTCCCTTTATTTAACTTGCGATCCCAAAGATATCATTCTCACTTAAGATCAGATAGTCTTCACCATCAATTTTGATTTCATTTCCACCATATTGCCCAAAAACAACAATATCTCCAACAGAAACTCCAATTGGCAATAAGTCTCCATTTTCTTGTCTTTTGCCAGGTCCTACAGCAACAACTTCACCTTGGGAAGGTTTTTCAGTAGCACTTCCAGGCAGAACTATTCCCCCTGCAGAGACTTCTTCCTCTTCAGTTCTTCTAACAAGGACTTTGTCATGTAATGGTTTAAATTTCATTTAATTTCTCCCAAAAAAAAGCAATTATAAACTAAAAAACTATTTAGGGATAAAAACTTTAAAATCAATATTTTTTAGTAAAAAAGTTCAACCCAAGACCTGCAAGTATGCCTAACGTATTTGCAACAATATCCAATAATTCAAACACTCTGTATGGATGAAAAAAATGAATTATTTCTAAGAAAATACCTAAAATAAATAAAAGTGCAATTATCAAAAGAGTTTTTATCTTAAATTTTGATAATAACCCTAGTGTTGTTAAAGCAAAGAAAGCAAAAAAGTGTAAAAACTTATCTATAAGACCTGAAGTAAATATTGAATTATTAAAAGTGTCAACTGATAGAATGCTTAAAAAGATAAACAAGATACTTAAGCTAAAAAAACTAAATCGAAAAAAAAAGATAGGCATTGTGATTAATCTAATCTGATATTTTTTTTAAAAAATATTATTAAAACTATTGCCGGTAATGTAAGTAATGAGGTAAAAACAAAAAACCACATCCAGCCCATAAAAGTATTAGTTAAATCTTGAAAAAAACTTGCAATCACTCCAGAAAATCCACTTAATAGTTTTCCAGGTAGCATCATAAAAGAAGTTAGTAATGCATACTGAGTTGCAGTATATTTTTTTGAAACTAAACTTGTCAAGAAAGCAATGTTCACAGTTCCTACCAAACCCGCAGAAAAACTATCAGAGAAGACAATCATTGAAAGCATTACTAAATTTTTATCACTAACAGCTACTAACGCAAATAAAAGGTTTGAAATCATCACAGCAAAAGCTCCAACAATAAGAGAATGCATTATTCCTATTTTTTTTATTAGAATGCCACCAAAAAACAAACCGATTATTGAGGCAAACAATGCCACGATTTTTACAACTGATCCTATCTCAGTTAGTGAAAAGCCCATGTCTAAATAAAAAGGATTTGCCATTGGCCCCATTACAATATCGGTCAATCTATAAGTTGCTATGATTAACAATAATAAACATGCAATGAATAAAGAAGTTCTTTGAAAGAAATCCTTAATAGGTTCAGCAAGATTATTTACTATCCCAGAATTCAAAACAAGTTTATTAGATAGGCCCTCAGGAACAATTAGAGAGCCAATGATTCCAATAGTCATCAAAATAGCCATTAATTGATAACTTACATTCCATGAAAATTCATCTGCTAAAATTAGTGCGAGAGATGTAGCAACTAAAATTGCTGCCCTGTATCCAAATTGATATCCAGCAGCTAAGTTTCCTTGATTTCGAAGTTCAGAAAGTTCTATCCTGAAAGCATCAATTGCAATATCTTGAAAAGAACCAGCCAATGCTATTAATGTTGCGATAATGGCAATTACATAAAGTTGATTACTGGGATTCAGAAATGAAATAAACAATAACAGGGCAATTATTAGAAGTTGCATCAGAATGATCCAACTTTTCCTTTTGCCAAATATACTTAGAATTGGAATTGAATACTTATCAATTAGTGGAGACCAAAGGAATTTAAGAGAATAAGTCAGGCTAATCCATGCAAAAAAACCAATTGCGACAAGTTCAATGCCACTGTCGCGAAGCCAAATTGATAATGTCGAAAAAATTAACATGTAAGGCAGACCAGATGAAAAACCAAGGCAAATCATTGAAAATATCTTCTTCATAAATTTTCTCTTAAATACTCCCAGTTAAAATTTTTTCCAGGATCAGTTTTCCTTCCAGGTGCGATCTCACTATGCCCTACTACATTTTGTCTTGTTATTTCAGGATAATACTTAAATAAAGTGAAGCAAATATTTACTAAATTTTTATATTGATTTTGAGTAAAATCATCCTCTTCACAACCCTCTAACTCAATTCCTATTGAGAACTCATTACAATTTAACCTACCCTTAAATACAGATTCTCCTGCATGCCATGCTTTTTTATTAAACGGAACAAATTGAATAATCTTGCCATCCCTCTTAATCAAGATATGGCTGGAAACTTTTAAATCAGATATTGATTCGAAATATTTATTCTCATTTACTGATAGCTTGTTACAAAAAAATTCTTCTATATAAGAATTATTATATTTTCCTGGAGGAAGACTGATTGAATGAATGACAATAAGATTTATATCATCCTCATTTAGTCTTTCAGAATAATTAGGGCTTTGAATTTGTTTTGCAGATTTTAGTAAATGATCTTCTATGAGCATCAAATTGCTCTTAATTCAGGTGGCAATTTAAAAGATATAGTCTCTTCAATACCAGAATTCTCTTCAATATCTGCATCAAGTTCATTTTTTAATTTAAAAGCAATTTCTTGAACTTTTGATTCAGGTGCCGAAGCTCCAGCTGTAAGCCCGATTGATCTCATTGAAGAAAATTCGTTTAAATCCAAATCTTTGAACTCATCAATTAAATAAGCTTTAGTTCCACAAGATTCTGCCAATTCTTTTAGACGATTAGAGTTGGAACTATTTTTGGAACCAACTACAACAATTATTTCATTTTCGAGTGCTAATTGCTTCACTGCATCTTGACGGTTTTGAGTTGCGTAACATATATCATCATTTTTTGGTCCTGAAATCTCAGGGAATCGTGATTTTAGAGTATCTATAATTTGAGCAGTTTCATCCAAACTAAGAGTAGTTTGAGTAACAAAAGCAATATTCGATGTCTGATGTACATGAATATTTTCTGCATCTTGAATGTTTTCAACTAAATAGATAGTTCCCTTTTTACTAAAATATCGACCAAGTGTTCCCTCTACTTCAGGGTGACCTGCATGACCAATTAAAATAACATCTTTATCTGCTCTTCCATGTCTCATCACCTCCATATGTACTTTAGTCACCAATGGACAAGTAGCATCAAAATATTTTAAATTCCTTTTTTTTACATCATCTTCAATACTCTTCGATACTCCGTGAGCACTAAAGATTACAATCGAATCATCGGGAACATCAGAAATTTCTTCTATGAAAATTGCTCCCTTTGATTTCAAATTATTTACAACCGTTTTATTGTGCACAACTTCATGCTTTACATAAATAGGCTCTTTAAAAAAATCAATTGCTCTGTCAACAATATCAATTGCCCTGTCAACACCGGCACAAAAACCTCTGGGATTGGCTAGATTAATTTTTACTTTTCTACTCACTACTAGATTTTAACAAAATAATTTCACAGACAATAAAAGTTATTGCACCAATAGTTATCAATGCATCAGCAACATTAAAAATAAAAATTGGATAATTAAAAGGGTAAAAGAGCAGGAAATCTATGACTTGCCCATCCAACATCCTATCTATAATATTTCCCATTGCTCCCCCAATGATAAAAAAAAGTGACACCCTCTTTATAAGATGTTTTTCTCTTAAAGCTAGAGAGGCAAAATAAATCACAATACCAAAACCTATAATTGAAATAGTTAAGCTAAGCCAGTATTGATCATAATCAAAAATACTAAAAGCAATTCCTGAATTCTGTGTTACATAAATATCTAAGAATGGGAGAAGATTTAATCTTTCTCCATTTAAAAAAGATGATGAACTTAAAATATATTTGGTCAGCAAATCAAGGCCAACAAATATCCCAACAATAAAAATTAAAACTAGCAGTTGGAAGAAATTTGGATTTTTTTTAATTGGATGACTTTCTTGACTCATTTTAAATCAAGCAAATACTCTATCTTCACCATCACCTTTAATATTTAGGATGCACCTATCACAAATCTCAGGATCGCTTCCTGAATCGCCAACAGTGAAGGATTTATTCCAGCATCTAATACACTTTGGGGCATCAAAGTTTTCTACTTTGGCAACATGGAATTCATTATCTTTCAATGTTTTGTTTAAAGTAATTTCGACACTGGAAACTATAAAGATAAATTGGAGTTCCTTATCAAATATTTTGAGTAAATTGAATAATTCGGTAGATAATTCAAGTGTGATTTTGCAATCAAGTGAGCCCTTTACTCTATCTTCTGATCTTGCTTGTTCGATTGCTAAATTTACTGAATCTTTAATGGCAAAAATATGTTCCCATTTTTGGTCAGAAATTTTTTGATTTATAAATATTTCTGATTCATAAGATGATAAAAAAACAGATTTATGTTGTGAGGTAAAGATTTCAGAGCTTTGCCAAATTTCTTCTGATGTGAAAGATAAAATTGGGCTAACAACTCGCACCAAGATGTTCAGGATTCTTTCCATGGCAATTTGAGCAGATTTTCTTGCTTGGGAATCATTTTTACTAACATACATCCTGTCTTTAATAATATCTAAATAAATGCCACCCAATTCATTTACGCAAAAATTATGAATTTTTTGAACAACCATATGATATGCAAATTCATTACTGAGTTGTTTGATTTCTTGTTGCAATTTGATAGTTTGATTAATTATCCATTTATCTATTTCGGTTAATTGGTCAGAAGTGAGATTAGCTGCATTTCTGGAATCGTAATCAAACATATTTCCAAGAAGAAATTTAAAAGTATTTCTTATTCTCCTATATTGATCAGATACCTGTTTTAGAATCTCATCTGTCGCCACCATTTCACTTCTAAAATCTGTTGAAGCCACCCACAATCTAAGTATATCTGCACCGAGAACATTACAAACCTTTTGAGGTGAAACAACATTTCCAAGAGATTTTGATTGTTTTCTTCCGTTTTCGTCAACAACGAATCCATGCGTGAGAACAGACTTATAAGGTGCTTTGCCATTTATTGCAATTCCTGTAAGAAGTGATGATTGGAACCAGCCTCTGTGCTGATCCGAACCCTCAAGATATAGATCGGCAATGAGATCCTTTCCATACAACTTGTCAAGAACGCAAAAATGGGTTGACCCTGAATCAAACCATACATCAAGAGTATCATCAACTTTTACATAATCTTCCGCATCATCAATAAAATTGGAAATGTCAATCTTTTCCCATGCTCCAATACCGTCTTTTTCGATCAGATCAGCAAACTCATTAAAAAGAATATTTTGCCTAGGATGTAAATCACCAGTCTTCTTATGTATTAATAAAGTAATGGGAACACCCCAATTTCTTTGACGAGAAATACACCAATCAGGCCTGTCCTCTAGCATTCCTCTAATCCTTTCAAGACCCCATCTTGGTTCCCATTTTACTGATTGTATGGCTTCCAAAGCTCCATCAAGCAATCCAGATTGATTCATGGATATAAACCATTGAGGTGTAGAAGCAAAAATCAAAGGTGATTTATGTCTCCAACAATGTGGATAAGAGTGCTCAAAATCACTGACATTAAGGAGAGTTCCTGCACTTCTTAAGTGCTCTATTACAAGTGGATCTGCTTTCATGACAGGCAATCCGGATAAATCTAATTGATTCTCAAGAAATAATCCGTCTGTATTGATTGCATGATGAGTATCTATGTTATATTTTTTGCAAACAAGATGATCATCAATACCATGAGCAGGCGCAGTATGCACACAACCTGTTCCAGATTCAGTAGTTACATGGTTGCCATGAATGAGAAGTGAATCTCTCTCAAGATATGGATGATTTAAGGTGATATTTTTAAATCTGTCACCAGTTGTAGTTGAAATTACCTCAAGGTCAAGATTCCATCTCTCTGAACAGCTTTCCACCAATTCAGATGCCACTATCAAAAATTGATTCTTTGACTTTACAAGAGAATATTCAATTTTAGGCCCAACACATACTGCAACATTTGCCGGCAGTGTCCAAGGGGTTGTGGTCCAGATTACAAATGAACATTGTTCTAATTGCATATTAAATAAATCACTCAGGAGTTTAAGGGACTCACTCTCAACTGAAAACTTTACATCAATGGATTTTGAAATTTTATCTTTATAATCTACTTCAGCTTCAGCAAGAGCAGATTTGCAGTCATAACACCAATGAACTGGCTTTTCTCCTTTTTGTAAATGACCATTTGTTACAATCCTTCCTAAAGATCTAACAATGTCAGCTTCAAAAGTACTATCTAAAGATTTATAAGAGTCATCCCAATCTGCTAATACACCAAGTCTAACAAAATCTTTTTTTTGATTTTCAATTTGATTTGATGCGTAATTCTTACAAGCTTCTAAAAATTTCACTTTATCCTGAACAGTATCACTCCTTTTACCAAATTTTTTTTCAACATTTAACTCGATTGGCAGTCCATGACAGTCCCATCCTGGCACGAAAGGTGTATTAAATCCCTCTAATGTCATTGATTTATTGACTACATCTTTCAAAATCTTATTAACAGCATGACCGAGGTGAATGTTGCCATTTGCATAGGGTGGCCCATCATGCAAGATGAAGAGTTGCTTATCTTTATTGCTTAATCTCAAATTGTTATATAAATCAATATCATTCCAAAATTGAAGTAACTCTGGCTCCTTATTTGAAAGATTTGCCTTCATAGAGATTCCACCCTGAGGTAAATTTAAGGTTTCTTTATAATCTTTTGACATTAGGCATCTAGAATGTTTTTTGCAGTTTTAATATCAGTAAAAATTTGACTCTTTAATTTATCAATATCTTCAAATTTTTTTTCTTCTCTAATTTTTTCTTGAAATTGTACAGTAATACGCTGTCCATAAATATCTTTTTGAAAATTGAAGATATGAACCTCTAAGATTGGTCTATCTCCTCCAACTGTTGGTCTTATCCCCATATTGGCAATACCTCCATGGCATTGATTACCAACAAAACATTTAACTGCATAAACTCCAGAAATAGGTAATTTTTGGTTAGGTACCCATATATTAGCTGTAGGAACACCAATCTTCCTTCCCAATTGATTTCCATAAACTACTTTCCCACTGAAAGCATATGCCCTTCCCAATAACTTTTTTGCAAGAATGAAATTTCCTTCACTTATTGCTTTTCTGATCATAGTACTACTCACTCTTTCTCCGTCCACTGAAAAAGTTTCTATATTTGATATATAAACATCTTTTGCTTTACCCCATTCCTTGAGCATTTCAAAATTGCCTGCTCTGTTCTTCCCAAATTTAAAATCATCCCCAACAATTAGTGACTTTACTTGCATCTTTTCAAGGATGTGTGAAAGAAAATTATTGGGACTCATGGACTTAAATTTACGATCGAATTTTAAGAGCATACAAAAATCTATACCATTTAATTTAAAATGCTCAAATTTTGCTCTCCAAGGCATAATTCTTGGTGGGGCTGAGCTCACAGTACCAGCTCTCAAAAAATATTCTTCAGCATGAGGCTCAGTTATAAAAACTAAGGATAATAAATTATTCTCTTTTGCCCGTCTTTTTACTTGCTCAATTATTGATTGATGACCAAGGTGTATGCCATCAAAGTTTCCAATGGTTGCACTAACACAGGTAGATGGAAATTTCTTTTTGAAAAGCTCCAGATTTGACTGTCCACGAATTAAATACATCAATAAAAATCCTTTAAATTAACATTAAAAATAAATTTATTTATTGCAAAGTATATAAAAATTGAAATCATAATTATGAAAATAATGCTGGCAATTCGTTGAACTTCATTAAAGTCATAAAAATAGTTTGTAAGATTTAAATCCATCTTTTGAAGCAAGATAAAGATTACTAATAAAATTAGCGAGCTCACAATAGATGTTAAATTAGTCCTGTGCCACAAAATTGAAAAGGAAATAAAATTTGATCTAGATAAAATTATTAGCATTATTGTCACACTTAAAAAGACTGCTATAGAGCTCCCTAAAGCAAGACCACCATGCCCCAAACCAATTTTAAAAGCTAAAAAATAATTTAAAAATCCATTAATAAGGAGACTAAAAACAGCAATATAGAAAGGTGTTTTTGTATCCTGCCTTGAAAAAAAAGCTGGTGTTAAGACTTTCATCATCATAAAAAAAGGGAGTCCATAACAAAAAAATACCAAGCTATATGCTGATTGAATGACATCAATTTTAAGGAAATCACCTCTGTAAAATAAAGTTGATATGATTGGTTCAGCCAAGCAGATTAAGCCTACCATTGACGGGAGAGCAATAAAAGTTACTAATCGAAAACTGTTATGCAAGTTTTTTTTATACTCCACAAAGTTCTGATTCATCACGGATTTTGATAAGGATGGCAACAATACTGTACCGACAGCAATTGCGAATATACCCAATGGAAATTGAATTAAACGATCTGATATATATAGCCAAGTTGGACTGCCGGTTTGGAGTAAAGAAGCAAAAATTGTATCAATTAACAAATTAATCTGTGTTATTCCTCCTGCAAGGATGGCAGGAAAAACAATTCTAAAAAATTTTTTAATTCCTTTATTGGAAAAATTTAATCTTGGTATGGGTAGTCTATTGATTGCTGCTAGGGGTGCTAATTGAATGATCAATTGCAAAATACCAGCAGCAAATACACCCCATGCTAATGTAAAAAGTGGTGTCTCGGTTTTTGGAGCTATAATCAGAGCAAAAATAATTAATGTTAAATTAAAAATTAAGGGTGTCGCAGCAGGCAATGAAAATTTTGAATGAGTATTTTGGATACCTCCAGCAAAAGCAACTAAAGAGATTAAAGCAAGATATGGAAACATGATCTTTAATACTGTTACCGAAAGCATTTGTTTATCAGGATCAAAATAAAATCCAGGTGCAAAAATAAATATTAGAAATGGAGCAAAAACTAATGCAAAGACCGTAAAAAGAAACAAAGTCAAAATAAGCAAGCCAGCCATGCTGTCAATAAAGTCTTTGATTTCATCCTGAGGTTTGTTGCTTTCGAAATCAGATAAAATTGGGACGAAGGCTTGATTAAAAGCTCCCTCAGCAAAAAATCTTCTAAAAAGGTTTGGAATCCTCAAGACCACAACGAAAATGTCATGATAGATTGATGCCCCAAAAAGATTTGTTGTAGAAATATCCCTTAACAGCCCAAAAACTCTTGAACTACCAGTCCAGAAACTTACTTTTATAGCTGAAAAAAGGTTAGAGAATTTGAATGAACTAATCTTGTTCATTAAAATCTAGAGATAAAGAATTAATACAGTATCGAAGGTATGTTGGTGGTGGACCATCGTTAAAGACATGACCTAAATGTGAGTCGCATGCCGAACACCTCACTTCTGTTCTTGCCATACCATGACTGAGATCTTCAAATTCGGTAATAGCTTTATCAGTTTTTGGTTTAAAAAAACTTGGCCAACCACATCCAGAGTTATATTTTGAATCAGAGGAAAATAGTTCTTGCTTACAACAAATACAGATGTAACTACCTTTTTTTTTATGGTTCAGAAATTTTCCTGAAAAAGGTGCTTCCGTTGCAAAACATCTTGTGACCTGGTATGTATCTGCATCTAAAATTGATTTCCAGTCCTGATCAGCTTTATCTTTTGTCAATTAATTTTCTCCATTGGTAAAAATTTTTTAAGCAAATTATTATCATTTTTGCTTGATTTATTAAGTTTATAACAAGAAAAATCATCAACAAAATTAAAAGATTCTCTTAACATGTCAAAACTCATTTTTCTCATTAAAAAAGAATTTTTGAATTCATTTGAACAAGTTTCAATATCAAACAAAGACTTCATAAATTTGCATGGAAAATTATTCACTTTAAAATCTTCTTCGAATAATTTCTCATTTTTAACAAATTTAATATTTTTTTCTCTTTCTAATAAATTGTTCTTAAAGCCAAAAAATTTTGCAAATTCACAAATTACAGATTTAGTTCCTTGGTGTTTTGCTTGATTGCTATATCCTGCAATGTGAGGAGTTGACAAAAGTGCTTTCTCCACAAGTTTCTCATCACAATCAGGTTCATCTATCCAAACGTCTGCAATATAATCAAAATAATTCTGTTCTGAGATAAATTTCTCATCAATTATTTCTCCCCTTGAAGAGTTGATAAGTGTTTTTAGAGAGGCATTTAAAAGATTATGCTTGCCCAAAAGTCTATGAGAGGGATAATCTCCGTCTCTTGAATAGGATGCATGAATTGTTACAAGATCACAATCAAGAATATCTTCTAAAGATTTCTTTTTTTTAGGATTCAAAGAATTAAGCACATAGGGGTCAAAGAAAAAATTTTTTATTGCTAAATTATCAAGAGTTTCAGCTAGAAGTGTTCCAATACTTCCAAAACCAATAATCCCCACTGAATTGCTTTTCGAAAACTTATTTTGAGCAATCAAATATCCAACACAAGATAAAATATAATTCACTACTGCAAAAGAATTACATCCACTGGCAATAAAACATTTTTTTTCATTACAGTTCCATTCCAGAACAGATTTACAGATATGATTATATCCGGATGTTGCTGAGGCAATAAATCTTATATTTGAATCTTCTAAAGAGTCATCCTTAATGGTGGTGGTTGATCTTATGAAAAGAGCATCAGCATCTTTTAAAATTGTTGAGGAAAATTCAGAATCTTTATATTTTAGGATTTCAAATGACGGATAATAATCTATATCTTTGATGAAAGTGTCGAAGTAAGGAATATCTTTATCAACTACTAATTTCATTAATTTTTTTTTGAGGGTTTAAATTTACTTACAATCCAACCAAAAAATGAATTATCTTTTAAATTAAACCTATCTAACATATCAAAGTCATAAGCAAGTTTTTTAGGATCTGCATAAAAGTCTTTTCTGGAAATAAAGTCTTGATCAGTTAAATTTTTAACGATTTTTGCAGGATTACCTGCTGCAACAACATTCGGTGGAATATCTTTTGTAACAACAGAGCCTGCTCCAATAATTGAATTTTTACCAATACGCACTCCTTTACATACAATTGCACTATCTCCAATCCAAACGTTCTCTTCAAGAATTACCGGCTTTGTTTGCCCTACTGGTTCACTTCTATCGTAAATGCCATGCCAATCTGCATCAGAAATATATACACCATGAGCAAACATACAAGCATCACCTATGATTATTGATTCAGCAGCCATAATTCTTACACCAGGTGTAATTAAACAATACTTTCCAATGCTTAATTGCGCATTCCATTCCCCGATGTTCCAACTTGTTAATTGCACGCATGCATCTTTAGATCCAATTATTGTTGGAAAATCATCGATTGTAATATTTGAACCAAATAATTTTATAAATTGCGGTTTAAAAAATGCACCCCCTTTGCCTAAATATTCAAATTGGGGCCTTAAATAGGTTTTTACATAAAAATTTGTAAACTTCCTAGCTAATTGTTTCAGCCAGTATGGTCTGTTATCTTTTCTGATTTTATTCTCCTATAAATGATTCACTAATATGATAAAGTACCCAAAAAAATTGTGTTGATATTTTGATTAAAAAATACTTTCAAGAAATTAGAAAAATATTAATTATTGGGCTGCCAATTCTGGGTTCACAGAGTTCGTATATGCTAATGGGTGTTACAGATACCATTGTTGCAGGAAGAGCAAATACCACTGACCTTGCTGCGCTTGCGGTTGGAAATGCAATTTATAGTCCACTTTGGTTTGCATTGAGTGGGATTTTATTTGCAGTCACTCCAATTGTTGCTCAATTATATGGTGCAAGAGACTTTTATGAGATAGGCAATAAAATTAGGCAAATACTTTGGCTATCATGCGGTATTGGTATTTTGTTGATGATAATTTTATTGAATATTGGACCAATCTTTCAAATAATGCCCATTGAATCAGAAGTCTCAAATATAACAATAAATTATTTAAAAGCAATTTCTATTGGGGCACTATCAATGTCAATATTTACCTGTCTCCGATGTTTTAGTGAAGGGATGACTTTAACAATGCCAGTATTTTTTATTGCATTTTCAGGTATGCTTTTAAATATACCTTTAGATATTATTTTAGTGAATGGTCTTTATGGTTTTCCAAAACTTGGTGGTGTTGGGTGCGGCATTGCAACTTCAGTAGTCTCATTATTTATGACCATATCTATGATTACTCTCATTATATTTTCAAAACATTATAAGAAAGTTAAGCTATTTAATAAATTTACATTTACAACCGCAAAAACATTTTTTGAATTTTTTAAATTAGGTACACCAATCGGTTTTGGAATCTTTATCGAACTTAGTATGTTTTCTGGTGCTGCCATAATAATTAGTGCCTTAGGAAAAGATATTCTAGCCAGCCATACCGTAGCTATTAATATAACAAGTTTATTTTTTATGCTTCCGTTAGCATTCGGACTAGCAACTGCAACTAGAGTTGGAAACCTTATTGGTGAAAAAGATCTCTCTCAGGCAAAGTTCTCATCAAAAGCCTCAATGTTACTTTGCTCAATAATAGCTTTACTAACAACCTTTGTAATTTTTAATTTTAGAAATGATTTAGTTGCTCTATTTACAACTGATGCCGTGGTTATTTCTTTGGGTGCAAGTCTTTTAATTTTTGCTGCAATCTTCCAATTACCAGATGCTGTTCAAATCTCGGCAGTTGGTAGTTTAAGGGGTTTTAAAGATACTTTTGCCCCAATGATTTTAATTCTAATATCGTATTGGATTATTGCATTACCTCTTGGTTACGCAATGACTTTTGGACTTATTGGAGACCCACAAGGTGCTCAAGGTATGTGGATTGGAATGATAATAGGACTGAGTGTGTTTTGCTTATTAGGAATTCTTCGGTTGAATTATGTTATAAAAAAATACTTGATATCAGCTGTTTAAAGCATCATAGGTAGTTTTTCCAATTTCAAGAAGATTTCTTGTCACTAAAACCCCGCACTCCTCAAGAACTAAAATCTTATCACTGGCAGCTCCTTTTCCACCTGAAATAATTGCACCGGCATGACCCATCCGTTTACCGGGAGGCGCGGTTTGACCTGCAATATATGATATAACTGGTTTACTTACTGAATCTTTAATGAATTCTGCTGCTTCCTCTTCAGAACTTCCTCCAATTTCCCCAACCATGACAATTGCATCTGTATTAGTGTCAGACTCAAATAATTTTAAAATATCTATAAATGATGAACCTGGGATAGGATCTCCCCCAATTCCAACACAACTGGATTGACCTAATCCAAAATCAGAGGTTTGTTTCACAGCCTCATAAGTTAGGGTTCCTGATCGAGAAATTACTCCTACTCTTCCAGGCATATGAATGTCAGCAGGCATAATTCCCATCTTTCCTATACCTGGAGAGATAACACCAGGACAATTAGGCCCAATTAAAAAAATATCTTTATCATCAATGATTTGCTTGACTTCAAGCATATCCAGAGTAGGTACTCCCTCTGTGATGCATACTATAAGTTTAATATCAGCATTAACTGCCTCAAGAATAGCTTCTTTACAAAAAGGTGCAGGTACAAAAATTAAGCTGGCATTAGCATCAAGAGCATCAACAGCCTCTTCAACTTTATCAAAAACAGGTAGATTAATGTGTGATGATCCACCTTTTCCAGGTGTGACACCACCAACTATTTTTGTTCCGTAAGATAATGCTTGTTCAGTATGCATACTACCCTGAGAACCAGTGATTCCCTGAACAATAATGCGAGTTGAATGGTCAAGTAAAATACTCATTGAGCTAACTCAACTGATTTTTTTGCAGCTTCTTCTAAACTCGAAAGACTTTCTATATTTGACTCTAAAAGAATTTTTGATCCCAAATCAGCATTATTACCTTCAAGTCTAACGATCACGGGTACATTTACACCTACCTCATTTATTGCAGCAATAATGCCCTCTGCAATCAAATCACATCTTACAATACCTCCAAAAATGTTAACAAGAATTACTTTAACATCGGGATCATCTAGAATTAATTTGAAAGCCTGGGCAACCCTCTCTTGTGTTGCTGTCCCTCCCACATCAAGAAAATTAGCTGGATTACCACCAAAGAATTTTATTGTATCCATGGTGCCCATTGCTAAACCAGCGCCATTGACCATGCATCCAATGTTACCAACTAATGATACATAACTTAAATCAAATTGTTTGGCAGTTGCTTCTCTATGATCTTCTTGAGTTTGATCATGCATTTTAGCTAATTCTTGTTGTCGAAATAAAGCATTGTTATCAACATTTAATTTTGCATCCAAGCAATGCAGTTTCTTATCAGTTTTAATGACCAAGGGATTAATTTCAAGAAGTGCAAGATCGCACTCAAAAAAAAGTTTTGTTAATCGTTTAAGGATATCATCCATTTGTTCTGATTGCTGTTTATTAAGAGACAGGGTTAAACAAATCTTTTGAATTTGTAATTGAGAAATGTTGGAGTCTTTTAAAAAAATTGAAATAATTTTTTCTGGATTATTTTTAGCTGTTTCTTCAATATTAACCCCACCCTCTGCAGAGGCAATAATAGCAATAGACTGTGAAGTTCTGTCTACAACCATACTCAAATATATCTCATCTTTAATATCAGTCAGTTCTTCAATTAATATCGAGTTGACAAGTTGTCCATGCTCATCGGTTTGATAAGTAATTAAACTTTTTCCTAACCATTGTTCTGCAAAATCTCTTACCTCATTAATGGAATTGCATAATTTTACTCCTCCAGATTTTCCTCTCCCCCCTGCATGCACTTGTGCCTTTGCAACCCAACTCTTGCCTCCAATTTTTTTGCAAGCACCAGAAACTTCTTGGAGACTTTTAATTACAACACCTTTTGAAACAGGTAAGCCATATCTAGCAAAGATTTCTTTGCTTTGATATTCATGTAAGTTCATTTTTTACGATTACCTATGTGAATTGCTTCATTATTAGCAGCAAGTGCTGCCTCATGTAGTGCTTCACTGACTGTTGGATGACTGAAGATAGTCAATCCTAAATCTTCAGAACTTGACCCAAACTCCATTGCAATTACTGCCTGTTGAACAATATCAGCAGCAGATGGACCAAAAACGTGAACTCCTAATATTGTATCCGTTCCTTTATCAGCAAGAAGTTTTACGGAACCTACAGAATCATCTGCAGCCAATGCTCTTCCACTGGCAGCAAATGGAAAACTTCCAACTTTAAAGTCAACACCCTCATCTTCGAGTTCTTGTTGTGTTTTTCCCACCCAGGCAATCTCAGGATGCGTGTAAATAACATTTGGAACTAAATCATAATTCATGGTCGCTTTTTTTCCAGCAATTCTCTCTGCAACCATAATGCCTTCTTCAGAACCTTTATGTGCAAGCATTGGACCTCTTACGATATCACCAATTGCAAAAATATTTTTCACTGCTGTTTCACAAAAACTATTAACAACTATGCGACCATTTGAATCTGTCTCAATATCTAGATTTGAATCATAAATATCATTAGTATTTGGCTTTCTGCCAACTGCTACAATTAATTTGTCAAACTCCATTCTTTCTTCTGTTGAAGAATTAGTAAAATTTACACTAACCTTTTTATTTGAATCAGTTACGTTTGTTACCTGAGAACCTAATTTGATATTCAATCCTTGTTTTTTGAATTCTCTAGATGAATCTTTTGCGAGTTGTTTATCTATCAAAGGTAAAAAATCGGTCATTGCTTCAAAAATTGTTACTTCTGAACCAAGTCTTGACCACACACTTCCGAGCTCAAGACCAATTACTCCAGCACCAATAATGCCAAGACTTTCAGGAACTTCTTCAAAGTTTAAAGCACCGGTACTATCGACTACATTTTCACTCCAAGGAGCAATGGGTATCTCTATCGGTGACGAGCCTGTAGCTAAAATAACATGTTCAGCATCAAAAATACTTTCATCATCCCCTGAAATCACTGAAACTTGATTGTTGTTAATCAGTTTTCCAGTACCTGAAATTGGATGAACACCATTAGTTTTGAACAAGCCTAAGATACCACTTGTTAGTCTTTCAACAACATTATTCTTTCTTTCCATCATTGCAGAAATGTTTAAATCCAAATTCTTTACTTCAATTCCATGATTAGAAAAACTTTTTGCTGCTTCATAATATTTTTGAGATGAATCAAGTAAAGATTTTGAAGGAATACACCCAATATTTAGACAAGTACCTCCATATTTCTGGGTTCCATTACTGTCTATAGAAGATTCAACACATGCTGTATTTAAACCTAACTGAGAACACTTGATAGCAGCAACATAACCTGCTGGTCCACCACCAATAACAATCACATCATATTTCATTTTATAAATTTAATAAAAGTTTTTCGGGATTTTCAAGCTGCTCTTTTACCGAAACCAAGAAAGATACTGCTTCTTTTCCATCAAGCATTCTATGATCATAACTCATTGCAAGATACATCATTGGTCTTACAACTATTTCTCCTTCTACAACTACTGGTCTATCTTCAATTTTATGCATGCCTAAAATAGCAGTTTGAGGAGCATTTAAAATTGGTGTTGATAACAAAGAACCAAAGATTCCACCATTTGAGATTGTAAATGTCCCACCCTGCATTTCTTCAATGGATAATTTTCCTTCTCGTGCTTTCTCAGCTAATGAAAAAATTGCTGACTCAATTTCTGGAATAGTCATCAAATCTGCATCTTTCAAGATTGGAACAACTAGCCCTCGTTCAGTTGATACGGCAACACCAATATCTTTAAAGTTGTGATAGACAATATCCTCTCCGTCAATACTTGCATTTACTAAAGGGAACTTTCCCAAAGCATTGACACATGCAGCAACAAAAAATCCCATAAAACCTAATTTAACTCCATGCTCATTAAGAAACTCTTCACCATGTTTTTTTCTTAAATTTTTGATTGGTTGCATGTCAACTTCATTAAATGTGGTAAGCATGGCTGTGTTTTGCTGGACCTCAACTAGCCTTTTAGCAATGGTTGCTCTAATCCTTGACATTGGAACACGCTTGGTTTCTCTATCTTCACTGGTACTTTCTTTTTCATCATTATCTTTGGTAATAGCAGTCTTTTCAGGGTCAGATTGGTTATTGCTAGCATAGTTCAAGACATCAGCTTTTGTGACTCTACCACCCTTGCCTGAACCATCAATTGAATTCAGATCAATATTTTTTTCCTTGGCAATTTTTTTTGCAGCTGGTCCAGTTTTTGTAAAGTTTTGAGCTGCATCTGCCATGACCTGCGCAGCATCATCAACTGCTGATGGTAGATCAATTTGCTCTTTTTTTTGATCTTTCGGTAAATCATCGGATCTTATATCAGCGCCTTCCAGAAACTCACCAATTAATTCAGCACTTTGAACAACATCTCCCTCTTTTTTGTGGATTTTTGCAATTTTTCCATCGGCAGGAGCAAGGACTTCCAATACAACTTTATCGGTTTCAATTTCTGCAATTACATCATCCTGCAAAACAGTCTCTCCTTCTTTTTTTACCCAATTTGCAACAGTCCCATCTGAAACAGATTCAGGAAAAGTTGGTGATTTTATCTTTATTGCCATTTGTTATTTTCTAGATAGTACATTATCAACTAATTCTTTCTGTTGTTGAAGATGTAATTTCATCAAGCCAACAGCTGGGGCAGATGCTGGGGGCCTACTGATTAATTCAAATTTGTGATTAATCCCTGATAATTCCAAGACTCTTTCCAAACGATGTCTTTGACTAAACCATGCCCCTTGATTTTTTGGTTCCTCTTGACACCATATAAACTCACTAACATGTGAATATTCCTTTAACATATCTCTTAATTCGTGGTAAGGAAATGGGTACAATTGTTCCAATCTCAAAAGTGCAATATCCTCAATACCTCTTGCATCTCTCTCTTTTTTTATGTCATAAAAAATTTTTCCACTGCATAAGACTAATCTTTTGATCTTAGTTTTATCTAAATCATCATCAATGACACAATGAAACTTTCCATCTGTAAATTCATTTAATGTTGAACTAGCTTCAGGAAGGCGTAACAAACTCTTGGGTGTTATAACAACAAGAGGTCTTCTCATCTTTCGCAATGCCTGTCTTCTCATAAGGTGAAAAATTTGAGAGGGAGTGCTTGGCATACAAACTTGAATGTTATTAGCAGCACATAATTGAAGAAATCTTTCTAGACGTGCACTGCTGTGTTCAGGTCCCATACCTTCAAATCCATGAGGCAAAAGCATTACCAGTCCAGACAATCTTTCCCATTTGTGCTCTCCACTTACAATAAATTGATCAATAACAACTTGAGCTCCATTTGCAAAGTCACCAAATTGTGCTTCCCAGATGACTAATCCAGAGGGCCAAGTGGCTGAATATCCATACTCAAATCCTAAGACTGCTTCTTCAGAAAGTAATGAATCATAAATTTCTACTCTTGTATTACTTTTGTCAGCAATTGAATTGAGTGATAGGTAACCTTCTCCATCATTTTGATCAAAAATTACTGCGTGGCGATGATCAAAAGTTCCTCTTCTTATATCTTGACCTGTAAATCTAATGGGAAAATTTTCTTCAAGTAAACTTGCATAGGCAATCATTTCTCCAAACCCCCAATTAATGGGAAGATCACCTTTTGCCATTTGTTGTCTATCACTAAAAATCTTTTTTACTTTTTTCTGCAACTGAAAGTTTTCAGGCACTGATGTGATTTGCTTAGTCAGTGAAAGAATAGTTTTGTGAGATAACTTTGTCTCTACATGCTCATACCATTTTTTATCTAGATATGGATTCCAATCAAACCATTGGTCCTCATTAGATCTTGGAGCAAGATTGAAAGTTACGCTCTTACCCTTTTCAATTGCTGAACGGTAAGTTTTCTTAAAAGTCCTAACATCTTCATTAGAGATAATTCCAGAATTTATAAGTTTTTCTTCGTAAAGCTGAAGGACAGTTGGATGTCTCTTTATTGCTTTGTACATTACTGGTTGTGTTGATGATGGATCATCTGCTTCATTGTGCCCACTTCTTCTATAGCAGACCAAATCAATGACAACATCTTTTTTGAAATTGTCCCTATAATCAGCTGCTAACTTCGAGACTTGAATAACGGCTTCAGGATCATCAGCATTAACATGAAAAATGGGTGTCTCAATAAACTTCGATATATCTGTTGCATATCTTGTTGATCTTGAATCAGCAGAGTTACTTGTAGTAAAGCCTATCTGGTTGTTAACAATGACATGAATAGCCCCTCCCACACCATATGCCCTGGTTTGAGACATTTGCAAGGTTTCCATTACTACTCCTTGGCCAGCAAAAGCAGCATCACCATGAATTAAAATAGGGACAACCCTATTCCTAAATGAGTCTCCTAGTCTATCTTGTCTAGCTCTTACAGAACCTGTTACTACTGGATTGACAATTTCAAGATGAGATGGATTATTGGTCAAAGAAACATGCACGTCGCCATATTTTGTAGAAAGGTTGGATGAAAAACCAAGATGATACTTTACATCTCCTGTATTCATTCCTTGCAAATCAATATCCTCTTCAAAAGCTGCAAATAAATCTTTAGAAACTTTTCCAAGAACATTTACCAAAATATTTAGTCTGCCCCTGTGTGCCATTCCGAAACAAATCTGCTCTGCACCATGCTTACTTGTATTTTCAATAAGAGTATCAATAAGAGGGATTAAACTTTCACATCCATCAATACCAAACCTTTTCATGCCAGGATATTTTGAAGAAAGAAACTGAGCAAGCCCTCTTGCAGAGACGAGTCTTTCCAGAATAAACTTTTGTTGCTCTTTGCTTTCAATGGTTGAGTCAGTATTTTCAAAAGAGTCATAAATCCAGTTTTTCTCTCGAGAATTAGTTATATGGGATACATCTATACCAATTTTATTTGAGTATTTTTTTTCAAGATTTTTGATCAGGTTTCCTAATGATTGAGATGATTTTCTTCCTGCTGGAAACTCGAATTGCACCTCTTTTTTGAGATCGCATTCATCTAACAGTTGTTGCAATCTATAAATTGAACTATGAGGAACTTTTTCTGCAATCCCAAGTGGGTCAAGATTGGCTTCTGTGTGCCCAAAGTCTCTAAAAGTTTTTATTGCAAGGTTTGCAATGTCAGATTGTAAATCTTTAACCTTGGAAGCAGGCGAAGTCTTTTCTGAGTGTCTTGCTCTCTTTTTTTCTCGAAACGATTCGATTATCTTTGAGTGATTAACTTCTGTAGAGCCCTCTCTTAGTTCTGAAAAGAAATTTTTCCAATCATCAGCAACACTATCCGGGCTAGCAAGAAACTGCTCATATAAATTTTCAAGATAGGTAAGATGTCCTCCAGAAGTGTGAGAGTCATTAAGTAACTCAAACATCGTTTTTTTCATGAATTATTCCATTGAAACAACTTTTATTTTTTCTCTTCCTGTAACATCAAGCAACATCGATTTAATTTCTCCAATTGCTTTGTTTGGATTGAGCCCCTTAGGGCACACATTAACACAATTCATGATGCCATGACACCTATAAACACTAAAAGGGTCGCCTAATTCAGCAAGTCTTTCTTGCTTTTTTGTATCTCTTGAATCAGCAAGAAAGCGGTATGCCTGCAATAAGGCTGCAGGGCCAACAAATTTATCAGGATTCCACCAAAAGGAAGGGCAACTCGTAGAACAACATGCACATAATATGCATTCATAAAGACCATCTAATTTGTTTCTTTCTTCAGGAGACTGTAATCTCTCTTGGTCGTTTGGTTCTTCTAAATCTGATTGCAAGAAGGGTTTAATTTTTTCATATTGATCATAGAACTGAGTCATATCAACAATAAGATCACGAATTACTGGCAGACCAGGCAATGGTCGTAATTCCAATTTATTTCCTTTTAATGCATCAGAGAGTGGAGTAATACATGCAAGACCATTTTTCCCATTTATATTCATACCATCTGAGCCACAGACACCCTCTCTGCATGATCTCCGAAACGATATTGATGAATCATTTTCTTTTAGCAGGTGAAGTAAATCCAAGACCATGACATCCTTTGCGGGTTTCTCTATGGAAAAATTTTGCATGTATGGGAATTTATCTTTTTCCGGATTATATCTGTATAAACTTACTTTAAGATTCATTGTGATCAATAAGCCCTCATTTTAGGTGGAAAAGCATCTACTTTTTTTGGGCCAAAGTTGACTTCTCTTTTAGAAAGTTTTTTTGTTTTTGGCTCATATACTGAATGGCATAACCAATTTTCATCATCTCTATCAGGAAAGTCGTCTCTTGCATGAGCTCCCCTACTCTCTGTTCTAAGTAAAGCTGATATGGCAGTAGCTTCTGCAACTTCAAAAAGATTTTGAAGTTCCAGTGCCTCAACACGACTTGTATTAAAAGCTATACTTTTGTCTGTGAGATGAAGAGAATTTATTTTTTCTCCTATGTCTCGAAGTTCCGAAACTCCTTTTTCCATAAACTCTCCTCTTCGGAACACACCAAAATAGTTTTGCATGCATGTTTGTAATTCTTTTTTAACATCCGCGACAGCATAACCAGTTGATGATTCATTAAGTTTATTTAGTCTTTTCATTGCTCTATCAATGTCATCATTGGTTGCTTCAGCAACACCACCTCCTGACTTGAGCTCATCGTTAATGTATTTTCCTGCAGCTCTTCCAAAAACAATAAGATCTAGAAGAGAGTTACCTCCCAGTCTATTTGCTCCATGTACTGAGACACATGCTGCCTCTCCAACAGAAAACAATCCAGGAATTAGGTAGTCTATGTCATTATCTCTTCCAAATGCTTGTCCATGAATATTTGTTGGAGTTCCTCCCATCATATAATGACAAGTTGGCACAACAGGAATTGGGTCAAAAATAGGATCAACATGTGCAAAAGTTTTTGATAATTCACATATGCCTGGTAACTTTGAATTCAGAACATCTGCTCCTAGATGATCTAACTTAAGGAAAACATGATCCTTTTTCTCACCGCAACCTCTTCCCTCAAGAATTTCAAGCACCATAGACCTAGCAACAACATCTCTTCCAGCAAGGTCTTTTGCGTTTGGAGCATACCTTTCCATAAACCTTTCCCCATCAGCATTAATTAAGTAGCCTCCCTCACCTCTGCAGCCTTCAGTTACCAAAGAGCCGGCACCATAAATTCCTGTAGGGTGGAATTGCCACATTTCCATATCCTGAGCAGGGAATCCTGCTCTCAGAGTCATTCCTAAACCGTCACCTGTATTAATAAGAGCATTTGTTGTAGAGGCATATATTCTCCCTGCACCTCCTGTAGCAAGAACTGTAGCTTGGGCTTTTAAATAACACACTTTTCCAGATTCAATTGAGAATGCAATAACTCCAGTTATTTCATCCTTTCCATTTAAGACTAGATCAACTGCAAACCACTCATTAAGGAATTGTGTACCTTCTTTAATATTATTTTGATAAAGGGTATGAAGAAGGGCGTGACCAGTCCTATCTGCTGCAGCACAAGTTCTTGCGGCTTGCCCACCTTTACCGTAATCTTTTGATTGTCCTCCAAAAGGTCTTTGGTAAATCCTTCCATTTTCAAATCGTGAAAAAGGCAGTCCCATGTGTTCAAGTTCGTATACAGCTTTAGGACCCTCAGAGCACATATATTCAATCGCATCTTGATCACCGATATAATCAGATCCTTTGACAGTATCATACATATGCCATCTCCAATCATCATTTGGGTCGGCACTCTTAATGGAACAAGTTATTCCCCCTTGTGCAGAAACAGTATGTGATCTGGTTGGAAATACTTTTGAAATTACAGCAGTATTTAATCCGGACTTTGCTAACTCAAGTGAGGCTCTCATACCAGAACCTCCACCACCAACAATTAGGGCGTCAAACTCCATCATGTCTTGTTTATTTAGTTTGCTGATTTTTGAGTTCATCTAAGAAAAAGAATAAAAAATGTAACTAGTAAATAGATAAGCCCCAAAATCAAAAAAACAATATTAAAACTGAGTTTTAATGCATTTGCTAATAAAGCTAATCGATAATTCAGAAATCCTAAAGTTCTGGGAATTAAATAATCAGTGCTAACTGTCCAAAGACCAATAAAAGAATGAATTACCACTGAAAAAATGTAAAAAATCAATAGAGAAATAGTTGGTTTTGCAAGAAGAAAAGAACGAACATCGTCAAAGTTAAATTCTTGCAAACTCATGAGACCAATGAATAAATAGAGAATAAAAATCAAGTTAATTACTGCAGATGCTCTTTGCAGATACCATAAAATTGAACCACTCATAGAAAAACTATTAAACACATTGAAAGAGAGGTAATTATCCAAAAAATATAAACAAAAATTGCAGAATATTTTGCTGCAATCAAAGACTCACCAATTTTAAAATCCATCAACAAATGTCTCAATCCAGTTAATAAATGAAGCCATAGTATTAAAAAACTTAAAACAACTAAAAAAGCATAAATCAGATTATTTCTAAAAAAATCTACAGTATTTGTAAAAGAGGACAAATCGTTTGTTAGATAAGCAAATAGGATCAGAAAAATTGGGGTCGTAATAAAAAAAACAAGAATTCCAGTAATTCTATGAGTTATGGAAATCCATGCAGAAATCGGGAGATTGATCTTCCTTAAATCTATATATACAGGTCGATGATCTGGTGACATTTATTCGACAAAAATGTTGATACTTTCCTTTAGGTGACAATTATATACTCAAGTAAATTAAATAAGTTATTTTTTTCTTTTTTTCGTGAAAGAAATTAGACGTTTTCTTTTTTTAATTTGTCTTTGTGAAAGTTTATTAATTTTTTTATATGGGTTATCAGCTTTCCTAAAAATTAATTCAAGTGGAATATTTTTCAAGTCCAATTCATCTTTTAATTGATTAAGAAGATACTTTTTATAGTTTGCGGGTATTTTTTTATCTTGCGAAGCATGGATTACTAACCTAATTGGATTCACACCCGCAAAATTTATATATTTCAATTTTAAAATTCTTCCTTTAACCGATGGAGGTGGTTTCTTTTCAGTAATTTTTGTTAGGACTTTATTAAGTTTTGCAGTACTAAATTTTTTTCGAGCTTTAAACATTATTTTCATAGTTGCTGACAACATTTTTTTTACACCTGTTCCATCCTTTGCAGAAATTTTAAAGATGTCGTGCTCTTTAAAAACTTTTTTTTGTGCATTTCTACTGCTTTGAAGGTTGTTAAGATCTGACTTTGAAAGAAGATCAATTTTATTCAATGCAAAAATGATGGGCTTCTTGAATTTTTTAGCCATGTTCAATATTTTCAAATCTTGATCAACAATACCTTGATTGGCATCAACTAAAATAATTGATAAATCAGAATTATCAACGGCATGCATTGCTTTAACGAAAGAGAAATATTCTATTTGAGATTTATTTCTGTAGCCTTTTCGAATTCCTGCAGTGTCTGTAATTACATATTTTTTTTTATTAATTGTAATTGGAACACTCAATGCATCAATAGTTGTACCTGGAATCGATGAAACAATCACTCTTTGAGTGTCTGAAACTTTATTAATTAATGTTGATTTTCCAGCATTTGGTCTTCCAATAATTGAGATTTTTTGGATGGTTTCCTCATTTTGATAATTTGAATTTATTGGATTCAAATCATCAAAATATTTTTTTAATTGCTGCAAGCCAAGACTATGCTCTGCACTAATGGAGATGTATTCTTTGATACCTTTTCTGGTAATATCCTCTTCAATTTGACCTGATCTTTTTATATCATTTTTATTAATAACAACGAGAAAATTTTTATTAAGTTTTCTTAATTTTTTAATGATAGCTTCTTCAGAAGTAGATAAATTTTGTGTTTTATCTAACAATAAAATAACTGAATTTGCTTCTTCGGCAGCAATCCAGGCTTGATCAGAAATCTTTGAATTAATTTCATCATTTTTAACCTCTGATTCAATGCCTCCAGTATCAATTAAAAGAAAATTTTTATTATTTAGGTTAACAATCCCATAGTTTCTATCTTTGGTTAACCCTGAAAAGTTTGAAACAATTGCCCCTCTGCTTTTTGTAAGTTTGTTAAAAAGTGTTGATTTTCCGACGTTAGGTTTGCCTAATATTGCTATGGAAGTAAGCATGATAAGTAATCATCAAAAATCTAAACTGAAAAGGTTTAATTTTTCATCGACTGCATAAAAAGCATCTGTTCTGGCAACAATAGACACAATCCTATTTCTAGAAATCTTTTCTCTGCCTATTGTCAGACCTGTTAAAGGATCCAGTATGTGAATATATCCTTCAAAGTCACCAAAAATAACATTTCCTTTGAATACCTCTGGATTAGAGATATTTCTCATAGAATAATCATTATTCTCCCAGCTCGGAACAAAACTTCTTGAAGAAAAAGTAGAAACTTTTGATTCAGGTGTAATAATCCCAAAAATTCCTCTCGAAAAAAATGGTGGATAAAATGATGACGATGATGTATTCCACACTGCTCTTCTTTGAGCAATATCAAAAACAGCAAGGTTCCCCTGGAAATTAACTGTAAAAATCCTATTACCTTCAATCACTGGGGTTGAGTCAGCATCAATTAAATTCTCTAATTCTGATACTCCTTCAGTATATGAAATTGCACCATCCCATATCGGTAATCCTGTTTTTAATGAAAAAGCACCCAGCCTGCCATTGTCAAAGGTAGCATAAACAAAAGCATCGTCTATGATAGGCGCACTACTACCTCTTACTGTTAGAATTGGAGTTTGAGACCTATAACTCCAATCAGGATTTCCATTATTGATATTAAAAGCATTCAAAAAACCACTAGCGGTCTTTACAACAATCAAACTAGCATCAATTGAAACCTTAGACAAAACTTCTCCTCCAGCAAAAGATCTCCATAACATCTCTCCTGACTCTTGATCAAGACAAATTATATTCCCATCATTATCACCAACTATTAATTTACCAAAACCTGCTGTTATCCCAGAAACGATTTCTGTATCTATATTTACGTTCCAAGTTTCATCACCTGTATCAATATTGAGTGCAGAAATAGTTCCCTCTGAGTCGGCAAAATAAAGATTATTTCCTGAAAAATCTGGAGTTAGATTATTAAGCATGGAAGAACCTTTAAATTTCTTTTTCCAATTTATATTTATTTCAACCTGTTGATCAAAATCTAATAGCTCTCTAGGTTCGGTTGGATCAATTTCTTCATTTTTCCAAAATGCCAATGATGAGCAAGAAGATACAAAAATAAAGAAAAATATATTTAAAAAAATCTTCATATCAAATCTCAACATTACTTAATTTCAGCATTACTATTCGTTTCAATGATTCATCAGAATATCCTGATATAGCTGCTTGATATTGTTCTTTTGCTAGCTCTATATTCCCCATTCCTTTTAATGCATCTGCTTTTAATTCATGCATAAAAGGATCTGAATCATTAGAGTACTTCTCTAAAATTTCTACTGCTTGAGAATAATTTTTTGTAGACAAATGAATCCTTGCAATATTGATTCTTGCAAGTTTATTCATGATTGAGTTGCCAAAAATTCCATCTGTACTAATCTTAAGATTATTCAATACTTGCAGAGCCTCATCCTTTTTATTTTCCCTGAGTAATTCGGTAGATTCTTTCAATAATGCTAGATGAGTGTAACCTGATCTAGGGAAATCATTTCTGAGTTTATCCAAATTCTCAGATGAACCTTCAAGGTATGAATTATAAACTGCACTAGCTTCGATGGTTTTTTGTTCAAAAAAGTTTTGTAAGAAAAAATAACTGCCTAGGGAGACTCCAAAAATAAATAAAGTAATTAAAATCGAATATTTGTAATCACTAAAAAAATCTTGGATTTGCTTTACCCTTTCCTCTTCAGTCTTATAAGTTACCATTACATACTCCTAAATCTTTTGATAAAACTTCTTTAACTCATCTTTATTCATCAACTCTTCTTTTTTATCATCTGTAAGAGATTTTACTAAAATTTTTTGTTGAGAAAATTCTTCATCACCCATTATTAAAATATATTTAGAATTTTGCTTATTTGCCTTTCTCATTTTTGATTTAAGACTTCTAGAGTCTGAGAAATCTAACGAAAGCCTAACTGTTCTATTTATTTCTCTCAACTCCTCTGCAACCTCAAATGCAAACGCTTGCATTTTGCCTGATGTTGTTACAAAAGTCACCATAGGGCTTTTTCTAGCCAAATCTCTTTTTGCAATTAGTCTGAGTCGCTCAAGCCCAATTGCTAATCCTATTGCATTGGTCTCTTTTCCTCCAAGGTCACTAAACAAATTATCATATCTTCCTCCTGCAAGGAAAGAATCTTGAGACCCTAAGTCTTTTGAAGTTGCTTCAAAAACAAGTCCAGTATAGTAATCTAAACCTCTAACTAAACTATTATCAATATTAATTTTGATACTCTTCCCAAAAAAATCTTTTATTTTGTCTAAGGTATGTTTATGTTCCTCTTCTAAAAAATCATTTAAAACTGGTCCATCACTGAGAAAATCTCCTAATTCCTTATCTTTTGAATCCAATAACCTTAATGGGTTTGAATCTAGCCTCTGTTTATCTGTTTCTGACAAAGCACCTGGATATTCACTCATATGATTTAACAATGCTGAGCAAAACTGATCTTTTACTTCCTTGTTACCAAGATGGTTAATTTTCAGTTCTGATTCAACTAAATTAAATTGCTTAAAAATATCAACTATAATCGAAATAATTTCCATATCAGAAAAGTTTTCTTCACAGTTTAATATTTCAACACCTGCTTGATTAAATTGCCGGAAACGCCCTTTTTGTGGCCGTTCATATCTGAACATTGGACCTACGTACCAAAGCTTATGTTTTTGGTCCTCTGATTTCTTCTCAATTATTGAGCGAACAACTCCTGCGGTACCCTCAGGTCTCAAAGATAAATTCACACCATTTTTATCATCAAAAGAGTAAATTTCTTTGTTAACAATGTCTGAGACATTACCTACAGACCTTATGAATAATTCAGTTTTTTCTAAAATTGGTGTATTAATTTGATTGAGATTATGTGATTTAAAAATATTAACGAGGATATCTACAACATCAGCAATATCATTCTTGTCATACTCCCAGACATCTAACATCCCTTTTATTGACTGAATTCTATCCAAATTATCCTCTTGCTATAATTTTTTGAGATTCATTAGACTGAATTTTTTCCCTAACTCTTTGTTCGATCTCATCAACCAATTGATTATTAGATAATTTTTTAGCAGGTAGTCCATCTATGTACATCAAATTATTTGGGCTTGCTCCGGTAAGTCCAATATCTGCAGCTTTTGATTCTCCAGGTCCATTCACATAACATCCAATTATTGCAACTTCTAAGTCCTCAGAAATATCTTCGAACCTAGCTTCCAATTCATTCACAACTTCAATTACATTAAAATTTTGTCTTGAACAACTTGGACATGCAATAATTTTAATACCTCTGCTCCTTAGATTTAAACTTTTAAGGATATCCCAACCAACTTTAATCTCATCAACCGGATCTGATGCAAGAGAAATCCTTATAGTATCTCCTATCCCTTCCGAAAGAAGCATTCCAACTCCAATAGAGGATTTTACAGTCCCACTTCTAAGACTGCCTGCCTCGGTAATGCCCAGATGAAGTGGTTGATTCATCTGTTTGGAAATCTTTCGGTAAGCATCAACGGTCATCTCAATATTAGATGCTTTTAGACTCATTTTATATTTACTAAAGTTATGTCTTTCCAAAATTTCAATATGACGATGTGCAGATTCAACTAACGCATCTGCATTAGGTTCTCCATATTTTTTTTGTAAATCTTTTTCAAGGGATCCCGCATTTACACCAACTCTTATAGGAATATTATTATGCTTAGCAGCACTGATAATTTCTTGTACCCTATCTTCTTTGCCAATATTACCAGGATTAATTCTCAAACAGTCTGCAGAGTCTGCTACTGCGAGAGCAAGTTTATAATCAAAATGAATATCAGCAACAAGAGGGACAGACACAACTTTCTTAATTTTTTTGAATGCTTCAGCAGCAGTTTCTGTTGGGACTGAAACTCTTACAATATCAGCACCAGCAATAGCTAAATTATTAATTTGATTAATTGTTGAATCAATATCTTCTGTGTTTGTGTTCGTCATTGATTGAACAGAGATTGGATTGAAATCACCAACTTTCACATTCCCTACAGTAACTAGGTTAGTAGGTTTTCTCCTTATCCAATCAGACATCTTTAATTCTCAGATATAAGTATAAGTTAGTTAGAGTATTTCTGAATATTTTTTTAGCCTCAGATACTCTGCAAATTTATTGAATTTTTGTGACGTCTTTTACCTTTTTTAGGATTGAGTAATGCACCCACTAATTGACCACAAGCACCATCAACTTCATCACCTCGTGTTCTTCTAACCGTAGTGATAAAACTTTTTGAAATTAAGAAATTTTTAAAATCATCTATGCTTTTTTGGGAAGATTGTTCTAAATCTGATCCGGTGAAGCTATTAAAGGGAATTAAATTAATTTTACACTTTAATTCTGATAATATTTTTGCAAGCTTCTTTGCATGAATTAATGAATCATTTTTATTTTTAATAAGAATATATTCTATCGTTACTGTATCTTTTTTGTTTTGTTTAGATAAATAATACTTTGCTGCATTTATCAAACTCTCAATTGGATATTTTTGGTTTATAGGCACTAGCTCATCTCGTAAGTCATCTGAGGGTGCATGTAGAGAAATTGCCAGTGCGACATTAGTTTTTTTTGCAATGATTTTTAATGCTGGAACAACACCGGACGTACTTAAAGTAATCCTTTTTCGTGACAATGCATAACCTTTTTGATCCTGCATTATGGAAATTGAATTTAAAACATTGTCGGTATTAAGTAATGGTTCACCCATCCCCATGAAAACAACATTTGAAATTAACCTACCTTCCGGATTTGAAAAATTTGCAATCCAAAGTTGACTAATTATCTCACTAGAATCAAGGTTTCTTTTGAACCCGTGATATCCGGTTGCACAAAAAGAGCACTGAAGAGCACAGCCTGCCTGTGATGATACGCATAAAGTAATTCTTTTTTTTTCAGGTATTGTTACCATTTCTATAAAAGCTTCCTCATCCAATTTCAGTAAATATTTCATGGTCCCATCATTAGATTTTATGGTATTTACTACTTTGGGGGTTTTGATATAGGAATTTTCTTCTAATTTATGCACTAAATTTTTGCTCAAATTAGTCATTTTGGAAAAATCAATAACTCCCTTTGAATGAATCCAATTAAAAACTTGATGAGCACGAAATTTTTTTTCATCCATACTGATAAAGAATTTTTCTAGCTCTACTAATGACAATCCAATTAAATTTTGCTTTGGTTTCATGTGATAAATTAAAAATTCTTTAATTTCTGGTTTAACCTTTATTTGAAAGGAACCATTCAATTTCTCTCAAAGCACTTTCAGGAGAATCTGATCCATGTACAGCATTTGCATCGATTGTTTCTGCAAAATCAGCTCTTATAGTTCCTTTTTCTGCTAATTGGGGATTAGTAGCCCCCATTAATGCTCTATTTTTTTCAATTGCATCCTCACCCTCAAGAACTTGAATAAAAACTTTACCGGAAGTCATAAAATCAAGTAACTTTTCAAAAAATGGTTTTCCTATATGTTCTTTATAAAAATCTTCTGCTTGAGATCTTGATAATTGTAAAAGCTGTCCTTCAATTATTTTTAATCCATTAGATTCAAATCTTGAAATAATCTGTCCAATCACATTTTTTGCAACTGCATCTGGTTTAATAATTGACAATGTTCTTTGAATGGTCATTTTGATACTCCAAAAAAAGTTATTATAGGGAAATTAAGAGGATTCTTCTATCCACGCCATTTGAATGGCTTCTAAAATCTTTTCATTTGATTTATTGGGATCATCATCGAACCTATCAAGGGATATTATTTTTTTGTATAAATCAGGAAAACTAATCCATTGTGGATCTATGTCTGGGTAGAGATCAGTTAACTCAATAGCGATATCATTTATATCAGTCCATAAAAATTTAATCATCCCTCCTCCGACACTTGATTTATAGTATATTTTGGTAACTCAACAGTAAGATCTTTAGAATTAGTAAATACCTGACAACTCAATCTGGATGTGGACTCTAAACCCCATGCTTTATCAAGCATATCTTCCTCAATTTCACATGCTTCATCAAGTGATTCAAAACCTTCTCTTACAATGCAATGACATGTGGTACATGCACAAGAAAGCTCACAAGCATGTTCAATTTTTATTCCATTTCTTAAAGCAGCTTCGCAAAGAGATTCATCTTCCTGAATTTCAAACTCTGCTCCTTTAGGGCAGATTTCAGGGTGAGGAAGGATAGTAATTTTTGGCATAAGAAATTCTAAACACTAAAACTTTCTCCACAACCACAAGTTACTTTGGCATTTGGATTTTTGAAGACTATCCCCTGATTGAGACCAGATTCCTGAAAATCAATTTCACTACCTTGCATAAATTTGTGACTTTCTTTATCAATAAGTATCTTGCAAGAGTTATGCTGAAATAAAATGTCATTATCATTTTCTTTATTAGTGTATTCAAAGAAATATTCGTATCCTGAACAACCAGCTTCTCTTACACCTATTCTTATAGCAAATTCATCAGGCTTGCCACTTAAGGCATTGGTGAAATGAAGTATAGCCTGATCAGTAAAATTGATGGTATTAGGATTGAATGCTTGCATTACTGCTTTGCTTCATAATCTTCAATTGCTTGTTTAATTGAATCTTCAGCTAAAACAGAACAATGAATTTTAATCGGAGGTAATTCGAGAACTTCAGCTAAATCTTTGTTACGAATTGCTTTGGCTTCATCCAGGGTTTTCCCAATCAACATTTGAACTAACTCAGCAGACGATGCTATCGCTGACCCACAACCATAAGTCTTAAATTTAACATCATTAATGATATGCTTATTACCCTCTTTTCTGCACTTAATTTGCAGTTTCATGACATCTCCACAAGCAGGAGCACCGACCATTCCAGTCCCAACATCAGTATCATCTGGATTAAATCTACCGACATTGAACTTTTTAGGATCGTTCAATGTTCCCTCAAATTTATCTACTACTTTTTTACTATAAGCCATCTGCTAACTCCAAATATTTAGTGAGCTTGCCACTCAACTGTATCTAAATCAACACCATCAAGATGCATTTCCCACAACGGTGATAACTCTCTCAGTCTGTCAACCACTTTTAACAATAATTGAACAGTATCATCTGCATCTTTGTGGGTTGTAAATCTACCAAAAGAAAAACGGATTGAACTATGTGCTAATTCATCTTTTCTTCCAAGCGCTCTTAAAACATAAGACGGTTCAAGACTTGCAGATGTGCATGCTGAACCTGATGATACCGCAACATCCTTAAGCCCCATGATAAGGGACTCTCCCTCAATAAAATTAAAACTTACATTTAAAATATGAGGAACTTTATTAGATAAATCTCCATTAATATAAATTTCTTCTATCTTGGTTACTTCATTGAGGAAATATTCGTGAATATCGATTATTTTTTCTTTATCTTTTTGCATTTCTAATTTAGCAATCCTGAATGCCTCACCCATTCCAACAATTTGGTGTGTGGCAAGTGTTCCTGACCTCATCCCTCTCTCATGCCCACCTCCATGAATTTGGGCTTCAATTCTCACTCTTGGCCTTCTTCTAACAAACAAAGCTCCTACTCCTTTTGGTCCGTAAGTTTTGTGGGCAGAAAAAGACATCAGGTCAACTTTTAACTCATTAAGATCAATATCAATCTTGCCTGTACTTTGTGCTGCATCAACATGAAAGAAAATTCCATGTTCTCTTGTAAGTTCACCAATAGCATCAATGTCATTAATTGTTCCGAGCTCATTATTAATGTGCATAATAGAGACTAAGATTGTGTCTTCCCTTAAAACTTCTTTAATTGCGTCTGGTGTAATAAGACCACCAGCATTAGGTTCCAAATAGGTGACTTCAAAACCATGCCTTTCAAGTTGGCGACAAGGATCCAAGACTGCTTTGTGTTCGATTTTAGAGGTAATTATGTGTTTACCTTTTGATTTATAAAAATTAGCAATGCCTTTAATAGCTAAATTATCTGCTTCGGTTGCACCAGAAGTCCATACAATCTCTCTAGGATCACAATTCACTAGATTGGCAACATGAGACCTTGCAAGTTCTACTGCTTCATCTGCCTGCCAACCAAAACTATGAGATCTAGACGCAGGATTCCCAAAATTACTGTCCACAGTCATAAATTCCATCATCTTAGATGCAACTCTCTCATCAACTGGAGTTGTGGAGGCATAGTCTAAATAAATTGGTTTACTCATGATTAATTAATATTTATAGATTTTATATAGTGATTATTGCTATCTTCTACAAGGGTATCTAGTGTTATTTTGCTTAAATAATTACCGACAACTCTATTCAAGTCTTCCCACAAGTTATGAGTAGGACATTTTTTGCCTTGCTGACAGTTACTGGATCCAGAGCAATTTGTAGCATCTAAATCTTCTTCTACAGCAAACATTACATCTTTTACTGAAATTAAACTTGCATCCATAGCAAGAACATATCCACCATTTCTGCCGCGAGAGCTTTTAACGAGCCCTGCAATTCTTAATTTTCTGAATAGTTGTTCTAAATAATTCATTTCAATTGATTGATTGACTGCAATTTCAGAAATCTTTACTGGTTCCAAACTTGTTCGTGAATAAAGATCAATAAGAGCATCTAGAGCATACCTACTCTTCGTTGTAAATTTCATCTTACAATACTTCCTAAAACTGTAATTAAGTTGGTGATTATATAATCTTGACTTTATTAGTCAACTTTAATGTCTATGCCCAATCTATCTGCTACAAGATGATAAGATTCTATTACATCACCCAAGTCTTGTCTGAATCTGTCTTTATCAAGTTTTTCATGAGTCACGCTATCCCATAATCTACACCCATCAGGAGTAAATTCGTCACCCAAAAGAATTTCTTCTCCCCTCAATCCAAACTCCAACTTAAAATCAACCAAAATCATACCGGCATTTGCAAACAATTCACTCAAAAGTTCATTTACTCGATATGTTATTTCAATCATTTCATTTATTTGATGTTCTTCAGCCCAACTGAATGAAATTATGTGATTTTTATTAATTAACGGATCTCCAAGTTCATCATCCTTGAGAAAAAATTCAAACAAGGGAGTTTTTAATTTAAGACCGTCTTCAGTTCCAAGCCTTCTACATATTGATCCAGTTGCTATATTCCTGATGACACATTCAATAGGAAACATCTTAAGACTGTGTACTAGTGAATGTGTACTATCAAGAGACTCAATATAATGATTTTTAATACCATTTTCTTTCAGATAATCCATTATAAAAGCATTAAATTGATTGTTAATTGAACCTTTTCCAGCAAGAGAAGCTCTTTTCTTACCATCAAATGCTGAAGCATCATCACGAAACTCCATTATTAATTGATCCTCTGAAGAAGTTGTAAACATGGTTTTAGCTTTACCTGAGGTTATTTCTTTAACTTTATTCATAATATCTAACTCAGAGATTCATTTAGTTTTGAAAGCAAATCCTCTGCATTCTCAGAAGTCTCTACTCCTTCAATTAATTGTGCGCGAATTTGTGTCTTAGTACCATATTGATTTACAAAAATTTGGAATTGGGGCTCGGTGTTATTATCTTTTAACTCAACATTATCTTGTCTAAAAAGATTAAAAGGATTCAAGAAATTTAATCGCGATTCTTCAAGCTGTGGTTCAAGACTTACATAAAAGATTCCCTCTTCTCTATTTCTATCAGTCGAAACAATATCAGATGCTTCGATAGCTCTACTGACTGTAGACCATGCCCTATCGAAAGAAAGATCTAATTCAATTACAGTTCGATTACCCTCCGAATATATTCTTGATTTTTTTTGTTCGTTCAAGGACTGTGCTGCTAGAGAAGTACCTGAAAAAGTTCCAACTGAATCTGCAACATAGTTAACAATATCTTCAAGATATGATTGAATGACCTGACTGTCAAATTCTATACTTGAATAAGTCTCTGAATCTAAAGCAGTTAAAAATATTTCAGAGGAAGATTCTTTTATTCCATGCTCGACAGTCATAACTAGAATTACATCATTGTTATATTCAATTATCATTTCACCAGTTTCTGGATTTGTTTCAATCAAACTTAAATCAGAAGTTTCCCAATAACTTCTTGTGATTGGCCAGGTGGTTGATGGAAGGGTTTCTACATAAACCCATAGCAGCTCTCCCAATCTCCTCAACTGGACCTCACTAGCACCTCCAGCAGAAAAAATTTGACGTGGTTTAGGAATTGATTCAAAAAGTTCTTCATTTTCTTCTAACGTAACAGGATAATGATTGTCAACTCCTGAGAGTTTTATATCTTCAGGAAGGTTTATATCCTCTGCAATTTCCTCATCTAGAAACTCATATTGCTTCTCTGGAAATATTCCCTCTGGACCAGTTAAGAAGGAACATCCTGTCAAAAAAAATACAACAATCAAATTTCTTAAAAACATCATGCAATGATTTTACTTGATTGTAGGTACTTTTGAGAGTTTTTTTATATTAAACTTAAAAACATCAATGAACTCAAGGTGGTAAAAAATGAATTTATTAAATAAAAAAGTTCCAAATTTTGAACAAGAAGCTACGAATAACAAGACTGTTTCATCCAGCAACATAAAAGGTAAGAATACTGTTTTATTTTTCTATCCAAAAGATAACACACCAGGATGCACACTTGAGGGACAAGACTTTCGAGATAGTTATCCAGAATTTAAAAGTTTAAATACAGAAATATATGGAATTTCTAGAGAATCAATAAAATCTCATGAAAATTTCAAAAATAAGCAGAGTTTTCCATTTGAATTGATTTCTGATCCGGATGAATTGATGTGCAAAGCTTTTGATGTAATGAAATTAAAATCTATGTATGGTCGGGAATATATGGGAATTGAAAGAAGCACTTTTTTAGTAAATGCTGAAGGAGTAATAGTTAGTGAGTGGAGAAAAGTTAAAGTAAAGGGGCACGTCGAAGAAGTTCTCGAAAAAGTTAAGTCAATTCAGTAAATTTTTATTTCAAGATCTGTTTTATTTGTTTTATTCCCTCTTATCATGCCTGGCGTGTTAAAAGGCATGACAATCTTTCCATTAAAATCTATTGCGATAACTCCTCCTGCTCCACCGATTTCATCTAATTCGTCGATTATTTCTTTTGCAGCTGTTTCAATATCGGCATTAAGATACTGAATGCGATTACAAACCTCCTTTGCTACTTGATATTTTATAAAATACTCTCCATGACCAGTGGAAGATACTGCACAGACATTATTTTGAGCCCAACTTCCAGAGCCGGGTATGGGAGAGTCACCAACTCTTCCAGGCATTTTATTGGTCATTCCACCAGTTGAAGTAGCTGCAGCAAGGTTTCCATTTATATCAATTGCAACTGCGCCAACTGTACCAATCTTATTCATAGAAATTTTTTCTACTGCTGCACTTTGTTTAATTTTTCGTACTCTTTTAAGATTCTCTTCAGAGAAAAAATATTCGTCAGGGACAATTTCTTGGTTAACTGATCGAGCAAAACTTTTAGCTCCCTCTCCAACTAATAAAACATGCTCTGTCTGATCAGCAACTTTTCTTGCTAATTTAATGGGATTTTTGATATTTGAAACTGATGCCACTGCACCGATGGACCTATCTTTGCCAGACATAATGGATGCATCCATTTCTTGTTTTTCATCAGATGTATAAACCGAACCTTTTCCAGCATTAAATAATGATGAGTCTTCGAGGATTACAACGGCAGCCTCAACTGCATCAATGCTTGAGCCCCCATTTTCCAGGACTTGATATCCTGCATTAATACTCTCTCTAATCTTACTTTTTATTTGATTTTGTTTCTCATTTGATAGGTTTTGCATCACACCTGCTCCACCGTGAACAGCAATACCAAAAGTTTCATTTGCAGCAACTGAATTCATTACTGTTATAAAAATACAAAAAACAAAGACTTTTTTCAATTTATGAAATATCACTAGCTGCTTCTTTTGGCCAACTATTCCAAATTGCTTTGATAAATGTTGCTAGTGGAATTGAGAAAAAAGCACCCCAAAATCCAAACAAACCACCAAAAACAAAAACGGCTAACATTATCACCACTGGATGAAGCTTTACAGCATCAGAAAACAAAATTGGAACAAGGAGGTTACCGTCCAAAGCCTGAAGAAGAAGATATAAGCCAACAACAAGATAAAATTCAAAACCAATTCCAAATTGAAGCAATGCTACTACCACAACCGGAATTGTTACGAGAAATGCTCCAACAAATGGAATCAAGACAGAAAATCCAACAATTATCGAAAGAAGTGCAGCATAATTTAATCCGACACTAACAAAAATCAAGGCAGCAGCAAATCCTACTATTAGTATTTCAATTCCTTTACCACGAATATAATTACTTAATTGCTCATCCATTTCTTTCCAGACACCCGATAACATTTCTCTTTTTTGTGGTAAAAGTTTCAACAATCCTTTTGTTATTGATTCTCTATCAAACAAAAAGAAATAAACAAGAACAGGAATCATAATTAAATATATTGAAAATACTAAAGTATCTTGAATACCCGAAATGGATGCATCTAAAATTCCCTGAGAGAGACTAGTCAGTCTGGAAATAAATTCTGAAAAGAATGCAGAAATTTGATCTGATGTAACAAGGTCGGGATTTGATTCAATTAAATTTTCTATAAAGTTCCTTAAATTATTTAACCACACCGGGACTTCCAAAAATAATGCTTGAGTTTGCTGAAACACAAGTGGAACTAACCAGATCAATAATCCAAGACCAGCAACAACAAAAATCGTAAAAGTTATTATCAATGAAGCAAGTTCAGAAAGGCCCAATTTGATAAAATTTTTTACTAATCCGTATAGCAAATATGAAAAAACAATACTTATAATAAATGGGGTTAAAATTCCTCCGAAAATAACTAAAGTAAGAAATGCCAATAACAGAAGGAATGAAAAGACCATTGTTTCTTCATTACGAAAAATCTTATTAATGTAGCTAGTTATTTTCTCAATTACCATAAAATTACCGATGCTTTCTAAGCAATATAATGATAATGTTAAATCAAATGAACAATATTGTTAAATTTATGTCTAAATAATGTCATGAAAAAAATAATCTTATTCTCCTGCTTTTGTCAATTTTGTTTTGCTCAAGTAAATCTTGAACTTCCTGAATTAGGTGATAGGGTCTCTGGTGCCATATCGGACTCACAAGTTGCAATTTTAAGTGAACAGTTTTTACAGCAAGTATATTCTCAAGCGCCTCTAATAGTTGACCCACTAATCCAAGAATATTCTGAACTGTTGCTGTATAGATTATCTGAGGAAAGCCTGGTAAATGATAGAGACTTTAAGGTAATCCTAATTGATGATCCTTCATTGAATGCGTTTGCTGCCCCAGGAGGGATTGTGGGTATAAATGGAGGCTTGTTTTTAAATGCAGAAAATGAAGCACAATTTGCTTCTGTGGTTTGTCATGAGTTAGCTCACTTAAGTCAAAGACACTTTCAAAGAAATGTTTTACGCTCTCAAGATACTAATCTTGCGTCGACATTAATCATGGTATCGTCAATTGCCATAGCTCTTGCAACAAATAATCCAGGAGCTTTTTTAGCTGGGCCTGCTCTTATTCAGCAAGAATCTCTGAGGTACAGCAGATCATTTGAAAGAGAAGCTGATAGGTTTGGTTTTGAAAATCTCATAGCTTCTGGTTATGATCCCCAATCCATGGGTGAAATGTTTGAAAATATGGCATATCTTCGAAGACTCTATGGAGATAATATTCCTGAGTTTCTCAGAACTCATCCAATAACTTCATCCAGAATAAGTGATGCTTTTAATGCAGCAGATCAAGTACCTGAAATTGAAGGAAAAAAGAATTCACTTAACTATCAATTAGTCAGAGGTAGATTATCTGCACAGTATGAGGAAATACCCATTGATGCTGTAAGAATTTTTAAAGATAGGTTAATAAATGAACCAACTATTGAGAATAAGTATGGTTATTTCATGGCATTAATGATAAATGGAATGTTAGATGAATCTCTGGAACAACTTAATCTTTTAATTCGTGAGCACCCAAAGAATCTTATTTTGAATACATCAAAAGTTGAAACTTTGAGAGAGCTTGGAAGATTTGATGATGCTTTAAAATTAGTAAATGAACTGCTTGAGATTTCCCCAAAAAACTATCCTTTAACTATAGAAAAAGCAAAAGTCTTGAGAGGTCTAGAAAATACTATTGCGGCAGAGGAAGTGCTGCGAGATCAATTACTTCGAAGAAATGCTGATCCAAGCCTTTGGTTTTTGCTCTCACAAATACAAAAAGATAATTTAAATGTTCTTGGATATCATCAGAGCAGAGCAGAATATTTCATCTTACTTGGGCAACTAGAAAAAGCATTAAACGAGTTACAGTTTGCTTTAAAACTTTCAGAAAATGATTTTCAGACATTTGAAATCCTGATGACAAAAATAAATACCTTAAGAGCAAAATTAAACAAAAGAATTTAATGGGTTTACCTTTCTAGGATTGAGAACTTGATTCAAACTAATCATTGTTATCAATCAATTCTGATGCCTTTCTTTTTTTATCTTCAGATTGGATTTTTGACACTTTTATCCCAACAAATGATATTAAAGCAACAAAAGGTATCGATAAAAGTGGAACAAAATTAAATGTTACTGCAAAATTTTTAAATACATTAAGAAAAATACTTCCAGAAAAATCACCAAACCGAGCGAAAAAAGTGTCTACTAAGACTGATGATTTATAACGTTGTGTTCTTTTTAAATGAGTATAGACAACCTCTCTGGCAGGTTTATTGATTGCATATTCAAATACTCGAAGAAATATAGTGATCACAATGGCTGACACAACAAGTGGTGCAGAAGCATAGACAATAAAAACTATTGCAAAGATAACTCCGTACGAGAATAAAATAATTTTGATACCTAGTTTTCTCAAAAAGAATGATGTTAAAAAAATCTGGGTGAATCCTGCCAAAAGGCTTACTGCTAATTCCATATCTGCAAACAAAGCAATCCTTTTAGACGAATCATCAGTCCAATTGGCAAAGATTTGTGCCGAAGTAATCCAGTGAATGGTCATCAATCCAGTAAAAAGATACATATAAATTGCTATAGATTGGATCTGTTTACTGTTTGCCAAATTTCTAAAGGCATCTGAAGCAGAACCACCTATTGGAGATTTCGCAACTGACCTAATCCTGTTAATAGTAATAAGTCCCACTAATAATCCAATGATCAAAAGTACTACTGTTGTAAATGCATAAATATCAATATTACTTCCATCAAAAGTTGCTGATATTAATTTCGCAAGACGCGATCCAAAAGCTGCACCTAATGTTCCTCCAAGTGAAATCAAACCAAAAGAATAAGTTGACTGTTCACCCCTGAAAAGGTTGATCATTACAACCCAAAAAATTGCAACAACAAAAAAACTGTAAATATTGCACCAGACATAAAAACTTCTGCCTATCCAAGGGTTAGAATTAAAGTCTAAACTCATGAAGATCAGCAAGTTTGATCCTAAAAAAATATAGCAAAGAACCAATAACCATCTAATATTAGTGAGTGATGCAACCCAAGAATAAATATAATTTACCATCAACATCGTAACACCAACCATAGCTAACAAAATTGATATGTTATCTATATCTTGGACTGCTAATTCATTCCTTAATGGACGAAGTGTGTACCAGGAAGCAAGAATAAAAAAAAAGAAGAGGCTACCTAAAAGCGTATTTATTGAAAACGATTTTTGAAGATCTTTGAGGTAATCAAGCATAATTGGTGGGTCGCACAGGATTCGAACCTGTGACCAATTGGTTAAAAGCCAACTGCTCTACCAACTGAGCTAGCGACCCCATAAACATAAAGATGGTGATTATTCCATATTTTCCAATATCTGCAAGACAATTGATGATACTGAATTATCAGAATAGTTTTGAATTACAAATTTGTACTTAGCTTTAGCTTCTTCAATATCATCATTCTTCAAAGAAATATCACCCAATCTCTTATGTGCCACAGGAACTCTCCAATGATCTTCAAAACCTGTTATGAGATCTAAAAAATAGTTTTTACTTGAAACAAGATCATTTTGAGCAAAAGCAATCTCGCCCAGCCAAAATAAAGATAAAGGGGTTTTTTCAGAATCAGGAAAATTGCTAACAAAAAAATCAAAAAATTCTTTTGATTGAGATAAATTTCCAGATTCAAGAGAGGAAATAGCATTCGAATAAATTTCGTCCATACTTTGTAAGTCATTGATCCCCTCGAATCTAAAATTAACTTCTAAATCATTAGAATTAGTCTCCTCAGTCAACTGTTCAGTCTGATTAGTATCAATTTCTGAGGTAAGTTTTTCAATTAAAAAGGCCTGATTTTCTAGTTCATTTCGAAGAATTGATAGCTCATTTTCCAACTCCTGTATCTTGAGAAATAAGACATCTGATTCAGAAACGTCAGATGAAAGTAAACTTCCTGAAAGAACAAGAAGGAGGCCAAAGGATGCTCTGCGCATGTTTTACTTAATTTCTACCCTTCTGTTTTTTGACCAAGCTGCTTCATTCGATGAAGCATCCACTGGGTTTTCTTCTCCATAACTAATAATAGATAAACGAGTTCGGTTTATGCCATTTGATTCAAGATAATCTGCAACAGACTCAGCTCTTCTTTGACCAAGTGCAAGATTATACTCACGAGTACCTCTGTCATCTGCATGACCTTCTATTACGATGGTGAGTTCAGTATTTTCTGACATGGTAGAGACCACTCCTCTTAATGCCTGAATTGATCTTGAAGTAAGATTAAATTTATCAAAATCAAAATAAACAGTTGCGGAAACTGACATGGCTAAGTTTGATGTTGAATATGAATCATCTGTTGATACTTCGACTGTTGCAATACTTGATTCTCTGACAGATTCCTCGGTAACTTGGACTGAACTACATGAAGCAATAAAAATAATAAAAATTGTAAGTATTGAAATTGATCTTGTTAAATGCATTTTAAACTCCCTATTTTCAATTTAAAAACCCTGACCAGGCTGGTTCACGAACTTGACCAGATGCAGAGGGCAATCGAAATTTAACACCGCCCAATGTTACTCCAGCCAAAATGTCCTGGTTATTTTCTGTTATAGCATAGATTATCACATTCCCATTGGGAGCAACACTAGGAGATTCATCCATTTTTGATTCGGTAAGAGGAATTACAAAATTATCATCAAAATATTTAATAGCAATCTGAAACTTATTGGTTGCACGATGCACAAATACTATTCCTGAATCATCAGGCAAGTATGATCCTTTTGCATTATAGTTACCCTCAAAAGTGAGTCTTTTTGGTCTTTTATTCAGTTTTCTTAGGTCAATCTCATATAATTGTGGACTACCTGATCGACCGGATGTAAAAAGTAACTTTCTGCCATTATTGGACCATTTTGATTCAGTATCTATTCCATAATGATTAGTCATTCTTGTCAGCAATTTTTTATTGATATTGAAAATATAAATTTCTGCATTTCCATCTTGGTAAAGGGTTAAAGATAGATATTTGCCATCTGGCGACCATGCAGGTGAACTAATTTGTTCGTTAAAACGACAATCATTACATTTCTTATTTATTACTGAAAAACGTTTGCCTGTTGCAATTTCCTGAATAAAAACATTTGCAACTCCTGTCTCAAATGATACATATGCTACTTTTGAAGAATCTGGAGACCACACTGGAGAAATAATGGGTTCAGAACTTCTTAATAACAATTGTTCATTTAATCCATCAGCATCAGCAATAAATAACTGATACTTATTTTTCGAATCTGATGTTTGCGTAACATACATAATTCTCGTTGATGCAATGCCTGGAATGCCGGTAATGGTCTCATAGACTCCATCACTGGCATAGTGACCCAGCTGTCTAAACCTATCTGTAATTCCATAAACTTTAGAAGACCTTATCTTTTCTTTGTTAGCTACATCAAATATTTCATAGCTTAATTGAATGCCAGCAACTGTCTCTTGAATATCTGCTATCAAAATAAAATCACAATTTAGTAAACGCCACTCACGATATTCAATATCTTCCTCAGTTTGAGGCAACGAAAGTAAAAGTTTATTGTCAAAAATATAAAACTCACCTGTTCTTTTCAAATCCTGACTTACAATAGATAGTACTTTTTGTGTTTGTTTTTGGTTACCCTCTTTCGCAATAATAGCTAATCTATAAGGGTCTTCTGATCCTTGCGTAATGTCAATTACCGTCTGTGCATTTACTTTAATTGGAACAATTAAGATGATAAGCAAAAACTTTGAATACAACTTCATTTTGGATCAAACCTAAATAAAATATTCTTAAACATATTTTCATAAATTTCTTGATCCATCTCTTTGTAAAAATTAAATGTTTCAACTCTCCTTACTGCTCTTAATGCAGAATTATCAAAGCGCAGATTTCCACTACTTTTTTGAAGTGAAATATCTAAAATACGACCCCTGGAATTAACCAAAATTTTAAGATGACATTCTAAATTATCGGGAATATTTTTTGGCTCCATCCATGCAGATTCAATTTTTTGTTTTATTAAAAAATAATACTGTGAGGCTAAATCTTGATTAATTGTATTAGTTTGAGAACTATTTTCCTCACTAATCAAATCCTCAAAATTAGTCTCAAATAACTCTGAACTAAAATCTCTAATTTGTTCTTCAATCAATTTAGGAGCTTCTGGCACAATTTTTAGAATATCTGGTTGAAGTTTTACATAATCCTTTTTTTGAGACGTTTTACTAATAATCTCCTCAAAAATTATGACCTCTACTGGTTGTGATGTTAATATTTGAATTCTTTCATTGCCTTTAAAATATCCATAAAAAAACATAATTAAAGTTGCATGAATGCAAAATGAAAAAAAAGCACTAATTAAAATATACTCTCTACTGGTCATATCCTGAGGTAATAATTCCAATTTTGGAAATTCCAATACTTTGAACTGCTGCCATTGATTTTGCAACAGTATCAAAATCTGATGCTTTGTCTGCCTTAAAAACTACTTCAACTTCTGGATTTTCTTTAAAAATAACCTCGGCTTGACGTCGTAAATCATTCAAACTTATTGCTATATCATCTTCACCCAAGTTCATAAAATAATTTCCATTTTGATCAATCGAAATCACCAAAGGTTCATTTTTGGTTGCCATGCGTGTTGTATCAGTTTGAGGTAGATTGACTTCAATACCCTGAATAAGCAAAGGTGATAAAACCATAAAAATTATAAGAAGTACTAACATTACATCAATGTAAGGTACAACATTTATTTCAGCATTTAGTTTTCGTTTTTTTTCAAACCTATAGATCATCTTTGCCTTTCAAAGACTCCCTATAAAAAATGCTGGCAAGCTCTTCAGCAAAGATTGTTGAGGATTGCAAAAATGAATCTGATTTTGCAACATAACGATTATAGGCAATAACTGCTGGGATAGCTGCAAAAAGACCAAGTGCCGTTGCAACTAATGCTTCAGAAATACCTGGAGCAACTGCATTTATTGTTGCTTGGGTTGCATCTGATAAACCTTGAAATGATCCCATAATGCCCCAGACTGTTCCAAAGAGACCAATGTAGGGGCTTACAGAGCCAATACTTGCAAGTGTAGGCAAGTGTCTTGACATATCCTCTTCATCTCTTGCGATGGATACTCTCATAGATCGATTTAAACCCTCAAGGTCAAGATCAGTTAAAGGTCCTGATTCTGACAATCTTTGAAATTCTTTGTATGCATTTCTAAAAATACTTGGGCTTCCAATTAACCCAATTCCTTCTTGATTAACTGCATCAAATAACTTTTCAAGATTAGTTCCAGACCAAAATTGCTCCTCAAATAAGATTTGTGTTGAATTTATTCTTTTAAAGAAGAAAAGCCTTTCAAAAATAATGATCCAAGAAACTGTTGATGCAACCAATAATATAATCATTACTGATTTAACAACAAAACCAGCATCTAAAAACAAATCTATTACAGAAATATCATCCATTATTTAAGTAGTTCCAATAATTTTTGTGGAAATTTAGTTGGCTTATTTTTAATTTGATCAAAAAAACAAACTTCAACTTTTCCTTCACACATAATATTATCATTTTTCAAGTTTATCAGTTTCTGATGAAAAACGATTCTGACATCTGATTTAAATTGAATCAAAGATTCAACTTCTAAGTTATCTTCTAAAATTGCTGGATTTATATAACTTATCGAGATGTTCCTTATTAAAAAAACTTTATTCTGTTGTTTTGAAGATTGTTGATATATCCCTATATCAATTAATGCTTGTGATCTTGCTCTTTCAAAGAACTTTAAATAGTTAGCATGGTAAACATAACCTTGAAAGTCAGTATCTTCAACATAAATTTGCAAAGGGAAATTATTACACTTGAACACTGGATTCATGGATGTCAATATCCTTTTGAAAAAGGGTTTTCAGAATGACTATAAAATCATCCCATTGAAGATCTAAAGTTACTGATTGGTCAGTTATGTTGTTATTGATCACAGAAGCAAGGATTCTTACTTTAATGGGTTTTCTGTTAAATTTATAAACAAGAGCTGGGATGCTTTCAGCTTGACGTGAGGATTGTAAAACTTGTGTCCACCACTCAGGATGTGGCTCTGAACCATCACCATACCTTTTACATTCAATGCACCACCTCCCCAATGTTAAATCAGGTAACTCTTTTGTTCTTGTTTGTTCAAGAATTCTTTTTACAGGATTTTTTAACTGAAGATTTTCAACCAATAGGTTACCAATTTCCCTTTCGAAGTTTGCTCCTTTTGTTCTCGAATTTACTGACACTAGTTAATCACCTGGTTCAAAATTATTGGGAAATTCTGCATTTGAATGAACTTCTTGAACATCATCTACATCCTCTAAAAAATCAAGAATTCGCAAAAGTTTTTCTCCGGTCTCTTGATCGAGGGCTATTGAAGTATCTGCTCGCATAGTTACTTCAGCATTTAAGATACCAATATTCTTGTTTTTAAGTGTTTCAACAAACGAAGAGAGATTTTGAAATGGTACTGTTATATCAATAGATTCTGATCCCACTTCTAGATCTTCTCCATCGTTTTCAAGCAAAATATCCATTACAATTTCTTCATCAGCATTTGGATCAACTTGAGCAAAGCCAATTTTATTAAACAAATAGCTTACTGAACCATCTGTTCCTAAATTACCACCAAACTTAGTGAAAGCATGTCTGACTTCAGCAACCGTTCTATTTCTATTATCTGTCATTGCTTCAACCAAAATTGCAACACCTCCAGGTCCATAACCCTCATAGGTAACTTCTTCTAAATTACCAGATTCACCAGCTCCCGTTCCTCTTTCAATAGCCCTCTTAATGGTGTCTTTTGGCATATTTTCAGAATTAGCTTTATCTAGTGCCAGACGAAGTCTTGGATTATCTGCTGGGTCACCACCTCCAGCTTTAGCTGCTACGGTTAATTCTCGAATTAACTTAGTATATATCTTGCCTCTTTTTGCATCTTGTCTTGCTTTTCGATGCTTGATATTTGCCCATTTAGAATGTCCAGCCACTTTAAGAGTCTTCCTTTAATATCTCGATAGAAAGTTCATCTATCTGATTTTGATCAATTACATTTGGTGCATCAGTAAGAAGACAAGATGCACTTTGAGTTTTAGGGAAAGCAATTACATCCCTTATATTATTTGTATGTGTCAATAACATAACTATTCTATCCAATCCCAGTGCAATCCCTCCATGAGGTGGACAACCAGTTTTAAGAGCATCAAGCAAAAAACCAAATTTGTTTTTAGCTTCATCTTTTGAAATATCTAAAGCTTCAAAAATTGCTGATTGCATCTCATGATCATGAATCCTTAGAGAGCCTCCACCAATTTCATATCCATTAAGAACTAGATCATAAGCAAAAGCTTGGGCAGCTAACGGGTCATTTTTTAATTCTTCAATGGTGCTATTTGGTCTAGTAAAAGGATGATGTAATGCTGATAATCCGCTATCTGTTTTTTCAAACATAGGAAAATCTATAATCCAACATGGTGCCCAATCCGAAGTATATAATTTTAAGTCTTGTCCTAATTTTTTTATAAGACTACTCATGCTTAAATTTACAACAGTTGATGATCCTGCTCCAAAAAAGATAAGATCATTTTTCTCGACTGAAAGATCATTGATCAATGTATTAACGAATGTTTTAGATAAAAACTTTAAAATTGGGGACTGAAGTCCATCTTCGGACTCAAGGCTATTAACTTTTATGTAAGCTAATCCTTTTGCACCCAGTTTTCCAACAAAATCAGTATATCCATCTATTTGGGAACGACTTAATGAGTTTCCTCCCGGAACTCTCAACGCAACTACTTTATGCTCATCAAGTGTGGCAGGTTCTGCAAATACCTTAAATTCCTCATTTTTTGCTAAATGACCAATGTTTATCAGTTCAAGTGGTATTCTGAGGTCAGGTTTATCACATCCAAATCTATCCATTGATTCTTGGAAAGACAAACTCTCTATCCTTTCAAGTTTACTGTCTGCAAATTCTTTCAATAATTGCAATATTAATTCTGTTCCCAAGTCAATTATGTCCCCTTGATCAATGAAAGATGCTTCAACATCAACTTGGGTAAATTCAGGTTGTCGATCTGCCCTTAAATCTTCATCCCTGAAACAACGGGCAATTTGATAATATCTATCCATTCCAGCCATCATCAACATTTGTTTAAATAATTGAGGTGACTGAGGTAGAGCATAAAAATTGCCAGGATGCACTCTGCTAGGCAAAACATAATCACGTGCCCCCTCTGGAGTTGCACGAGTAAGTATTGGGGTTTCGATTTCATTGAAGTTATTTTTCTCAAGGAATTTTCGAATATATTCAACAATTTGTGACCTTTTCAATATTCTTGCATTCATTTCTGGTCTTCGTAAATCAAGGACTCTATGTTTTAAGCGAACATCTTCATTAACGTCTTG
>Ga0066835_10000009_pt1 | contig 53253 bp, 63 predicted proteins | sample ETNtaG_3_FD_67280 | JGI IMG/M metagenome (GOLD analysis project Ga0066835, IMG submission 67280) | Marine microbial and viral communities from oxygen minimum zone, Eastern Pacific Ocean - ETNP201302SV84 | ecosystem: Environmental > Aquatic > Marine > Unclassified ... | reverse complement strand
CCAATAATTTCTTCGAATTGTTCGGGTTCAGATATATCTTCTGGTAAATGATCGTTAACATCAGCATAGGTCAAATATCCCTGCTCTCGACCTTTCTCTATTAACTCTGCAATTTTTGAACCTTCTTTCCCGAATTTATCCATGTAACCCCTTTCTGATATTAGTATTTAATGTAGTGACAAAAACCTCTTTTTCAATCCCTTGTTGCACTCAATTGCTGCAATAATTGGCGATCAGTAGCGTCAAGAGTTTCTTTTTCTAATATTAATTGTTGAAACTCAATTCGCTCTGCTTGCGAGATTGATCCAGCATTATACTTACTTTTTAACCATTCTTCTCGATTTTCAAAATTTTTCAATAGGATTTGCATGCAGTCTTCAAATGATTGTTCTGCATCACTTGGAGACATTTGTAATTCCCCAACCATAGCTTGACTAAATAAATCTTTTAACCCTTCATTAGAAATATACTCCATAAGTTGTGAGGGATTTTTGGAGCTCGAATTATGAAACGTACTTTGCAATTCATTGAGAGTCGCAATTGGTGAATCTTGGGGAATTCTCTCCCATAATTTGTGTTGTGCTAACACTGGATTAACTAGGAGTGATTGGATCAATAGAATAATTGTTTTAGTTAAAATATTATTGTCTTGAGTATTACCTTTTGCTTCGATAGAAGATGGAGTATTTGGGTTAATTGGTGGTGGAGCTGTCTGCTCAATCATCCCACTTAGAGACATACCGCAAAGCTTACTGATCTCCTCCGTGAATGCTGCTTTTAAAAAATCATTTCTTAATTTACCTATATATCTTGCTCCGAATGCAGCGGCTTTGGAGCGCCCTTCAATGGTGGTCAAATCATCTACTTCTTTGACCCGATTTAAGAAGAATTGAGACAAAGGTAAACCATGTTTGAGTAAGTCATCAAATGCTTCCTTACCAAATGCCCGGATATAACTGTCAGGATCATGCTCTTTATCAAAAAACACATATTTGATCCTTGTGTCTTCTCTAAGAATCGGAAGAATATTTTCAAAAGCTTTCCAAGCTGCTTTGTCTCCTGCCTCATCCCCATCAAAAGCAAAAAATATATTACTGGTATAACGCAATAGTTTGGCTAAATGCCGAGAAGTAACTGCAGTGCCCATTGTTGCCACCGCATTTGGTACACCATGTTCATGCAAACCTATCACGTCCATATACCCTTCAACCACCACCAAAGCATCTAATTTCTTCTGCTCACGCCTAGCTTCAAAAAGACCATAAAGTTCATTGGATTTGTTAAAAAGAAGTGTTTCGGGAGAGTTTAAGTATTTTGCTTGCTGATCTGCGTCATTTAAACGCCTGCCCCCAAAACCAATGTGTTTACCCCGAATATTGCGAATGGGAAAAATCAATCGATTCCGTAATCGATCATAGAATTCTTTGTTCTTTTTTTCTTTGAACAATCCAGAATCAATCAATGTCTTTTGATCAAATGAAAGTTTAACTTCATTGTAAAGAGCATCCCATTTATCAAAAGCAAAACCTAATTCAAATTTTTTTGCTGTGAGTCCAGAAATATTCCGGTTTTTAAGATAGTCAACTGCTGAAGTGCCTTGCGTTGATTTTAAGTTATCTTCGTAAAAATTTACGGCACGATCAAGAATATCATAATTTACTTGTTCGGTTTTTGGGGCCCCAGTATTTTTATAGGGTATCTCAAGATTGACCGATGATGCCAAAGTCTCCACAGCCTCGATAAAGTCTAGTCCCTCATAGTCGCGAATAAACTTAATGGCATTACCGGAAGCTTTGCAGGACCAGCAGTGGTAAAACTGTTTTTGTTGATTGATAGAAAATGATGGTTTTTTATCTGGATGAAATGGGCATAAACCTGTAAAACTTGAACCTGATCTTTGAATGTTAATGCGTTGACCAATAACATCAACAATATCAACTGTTTCAAGGAGTTTGTCTATAAAATCTTCAGGTATGTACATTATTGCTTAACCAGCCATCAAGAATAATTTTAGCAGCCAAATCATCAATCGGTTTACCAGAGGTGTCCATTTGCTTTGCTTCAAAACTTGTCAATCTTTCGTCAAAAAATTCGATCTTGATATTTATCCTCTCCTTTAAAATATCCGCAAATAATTTCACTTCTTTCATCATCTCACTCTCAGAACCATCCATATTAAAAGGTTGTCCAACAATGATCACTTGAGGCTTCCACTCCTGAATGATGGTCTCTAATTGAGACCAATTAATACCTGATTTAGTGTTTATTATTATTTCCAATGGGGAGGATGAAGATGTTTGAGTATTCCCAACAGCAACACCTATTTTGCTGGTACCGTAGTCAATACCTATAACATTCATGGTGCTTGCCCAAATTCCCAAACTCGATCTACGGTCAAAGTTTGATATTGTGCAGACATGGAATCTGGGAACGACGGATATGGTGACGCAAGTGTGAGAATCTGACGGGCCAGTTTATCTACAATAAAATTTCCTGAAGACGTCATGATTTGAATATCTTGCAATGCTCCACTTGCATCAATTGAGACTGTGATGCGCATCTGGTGCGGTGTTAACTGCGGATATTGTTGGATTAATAATTGATGACCAATATTTTCAATTTGCCGTTGCCATAAATTTAAATATTTTGCTTCATCAGTATTCATGGTTGAGTTTGCATCAAGTCTTCTTATCTGCATGGCAGGAGCCACTATTGAGGCTGTCGATGTATTGTTGTTAAAGGCGCCTATATCTGATGCCACTGAATTTTTAAATTGTTGCATGTTCGAAATATTATCTTGCGAAGCATTTGCCAATTTTAAATTTATAATTGGTGATTCTACGGGCGTCTCAAAACTCATAATGACTGAAAAGGAAACAGCTCCTATTAAGAAAATATGTAAACCGAAAGACAAAATAAAAGACTTCTTGAGATTTATTCGATCTCGAAAATATTTATTGATGAGAATATTTCTACTCATAATGATTCAATCAGAGCAGCTATCGGGTTTTGTCCAGACTGATCAAAGATTTCGACGGCACAAGTTGGACTAGTGATATTAATTTCTGTTAAGTGATCATCAATAATATCAATGCCAGCAAATAGAATCTCATGCTGCATTAGTCTCTCTCCTACTATTGATGCAATATTTTTTTGGATGTCACTAATTGGTGTAGCAACTCCTTTTCCGCCTTGAGCTAAATTTCCTAAAAAGGAATCGGGACGTGGGATTCTTGCTAAAGCTATCGGAAATGGTTTGCCGTGAATAACTAATATACGAAAATCTCCAAGAGTAATTTGAGGAAGAAATTTTTGCAGAATAATGGGGCGAGTAAAATTATTGGACAGTGTTTGAAGCATGTCTGTATGTTGCTCTAAAGGAGTTGAAATCTTATGTATATTATCTCCCCCCATGCCGTTAACTGGTTTAACAATCAGTTCGTTATGAATCTTTTGGAACTGCTGCATTTCTGCCTTTTGAGTGGTAAGTAAAGTTGGTGGAGTAAATTCGGGAAACTCGAATGCAAATATCTTTTCATTAAAAGTTTTCAATGCCTCCGGATGGTTAATAACTCTCAGTCCTTCATGGTGAGCAACTCCTAGTAAGTGCAAACATGTGAGGTAATCTTCATCAACTGGAGGATCTGTGCGCATAAAACAGAATTGAAAGTCCTGCAGGCTGATCTCACATTGATTCTGAAGAACCAGGTTATTATCGTCAGTACTTACTTGATTACAATGAGCAAGCATTTTGCCATTGCTGTAAGTAAGATCACTAGCTAGGCACTGAAAAACTTCGTATTGCCTTTCTAAAAATTCCCGCATCATAAAAACAGAGGTATCTTTTTTAGGGCTTAAGGTATCAAAAGCATTAGTAATAAACAAAACGTTATCTGCCATTTTTATAATGTATCAAGATTCACCTGAAGAATCGATAACGCAACAATTGCAGCTGTCTCTGCTCTGAGAGTATTGCCTCCAAGGGTGTAAGATTTATTTGAAATACTCTTTAAATGCTTGATTTCTTTTGGGGAAAAATCAGACTCTGGTCCCGTAACAAATGAAACAGGAGAAGTAATGGTATGAGGCACTTTCTGCGAGGCATCAAGATCAAAAAAAATTAGGTTTTTTTCGCTGGCAATTGCAGATTGCAAATTTTCGAAAACTTCTAAACTTGGTTTAAAATTTTGCCCCGATTGCTCGCATGCTCCAATTATTGTCACATTACATTTTTCTATTATTTTGGTTAAATCTTTTTTTACCAAACTATGAGACAATCGCTCAGGCCGATATAACTTAATTTGGTTGATGCCAAGTTCGGTTAACTTTTGAATCATAAAATTTAGGTTTTCTTTTTGGATAAAAGGAATAATTGCTGTAATGGAAACACCTTTGGATGATTGCAGTCCCAAACTCGAATCAGGTTTTAATGCAATAACTTGTTTATCAATCTTAATAATTGTGCATTTAATATAACTCCCAAGCCCATCAAATAACTCAATTTTCTGATCGATTTGCAGACGCAAAACTTTTACAAAATGATGTAATACCTTCTCATGAGTCAACTCAATAGTCGTTGAGGAAGAGGATGAGCAGAGTTGTTTGAGATCGGGAAGATATAGTCTTGGGATTAACATCAATTGATTATAAGATGGATAATTAAATTTTGAAAAATAAACAAATCATATTAATTAGACATGCTGAAGCCGCTGCAAGTTGGGGGACATCCAATCCTGATCCTGGACTCAGCAATATTGGAAAAAAACAAGCAAAAATCCTGAGAGAGCACCTGGCAAATGTAGACGGTTTTAAAGTGATCTCGAGTCCCATGGCCAGAGCACTGCAAACATGCCAGATTGCCTTGGATATTCCCCTTAAGAATATTCAGATCAATGCAACTTTTTCAGAAATACCGTCTTCAAATATTAATACGGAAGATAAATCTTTGTGGTTACAGAAGATAAGTCAGGCTTCTGTCAGAAATTTACCTAACAATTTACAGAATTGGTTTGAAAGAATAATTGAGGCACTTGAGCACATCACTGAAGATACGATTATCTTTAGTCATTTTATGGTAATCAATGCTGTAATTTCTTACATCACAAAACAAGATAAATTGGTTACCTCTTTTCCAGATTATACTTCTTTAACCAAAATCGAAAATGCTGATGGTTCACTCAAATTAACATCGTTTGGAACTGACAAAAAAACACATATAAATCTGTGATTTTCTATTGATCATTTTTTAACCAACTGTACACTAAGGTTTCAACTTTTTAACGATACTTTTTTGGAAAGAGGAAAAAAATTAAACGGTTCTGCCAAACGGAAGACTCTTAGAGAAGAGGTCCGCAAAGCTATGAAAAGGTATTACAAAAGCCTGGATCAAGAAATACCTGCTGATGTCTATAATATGGTTTTGCGTGAAGTTGAAATACCTTTATTTATTTCAATTTTAAAATTTGCCAATAATAATCAATCCAAAGCCGCAAAAATGCTGGGCATTAGTAGAGGAACCTTTCGTTCGAAATTGAAAAAATATGAAATTATCTAATGAGTTCTGTTGTTCCTAAAACTGCTCTAATCAGCTTGTCTGATAAATCTAACTTAAAAAAATTGATTACATTTATGATTGCCCACAATATAAAAATGATTTCCACTGGTGGTACTTACAAAGCAATAAAAAATATTACTGATAATGTGATCGAGGTTGCTGAGTTTACTGGATTTAAAGAAATGATGGATGGTCGTGTCAAAACTCTGCACCCGAAAATTCATGCTGGCATTCTTTCAAGACGAGGAACTGATTCAGAGCTACTAGATAAACTTGATTTTGAAGAAATTGATCTAGTTGTTGTAAATTTGTATCCGTTTGAGGAAACCATCCAACAGGACTGTTCTTTCGAAGAAGCTGTGGAGCAAATTGATATTGGGGGCCCAACCATGATTAGAGCTGCTGCTAAGAATTTCCATCATGTCACTGTACTTACCGATCCAAAAGACTATGAATCCTTTATCAATGAATTTGAGAAGAATGCGGGTATAAGCTTAGAATTTCGAAAAGCTCAAGCAGCTAAAGTATTTGCAACTATGGCAAATTACAATAATGCAATTAGTAAGTATTTTGGGGGAGCCAAAACCCTTCCCTTAAGATACGGTGAAAACCCTCATCAGTCTGCTGAATTAGAGATTCATCCAAATCTTCTAAAAGTTAATATTGCGAATGCACATGTGATCCAGGGCAAAGCTCTGTCTTATAACAACATTGCGGATGCGGATGCAGCTTGGGAATGCTTGAAACAGTTTTCTGAGCCGTCTTGCGTGATCGTTAAACATGCAAATCCCTGTGGTGTTGGCCAAGCACAATCAGTCGATGCAGCTTATCGTCTAGCCTATCAGACTGATCCTACCTCTGCTTTTGGAGGAATTATTGCTTTGAATCGGGAGGCAAATGCTGAATTAATGCAAGAAATCATTGATCAGCAGTTTGTAGAAGTTCTGATTGCACCTAAATTTACAAAAGGTGCACTCGGAGTGCTGCAACAAAAGGAAAATATTAGGGTTCTCCAATGCGATTTAGTGGGTGACCGAAACACTCATCAAGTAAAAATTGTCTCCGGTGGTCTCTTAAGACAAACTGAAGACATAGGTATGATCGATGAAAGTGACCTCAAAGTAGTAACCCAAAGAGCTCCCTCTCCTTCACAAATTATTGATCTTCTGTTTGCCTGGAAAGTTGCAAAATATGTAAAATCTAATGCGATTGTATTTGCAAAAAATCAGCAGACCATCGGCATTGGTGCCGGACAAATGAGTCGAGTTATCAGCGCGGCTATTGCCAATATGAAGGCACAGGAAGAAAATCTCATTGTAGAAAATGCTTGTATGGCTTCTGATGCTTTTTTTCCTTTTCGTGATGGTATAGATACTGCTGCTGCAAGTGGAATCACTGCCATCATCCAACCTGGTGGATCAATGCGTGATGATGAGGTTATCGCAGCAGCCGATGAACATGATATTGCTATGGTTTTCACTGGGATGAGGCACTTCAGACACTAATGCAAATCTTAATCATTGGTTCTGGTGGGCGAGAACATGCTTTAGCATGGAAATGTGCTCAAGATATTAATGTTGAGAATGTTTATGTGGCACCTGGCAATGCTGGAACAGCATTAGAATGTAAAGTTGAAAACGTATCTATCGAGCCATCAAATCAACAACTACTCTTAGATTTTTGTAACACTCGGGGCATTGGTCTAGTCATCATTGGTCCTGAAGCTCCTCTGGTTGAAGGTTTAGCAGACTTTTTAGGCGCTCAAGGAATACCAACATTTGGTCCTTCACAACATGCAGCACAATTGGAAGGTTCCAAAACTTTTGCAAAAGAATTCTTTGCTAAATATCACATTCCTACCGCAGCATTTGTTACCTGTCATAATTTAGAATCTGCAAAACAATACTTAACCACCGCAAAGATGCCCATTGTGGTTAAGGCTGATGGGCTTGCAGCTGGTAAAGGTGTCATCATTTGTAATAATTATGAGGAAGCTGAGGCTGCATGCGTGGATATTTTTGAAGCTCGAGCTTTTGGAGATGCCGGTAATAAGGTGGTGATTGAAGAATTTCTCACCGGAGAGGAAGCTAGTTTTATTGCAGTGGTCAGTGGCAATTCCATTATCCCCCTTGCTACCAGTCAAGATCATAAAGCTGTTGGTGACAACGATGAGGGATTGAATACTGGGGGTATGGGTGCTTATTCACCAGCTCCAATAATTACTGATTCCCTGCATCAAAAAGTTATGGAGCAAGTGATGCTTCCAACAATGACAGGTCTTATTAATGAAGGTGCCCCCTACCTAGGTTTTTTATATGCTGGTTTGATGATAGAAAATGGTCAAATAAAAGTATTGGAGTTTAATTGTCGTTTTGGGGATCCAGAAACTCAACCAATCATGATGCGTTTGCAGTCGAGTCTTGTCGAGTTGTGTCTTGCTGCAATCAATAATAAGTTAGACTCTCACCATATTTCATGGTCTCCGCAACATGCCTGTGGAGTTGTATTAGCTGCAAAAGGTTATCCTCAAGATTATCAAAAGGGCTATCCTGTAAAAATTGCGGACATTCAGAATCATGGAACTAAATTATTTCATGCAGGAACAACCGAGGAGAAAGGAATAATTAAAACCAATGGTGGTCGCGTTTTCTGTATGACCGCATTAGGAGAAAATTTAGCTACTGCGCGAAAAAATGCTTATAATGCCATCTCGACAGTCGACTTTGATGGTATGTTTTACCGCTCTGACATTGGCGCAAAAGGATTAAAGAATGATTAACAACTTTATTAACGAATTAGATATAGCCCTCAAAACTCTTTCTTACAAAAAAACTGGGACGCAACGAGACTATCCTGCTGATCAAGAACAAAATGAGGAAGCTCTCACAGAATCTGAAAGAGCACTATCCGAATCTTTGATGCGCGTTAATCTAGCAGGAGAAGTTGCAGCTCAGGCACTCTATCGAGGACAAGCATGGGTATGCAAAGATAAAAAGATTAAAGAACATTTAATTCATGCTGGAGATGAGGAAACAGACCATTTGATTTGGTGTAAAAAAAGATTGGACGAACTGCAAGGAAAACCATCACTCTTGAATCCAGTATGGTACGCCGGCTCTTTTGCAATTGGAGCAATCTTTGGTGCAATGGGTGAAACCACCAGTCTGGGTTTTGTTGAAGAAACTGAAAAACAAGTGGTCAAACATCTTCAACGACATCTTGATCGAGTTTCTCCCAAAGATAAAGAGACCATTGAGATCTTAAAAACCATGCAAGCTGATGAAGATTTACATGCCAATCAAGCTGCAGATTCAGGTGCTGAAGACTTACAAAGTCCTACAAAAAAAATTATGGAAGTCACTGCAAAAGTAATGACTTCAACCAGCGCTCATATCTAAGTCTTTTCGTCCTGTCTTTCCCAGACGACTTTGACACCTTCTTGATGATAGTGTTTTGCTTCTTCCATTAACTTATCGAACTCTGTTTTCGATGAATACACAGTGATAATCAGAGCATTAGGCTTATTTTCAGTAATCCGCAACACCCTTCCCATTCTTTGCACGCGCTGTCTTTTACTGGAAGACGCACTGAGAATTAGAGCCCCATCTGCTTGAGGCATATCAAAACCCTCATCTAGTGCCGTACATGTAACCAAAACATTTAATTCTAGACTTTTAAATTTGTCTAAATTTTCAGCACGCTCTTGGTTATCCAAGTCCGTATTATAAAGAGCAGATCGAAATCCTTTTTTATTAATAATGTCATTGAAAGCATTAGCCTGTTTTTTATTTTCAGTAAATACAATCCAACTTTCGCGCTGGAATTGTTGGATTAGTTCCACTCCATAAGGAATTCTATTTTTTGAGTTTTTAATCAGTCGAGCACGATTAAAAATTGCCATCTTGAAAAGATAATCATCCATGTTTCGACCACCAATAATGGCTGCTCGTCTTTGAATGGATTTAGTAAATTTTTCGTACTGTTTTTCTTCTGATTGTAACAACGGAGCATACGCATACAATAATCCAAAATTTACAATAACCTTGTCATCACGCGCATCAATATAATCGTATTCAAAAATAATATCTCCAAGAATCTTTTGGATGATTACATAAAAGTTGTCGTCATAATCTCGTTCCGGAGTTGCCGATAAGCCTAATGTGGCGTCCCATGAATTGGTGAGTAGTGCTCCACGTTTTTCTGTCCCAATTTTGTGACATTCATCTACGATTAAAAAAGTATTATCCGCAGAAATGCTTTCAATAATATTTTTGAGAGAATCAATGGTTGAGATACAAACTTGGGATATTTCTGACAATTGCTCTCCACCACCGTTAATACTGAGATCAACTTCCAGCAATGCTTCAATGCTCTCTTGCCATTGATCAAGTAAAGCAATGGAGGGGACAACAATGAGAATATTTTTTGTAGGATATTCTTGAAGAAATTCTTTAATGCAGTGAATGGCAAAAAAGGTTTTACCGCCTCCGGTAACAACTTTGATAATACCTTGTTTTCTTTGCCACCATAAAGGGAACGCTTCTGCTTGCCATTCCCTAAGTTGCATGAAAACTTCCTCGCATCAAGCTTTCACCAATCAAAAAATTATTGATTCCTTTGCTGGCAAGGTAATGCATATCATCTAAGGTTTTAATACCTGACTCTGCAACAAAGATATTATTTGTTGAGCAAGCAGCTTTGAGGTTTACAGAGTTTTCTAAATCTACAGTAAACGTCCTCAAGTCACGGTTATTAACGCCAATAATAGCTTTGGAAAACTGTTCTGCCCGTTTCAGTTCCTCGATCGTGTGTACTTCAATAATATAATCTAACTTTAAAAGCTCTGCCAACTGTGAAAATTCTTGAAGTTGGCTATCATCCAAGATGCTTGCAATTAACAGAATACACTCCGCACCCATCGCTTTGGATGCATAGATCTGATAACTGTCAATAATAAAATCTTTGCGTAAAATGGGTAAATCAACTGCGGTTTTAACCTGTTGCAAGTCTTCAGGTGAGCCTTGAAAGAAATCTTCTTCGGTTAACACCGAAATAGCTGCAGCACCAAAGTTAAGATAATCTTTGGCAATCTGCATGGGCTGGAAATCTGCACATATTACTCCGGCACTGGGTGATGCTTTTTTGATTTCAGCAATAATTGCCATATCAGTATCTCGCAGGGCTTGAGCAAAACGGCTTTCAGTGTAGGGAGGCACTCCCAATGTCTTTTGCAGTTCAGACAGGGATACGTGCTGTTTCTGCTGCAGGATTTTTTCTTGAGTCTTGCTTACGATGTCATTCAGAATGGTCATAAGGTATTTGTTAAAGTAACATATTTCTCGAGTGTCTCAGAGGCTTTCCCTGAGTTCATGAGATACAGAGCTAATTCAACACCGTCTGCAATCGTATTAACTTTGCCAGCTAAATACAGTCCGGCACCTGCATTTAAAGCAATCATATTCTGCACTGCAGATTCAGTTCCACTAAATGCTTCCTGAACGAGTTGACTGCTTCGGAGGGGGGACTCGGCATAAATATCCTCTAATGTTCCCAAGGTTAGTCCATAATCTTGCGGATGAATTTCATATTGGGTTATTTCGCCATCACGTAATTCACTTATCTGTGTGGATGCAGTTATGCTAATTTCATCAACTCCATCAGCACCATGTACAACCAAAACATGTTCCATATCCAGAGCTTTGGCAACTTTGGCAAAAACCTGGACTAAATTTTTAGCATATACCCCGATAATTTGCCTGCGAGCACTGCACGGATTTGTATGCGGACCTAACAGGTTAAAAATAGTCTTTTGTTTAATTTGCTGTCGAGCTGCCATTACATGACGCATAGACTGATGATGCAGGGGAGCAAACAAAAAAATAAAACCAACCTTGTCTATGATTTGCGAAAGCTTATCTCTGTCATGATCAATAGATGCTCCGCACTCTATGAGAAAATCAGCACTCCCTGATTTACTCGAAACAGCTTTGTTGCCATGTTTCGTGACCTGCGCACCTCCGGCTGCAGCAACAATTGCAGATGCAGTTGAACAATTAAAAGTATAAATACCTGTACCTCCGGTTCCACAAGTATCAATATGGGATCCATCACCAAGATCAAACTTTAATGCACGATCTCGCATGACTTGTGCCGCAACAGTAATTTCAGCCAACGAGGGTCCTTTGGCATTCATGGCAAGTAAAAATTGTTGAATTTGCTCATCATGTAAATCTCCAGACATAATGGCTTCAAAAATCCCGAACATTTCTTGATGGCTCAAATCTGATTGGGCTTCCAACTGCGCGATAATGTCTTCAATCTTCATAATGCTAAAAAATTCTTAATGATCTGTTTACCATAGTCGGTTTCAATTGATTCAGGATGGAATTGGACTCCGTAAATAGGGCGCGATTTATGCTGCAATCCCATAATCACATCGGCATCATCTTCCAGTGTTGCAGTGATGAGTAGTTCCTCGGGTAAAGAATCTTTTGCAACAACTAAACTGTGATAACGCACCACCTTGCAGGGGGATGCTATGTGTTCAAAAATCTGAGCACCATCATGTTGAATACTTGAGATTTTGCCATGATGTATACTTGGGGCTTTGACTACTTGCCCCCCAAAAGCTGAACCTATTGCCTGATGACCTAAACATACACCCAACACTGGGACGGTACTTGCAAGAATCAATGCCTCTGAAATTCCTGCCTCTTTGGGAGTACAGGGTCCAGGAGAGATGATAATTTTTTCGGGATGCAAGTCTAGTGCATCCCTAACATCAATGTCATCGTTTCTTCTAACCACAACTTCTGCTCCAAAATCTCCAACATAGTGCACAAGGTTGTAGGTAAAACTATCATAGTTATCAATGACTAAAATCATGGGATCATCTCTAAAGCATCTAAAAAGACTTTTGCTTTCTGTTTACACTCTTGCCATTCATTTTCAGGAATTGAATCTGCTACCACTCCAGCACCGGCACCAACATGCATAATTCCTTCTTTAATTACAGCCGTGCGAATGGCAATAGCAGTATCAATATTGCCGTTCCAACCAATGTGTCCAATAGCTCCTCCATAAATGCCCCGAGTGCCTGGTTCTAACTCATGAATAATTTCCATGGCACGAATCTTTGGTGCTCCTGATAGAGTCCCAGCCGGCAATGCGGCTTTAATCGCATCTATAAAATCAAAATCTTCTTTGATTTCTCCAACAACATTAGAGACGATGTGCATGACATGAGAATATTTTTCAATCACCATCTTTTCGGTAACTTCAACCGAACCAAATTTTGCTACTCTTCCCACATCGTTGCGCCCAAGATCAATCAACATTAGGTGCTCAGCTATCTCTTTGGGGTCGTTTAAGAGCTCTTCCATATTCTCTGCATCTTCTTCAGGATTATTACCCCGCTTTCTCGTGCCAGCAATCGGCCGCAAAGTAACTTGTCCATCCTCAAGTCGTACGAGAATCTCTGGCGAGGCCCCTACTACACTGCAAATTTCCAATTCTAAAAAATACATATAAGGCGAAGGATTGAGAGTTCTAATTGCCTGATATAAAAGAAAAGGGTCTTTCTCAAAATCTGTATAAAAATCTTGTGCCAAAACAACTTGCATTACATCACCCTCTGTAATGTAGTCTTTAACTGTCTCCACAGCTTGGAGAAAATCTACTTTAGGAGTATTTGAGGTGAAAGTCATATTACCTGATACTGTTTGGGGTTGTAATCTTTCTTTGTGCTTATGATGTAACAGACTTTCGATTGCATCTAATTGAGATTGAGCTTCCTCAAACGACATTACCTCAGGATTACAATTCACAATCATTTGAATGGTCTGGTTGAGATTATCAAAGACAACCAGTTCTTCAGCCTTAACTAAGAGCACATCGGGCAAATGCTCCTGAAATTTAGAGACTTTATGCTCCAGTTGCGCAATTTTACTTTCTGCATACTTCGCACTTTCATATGCAAAAAAACCAACATAACCCCCAAAAAACCTTGGTAAATTTGGCAGGGTCGGAGCCTTATATAAATTAATGTGCTCACGAATTACTCCCAGTGGATCATCACTTATCATCTCTTGCTGCCCTTCGTCATTGGTGATGGTAATAGTGTCATCAAACACTTCAATTGTATCGGTACAATTAAATCCAAGAATAGAAAATTGAGCCCAACGCTCACCGCCCTCGACTGATTCCAATAAAAAATTATTGTGTTGTCCCCGTAATTTTTCAAACAATGTAATTGGATCTTCATCAACCATTTCCACCGGACGCACCACCGGAATAATGTTGAATCCAGCTGCCTGATATTCTAAAAATTCTGTCTTTTTCATTTTTTAATACTTCTTACATCGATAACATCACCCACACGGATATTATTTTTGCTAAACCATCCTTGATTTACTTCTAAAGCATACTGGGCAGCCCGTTTCGAACACACCGATCTTCTTTGATATGGTTGCAAATCATAGATATTAAAGATTTTTCCTCGACGATCGACAAATGCGATGCTCAATGGGATTCCAGTATTTTTCATCCACATACATTGCACTGTATGGTCCTGCCACACAAACCACATCCCTGCATTCTCCGGCAAGCTTTGTCGGTACATCAAGCCCTGTTGCCGAGTAAAGTTATTATCGGCAATTTCTATGCGATCTAAATACTGATTCAAATCTATTTTTTCAGCTGCAAGGATAGGAGTAAGCAGCCAAAAGATACTAAAACTACTAAGCAGTCTTTTCACGAAATTGGGAAATGGTCTCTGCATAATTTTCACTATTAAAAATTGCCGAACCTGCCACAAAAGTATCAGCACCAGCTTGAGCTGCTGCTGCAATAGTATCTTTATTGATTCCCCCATCGACCTCCAAACGGATCGATCTACCACTTTGGTCAATTAGGCTTCTGACCGCAGCAATCTTTTCCAGTGAACTATGGATAAAGGACTGTCCACCAAAACCTGGGTTAACACTCATAATGAGAACTAAGTCGATGTCCTCCAGCACACTGTCCAAAACATTTACATTTGTTGCCGGATTTAAAACCAAGCCAACCTGACAACCAGCATCTTTAATTGCATGAATGGAACGGTGGACATGATTCGAGGCTTCAGGATGGAAACTTATTAACGATGCTCCAGCTTTGGCAAAATCTGCTGCCAATGCATCCACCGGCTCAATCATTAAATGCACATCGATGAAAGCTTCTATGCCGTGCTCACGCAAACTTTTACACACCATCGGTCCAATTGTCAGATTAGGAACATAGTGATTGTCCATCACATCAAAGTGAACCCAATCAGCACCAGCCTCAAGAACATGCTCGACTTCTTCACCTAACCTTGCAAAATCAGCAGAAAGAATAGATGGGGCAATTATTATCTCACTCATGGTGCTCATTTTCTTCTTTTAGCATCTGATTGGCAAGTGAAAGTCTTTCTTGTGTCCCGACATCAACCCATAATGCAGTTGATTCTTCTCCTGTTACTTGACCGCTTTCAATGAGTTTTACTAAGACAGTATCCCAAATATTAAAATATGCATTTTCAAAAGCACTTTGTTTAAAAATTATTGGGTTGATTATCGAGATGCCTGACCATGTCAAATTATTGGAATCACTTTTTACCAAAACTCTGTCTTTTTTGATAGAAAAATCACCATTAGAATTATGATCGGGATTGGGAACGCCTACTAAATGGGCTGCAGGAACATTTTTGGGAAGGTCAGCTAAATTTATTTTATGGACAATATCAGAATTCATTAACAGGAATGGTTGATCCTCAAAAAAAGGAAGCGCATTTAAAATTGCACCTCCTGTTCCTAAGGGTACTTTTTCTTTTGAAAATGTTATTTTTTCATTGGGGAAAGTAGCTCTGACATGATCGACTATTTGAGAACCTAAATACGAAACATTAATAACAATTTCTGAAAAAATAAACCTGTCTCCTGAACATTCAATGTTAAGCAAAGAATTAATGTTTCTTTCAATAAGAGATTGGTTATGAACATAAAGCAAAGGTTTAGGAGTTGTATCAGTCAATGGAGCAAGCCTTCGACCATACCCTGCTGCTAATATCATTGCTTTCATTAAAGTATTGCCTCTAACTTCTTGTTAAGAAGGTTAAAAACCTCAATTCTCAGAAAATCCTTGAGTTCTTGATGGTTATCTGGAATTATCACTATTAAATTATTTAGAATTAATGGTAAGTCTGGCAGTCTAAAAGTTCTACCATTCTGTTGGTATAAATTACTTAGTGTTCCTAGTATTCTTAAATTTCTCTGAATACCTCCCCAGATTGCATATTCATAAATAGTCTCATGATCTTTAATTCCTGCAAAATCCCAATCCTCAAGAGTTCTATTTATTTCAGTATAATCATCAAAACACTTCAAAATATCAAAGGTAAGATTAAAATTGTAGTGATCAATGTATAATCCTGCCAAATCAATTCCTGCTGGACCCTTGCAAGTGTCTTGAAAGTCTATTATTCCAACATGGTCGCGATCATCTGGTCGATGCATTAAATTTCTAACTTCAAAATCTTGATGGCAATTTACCCAGGGTTGAAGAGAAAGATTTTGTAAAGTCTCTTCTATAAGATTTTGTAAGTTTTCTTTTTGAGAGCCAAAATTTGCCAAGTTAATTTCCAGTAAGTCAGATAAAAAATAATCTTCAAACCTTTTCATTTGAGCTTCTAGATCTTCGTTAGATAAATATTTTAAATCAGGGAAATCTAACCCAACAAATGTAACTAATGCACGAAAAGCAAATTCACATGTAGGAAAAGAATCCATTCCTACATGTTCAAATCCGTCAGGAAACTTTTCCAGAAAACTTTCATAGAAATCCTCTTGTATTGTTACACCGATTTTGTCTTCAAATGCATAAACCTTTGGAATTAATCCATTAATAGAATGGGGGTAATCCCAATCTCTAAAATTTTCCGGTTGTTGTTGATGGGCAAGATTAGATAATTCAACAAATTGCTTATTTGAACCAACCTCGGGATCAAGGAAACAAAAAATAACACTACATGGATCATTACTTCCAGGCCGAGTCCGATTTCTTAATTTACTGGGGATCTCGTATTTATACCAATTTTCAGTAAACTCTTTGTAGTCATGAGTATCAAGAATTAGTCTAAAGTACTTTCTGTCACTAGCTTCTTGACTGAGCACCTCAATTTTTTGAGGAGTATAACCGAGTAAATTCGAGATTTCTTTTACCTTAGAAATTTCCAAATTAACTGTTTTTTATCTCATCAGGTAGGTGAGTGTCATCAGGTACAAAAAAATCTGGCATTAATTCTCCAAACGGAGCTTGCGCATATTTTGAGAAATCTCGAACACCAGCTTCGTACAGAACTAAATCATCGATACAAAAATTGCCTGTATAAGATTTTGAATCTTTTGTTAAAATTTCATATGCAGCATCGGCCATGATTTCGACAGTTCTAGAAATTTTCATAACCGCATCCCCACCGAGATGGTTTTGCACTGCTGCTGTTTGGATTGCTGTGCGTGGCCATAAAGCATTGACTGCCACACCTCGATCTTTAAATTCTTCAGCCATACCTAAAACACACATACTCATAGTGTACTTGGCCATCGTATAGGCAGTATGCCCGGCAAACCATTTCGCTGACATATCCAAAGGTGGAGAAAGGTTTAAAATATGTGGATTCTCTGCTTTGAGTAGATGAGGTAAACAATATCGACTAACCATATATGTGCCTCTGCCGTTAATTTGGTGCATGAGATCATACCTTTTCATCTCAGTATCCATGGTGTTAGTCAGTTGGATAGCTGAGGCATTATTGATACAAATATCAATGCCGCCGAAGTGTTCTACCGTTTGGTTCACAACGTCTCTAACGTTATCTTCATCGCGAATATCACAAATGAGAGGTAGGGCTTCGCCTCCGGCCTCGACAATTTCCTCCGCAGCTGTATAAATCGTGCCAGGTAATTTTGGATGCGGTTCAGCAGTCTTTGCTGCTAGGGCTAATTTAGCACCATCTTGTGCAGCTCGCTTTGCCATGGCAAGGCCAATACCTCTGCTCCCACCGGAAACAAATATCACTTTATCTTTTAAACTCATGTTTTCTCCTTAAAATTTTTCCATGTAAGGTCTCAAGTCCATTTCTTGAGTCCACGCTGAGGGATGTTGCACGTGCACACTCCAATAAGCTTCAGCAATCTCTGTAGGTTGTAAGATACCATTTTTTTCCTTCAAGGCATAAGTCTCTGGAAAATTCTCCTGAATAAATGGAGTATCAATGGCCCCATCAATTATAAAATGGGCAACATGAATTCCTTGAGGTCCTAATTCTCTTGCCATACTTTGTGATAACGAACGCAGAGCAAATTTAGCTCCAGAAAACGCTGCAAACCCTGCACCACCCCTGACCGATGCAGTAGCCCCGGTAAAGAAAATGGAACCTCGACCTCGAGGCAGCATATATTTTGCTGCTTCTTTACCTGTTAAGAACCCACCAAAGGCTGCCATCTCCCAAACTTTCCGATAAACCCGAGCAGTTGTCTCAGTGATAGGGAAAAACACATTTGCACCAGGATTAAAGATGACCACATCAATCGGAGCAATGTTTGTTTCGACCTCCTGAAACAGAGTTTTTATTGCATCTTCATCACGGGCATCAACACCAAAAGGAGTAGCTTGCAAACCAGCTGCTTGAATTTCATTAGTTAGAGACTCCAGTTCATTAAAGTTACGCTCCCTTCTAACAGGACACACATGGTAACCCATGCTGGCAAACTTTTTAGAAAGAGCTCCCCCAGTAGAGACTCCTGCTCCGATAATAATTGCTGAAAATTTAGTATAATCTTTCATGAGGATTGCTGCTGTCTTTCTATTATGGTTGAAAGATAGCATTTTTTAAATATATGAAAATCTCTACTGTCGACTTTATTTTTGATTTTGCCAGTCCAAATGCTTATTTATGCCATAAGGTTATTCCCTCTATTGAAGCAAAAACGGGGGTAACATTTAATTATATCCATTGCTTATTGGGTGGGATTTTTAAAATTACCAACAATCAAGCGCCTATGATAAGTTTTGCTAACATCCAGAATAAATTGGAATACGAATCATTGGAAATGCAACGTTTTATCGACAAATATGCATTATCAAAATTTACAATGAATTCGAATTTCCCAATTACTACCGTTACCCTACAGCGCGGTGGTTTGGTTGCTGAAGAACAAGGTTGTGGTGCTGCCTACCGAGACCTCATGCTCAAAGGCATGTGGGAGGAGGATGCCAATTTGGGTGATCTTGAAGTTTTTTCGGATTATGTCAAACAGTTGGGGTTAAACCCTGAACAAACCCTTGAAAAACTGTCTTCTCCAGAAATTAAACAGCTGCTGATTGATAATACTTCGATGGCTGTGGAACGAGGTGCTTTTGGTGTTCCCACTTTTTATGCCGGTTCAGAAATGTTTTTTGGGAAAGAACGCTTGTCACAACTTGAAGAATTTTTATTAACTCAAAATTAAACTTTTGATCAATAAATTGTTCCAATATCCCATGTCATTTAAGAAATTTTTTTCTCTATACGTCATTCTGCTGGGAGCCCCTCTTTCAGCTCAAGATTCATTAAATTTTTTGACTCCAACTACTAACAAAAGTGCTGTCTGTTGGGTTTATAATCCAGTATTTGCCGACAGTGAGAAAACTAGTGTAAATGCATTAAATATTGCTTTAACAGAGGACTCGTTAAGTTTAAAAGGTGAGGTAACAATAGATTCAAAGACTCGACTGTTTAAGGGCGCAACAGCACAATTTAATGAGTCTTCTGAGTTGATAGAGTTTGCTGATGGTGGTGAAGTCTATGAGAATAATTTTTATCTTCGTGCAGAAAGTGGTTCTGTCAATGATGCCACTGATGAATTTGCTTTTGAAAATGGATTTTTATATTTCCAGCCTAGCAATCTCACTGTGAATTTTAATAAGGCACAAATTCGCAATGATAATCAACTAACTTTTCAAAATGCCAGCATCACAACTTGTGGTGCCAGTCCAGCAAGTTGGACTCTGAGTGGGAGTGAAGTCCAAATTGATGATGCAACCGGCTATGGTTTTATCAAAAAAATGCGGTTAAAAATCTTTGATCGAACTGTCTTTGGTTTTCCATATGTCCCTATTTATCCTTCCTCAACCAGTGAGGGTCAAAACATCCGCCTATCTAGATTCCTTGAACCCTCCATTGCGTATTCTTCCGATGGTATTGATGCCACAATTCCTTACCGTTTTGTCATCGACCAATACAATGATGTTGTTGTGAGTCCTCGTGTGATTGCAGATCGTGGAGAAGGGCTTGAACTGCTATGGACATCTTCTTCTGCAACTAATAATTCCAGTTTAGATTTATTGTATTTGAATAGTGATGACAAATTTGGTGAGCGCTTTCCTACACATAGCCGTGCGCAAGATTCACGATGGGCAATTGCCTATCGGCAATCTTATAAGCTCAATAATACCCAACTTCAAATCAACTGGATCGATGCTTCGGATATCCATGTTTTTCGAGATGTCTCTGGCGAGGTTGTGAATGTGAATTTTCAACGAGTCGAGTTTTTACCACAATCACTTACACTGCAGGGTCAAATCGATAAGTTGACTTATGCCGTTGATTATTCAGGCTATCAATCGACTAACCCTTTACTTACCAATGGGTATACAAAATCTCCTGGAGTAGACGTGATATTCAAAGATCATGTGCAAAACTGGCAAATATCTTCTCAAGTAAATTTTGCTAAATTTACTGCTAACTCCCTTCATGATTATTTAGGCATGGACGTATTAGAAGGTAATTACCTCATGCGATTAGAAGAAGTGCCCGAAGGTGAACGCTTATTTACTAATTCAGCAATGCAACGGGATTATTTCATTGGTAACTGGCAAGCACAAACGACCATTGGTTTAAAAACCTTATCCTATGATCTTCATACACCGACAACTTCAATCTCTGATAAAGAAATTCCATATTTCTCGACATCACTTACTTCATATTTCACGAAACCGTTGGAAACAGGTTTAGCAATATTGGCACCGAGTATTCTCTTGGGATATACCAAATATGAAGACCAAAGCAATCATCCCATCTTTGATACCTCTGTTATACCTATGGGAGTTGGCACTTTTATGCAAGAACGTTTCTCAGGTTATGATTTGATTGCTGATGATCAATTCCTCGCAGTTGGAATCAACTATAATAAATATTCATTAGGAAAAGATGTTTTCTCCTTGTCTTTAAAGAAAAAATTTTTTTATAAGCAAAGTCAGGTATCGTTTCCACAGTTCGGTTTTGGCGTCCCTGATGAGGGTCCCCTTAGCTCCTCTTTCAGTTGGCAAAGTCCCCTACCAATAAAAATTTCTGGTTACCTTACTTATAATGAACAACATCACCGAGTGAATAATGCAAGTATATTAGTAGATTATGCCTATCAAAATGTCACCGTTGGTATCGGTAAACGCTATCGCAGAATTAACTCAGAATTTGCTGAGGCTCTAGATTTAACCGAAGCACATCTCAAGATTCCTTTACCTCAAGGAATGGGGGTTTTCATGCAAGCACAATACGATAATGAAACCAACGAACTGATTGAAAGTGAAATTGGCTTCGGCTATGAAAATTGCTGTGTTTATATAGGACTTTCTGCTTCAAAACGTACCTTACGCCGATTTAGTGATGTAAATAGTTTAAACAATATGTTTTTAAATGAAGCTTGGGGCAATATAATAGATTTGGAAAACAAAAGTAGGATTAACTTAAACTTTGAATTTAAAGGTTTTAATTCCAAAAAACTAACTGTTGGAAAACGATTAAGGAATTCGATATTTAACTAATTATGAAAAATTTATTTGTAGCAACATCTCTCTCAATGAGTATCTCTATTTTTGCAGCCATCGATGTTCTCGATCGAGTAGCTATTATCGTTGATGAGGGAGTTATTATGGAATCACAACTCCAAGATCGTTTACAAAATACCAAAATCCGTTTAGCTGAGCAAAATATCCAACCCCCATCCGAAGAACAATTATTAGATGAAATCAAAGAGCAGTTAATTATTGAAGAGCTTCAATTACAACGTGGTCGTGATGCTGGTGTGCGCATAAGTGACGGTGAACTCAATCAAACGTTTATCAGAATTGCTCAAAACAATGGTTTGTCGTTAGAAGAATTTATAGTGAATTATGAAGACTCCGGTCAAAGTTATGAGAAACTCCGAGAAGAAATTAGGAATGATATGGTGATACAAAGGGTGCAGCAAGGAATGGTAGGGAACGCTATCAACATCACCCAACAGGAAATCGATGGATTTTTGCAAACAGATGAAGCTATCGAACAACTCACGCCAGAATTACTAGTGCGACAAATCCAAGTTGCTACCCGACTTGAGGCAGATAACATTTATCAAGACATTCAAAGTGGTATGGATTTTCTTACCTTGGTAGAAGAATATTCGATCAATAGAAATAAAAATAATGGGGGATTAATGCCTTGGAGAAAAATTAGTGCCATGCCGACGGTATATGCAGAGGCACTAACCAAACAACCTTTAGGTTTTGTATCTTCCCCAATTCAGACTGGTGCTGGTTTTAATATTTTAAAACTAGAAGATAAACGCGGGCCTCTTGTGACTTTTGAGGAACAATGGAACGTTAGACACATTTTAATTGCTCCTTCTGAAATTTTAGATCTTGATAGCACCAAGGCATTACTAACAGAAATCCGTGACAACATTCTCAACGGGGCTGATTTTGGAGAATTGGCAAGAGAATATTCTGAAGATCCGGGCTCTGCCTCCCAAGGTGGTGAATTAGATTGGTTACCTCGAGGGGTAACAGCACCAGAATTTGAAGCTGCCATGGTCAATGCAGAAATCAATGTATTGTCCCCTATCTTTGAAACACAATTTGGTTTTCATTTCTTAGAGGTATTAGATAAAAGAACTGAAGACATTACAGACATTACAATTGAAGACCGAGCCTATTCGGTCTTGTTTGCAAGAAAATTTGATGAAGAGCTTGAAAATACATTGCGCTCTATGCGTGCAGAAGCTTTCGTTGAGTTCAAAAATTTATATTGAAAACTATTCTATATTCTCCAGGTGATCCTGCTGGTATTGGTACCGATTTATTTCTGGAGCTGGTAAATAATAAGTTTTTTGACACCCTGCAGACGCGTATTGTTTGTTTGGCTGATCCCAATCTTCTTCAAGCAAGAGCATCAGTGCTTGGTTTTGATAATGATTTTCAGAAATTGTGCGCGTGGCATATGCTTCCAGAGAGTCAAGATTGTATTGAATCATGTCCTGATACCACTGCGGGTAAACTGAATCCACAAAATGCTAGCTACATTATGCAAGTCTTAAATTTTGGAATTCAACAGTGTATGGAACATTCTGATTTTGCTTTGGTTACAGGTCCGATCAGTAAAGAAAATATCATTGAAGGTGGTATCAGTTTTTCAGGTCATACCGAATACATTCAAGAACAAACAAAAAGTGCCGACGTGTTGATGTTGCTTGCTTCAGAGAGGATAAGGGTAGCTTTAGCTACAACGCATATACCTCTAAGAAAAGTTGCTGATCACATTTCGCAAGAACTTATTGTTTCAAAAGTTACTATTCTGTTTGAAGAATTGCAGCAGAAATTTGGTATTGTTAATCCCAAAATTACAGTGTTGGGACTTAATCCGCATGCTGGTGAAGGAGGGAAATTAGGAACCGAAGAACAAGACATTATTATTCCTGCCATCCAAACACTCCAACAACAAGGGATCACCGTGAAGGGCCCCCTATCAGCAGATACAGCTTTCAGTAAAGATCTATTGGACAGTACCGATGCCTATCTTGCCATGTTTCATGATCAAGGATTACCCGTCTTAAAAACTTTGAGTTTTGGTGATTCCATCAATATTACCTTGGGAGTTCCTATTATTCGAACCTCTGTTGATCATGGAGTTGCTTTGGATATTGTTGGACAACGAATGGCTAATCCCTCTTCATTGAAAAATGCTTTTATTATAGCTAACGAATTATTAGGATGATCGATCGATCACATAGAAGAAAATTTGGACAAAACTACTTAGTTGATCCAATCATCATTCTTCGTATTCAAGAACTACTCAATCCGCAACCATCTGATAACTTTTTTGAAATTGGACCAGGACAAGGTGCACTTACAGAATTTCTGGTCAACCAAGCTAGTTACCTTACTGCGGTCGAAATAGATACCGATAATATAAAGACTCTTGAAAAAAAATTTAACACTAAGAACTTTCAAGTGATCCATGCGGATATCATGCAAGTTGACTTACAAACCATTTTAGAAGAGGGACATAGGATTGTTGGTAACTTACCCTATAACATTGCTTCCCAAATTATTTTACAGTTAAGCACTGTTGGACAATGCTGCAAAGATTTGCACTTCATGGTCCAAAAGGAAATGGGTGATGTGATGACAGCCTCTCCTAAAACTAAATCATGGAATAAATTTGCTGTAAAAGTACAGTGGTTTTTTGATACTGAAAAGATTTTAGAGGTTCCTCCAACAGCCTTTGATATAAAACCCAAAGTAGATTCGGTTATCGTGCGCTTAATCCCTAAATCTATCGATCTTTCTGAAGAAAAAAGAAAAAAATTATTTAACCTTATTGACCAATCTTTTCACGCTAAACGTAAAACTATTGGAAATAATCTAAAATCTTTTGAGATTGATTGGTCCCTTCTCAATATTGATCAATCAATGCGAGCTGAAGAACTGTCACTTCAAGAATTCGAGGCTATTCTTAATCATGTCTAAGTATGTCATTGGTGACGTTCAGGGTTGTTACGATGAATTAACTCTTCTTTTACAAAAGATAGAGTTTAACCCAGTAAACGACTCCCTTTATTTTCTTGGGGATCTTATTAACCGAGGTCCTAAATCATTAGAGGTCCTAAACTTTTGTTTACAGCATAGAGAATCTGTGACAACCATTTTAGGTAATCATGATATTTACTTGCTCTATTTAATCTCAAATAGGAAACAAAATTATGATTTACAAGATGTTCTAAGTGCTCCTAATCTTGATGCTATCTATCAATGGTTAATTACAAAACCGTTGTTATTAAAAGTCTCATGCGATCAAGGCAAAAATTTTTACCTGACACATGCGGGTATCCCCCATATCTGGTCTTTAGAGGATGCCATGCATTACAATGCTGAATTTATGATGGCTGCAACGCATGATGCTGAGAAAATGTTTCGCAATATGTGGGGGGATCTACCCTCCAAGTGGAACCCCAAGTTGAAGGGTTATAGTCGTTTGCGCACTATCATCAATTATTTTACTCGAATGCGCCTAGTGGATGATGAAGGAAATATGGACCTAAAAACAAAAACATTTAACCCAGAATCATCGTATAAGCCGTGGTTTACCTTCAACAGTCAGATTTTACAAAATTCTGATACTAAAATACTGTTCGGTCATTGGGCTGCTTTAAAGGGAGCAACAAACCTTCAGAATATTATTGGGTTAGATACCGGGTGTGTTTGGGGCGGTACATTAAGCGCTATGCGTCTTGAAGATCACAAAATATTTCAGGTCGAGTCTCTATGAAGATTTATCAAGTTGGAGGCTCCATCAGAGATGAGTATTTAGGTATTACCTCTAAAGATAGAGATTGGGTGGTAGTGGGAAGCTCTCCAGAGGCCATGATTGCTGCAGGTTACAAACCAGTTGGAGAAGATTTCCCTGTATTCTTGCATCCCGAGACTGCAGAAGAATATGCTCTTGCAAGAACGGAGAAAAAAATCGCACATGGCTATAAAGGCTTTGAATTTTATTGTAGTCCCGACGTTACTCTCGAAGAAGATTTAATGCGACGTGATCTGACAGTCAATGCTATAGCTAGGGATCATGAGGGAAATATTTATGATCCCTTTAACGGAATTGAAGATTTAAATAATAAGGTTTTGCGACATACTTCTGAGGCTTTTATCGAAGATCCATTGAGGGCCTTACGTCTGGCTAGGTTCAAATCACATGAAAAAATGTGTGATTTTTCGATTCATACAACTACCGAATCTCTTCTCCAATCGTTTGCCGATACAAATGAGTTAGCATATCTTTCTGCTGAGAGAGTTTGGCAAGAATTTATAAAGGCTCTTTCCAGCCCTAAGAGTAATAATTTTCTTAAATTTATTTGGGAATATAATCTGCAGTCTCCCTGGTTCGAAGACCTTAGTTTTAATAAGCATAATGAATCTGCAGATCCTTTTGTTAAATGGTTTGAACTCAATGCTTTAAATAATTTCTCTGAAATCACAGCTCTTCAAATCCCAAATAAATTTCAACAAATCGTTGATGTTGGTAAGAATTTATTAGCAATCGTGACCAGTACAAATGACGATAAACTGGTATCAAATATTAATGTGCTCAATATACCTCGCAACTTCTCAATTATTGAGTTGTTGTTAACGTCAAATATTTTTGACTCTGATAGGGACTATTTGATCAAATTGAAAGATAATATTATGCAACAAGACTTTTCTGCTCTCGCAAACATCGAACATGATGAACTCGAAGCAAAGAAAAAAAATTTAGTATTACAGGCAATTAAAGGTATCAAATGAATAAAACAATATTGGTAACAGGGGCTGCAAAAAGAATTGGTAAAGAAATTGCTTTAACTTTTGCTGCGGAAGACTGGAATATTATTATCCATTGTCATAGCTCCACTGCAGACGCAGAAAAACTTGCAGCAGAAATTAATACCAATAGAGAAAATCAGGCTAAGGTTGTGCAAGCCAATCTTGATAAAGATGATCATGTTGCTAGATTAATTGAGGATACCAAAAGTTGTTATGGACGATTAGATGCCATAGTGAATAATGCTTCGGCTTTTTACCCTACTCCCATTGGAAGCCTCTCTCAAGAAGATTGGGATCAACTCATCGGCAGTAATCTGAAGGGTCCACTCTTTTTAATCAACGGGTTAATTGATATGTTGAAAGAATCAAAAGGGGTAGTGATAAACATGACTGACATGAATGTCGACAGAGGTTTATCAAAATATGCTATTTATACCGCAGCAAAAGGTGGTTTATTAGCAGTGACAAAAGTCTTAGCTCGAGAATTAGCGCCAATCATCAGAGTCAATGCTGTAGCTCCTGGAGCTATCCTTGAGCCTCCAAATACATCCTGGAGTGATGAAGTGAGGAATCGTATTTTAGCCAACATTCCTCTTGGACGATTGGGAACAGAAAAAGATATTGCGGGTGCTGTAAAATTTCTGGTAGATTCTCCTTATATTACAGGAGAAGTGATCAATGTTGATGGTGGCAGATCACTCTCATGAGTGATGATTTTAAAATCAATGATGCAACTTACTCTGGTACCAAAGAAGTCGATCAAAACTTAAAATTTGATACCAATCTATTGCAAGATTGGATGCATGAATACATCCCTAATTGTGAATCTATCAGTTCGGTTGAACAATTTAAGGGAGGGCAATCAAATCCAACCTACAAAATCCTAACCAAAACTGATGCCTACGTCCTTCGGCGAAAACCTCCAGGAAAATTATTACCCAAAGCACATGCGGTAGATAGGGAATATAAGGTCATAAGTGCTTTGGAAGAAACTGATGTTCCTGTTCCAAAAACTTTCGGTCTCTGCGATGATCATGATGTTGTTGGTACCCCTTTTTTTATGATGGAATTTGTCAAAGGTAAAGTCTTTTGGGATCATCTTTTACCTTCATGCTCAAAAACAGAAAGAGCACAAATCTACCGAGATAAAAATCGTGTCATAGCGGCTCTGCATGGTGTTGACTACAGCGCTGTGGGATTAGATGATTTTGGTAAAACTGGGGATTATGTGGCCCGACAGGTAAATACGTGGACCAAACAATACCTAGCTTCAGAAACTGAAAATATAGAGGAAATGAATAAACTCATCGAATGGTTGCCTGCAAATATTCCCGCAGATGATGCCACATCCATTGTGCATGGTGATTTCCGATTAGATAATATGATTTATTGTGATCAGAAGGTTGCAGGTGTTCTCGACTGGGAGTTGTCCACCTTAGGTCATCCAGTAGCTGACTTTTGCTATCACTGCCTAACCTGGAGAACTTTACCTGATTTTTATGATCCCAAAAAGTTAGACGAGCTTGGCATACCCACCGAAATCCAATATCGGGATATGTATTCAGAAACTACGGGCAAAGATCTCTCGCAAGATTGGGAATTCTATATGGTTTATAGTCTATTTAAGGTAGCAGCCATTTGTCAGGGCATTCTCGGAAGAGTTCGCGATGGAACAGCTGCAAGCAAACATGCAGAGGAAAGAGGGCGAAATGTATTCCCACTCTCAAAAGGAGCATGGTCAATAGTCGAAACTAACTTTTAGTGTCAATATCCCTATTTAAAGGATTAATATTTTTTTTGTAAAGCTTATTTACAGTACTACTTCCAACTGTATCAAATAAAAATGGGAAAATCGCATGTATGATTGCTCCAATCCCTCCTATGATCATGCGCAAACCATAAATCATTGCATCTTTGAGGTGCTGAAAATAAGATTTATTAATAGCTCTTAAATGAGCCGTAAAAAAATTCCCCCGTTTCATGTTTTATCATGATAACAAAAATTCAAACACACACCTATTACAGCAGTTCTTTTAGGGGTTCTGAGACAAAAGCATATTCTTTTATTTCATGACTTTCGAAAACAATTTCATCCTTATTGATTTGCAAGACAATATCAATATCCAGTGTTCTTGCTGAAAATTTAGGAACATCTCTTTGTCTGCCTGAAGCGTCCTCTATAGCTTTCAGTTTTTGATTAAGTGCATCAAAATCAAGATCTGAATCCCCTGCTAAAACAAGATTTAAAAAATCATCGCCTTCAAAACCTTCGGCCGAAGTTTGATGTGTTGACGAAATAGCAATATTAGTAAGAATCTTCTTAAGTTCAGCAATAGCAAAAGCAATATTTTCTTCTGCCTTAATGTTACTGCCAAGTGAGAGGTAATACTTCATTATCTATGAATGATTAATCCCACATCTTCAGCACCCCGCAGTGCACCTGGTTTGGAAACCCTTAGCTTGATTGATTCTACACCGAAATCTCTTTTAACTAATTCAGCAATATTTTCAGCAAGAGTTTCTTGAAGATGGAATGATGACTCCTCGACAAACTTTATTACTGCCTTCGTAATGGCTTTATAGTCTGTGGTGTCTTTAATAGAGTCAGTTGCTGCTGCCTTTTTACAATCAAAAGGAAACTCCATATCAATACTGACCTCTTGTTTAACCTTGCGTTCCCAATCGAAGATTCCAATGATAGTTTCGATTCTTAAATCTTTTATGTAGATAATATCTTTCATCGGTTAGATCATATTTAATGGCCATTTTGCTGTAGCAAAAGAATTATAGTCGTTTTTTCCAATATCTTTTAATGACCCAAGGTATGCAATCATGGCTGCGTTGTCTGTGCAATGTTTGATTGGAGGATATAAAACTTTTACTCCAAGTGCTTCTTGTAAGGATGACATGCGTTGCCGTAAGGTTTTATTTGCAGCAACCCCTCCTGCCAACACGAGTGTTTCATTCCCAGTCTCAAGAAAGCTTTGCTTTATCTTTTTTTCAAGAACATCAAAGGCTGCTTGTTGAAAACTAGCAGCAATATGAGGAATTTCTGCTGGCAAGTCATTAATCTTTTGGACTTCATATAAAACTGCAGTCTTTAGACCACTAAAGCTCATATCTAGTGTACCTGAGTGAAGCATGGGTCGGGGGAAAGCATATTTCTTTGAATCTCCATCTAAAGCTTTTTGCTCAATCACAGGGCCTCCGGGATAGCCAAGATGCATAAGTTTGGCAACTTTATCAAATGCCTCTCCAATGGCGTCATCCAAAGATTGTCCAATTATCTTATAAGACTCGAATTTTTGAGCATCAATGATCAATGAATGCCCGCCAGATACCAACAAACAGGTAAAAGGGAAATCATGATCCTGAAAATCTAAAAAAGGAGCTAAAACATGAGCTTCCAAATGGTTTACAGGGATGAGTGGTTTATTTAAAGCTAAGGCAAGTCCCTGTGCAAAAGCCTCTCCTACAATGAGGGCGCCTAATAAACCTGGTCCTGCAGTATAGGCAATTCTATCTATTTTAGTAAGATCAAAATTATTGGTGCCCGTCGACAGTATTTCCAATAATTTACGACAATGATCTCGAGAAGCTAATTCAGGAACAACTCCACCAAAATCGGCATGCAAATCTATTTGCGAATAAACTGCCTCATGCAGAAGTCCCTGTGTGCTATCGAATAAGGCAACAGCAGTCTCATCACATGAAGTTTCAATACCTAAAGTAATCATAAATTTATTTTGCAAATATTATCAGAAAAGCATACACTACGGTGCTGATTATGCCTTCAATAATAATTAAAGATACTGAACACTTCGATATTGGGCTTCGGAAATTTAAACGTGCTTGTGAAAAAGCTGCAATTGTTCCTGATATTCGTAAAAAAGAATTCTATGAAAAGCCTACGGAGATGCGAAAAAGAAAAATGGCTGCTGCCAAAAAAAGGGCGCGCAAGACCAATCGCATGAATAACCCATCTCGTCGAAGATCATTCCGATAAACCTTGTCAATTCTGCAAGAAATAAATACAGATCTTAAGCAAGCAATGCGTGAACAAGATGTCTTAACACGAGACACTTTGAGGATGCTTGTTGCAGAAATCAAACGTTATGAAATTGATAATAAAACATCTGCCAATGAAGAAGATATTCTTAAAATTATAAAAAAAATGTTAAAGCAAAGAAAAGATTCAATCGAACAATTTACTGCTGGAAATCGTCAGGATTTAGCTGATAAGGAAAAAGCTGAAATAAAAGTAATAGATAAATACATGCCTGAACTAATGTCAGAGGACGCCATCAAGGAAATTGTCACCAAGGTTATTGCAGACACTGGGGCAAATGGTCCGCAAGACATGGGTAAAGTTATGGGACAGATAAAATCTGCTCTATCTGGTCCAGCTGACATGGGTCTTGTGAGTAAATTAGTTAAAGAACAGCTTAGTTAAAACTTTAGGAGATATAATTGTTATATGCCTCGTTCAAGTAGTAGAGGGTTGGATGACCTCAGATCATTATCCATTGAAACAGATGTCAATCTTCATGCTGAAGGGTCGGCACTGATCAAGTGGGGTAATACTCATGTGCTCTGTACCGTATCCATTGAACATGGTGTACCAAGATGGATGCGTAATTCTGAGAAAGGTTGGTTGACAGCTGAATATGGTATGTTGCCCCGATCCACTCATGAACGAATGGGAAGAGAAGCAGCTAGAGGTAAGCAATCAGGGCGAACCCAAGAAATACAAAGATTGATTGGTCGATCCTTGCGGCAAGCTGTAAATTTAAAATACCTTTGTGAAAAAACTATTCAAATTGACTGTGATGTCATTCAAGCAGATGGAGGAACAAGAACAGCATCAATTACCGGGGCTTGTGTAGCATTATTTTCTGCTATCAAAAATCATCACGATGACCAAAGAGCAATGCATCAATTAGTGAGTGCAGTCTCTTTAGGCATTAAAGATGATGAAATTTTAGTCGATCTTGATTATCAGGAGGATAGTGCAGCTGATACCGATCTAAACATTGTGATGACAGAAGATCAAAATATTATCGAAATCCAAGGTACTGCTGAACATGCTCCGTTTAGTGTTGACCAATTGCATACTATTGTTAGCAAAGCTAAGGTAGCTACCGATAAAATCATACGTATCCAAAAAGAAGCACTAAAATTATGAAGTCTTATCAGGAAAAATTTATTTCGATTGCTATCCAAGAACAAGCTCTGCAATTTGGTGATTTCACTCTCAAATCAGGACGTCAGAGCCCATATTTCTTCAATGCTGCAAATATGCTTGCTGCCAAAAGTATATTTGAGGTTGCCCAGTGTTATCTTGAGTGCATTGATGATAATGGTCTATCTTTTGACTGTATGTTTGGTCCTGCCTATAAAGGAATTTTTCTTGGTTCGGCTATCGCAACTTTAATGGGCCAATCTGAAAGTACAATAAGTCTTGCCTTTAATCGGAAAGAGGTGAAAAATCATGGTGAGGGTGGCAATATCATTGGACACATTGAAGGTGATGTTTTAATTATTGATGATGTGCTATCTGCGGGCACAGCAGTAAAAGAAGCAATAAAGACTGTAGAGCAATCAGGGGCTCAACCAGCTAAATATGTATTGGTTGGCTTAGATCGTCAAGAGAAAGGTCAAGGCGAATTATCTGCCAAAACTGAACTTGAATCTCAGTTCGATATTAGAGTACTCTCAATTATCAGCCTTGATACACTAATTGATTATATTGATTCTGATCGAACTTTGGATGCTTCTCTTTCAGCAATGAGAGACTATCGACAAGTCTGGGGAGCTTAATGTTTACAGGCATAGTTGAAACTGTAGGAACAATCGAGAAACTAGAACAGCAAGATGACATATGGATACTTGAAATTGCTGTCGATGCTGATTTCTCCAATGATCTAAAACAAGGTGCTAGTGTTTCTGTAAATGGTATTTGCTTAACTTTTATCGACACACCCTCAAACTTACTAAGGTTTGATGTTGTCAAAGAGACCTATGATCGAACCAATCTTGCTTTCCTAAAAAGAGGTAATCTTGTGAATCTGGAACGCTCACTAAGTTTTGGTGATGAAATAGGCGGCCATTTAGTTTCTGGTCACATTCACTGTGTGGGGAAAGTTGTTAAACAACAGTGTAAAAATAATAGTACAGATCTGCTTATTGCCCTTGAAAACATTGATACTTCTTACCTTTTTGAAAAAGGTTATATTGCAATTAACGGATGCAGTCTGACACTGGGTGAGATTGAAGGCAGCTCATTTTACTTACATTTAATTCCAGAGACATTAAATGTAACTAATCTATCTGAAGTATCTGAAGGTGATTATCTGAATATTGAGTTTGAACAAAGTACAGTCACAACAGTAGAAACTGTTAAAAAACTTCTAAAGTCAAACTACAATCTGTAATGGTTACATCAGAACAGGGATCTGAAAATAATTTCAGAGTACAAATTACTCCTAATAGTTCCCTAAATGGCTCAGTCCGTTATTTCTTTTTAGGCAGTATCATCTTTATATGTAGCATTATTGGCATTGGATTTTTCTTTGTTGGTGGTGTTTTGATTCTCCCCTTTGCTGGACTCGAAATTCTTTTGGTGCTGTTAGCATTCAGCATAAGTTTTCGCTGGAGTAGTCAAAAACAAATAATCCTGTTATCTCAAGAACAAGTGGAAATCCAAAAAGGTTACTCTAAACAATTATTCACCTGGAAAGAGTTCCGAACTTTTACAAGTTTTAATGTCATGAAAAAAGGTCGGGAAGAACTAGAACTGAGTTTCCAGTCCAAAGGAGAAAAGATCATTATTGGAGATTTTTTGAATGAGGATGATAAAAAAATTCTGAGAGACACAATTTCAGAAATAATTTCAGCCTTAAATGAGCAGCAGTTTATTGCGACAAATACTTAGTCAAAATTGCCATTCGCATAGCAACGCCATTGGCTACCTGATCTAAGATAACAGACTGTTTACTTTTATAGACAACCTCGGTAATTTCAATGCCTTGGTTTACAGGTCCCGGATGCATTAAAATTGCGTTGGGGTTTGCTTTTTGCAATCTTTGCTCGTTAACTTGATAATCTTCAATATAACTAATCTGATCAATCTGACCATCCATCCTCTCGTGTTGAATCCTCAAGGCCATAATGACATCTTTGCCCTCAATAGCTTGGTCTAAATTACTTTCATACTTTAACTTACTGCTATCAACTTTAGTACATAAATCAGGATGGCCACATAAAGTAACCGAAGAATTAAAATGTTTTATGCCATCAGTAAAAGATTGGTAAACTCTTGAGTGATCCAAATCACCCACGATAAGTATGTTCAAATTTTCTAACCCTTTGTGTTGATGGATTGTCATCAAATCTAATAGGCCTTGGGTTGGATGAGAAAAGGCACCCTCTCCCGCACTGACAAAAGTCATCGGTTTTCTTATGTGATTTATTAAATCTTCTATTACCGCATCACCATGACGTAAAACACATAAATCAATATCCATCTGAGCAAGGGTATCGACTGTATCTTGGAGGGTTTCTCCTTTTGATAGCGATGAATTAGATGCATCAAAGTTGATAACATGGCACCCCAAACTTTTTGCGGCTATTTCAAACGATATTTTTGTTCTCGTGCTGGGCTCACAAAAGAGAGTTAATATCCTCTTATCAGGGAATATTGATTCACTTTTAATATTACCTTCTTCATCAATAAATTTGTTGGCAAGCTCTATAAGCTCTAGGATTTCTTTTTGTGAAAAGTCTTGGAGTGATATTAAATGCTTCATAGTTTGGGAATCTCCACGATTGCATCCATCTCTACAGTCACTCCTTTTGGTAATGCAGATACTTCAATAGTTGCTCTTGCTGGAAAAGGTTTCGTAAATCTCTTCTCCATAATTGCATTTAATGTATTGAAATTATTGAGATCGGTTAAATAAATAGTCAATTTGACTATGTTATCTAAAGAGCAGTTTGCAGCCTTGCATATTGCTTCTAAGTTGTTGAGCACTTGGTCAACAGCCGCATCAAAACTTTGATCAACAATTTCCATGCTTGAAGGTTCAAGTGGGATTTGCCCAGAAACATATAACATATTATTTGAAATGACAGCTTGCGAATAAGCTCCGATAGCCTGAGGTGCTTGATCAGTTGTAATTGATTTCTTAGTCATTTGTCTGGCTATCCATTTGTTTTCTTTTGATCATTAATTTCTCGTTTACAGCTGGAAACTGTTTTCATTGATCTTACTTTTTGCATAATTTTTTTCAATTCAAAAAGTGATCCTATTTCAACATCAATAAATATTTCGGTGAAATCTTTGCTAATTTCCTTCGATTCTACAGAAATGATATTGATATTAGAGGTTGTGAATCTAGATGCGATATCTGCGAGCACACCCGGACCATTTTCACACATTACTTTAAGGTGACATGCATAATTGTGAGGTTTGCTTGCCTCAGACCAAACAGTCGGAATCAGCCTGTCAGATTTATTTTTGTATTTGGCAATCTCTCGACATTTATTATGGTGGATCACAATGCCTCGCTCTGTATCCGAATGGCCAATGATTTGGTCTCCGGGTATTGGTAAACAACATTTTGCAAAAATAGCCTGAACTCCATCAATCTTATTATTTTTTAATTCTGAAAATATTTTTGTATTCTTATCAACTTCTCGGATTTGCAAGCCATCATAAAATTTCTCTGCAACTAAAGAACTAGTCTTTCTTCCAAGACCGATATCAGTTACTAAACGATTCAAAGACTTAACTCCTGCACTGTTAAGGATTCTTTTTAGTAAAGACCCTCGATAGTCATCCAAAGACTTTCCTGAGCGTTTTAATTCATTTTCCAAGAGTACCTTCCCTGCTTTTCTAGCTTTAGATACTTTTTGATGCCGAAGATGAGCACGAATTGCAGTTCGTGCTTTACTCGTTGCAACGAAATTTAACCATGCAGGGTCAATGATGGCATTTTTTGAGGTTTCAATTTCTACTGTTTGTCCACTCTCTAATTGCACATTCAGTGGAGCATACTTTCTATTGATTTTACAACCTGACACAGAATTTCCTAAGTCGGTATGCACTGCATAAGCAAAATCTACTGGTGTTGATCCTGAACGAAGATTAAAAATTTCACCCTTTGGAGAGAAGACATAAACTTCATCAGAAACAAGATCCGTCTTGACAGATTCTAAGAAGTCTTCTGAATTGACTGATTTTTGGTGCAATTCTTCTAAACCGGTCATCCAATTTCCTACATGAAAGTTTTTATCAAAATCTTCAGTCTTGTAATGAGAGTGTGCACAGATTCCATTTTCTGCTATTAGCTCCATGCTTTTTGTTTGAATTTGTACTTCGATTGGTATTGAATCAATTGCAAGAAGTGTCGTATGCAATGCTTGATACCCATTGGACTTTGGGATGGCAATATAGTCTTTGAATCTTCCTTCAATAGGTTTGTAAAAATTGTGGATTAAGCCGAGGGACCGGTAACAATCCTCAACAGAGTTGACAATAATACGAAAGCCGTAAACATCAAGGATTTCAGAGAAAGGTTTTTGTTTGGTTTTGATCTTTCTATAAATGCTTGAGATATTTTTTTCCCGACCTTGAACTGTAGACAGGATGTCACTTCTTGATAAGTGTTTTTTTATTTCTTTTCGAATTTTATAAACAATCTTCTTTCGTCCACCGCTTGCTTTTTTAATAGCCGATTCAATCATTTCTGCACGCAAAGGATGTAAGCATTTAAATGCAAGATCTTCTAATTCACCTCTTACTTTTTGCATTCCTACGCGCAGTGCAATGGGTCCATAAATTTCTAGAGTTTCTTTTGCGACCTTAATTTGTTTCGTTCTAGGTAAAAAATGGATTGTTCGCATATTATGCAAACGATCAGCAAGTTTAACGACAATTACTCTCACATCTTTTGCCATGGCAAGAGCCATTTTTTGAAAACTACTGAGATTTCTTTCTTGATTGGTTTGAAATTCTATTTTTCCAAGCTTGCTGACACCATCAACAATCTCGGCCACATCCTTTCCAAAAATTTTTTCAATATTTCTTTTTTGAATGTCACAATCTTCAAGCACATCATGCATTAATGCAGCACAAATTGTTTCAATATCCATATTGAACTCGACAAGAATTGAGGCAACTTCTAAAGGATGGCTAATATAAGGTTTACCGTCCATTCTCTCTTGACCGTCATGGGCATTAGCAGCAAAAGTATAGGCATACCTCATCATATTGATTTGTTTTTTTGTAAATGCTTTTTGAGTCTCACCAAAAAAATTATTGGGAAATTCTAAAAGTTTATGTTTGGGAAAGTTGGTTTCTGAAAAGTTTGCGGGAAGTGCTCTTTCACTCAAGGTTGAATACCAGAAGATTAGCCAAGAACATCAGGTTCGCTGGGTTTAGTTGAAGAAAATTGATCAAGTAAGACATCTTCTTCAAGAGTTCTATCTAAAGTTTCTTTATCAATTAACCCTTCCTCAATTTCTTTAAGAGCAATAAGGGTGTTTTTATCATCTTTTGTTTCAACCAATGGCTCTCTGCTGGTAGACGCCAATTGCCGCGCTCTTTTTGAAGCAAGCAAAATTAAATCGAACCTACTAGGCACATTTTTAAGACATTTTTCAACTGTAATTCTAGCCATATAAAACTCCGGGAGCATATTGTAATTGCAAAATAGCCCTCAAGACAACAATTCTTTCAATAAGTTTATCTTTTCTTCTCTATACGAATCAATCCTTTGTGTATCTTTAATGATCTCTAACAATTCTTCAATTGCTGCATCAAAAGACTCATTTACAATTAAAAAATCATATTGGTCAGCATAAGATAATTCGAACAGCGCATTTTTCATTCGTCTTTCAATAATTAAATTGCTGTCTAAACCTCGTCTTGTAATTCGATTTCTCAATTCGAGCATGCTTGGTGGTAAAACAAAAATTGAGGAATTGGGTATAGAGGTTCTTTGAATCTGGGTGAAACCCTGAACATCAATTTCTAAGAAAACATTAATGCCCTCTTGTAATTTTGAAGTCACAAAATCTTCGGCTGTACCATAATAGTTGTCATGTACCTTGGCATACTCAATAAAAGTATTATTGCCAATCAACTCTTCAAATTCACTCTCAGCAACAAAAAAATAATCTTTACCTTCTTGATCTCCCTCTCTGGGTGTTCGAGTTGTATGAGAGACCGAGAATTCACATGGAATATCTGCTGCCTTGCTTCTTGTAATGACATCCTTAATCAAAGAAGATTTTCCAGTCCCAGAAGGTGCAGAGACAACAAATAATTTTGGATCACTCGACATTCTGAACCTGCTCTCTCATCTCTTCAATAAGTATTTTGATACTTAAACCAAGTTCCTTTAATGTTACTGAACTTACTTTTGCAAGGATGGTATTAATTTCTCGCAACATTTCTAAGATAACAAAATCTATTTTTTTGCCATTTGATATCTCCTGAGTAAAATCTTTTTTTAACTGGGACAGATGAAATGCCATTCTTTCAATCTCTTCAGCAATATCAATCTTCGCAACATAATTTAGTGCTTCCAATTTAAGCTCATCAGCCGTTAGATCTACTTTTAAGGATTTCATTTTATCTAAATGAAGTTTTCTCCGCTTTTGCAGATCTGCTTTAAGACCTGATTCCATTTTGTTTAACAATTTCTGAATTTGTTGGAGTTTTTTATTAAAAATCTTTTGAATTTTGCTACCCTCCTCAGATTTAAGTTGAATAAACTGAGATAAAGTAGCTTTAAATTGATGGTTAAGATCTTTCTTGCTTAAAGTTCTGGAAGGCTTTTCATTGACGATGCCTGGTAAGTCTTTTATTTGACCAAATGTAAGAAGTTTGCTCAGGGATGATTTATTAACAGCATTTTGGATTTCCTGAACTTTTTTTGTATCAATGACAAAAACGTTATCAGAGGTAGTATTCATATTCACTTTGACTTCGATTGATCCTCTTCTGATAACTTTCTGAACCTGTTTGCGAATAAACATTTCACTTTGGCTATCTAAAAAATTTGATTTAAATGAAATATCCAAGAATTTATTATTTAAACCTTTGATTTCATAAGTAATATCAGCTGATGGATATTTAGATGTCTCTGATAGAGAAAAAACATCAGAAATAAATGCTGTCATACTTCTAAGCATGTTCTTATTGTATTTGTTTAAAAAGTTTAATTAAACAAACTCACAATTATGCCATCGACCGGAAGCAAGCCCGCAATAACCAAACTGACTATGGCCATAACATTGATAAGGATATTCATAGATGGTCCGGAAGTATCTTTAAATGGATCACCAACAGTATCACCAACTACGGCTGCTGCATGAGTGTCTGAACCTTTACCACCATGATTTCCTTTCTCTATAAATTTCTTGGCATTATCCCAAGCACCACCCGCATTTGCCATCATTAAGGCAAGCAAAACACAACCAAGAAGTCCACCTGCCAACATTCCACCTAATGCCTTAGCTCCTAATAGAAATCCTACTAAGGGAGGCATTGATACCGCAATGATTCCAGGCAGCAACATTCTTTGGAGAGCAGCTTTGGTTGCAATCTCAACACACTTGTCTGTATCTGGCACCCCTGTGCCCTCAAGTAATCCGGGAATTTCTTTAAATTGTCTTCGTATCTCATTAATCATATCAAATGCGGCATCACCTACTGCTGTCATAGTTATTGATGAAACTAAAAACGGTATTGCTCCTCCAATAAACATACCCACCAACACAATGGGATCGGATAAAATTAATTCAAAGGCATCATTGTTTGCTTGGACAACTTGAACAAAGGCAGCAATGATTGCTAATGCTGCAAGCGCTGCTGCTCCAATTGCAAATCCTTTTCCAATTGCAGCTGTTGTATTCCCTAACTCATCTAAAGAATCAGTAATTTCTCTGACCTCTTCTCCCATTCCTGCCATCTCAGCAATTCCACCAGCATTATCTGCAACCGGTCCATAAGCATCTATTGCCATAGTTATCCCAACAGTGGCCAACATACCTACTGCGGCAATGCCAACACCATACAAACCATAAAAGGATGTAGAAACAAAAATAATACTTGCCAGCACAAATATAGGGATCACTACTGACTGCATACCAACCGATAAACCAGTAATCATCACGGTGGCTGAACCAGTCTCACCAGATTTAGCAATTTTTCTTACTGGAGTACTGCCAGTGTAATACTCGGTGATGAGTCCAATCAAAACTCCACCCACAGCACCGGTCAAGACACAACCCCAGACCCAAACACCATCGGTTATCGACATGCTTTGTACCAGAAAATATGCCATTACAATAAAGATCACGGGAGAACCCATTGTGCCAAATCGTAAAGCAGCTGCCGGTGACTGAGAAGATTGTGTTCGTACAATGAAAATTCCAACTAAAGATGCAACCAATCCAATAGAAGCAAGAAGTAACGGCAACATCATTAAACTTTCAGAATCTGCAGATTGAATCGTGTAAGCAATAGCAATAGTCGCAATCATCGACCCACAGTATGATTCAAAAATATCAGAACCCATTCCCGCAACATCACCAACATTATCACCAACATTATCTGCAATGACTCCTGGATTTCGAGGATCATCTTCGGGAATCCCAGCTTCAACTTTACCAACTAGGTCGGCACCTACGTCAGCACTTTTTGTAAAGATTCCTCCACCAACACGCGAAAAAAGAGCAACCACTGAGGCGCCCATACCAAAACCTTCAAGATAATGACCTTCTCCTAGAAAGAAGAATAAACCTCCTAATCCCAGAAGACCCAATGAAGCAACACATAAACCCATAATAGAGCCACCATAAAATGAGATTGAAAGAGCTGTTGCAGGACCTTTATCTTGAGCCGCAGCTGCAGTTCTAGTATTAGATTTAGTGGCAGCATACATGCCAATAAATCCAGCTAATGCAGAACTGGATGCTCCTACTACCACAGCTACTGCTGTTTGCCAATTCAGTGCAAAATAGACTAAGACAGTTAGCACCAGAACAAATATCAATAGATAAACGTACTCTGTTCTCATAAATTTCATAGCACCTGAGTGAATGAGATCACCAATTCTTTTGACTTCGGCATTGCCCTCAGAGTAAGACAATACAAGTCTAAAAATAATAAATGCAGTGACTAAACCTACGAGTCCTAAAAGTGGTGGTATAAATGTTGGCATAAGTATCTCCCTGTTAAAGTGGGTTAAATTTTATCAAATTTATGCTTTATTAAATACTTCCTTATTGAAAGAATTTTCTGATCTAGCAACAACACAAGCAACCGTGGCATCCCCAGTGATATTTACTGAAGTTCGAATCATATCTAATATTCTGTCCACTGCTAAAATAATCCCAATTGCTTCTAATGGCAAATTAAATTGCTGCAAAATTATAACCAAAGTGATGGTCCCAGCAGATGGCACTGCAGCTGTTCCTATGGAGGTTATAACTGCCAAAAGAACAATTTGGACATACTGAATTAAAGTCAAATCCATTCCAGCAATTTGCGCTATAAAAATTGTGGCCATTCCTTGCATAATGGCAGTACCATCCATATTGATAGTTGCGCCAACAGGAACTACAAAAGATGCAACATCTTTATCAACTCCAATATCTTGATTAACTGTTTTTAAAGTTACTGGAATAGTTGCTGCACTCGAAGAAGTTGAGAAAGCAAAGATTGCAGCCTCTTTCATCTTATTGAAAAACCACAAAGGGTTTAGTTGTGCCAAAAACTTTAATAACAATGAATACGTTACAAACGCATGAATCAATAAAACACCAGTTAATAAAACAACATACAACACAACATCTTTAAAAATATTAAATCCATCCGTAATGACAAATTTACCGATCAAACAGAAAACACCCACAGGAGCAATGGTCATAACCATGAGCACTAATTGAAGAAAGACAGTATTTAACTTCTCAAAACTTGCACTGAGGTTACCTGTCAAATGATTAGTTTTGTTTAAAGCTAACCCAAATAAAATGCTAAAGAAAACAATGGCTAGCATATCGTTGGAAGCCATAGCCTCAAGAATGTTGGCAGGAAAAATGCCAGCGATAGTTTCATATAATGATTGTCCTTGAGGTAATTGATCAACATTTTGTGGCATGGAATTGAGATAATTCGATCCTGGTTTGAAAATTGAACCCACAAACAATGATAACGAAACAGCTATTGCAGTGGTAAATAAATACAGACCTACTGTTTTGCCAGCAATGCTTCCAAAACTTTTCAAGCTAGTTAACGATGCTATGCCTGAAACTAAAGAGAAAAACACTAATGGCACAACCAGCATTTTTAATAGATTCATAAAAATCTCACTGCCAAGATTAAAAACCATCTCTTCTAAAAAAACCTTAGAGGTTGTCACGAATGTGAAAGGTGCATAGAAAAAGAAAGCTCCCACCAGAGCACCAAGAAACATTCCGAGGAGAATATTGCGAGTAAGATTTTTAGGTGATTCCATGGTTATGTAATTTCAATCATATCGAAGTCTTCTTTGCCAACTCCACAATCTGGACAAACCCAATCATCGGGAACATCTTCCCATTTTGTACCTGGATCAATGCCATCATCTGGCCAACCTTCTGCTTCGTCGTAAATAAGTCCACAAACGATACATTCCCACTTCTTATATTCCATTGTTCAAATCCAAAAGTAAAAACATTGATAAAACTTCATCGTATAATATCAGATTTGATGCTCAAATAATGAAACCCCAGCAAATTTTAAATTGGCAATCCAGTGAAATTCTTCGTACCTTCCAAAATCAAGAAATTGAGAGCTGGTTGCTTGAAAAAGGTCCTATCACAGAGCGCATTCGTTCTTCTTCAAACTTTAAACTCGAAGTGCTGAAAGATGAATTTGCTTCAATAGATACAATCAATGATGATCTTATCATTAAGAATTTTCCAACCAATAAGGTCAGAGAGGTAAAGCTTTTTGCTGATGACAATGAGTTTGTTTTTGCCCGCAGTATTATTCCTCAAGAAACCATTCATCAAGGTTTATCATTGCTCGGCAACATAAAAGATAAACCATTGGGAGATATAATTTTTTCTGAACCAAATATTTCCAGAGAAATTTTTCTATATGCAAAATTTCAATACCAGCATCAAGAAATCTGGGGGAGAAAAATCATCTATACTGTCAACAATTATCCCTTTAGCATTGCTGAGGTTTTTATAATTCCGGAATGAAAAGACTTTTAAGTTTCTGTTACTTAATGCGACTTGATAAGCCAATAGGAATTTTTTTACTCCTTTGGCCAGCACTCATTGCCTTTTTTATCACAACTCCTGCACCCATAAATACCTCTTATCTATTCATTGTTGTTATCGGAGCTATAGTTACTCGATCTGCAGGTTGTGTAATTAATGATATTTTTGATAAAGATTTTGATGCACAAGTGGAAAGAACTAAATCTCGTCCCCTAGCAGATCAATCTTTGTCTGTTACTGATGCTTGGATAACTTTTTTTGTGCTAGGCATAGTTGCCCTACTTTTATTACTTCTCCTTCCAAAAGCAGCAATCCTTTCATCAATTCTTCTTGCTTTTTTAATTGTCCTTTATCCCTTATCAAAGCGCATTATAAAAATACCGCAACTATTTTTGGGTATTACATTTGGAAGTTCTGTCATTGTTGTATCAGCAATGCATGATGCTCTTTTTTCTGAAGTGATGTGGTTATTATTCCTGGCTAATTTTTGTTGGATAATAGCTTATGATTCGTACTATGCGATGTGTGATCAAGATGATGATATCTTGCTCGGTATAAACTCATCTGCATTGTACTGGGGCAACAATACCACTAAATATATTTTGTTATTGCAAATGAATGTTCTTTTGCTTTTAGGATTTTTAGGGGGCTTAACCAACATGGGATATGTTTGGTTTGTTGGCTTATTTTTTGTGTTTATCTGTTTTATTTTTCAATTATACCAAGCACGACAAAAGAACTATCTTCTTGCCTTTAAAAATAATAATTACGTTGGCTTCATTATTTTGCTTGCTCTACTAGTTGAAAAATATATTATGATTTAACTGAAAATGAAAATACTACCTAAAACACTACCTCATTTAAAATTGTGTGCTGCCAACTACTCTCAGTTAATGCAAATCTTTGGTGGCAAGTTTTTAGATAAATCATCATTTAGGGGTTTGGATGACTCAGCTTCAATTACTGTGACAAAAGTTTTTGAATCAGAACATACTGCCTCACTAGAGTTTAAGCAGGTGGATCAGAAGAACAAACTAAATTCTTTTTTGCTGCGTATTTGTCTATATAAAGATGCAAAATTAGCTGAAGTTACATCTTATCAAGGTGAGAAACCAATGCCTTTCTATTTTAAAAAAACACATGCGCAATCTTCTGACGAACATGCGCAACAAAATCTATTCTTTGCTGAGTTTTTAGAAAACTTAAAAACACTTCAACTTTTAAAAAAACCTCAGTGACAATATTTTATTTTCACGGTTTCGCATCATCAGCTCAATCTACCAAAGCTGTTGTGTTTAAAGAATATATCAATGAGCATTTCCCCCAAATAAAGATTGTCGTGCCAGATATTGCTAATAAAATTGAGGATTCATTCATTCAACTTAAGCAACTCGTCAAGCAGGAGCCTGGAAATAAATGTTTTATTGGTAGTTCACTGGGAGGCTTTTATGCTTCGTTTTTTGCAGAGCAGTTTAATGCCAAAGCAGTCTTAATTAATCCTGCTTCTACGCCCTATTTAGGGATGGAAATGTATCTTGGAATGAATACCAATCATGCTACAAATGAAGAGTTTGAAATTACTGATGAAGATTTACAGTGTTTGAAAACACATAATGTTTCCTCTTTGAAGCATCCAAAAAATTATTTGATTTTGCACGAAACTGGAGATGAAGTTATTCCCTCACAATATACGTTTGATTTTTATCAAGGTTGCTATTTTATCGTCAGATCCGGAGGCAGCCACTCCTTTGATTCGTTTGCGCAACATCTCCAAAGTATCACTGATTTCTTACAACTCTCAAAAAGTAAGTAAAATTTTTTAATGTTTTCATAAAAAACATAGGATATGTCCTGCCCTACTCTTGCGTACTGCAATCAAACAAGTAAAATTAAATGGCATTTTAATTTTGCACCATACTCCATGGTTAAAAAGGAGCCCGTTAACGTGGGTTAGTTAAAGTTAAAATCGTTCATCTTCTTTGGAAGACGGAAGTAGGCAGATGCCGAAGGAACGCGTTCGTTAAACCGATCGAGTTTAGCTTCTAAGATCCTGCAGACAAAAAATGCAAACATTTTGTTAATTTTTAGGAGAAATAAATGAAAACATATGAATATATTTGGTTAGATGGTTATCAACCAGAACCGCAAATGCGCAGCAAGGTCAAAGCTACAGAAGATGAAACTCCACCGGACTGGTCTTTTGATGGTTCATCCACACAACAAGCAGAAGGAGGCAGTTCAGATTGTCTACTATTACCAGTGCAGACTTATGCAAATCCCAACGGTCATGACCTTGTGATGACACAAGTACAGGCTGCTGATCACACTACACACCCCTCAAATTTTAGAGCCGCAGCTGCCGAAGTGGTCACTGATGAGTGGTGGTTTGGTTTTGAGCAAGAATTTTTCTTTACCGATCCTGACAAAGGTGAACCTCTAGGTTGGGAAGACGGTGAACCACGTCCTCAAGGGGACTATTATTGCGGAGTTGGTGCAGCTAATGTTGTGGGAAGAGAAATCTCGGATGCGCATCTCCATGCTTGTCTTGATTTAGGTATCACCTTAACGGGCACAAATGCTGAAGTGGCTTTGGGTCAGTGGGAATATCAATGTTTTGGTAAAGGGATCAAAGCTGCAGATGATCTGTGGGTCAGTCGCTACCTTTTATTTAAAATTGCTGAAGAGTTTGGAGTCGGTGTCAACCTTCATCCTAAACCTAAAACTGGAGACTGGAACGGTTCTGGAATGCATACTAACTTCTCAAATGAAGCTATGAGAACTGCAGGCTCTGAGGAATTATTTTCTAGCATGTGTGACAAACTTGGAGCAGTCCATGCAGAAGGTATTGCTGCTTATGGTTCCGATAACGATATGCGACTAACCGGTTTGCATGAAACACAAAGCATTGATACTTTCTCCTATGGAGTCAGTGATAGAGGTGCAAGTATTCGAATCCCCGTATACACCGTGGAGCATGACTGGAATGGGTATTTAGAGGACAGACGTCCAGCATCCAATGCAGATCCTTACAAGATTCTTGCACATATTGTCGGAACCCTTTCCTAAAACACTAACATCTCAAACCGGTGGAATCCTTTCACCGGTTTGAATTTTCAGATCTAGACTTAATTTTTACTATTTATGTTCTAAAACAATGGGGCCTGAGGCTGGGTCCGTAATACCAACCTTCTCATTAATAGTTATTAACATATGTCTAATAGTATCTAAAAAACCAATCATCTTAGGCATTGCCTCATCCATAGCATCTTTTGATTCCCATAATCCAATGCTACAAAATTTGTTATCTGCAATCTGAACAAGTTGACCCGATAATTGTCCAACATGCAGTGATTCATTCTTAAAAGCATTAAAAAAATCGCTCTCTAGTTCTGGTTTGACATGAAATTTAACAATATTCATATGTGGCATGTATATTTCTCCAAAATTAAGTACTTAAATTATTATGACAAAAAAACTGTATGTTTAGTAAAGTGAGTTTATTTCTTTTGATTAGTTTCTGACCAACGGCAAAGACTCTTCCACCCAAGTTAACATCCCTCCTTTTAAGATTAGGGTTTGTTTAAAATCTCTTTTTTGTAACTTTTCTCCTATATTAGCTGAATCTCTTCCCATTTCACAAATTAAAATAATGGGCTTATCTTTATGTTTATCTAAATCGCTGGAATTGTTATCAAAATCCGCAGACGGAATATTTTTTGAACCAGTAATGTGGCCAGTTTCAAATAACTCTTTCTTCCGCAGATCAATAATCATGCCATTTTCCTTGTTCACAATTCTGGTTAAATCATTTGGACTTATGCGCTGTCCGCCTTTCTTCATCTCTGATCGGAAAAACAGGAAAACAAATAAAAATAATGGAACTGAGTAAAACCAGTAATCAATCAAAAAAAGGTTAAATTCCAACATATATCTATCTATTATCCATTAAAATAATCAATATCACAGATAATTATGAATTTAGTTCTTGTAAGGCATGGTCAAAGTGAGTGGAATGCTCTCAACCTATTCACTGGCTGGAAAGATCCAGGTTTAACCGACCAAGGCAGACAAGAAGCAAATCAAGCAGGGCAATTGATTCAAAGCCTTAATCTTGATTTTGATGTGATGTTTACTTCTGCATTGGTGCGGGCGCAACTGACCGGAGACATTATTTTAAATATTATTAAACAGACTCATATTCCCACAATCAAAAATCAAGCACTGAATGAGCGTAATTATGGTGATTTAGCTGGTCTCAATAAAGATGATGCACGAGCAAAATGGGGGGCAGAGCAGGTACAAATTTGGCGGCGTTCCTACGATACTCCCCCTCCAGGAGGAGAAAGTTTAAAAGATACTGGAGAGCGAGTGATGCCCTACTTCAATCAAGAAATCTTACCGCTGATTAAAAAAGGTCAAAATATCTTGATTTCAGCTCATGGCAATTCCTTGAGATCAATGATTAAGTTTCTCGACAATATTTCAGATTCCGAGATAGTAAAGTTAGAAATACCAACCGGTGCCCCGATCCATTTTACTTTTAATGAACACGGTGATGTCGACTCTCGCACGGACTTGTTTTAGAACTATGCACTCTGACTTTCCTCAAAAAATTGTTAGCTGGTATACAGTCAATGGGAGAAAAGATCTGCCGTGGAGACGCAATATATCTGGATACCGCATTTGGATTTCCGAAATCATGTTACAGCAAACACAGGTTAAAACTGTCATTCCCTATTACCAAAAATTTATTAAATCCTTCCCTTCTTTGTCAAAACTGCTGCAAGCATCTGAAGATGAGATACTGTCATTGTGGGCAGGTCTTGGTTTTTATCGACGTGCCAAGAATATTTATAAAGCTTGTAGAATCATAGAAACCGATTTCAGTGGACGATTTCCAAGAACTTTTGATGATTTAATTCAACTTCCAGGTATCGGTAGATCAACTGCGGGAGCCATTATGTCTATTGCTTATCAGCAACCGTTTCCTATTCTTGATGCGAATGTTAAAAGAGTGCTATCCAGATACATTGCTTTGGATCAAAATCTTAAGCAACCTGAAAAAATTCTTTGGCAAGCATCTGAAGAAATGACAGCTAAGGAAAATATTTTTGAATATACTCAAGGCATTATGGATTTAGGGGCAACAGTATGCACGGCTGCAAAACCGAGTTGTCAGCAATGTCCAGTTGAAAAAGGTTGTGGCAGTGCTCATATGGTTCTTGCCAATAAACCAAAACGTCGTTTAACCGCGAATCCTACACGAAAGTTACATTTTGTATTACCAATGTCAGATAAAGGGTTTTTAATGCAAAAAAAATTGGAGGCAGAATATTGGGAAAGTTTGTGGGTTCCTCTATCAAAGGATCTTATAGGAAATATTCCAATAAATGCCTCCGTTGACCTTCATCATAAACTCAGCCACCTAAACCTCAATATCAAAATAGATATCACTCAGGCAGCTCCTGATGAACAATTATTATCCAATCAAGAATATAAATGGATTAACAAAACGGACATTGCAGCTTATGCTATGCCTACACCAATAAGAAAGTTGCTGGAGCATTATGTCTAAAACTATTTTTTGTAAAAAGTATCAAAAAGATTTGCCAGCACTAGAGCAGCCCCCTATGCCAGGACCGTTAGGATTAAAACTGCAGGAGACCATCTCACAAGAGGCCTGGGAAGCATGGAAATCACATCAAACCACACTTATCAATGAAAAACATTTGGATATGTCAAATGCGGATAATCGACACTGGTTATTAGAGCAGATGGAATTGTTCTTTGAGAATAAAGACTATGCCAAAGCAGCTGGATTTAAAGCTTTGGATGAAGAATGACAAGTTTGAAATTCTTAGCTATAATCCATGAATCAATTTTGCCCAGATAGCTCAGTTGGTAGAGCAAAGGACTGAAAATCCTTGTGTCGGTGGTTCGATCCCACCTCTGGGCACCATACTTACTGAGTTTCTCAAGATTTAAGTCCAGACACAATATAAAAAAATTTTGGCATAATAAATATATGAAAAAGTTAGCATTGTTAGTCTCTTTATTTATTATTGTTGGATGTGGGCAATCTGAATTTGATAGATGTGTGGAGGCAAATATTGAAATTATAAGAGAATCTCCTGAGCCCGAGTCGCTTAATCTTCCAATTATAACCATGAATTTAGAAGCCAGATTATCAATTAAAGTGTTCGAAGAAACCATGAAACCATTTGGATTTGATAATGAAATATTGAGTCTCTTCAAAAAGAGTCTAGATAAACCAAAAAATAGATCTAATACTTTGGCTTATTTTTCTCTATTAATGAATGTAACTAATTTGCAAATCAATCTCGAAAACCATGAAAATACTTATGTTACATTCCTTGGTTCTCAAGATCAGGAAGTTGTTGAAGAATATCATGCTCAAGAAGTAATATATAAATATAATAGCTATGGAATCTGTCCTCCAGAAGTTATTTATGATGATTGTTCTTATAGGGATTCTTTTTCTGAAAAAGCCTACTATTACAGGATGAACTATCAGAGAAGTGATTATGTGTACTTCGAAAATGAACAAGAATTTCTTAATCATTTCAAAAAAAATATTTCTTGGACTGAGTACAATTCAGTAATCAATACTTTACCAACTCTTACTTTAAACTACGCACAGACTTTTTATAATTTTAACTCTATCTTCAAATCAACTTTGATGAACTCAACTGATGATGAGTTATATCCGGTTGCTAAAAACGTTTGTAACTTGCAAGGAATTTACTAGAAGAAATAATCCTCATTATTATCTTTTTAAAGTTTTTAATAACTCTTCGACTTTAGTATCAAAATTGTCATCACTCAAAGCATCTTTAATACATGCTTGTAGATGACTTTTTAAGATCTTGCCTTCTACAGAAGAAATGGCATTTTTTACAGCTTTGATTTGATTGAGAATATCAATGCAATATTTATCATCATCAATCATTTTAGCAATACCTCTTATTTGCCCTTCTATTCTATTGAGGTTAGCTAGTTGATCTTTATGACATGGTTGGCTCATAAAAAACTGGGGACAAGATAAGTAAAAATTGTGGCAAAAATAAATAAGGCTGCAGAAGCATAGTAGATATATCTTGATCTTCTCCTGCTTCTCATGCATGCCTGACCAAGTTCTGGGTCGGCTGGACAAGGCATATGATAGGTTTTGTAATTTACGTAACCGGCAATGCCAAGCATTGTCAGGGCAAATAGAGATATGTATAACTTATATTGTGATAGCACGATAAGAAATGGAAAAACGGTGATCAAACTTGCAAAGGAGGCACCTGCACCAACTGCAACAAATACTGCGGGTAAAGCACAACATATCAATGTGGATGATGAGGCAAATAAAGACAAAAAATTAGCAGACTTGTCATTCATGATAATTAGATCTTAAGTATGCTCATCCCCGTTGCATTCTGACCATTTGCAAGGATCTTTTGACTGATGACATCGAAACTAATCTCTGCATCACTGGTATAAGCTATCAAAACCTTGCCTTTAGTCAGATCAACATCAATCTTTTTTACAGCAGCATCTTTCATAAATGTTTTTTCAATACCTCTTGCACAAAAATCACATACCATTCCTTTCACACTCACAACAGCTATCTGTGAATTATCAAGGCCGTCAACAAAGTTCTGGAATCTATCAGAATCCAATTGCAACTCTGTACCGTCAACTAAAATGTCATTGTGATGATGACCCTCATGTGTATGAGTCTCATCAAGATCCATAGCATGGGATAAAGAGGTGAATAAAAATATAAACATTACTAAATACATCATTCTTTTGCTCCTAAAATCTATACATCAAATGTACATCAAATTCAGTCTTATCATTATAACCAAACTCCATCAGTACATTGCCTTTAAAAAACTTTAACACTGGGTAAGTGGATCGTTTATCATTTAATGAATTTTTTTTGGTTTTGAACATAATCCAGGTATGAAAGTCTCCATATTCTCCAAGATATGGAGCAAATCCTGCTTGGAAATATTGATCATTGTAATCCAGCTTTGAGGTTACAACCTCTTTTAGCCCAAATCCTACAAACCATCTTCTTGTCTCCCAGTCTCCGTGAACACCATAAAAATAATCTTCCATGCCCTTCGAGCTTAAACCAGATTGGAAGTATAAATTCCTTTGAGAATTGTCAGTATTTTTTCTATTAAGCAAATACGTAAATCTTGCATAAGAATAATTGGTATTAAAAAATTTATCTTTTAATCTTTCTATACCAATTGAATATTTATAAGAAGGAGAATAATGATAGTACAAAGAATCTTTCATGTTATCGGAGAATGCCATTATTGTGGAACCTCCTGAATAGGAAATAGGCCTGGCATCACTGTAATTGATGCAAATTGTAAATAGAATAATAACTCTTAAACTAATACCCATGGGGGGTATATTATAGTAAAAGAGAAAATAAATAAATGAGAAGTTAGCGGTATGGAATACAATGAATTAAATTATGAAAAAAACTTCTTTGTTTATTGTTTTTGCTACTTCATCCTTTTTATTTGGAGATATCTCAGGATATTTAACTTCAACGGATATAAATTCAATTGCATTCGAGAATTCTGAAAACTATGCCAAGTTAATCAGTTTGCCAACAACTGAAAAACAGAAAATTGTTTCTTTAATTCAGGAAATAGATCAACTTGGTTTGGAGAAGATATTTATCCAAAATATGACTAAAAATAATTTTGGTAGTGGTGATGTGCTTTTGCAAGTACAAATGTTTGATATTCTTCAAAATTTTAATCCTGAACTTGCAAATTATTTTGATCTTGTTGCATCTGAAAACAGGTCACAACTTGCTTGTAGTGATGAGGAAATGGGAGTGGAGTTAGCAGCTGCTAGAAAAAGAGAGCAAGCAAGGCTTATTCGAATCCTTGAAAAAGAATTTAACTATGCTTTAGAGGATTTAAATTTGATGAAAAAAGAAATGGATGAAACAAAATTTTTATCATTCATAAGTAATATCTCTCAATTTCCCTCTCCCTTTAACAAGCCCAGTTTTTGGAATGTAAAGAATATTAAAAAGTATTGGGGCGAAATCATGAAGAATGCTGTAGCTGTTTCCCCTCTTGTAAGACCTAACCAATTTTTAGATATCTCAATTTTAGAAAAACCTCTAAGCACATATTTTTTTCAAAATGCTGAATTGGAATTAATTAAGATCTCAACTCCCTCAAATCAGCCTCTAACTACAGATAGACAGGAAGAGTTTAGTTTTTCAAAAATTCTACCTTACTATTACGAAGATTCTGAATTAGAAGCTATGAATAGACAAAATACAAGATTGCTGGAAAACGAACTTGGAACGTATTCAAATTACTTCGAAATTAGTGACCAAATACCTTTATTTAATTTAGAGCAGGAAAAAGAACAAACAAATTTATCAGCAGGAAGAGAATCACCTGGTAAGTTTCCTGATACAGATTGTAAAAAGAATTTTGAGTACGAATTAAAGCTACAGAGAGATATAGCACTCTTAAAAATCAGAGCAGAAATTTTCAGTGAAATAAAGAAATCTTACAGAGGATTTGATTTGGACTTTATCAAGCTTCAAAGGGGGTTGCCCCCACTTGCATTAAGAATTTTTGATTCAATTGAAGTTCGTATACGCTCGAATAATAATCATTTGTATGGTTATAGTGACTATCAAGTTCTATTATCAAATACTAAAAGGTTAAGAGATAATATTATTGATTCCAAAAATTCTTTTGATCTAATAGTGACTGTATTGCAATTCTTGGAAAAACTTTCTGCATCAAAACATCAAGTTAAAATTTCAAACAAAAACATTATAGTAAATGGTGAAATTATTAGTGCGGATATTCTTCATATAGGTGATCTATCCTACTTCAAGTCTTCAAATAACCAACTGTATGGCTATTTCAACAATGGTCAATGGAATATTCTTGAACAATATGAAGCCTATGTAGAGAAAGTTTTTGAAGTTTTTGAAAACAATAAAGTACCAAATATTGAATCAATAATCATTCCTGCACCCCTTGAATATGTAAGTGCTGCTAAAGAATATTTTGAATCATATGATTATGTTGAAAAAAAACATGAAAATCATGTGAATGATCAATTTGAATCCAAAGTTATTTTAGATCAAAAATATAGTTACTGTGGGAGCCTTTATCGAGTTGCTATGAACTTTTATAATCAAAATTCAATCTATGGGCGTCAGCAAAAATCAAATGAGGTTGTTACAAAAATGTATCAAAGTGCAGAAAATCGCAAAAGTTTTGATCAAATGTCAAAAATTGCTGATTTGGCAGCAAAAGGATATGACTTCTCTGACTTAGATTCTATGTCTTCCCTAGTCATCACATCTAATTCTTTGTCGGCAATTAATCGTTTGGCAAATGTAGCTTGGAGCAACAGTTATATGAACAGGCATGGTGTAATGAGTGAACATAATTTTGCCGCAACCATACAGGATATTTGCTACTATGGAGAAGACTTTAGATAATTTATAAATTTAACGAATTATGAAAAATATACTTTTAGTAATTTCAATAATTTTCCATACTGTTATCCAAGCCGAAGTTGAAGTATGGGATTGTAACGAACTTAAAGGTGCTAAAATTGTGAGTTCCGATGGTGAATATCTCGGCACGTTGGGGCCGTCATGGGAATCAGATTCAATTTATAATGAATACTCAGAATATTCCTCAGAATGGGGCTCAAAT
>Ga0066835_10000007_pt1 | contig 56514 bp, 52 predicted proteins | sample ETNtaG_3_FD_67280 | JGI IMG/M metagenome (GOLD analysis project Ga0066835, IMG submission 67280) | Marine microbial and viral communities from oxygen minimum zone, Eastern Pacific Ocean - ETNP201302SV84 | ecosystem: Environmental > Aquatic > Marine > Unclassified ... | reverse complement strand
GATATTGATTGAGTAATTATTCAAAAAAGATTCCACATTCATCAATAGAATAAAAATCAGGGAAATATAAAAAAAATTTTTAATCATTGTAGAGAACAGCAAAAAAATTTGTTTCACTTGGTCTTGCCAATAAAGTTATCGTAATTCTTTTTGTATCTTTATTAACCTCATCAATTCTTTTTATAAGTCCAATAGGAACATTGGGGGGGAAAACACCTCCAAAACCCGAGGTTACAAACATGTCATTAATTTGCAAGCTAATATTCCACAATGTGCTGTCTAAAATACAATATATTTCATTAGGTTTACCAGTACCTATACCTTCACAAAAAAAGTTTTCTTTTTTTAAAGGAATTTTATGTTTTGTATCACTCAATAAAATTACTTCAAAAAAATTATTTGTAATTGCTATGGTTTGACCAACAATACCAGATTTATTAATGACTACCTGATTGTTTTTAATCTTGTAATTATCTTTTGTTTGCATGAATACTCGATGTGAGTCACAACATTGGTATCTTGCAATGTCAAAGTTTTTTATTGTTGCAGGAACATATTGATTTTTTATATCTTTAAAAATAGATGCATCTTTAGAAAAGAAATTTTGATTTAAGACATTCTTATCTGTTAGTAAATAGTTTTCAATTTCTAGTTCTATTAAATTTTTTTTTAAGGATATATTCTCTTCCAAAAGTTTTGATGAGTTAAAAGATGAATTTAAAAAATTTGATGCTGGTTTCCTTATGAATTCATTGGATATAGTTTGAAAACCAATGATGCTGCTTTTGTAAATTATTTTGATTGGTTTAAAAGTACCAAAATTAAAGTCTAAAACTAAAAATAAAGATGAAACTAATATAATGCTGAGAATAATTAATTTTGGTGAATCTGTTGGCAGACGTGCCATTTATTCAGTAGATAAAAGATCGATATTGTATTTATCAATAATTTCTAGTGCTTGACCACCACCTCTAGCAACGCAAGTTAAAGGATCTTCGGCAATAATTACTGGAATACCTGTTTCATCTGAAATCAATCTATTTAAATCTCTAAGTAAAGCACCTCCTCCAGTTAGAACTATCCCTCTCTCTGCAATATCTGCAGATAATTCAGGTGGAGAAAGCTCAAGTGCATCTCGTATTCCTCGAAGAATCCCCATAAGTGGGTCTTTCATGGCGTCAAAAACATGATCGCTTTGTAATGTAAAGGTTTCAGGAATGCCCTCCGCAATATTTCTTCCAGTGACCATCATCTCCTCTTTATCAGATTCTTCTGATGCACACCCTATCGTTTGTTTTATTTTTTCAGCTGTAGACTCTCCTATTACACAACCAAAATTTCTTCTGATGTAGGAAACTATTGCCTCATCCATCTTATCTCCACCAATTTTCACAGATTCCGCATAAACCACTCCATTCAGAGCAAGAATAGCAATTTCAGTAGTGCCTCCACCAATATCGATCACCATACTTCCACTTGCTTCCTCAACAGGAAGTCCAGCACCAATTGCTGCTGCCATGGGCTCTTCAATTAATTTAACATCCCTAGCACCTGCTCCAAGAACAGATTCTCTTATTGCCCTCCTTTCAACTTGTGTAGATCGACAAGGAACACAGACCAAGATTCGTGGACTGGGTTTTATAAATCTTTGCTCATGCACAGATGCAATAAAATGCTGAAGCATTTTTTCAGTGACTTGGAAATCTGCAATCACCCCATCAGAAAGTGGTCTTATGGCTTTAATATTGCCAGGTGTTCTGCCGAGCATTTTTTTTGCTTCAGTACCTACGGCAACAACAGTTTTTTGTCCCCTAGATTCTCGGATAGCAACTACCGAAGGTTCGTTAAGGACAATGCCTACATCCTTTGTATAAATTAGGGTATTAGCAGTTCCAAGATCAATTGAAAGATCATTTGAAAAAAGGCCTCTCGCTGCTTTAAATAAGTTGAATTCCAATTCACACCTCAAATAAATATTTAAAAAAATTGATTGATAGGTTAATATCTCGCAACTCTACTATAATATCTCATATGGATAATAAAACAATTGAAACAATATCTTATTTAGCACGCTTAAAAATCGATCAATCGGATAAAGAAAATATTGTAAAAGATCTGGATAAAATAATTGATTTTATTGGTCAACTTCAAGAAATCAATACAGAGAAAGTTGAACCTCTATCCAATCCCTTAGAGATGACAGCAAAAAAAAGGGAAGATGCTGTTAACTCTGACAATAACAAAGAAATTTTTCTTAAAAATGCACCAAACTCTGATGAAGACTATTTCTTGGTACCAAAAGTAGTAGAATGAAAATTAATTTCAAATCAGTAACCGACATCAAGAATCTGCTTACAAAAAAAGAAATTTCTTCAAAAGAATTGCTAGATGAAACATTCGATAGCATTGAAAAAAGTTCATTGAATGCTTTTATTTCATTAAATAAAGAACAAGCTTATAGATGCTCGGAAGCATATGACCAAGGAAATTTGCATGGGGATTTAGCAGGTATTCCTATTGCACAAAAAGATTTATTTTGTACAAAAGATCTCAGGACAACTTGTGCTTCAAAAATTCTTTCAGATTTTATTCCACCATATGATGCAACAGTTGTTCAAAATTTTAATGATGCTGGTTCGATATGTATTGGAAAAACAAATATGGATGAATTTGCAATGGGTTCTTCAAATGAAACAAGCTATTTTGGAGAAGTTTCAAATCCGTGGGCTAAAGATTATGTTCCTGGAGGTAGTTCGGGTGGATCAGCTGCTGCTGTAGCTGCGGGTATTGTACCGATAGCAACTGGAACAGATACCGGAGGATCCATCAGACAACCAGCAGCACTATGCGGAATTAGTGGAATCAAACCAACTTACGGAAGAGCTTCAAGATGGGGAATGATTGCATTTGCATCCAGTTTGGATCAAGCAGGAGTTTTTGCAAGAACAGCTGAAGATTGTGCCATTGGATTAAATCAAATATGTAAATATGATCCTAAAGATACAACCTCAGTAGATTGCAAAAAAGAAGACTTTTCAGAAGCTATCAAAAGAAATATTCAAGATATTAAAATTGGTATTGTTCGAGAATTTGATTTGTCTAATCTAGACGATTCCGTTCAAAATGCTTTTCAAAACTCGATAAAAGTTTTTGAATCTTTAGGTGCAACTTTCAAAGAAATTTCCTTAAAAAATATTGGTCTTTCAGTTCCAACATATTATGTTGTTGCCCCAGCTGAATGTTCCTCAAATCTTTCAAGATTTGATGGTGTGAAATACGGTTATCGATGCGAAACTCCTAAAGACCTTTCTGACCTTTATATTAGATCAAGATCAGAAGGCTTTGGTGATGAAGTAAAAAGAAGAATTCTTATCGGGACATATGTTTTATCAGCAGGTTTTTATGATGCTTATTATAAAAAAGCACAGCAAGCAAGAAGATTAATTAAAGATGATTTTGATCTAGCATTTAATGAGGTAGATTTAATTCTTGCACCATCTTCTCCAGGACCTGCCTTTAAAAAGGGCTCTAAAAGTTCAGATCCTCTAGAAATGTACCTAGAGGATTTGTTTACAATCTCTGCTAATCTGGCAGGCATCCCTGCAATGTCAATTCCTCATGGTTTTTCGAATGGTATGCCTATTGGTCTTCAACTTATAGGAAATTTTTTACAAGAGTCTCAAATCTTGCGAGCAGCCCATCATTTTCAACTAGAAACTGACTGGCATAAAATGACTCCTGAAGGAAATATGCAATGACTTGGGAAACTGTAATCGGTCTTGAAGTTCATGCACAACTTTCTACAAAAACGAAATTATTTTAAAGTGCATCCACCCGATTTGGATCTGATGCAAATACTCAAGTTAATCTTGTTGATTTAGGTTTGCCCGGAGTTTTGCCGGTCCCAAATAAAGAAGCTTTTCGAAAAGCAATTATGTTTGGATTAGCAGTTAATGCTGAAATTAATCAGGTCTCATTTTTTGATAGAAAAAATTATTTTTATCCTGATCTGCCAAAAGGTTACCAAATTACGCAAATGACCAAACCTATTGTGGGTCCTGGATCAATTAAAATTAAACTAGATGATTATGAAAAAACTATCAACATAACCAGAGCACATCTTGAGGAAGATGCTGGAAAATCAATGCATGATGTTTACAAAGATAAATCTGTAATTGATCTTAACAGGGCTGGAACCCCTCTTCTCGAAATTGTTTCTGAACCTGAAATTGCTTCAGCTAAAGAAGCAGTTGCATATATTAAAGCATTGCATCAATTGGTGACCTATTTAAATATTTGTGATGGAAATATGGCAGAGGGTTCAATGCGTTGTGATGCCAATGTGTCCTTAAGAAAACAAGGGGAAGCATTGGGAATAAGAACTGAAATTAAAAATATAAATTCTTTTAAGTTTATTGAAAAAGCTATTAACTTTGAAATTAAAAGGCAAACTAAAATTTTAGAATCTGGCAATAAGGTGGTTCAAGAAACTAGACTTTATGACAGTGTTAAGAATGAGACTCGTTCTATGAGATCAAAGGAATTTGCCAATGATTATAGATATTTCCCAGAACCAGATTTATTACCAATCGTCATAAGTGATAAGGAATTTAAAGAAATCAAAGATTCATTTCCTGAATTACCTGAAGAAAAACGTCTCAGATTTTGTCGAGATTTTTCAATAGATGAAAATGAATCAACGATAATTGCAAACTCAAGAAATCTATCTGATTTTTTTGAATCTGTTATTGAGCTTTCTGATCCAAAATTAAGTGCAAATTTAATTGTTGGAGATATTTCTGCCCTTTTAAATAAAGATAACATCGAAATTTCTGACTCAAAAATTAAACCAAGCAACTTCGCAAAACTCATTAAAAGAATCTCTGATGGTACTATTTCAAAGAAAATAGCAAAGACAATTATCGAAGAAGTATGGATGTCTGGTGAAGACGTTGACTCGATTATCGAAACTAAAGGTCTGATACAAATCCAAGATGAAACTTTAATTGAGGATATTGCAAAGAGAGTTATCGAACATAATCCTGATCAAGTTACTGCATACAAAAATGGTAAAGATAAATTGTTTGGTTTTTTTGTCGGTCAAATCATGAAAGAAACACAAGGTAAGGCAAACCCAAAAAGTGTTAATAAGATCCTAAAAAGATTATTAAATTAAAAGCTTAGGTTACCCATAAACCAAGTTGTTCTGCTATAAACGCAGGTTTCTCGGAACCTTCCAGTTCCATAGTAACTTCTGACTTGATTAAGTACTGACCAGGATTTTTTTCTTTTACTTCTAAAATCTTGCTATGCATCCTGATCTTTGAGTTAACAGGAACTGGTGCTAAAAATCTAATCTTATCAAGACCATAATTGAGGCTCATTTTTGAACCTTCAACAACTAGAGCATTTTCTTCACCTAGACCTGATGTTAGGGAGAGAGTCAAAAATCCATGAGCAATTGTTGAGCCAAAAACAGGTTCAGCTTTTTCGGGATCAACATGAATAAACTGATGATCATTGGTTGCATCAGCAAAAGCATTGATCCGATCTTGATCAATTAATAACCAACTACTTGGTTCCAATGATTTCCCAACAAATGAAGCTAAATCTTCAGGTTTTACCATAGTTAAAGGCATTTTAAGCCTCCTTCATGTAATGATCAGTATATTCTTGCCTGAGATCGATTTTTTTAACCTTGCCAGTTGCACCAATTGGTAATTCCTTCAGAAAAACCACATCATCTGGGAGTTGCCATTTTTCAAATTTTTCTAACATTAGATCATCTAATTCTGATCTATCGAATTCATTACCCGAATTTGAAACAATAAACAGCAGTGGTCTCTCATCCCACTTTGGATGAGGAATGCCCACAACAGCAGTTTGAAGAACATCCGGATGGTTTGCAATGACATTTTCAAGATCAATTGAACTAATCCATTCTCCTCCTGACTTTATAACATCTTTTTCTCTATCGACAATTGCCATATAACCATCAGGATCAATTGAGGAAATATCTCCAGTATCAAACCAGTTATCTGCATCAACTGCACTCTCCTCAGATTTGAAATATTTTTTTATAATCCATGGACCCCTGACAAGCAATCTGCCATAAGCAACACCATCATTAGGTAAAGTTGCACCCTTATCATCAACTATTTTCATCTCAACACCAAATACTGGTCGTCCTGCTTTGACTTGAAGTGCATATTTTTCTTCATCGGGCATCTCATCCATTTCTGGTGTTGGAAAGTTAGTAGTTCCAAGCGGACTCATTTCAGTCATTCCCCAGCCCTGAATTACAGTAACATTATGTTTTTGATCGAATTCCTTAATCATGGCAACAGTTACTGCAGACCCTCCAATGACAGTACTTTCCATTGAATTTAAAACCAAGTTATTCTCTCGACAGTATCCAAGCAGTTGCATCCATACTGTTGGCACACCAAACGCAATAGTAACTTTCTCGTTTTCACACATTTCATAGAGTGATTGTCCATCCATTGCCATGCCTGGCATAACAATTTTAATGCCATACATCGGTGCATAGTATGGGACACCCCAAGCCATTACGTGAAACATCGGGACAACCACTAGAGAAGAATCATCTGGTTGAACTTTTAACGTTTTGGGAGCAGCAGCAGAAATGGCATGAAGAATTGTTGATTTATGCGAATATAGAACACCTTTAGGATTTCCAGTAGTCCCTGAGGTATAGCATAAACCGCAAGCAGCATCATCAGGGAGCTTGGGCCACTCAAAGCTATCATCACCATCCTCAATATATTCCTCATAAGACACACAATTTTTTAATGATGTTTCAGGCATCTCCTCTTTATCACAAAATACAATAAACTTTTCAACAGAAGGAATTTTGTCTTGTAATGCCTCTAGCAAAGGTATGAAAGGTGCCTCGACAAAAATAACTTTATCTTCTGCATGATTAATTATATAAACTGCTTGTTCGGGATGAAGCCTAAAATTTAATGTATGAGTAATTGCTCCAATGCCAGAGATACCATAATAAGCTTCAAGGTGACGATGGGTATTTAAAGCAAGTGTAGCAAGGATATCCCCTGGTTTATAACCGTCCTTGACCAATTTAGAACCTAACTTCCTGGACCTGATTTTGATTTCTCCATAATTAGTTCTGTGGACTGAACCATTAACTAATTTACTAACAACTTCTGTTTTAGGATAAATATCACCAGCATATTCAATAATGCTTGCAACATTTGGTTCCCAATTTTGCATATCTCCAAGCATAATACTCTCCCTATTGTTAATTATGATTTTATACGAAAACGCTTTTCTAATAAATCAAAGTTTGTCGAACTTTTTTCATCAATCATTTTTTTAAGTAAATGGAGATATGGGTAAAAATATTCTTTTAAATCATGATGCCAATCCCATAAAAGTTGATTAATCAGTTTCTCGTGATCGTATACCTTTGATTTATGAAGTTCTATTGCAAAAAGATCTTTTACTTGAAGAAGTTCTTGAGGTAAAAATCGAGCAAGTACCTCATCGAAACTTTGCTTATTTTCCATTTGAAAATAATTTGATAAAACTGCCAAAAATATTGTATCTAAAGGCTTAATACCAGTTGCATTTATTAAAAAACCATCAAGTTCATCATTATCAATCGGAGGATTCTCATACTCTTGGAGGACAATTTTTGGTGTACAGTAATCATTTGCAAATGTATTGTCCCAAATAATAATTTTCCTATCCTTCGAAAAATTTTTTTTCCATAAATTGATCTTTCTACTTGCATAATCAGAATGAATAACTTGATCACCTGTCCAAAAAAAAGGGGCCTGTAAATTACATTGATTTAAGCCATCAAGATAATCTGATCCATCTTTAAGCATTGAGGCACAATACTGAGATGGGACACATGAGAACTCTAAATCAGGAAACTCATCAAGGCATTGATTAATAATGTCTGAGTGCAAGATACCATCCTCTTTATTTTTCGATATATCATCAAATAAAATACAAAAATACTTAATTCCAATTTTTTTAAATGTTTGAATTTTTGTTTTTAATTTATCAAACCCCTGTGATGCATCCCACAGCTCACCAGGAGATATACCAAAAATTATCTTAATTTCTTTCGCATTGGCATAATCTGAAAAATTTTGAAAAGCATATAAAAAGGAGTTTGGATATGGATCCATCCATTTACTTCGATGAAAAGGATCTTCTTTTGGGCAATAAAAATATGTATTTAAATTATTTAGGTGCAGGAATTCGATAATATTATGGCGTTCAGTCCAATTAAGGATTCTGCCATAATAACCTTCAATATAACCTGAAAACCTCATTATCTATCTCCACAAATATTACAACATATATCTTTTTTTATATTAGATTGAGAAACTATTAAGGTTTTTGTATCTATTCTTGTCATAACGCAATCAACATTTTTATCAAAACTTAATTTTAATGCCGCTGATACCATCATAGTACCAACAATTCCTAAGACTGATGGGGTGACTCCGTTATTGTCACAGGGTTGTTCATCAAGACTAGCTTTCCTTGGAAAAATACACTCATAACAAGGTGCATCATTGTGAAAATTTAGATAAGTCACAATCCCTTTCATTGCATCTGCACCTCCTGAAATAAGAGGTTTTTTAAATTCTGAACAGATATCATTAATGAAATATCGTGATTCAAAATTATCAGTTGCGTCAAAAATGAAATCAAAATCATTGATGATTTCATATAACTTTTTTTCGTATAAATTCTCACAATAACTTGTAATTTTTATATGCGGATATTGTTGAGATACTTTTTCTTGCATGATCATTGCCTTAAATTCACCACAATCTTTTTCAGAATACAAAAATTGTCTCTGAAGATTAGAGGTTTCAATTTTATCTCCATCAAATATTGTGATATCTCCAAATCCTGATGAGGAAAGGTAAATAATAAGTGGGCATCCAATCCCACCAGCACCAATAACTAGTGATTTAGAATTTAATAAATATTCTTGAAAGTCTTCTGAAAAATCGGCAATTTTTAATTGTTTGTCAAAAAATTCTAAATTCATTTTTGTGCAATTATTAGTCTATCCCAGCCTTGATAATCTTGGATTTTTTTCAAGATAGAAAATTTATTGTCAGAAAGAATTTTTTCAACTTGTTTCGATTGATCAAAACCATGCTCAAAAATGAGGTACCCTCCTTTTTTAAGTCTTGAGTTTGCTTGCAATGCAATCTTTTTAAAATTGGATAATCCACGATCATCGGCAACTAGAGCCATTTCTGGTTCATATGATAGATCAGCTAAGTGGGGGTCATTTATCTCAAGATATGGAGGGTTGGCAATAACAATATCTAGTGATGCTTTATTGCAGCAATTCAACCAGTCTCCTTGAATCAAAAAGAAATTTTTTAATTGGTGTAGATCATGATTTTTTTTTGCTGTGTTTAGAGCTTTTGTTGATAATTCTAAACCGAAAAATATGTGATCTGGATTTTGTTTAGCTAAAGTTTGACCAATACATCCAGAACCTGTTCCTAAGTCAATTACTTTTGATGGAGTCTGAAGAGGCAGAGAAGAGAATATTTCTATAATCAACTCTGTTTCAGGTCGAGGTATTAATACTCCCTCATCAACAAAAAATTTATAATCATAAAACTCAGAATTGCCTATAAGATAATCTCTTGGCAAACCTGTATTTAAACCGTCAACAAATTCTTGAAGTTTCAAAATATCTGCTTCTGAAAAACTTCTATCGATCTCTTGATTAAAATGTTCCTTGATAAAAAATTCATAATCTCTTTGATATTCTCTTTTTAAGTTCTTGATCCCTATCTTGCTTAGATTATTCATTTTCAAGTTGTGCAAGCATTTGTAATTGGTTTTCAGCTATTAAAGCATTACAAATATCTTGTATCTCTCCATCCATTGCCTGATCAAGGTTATGTTTAGTAAGTTTAATTCTATGATCAGTAATTCTTCCTTGAGGAAAATTATAAGTTCTTATTTTTTCACTCCTATCTCCAGTACCAACAAGTATTTTTCGCTCACTAGCAATTTCAGCTTGTTGAGATTCTTCCTTATTTCTTTTTAATTTTGCAGAAAGTAATGAAAGTGCTTTTGTTTTATTTTTATGTTGTGATCTATCATCCTGACACTCCACAACTAAACCAGTTGGCAGGTGAGTAATTCTCACAGCTGAATCTGTTTTATTAACATGTTGTCCACCTGCTCCAGATGCTCTGTAAGTGTCGATTCGAATATCAGATTTATCGATATTTACTTCTCCTACTTCTTCAGATTCTGGAAGGACTGCTACAGTACAAGTTGACGTATGAATTCTTCCCTGAGATTCAGTTTCAGGGACCCTCTGAACTCTATGAACACCTGATTCAAATTTTAAGTTCTTATAAACCATCTTTCCTGAAATCTTCACAACAACCTCTTTAAAACCACCTTGTTCTGCAGTTTTTTCGGAAATTATCTCCCGGTTCCAGTTTTCTCTCTCTGAGAGACGAGAATACATTCGCAAAAGGTCACCAACAAAAATAGCTGCTTCATCCCCTCCTGCTCCAGCTCGAATCTCCAAGAATACTGATTTCTCATCATCTTGATCAACAGGCAGCAGCATAAACTTGAGTTCCTTTTCTAAATCTTGAATGTCAGCTTCAACAATAGAAACCTCTTCTTTTGCAAGTTCTTTCATATCACCGTCAGAAGACTCTGAAAGTGACTTAGCATCATGATACTCATGTTCTTTTAGTAAAAGTTTTTGATAGGTTTCAACTACTGGTTTGATATTCACAAATTCTTTGTTCATTTCAATGATTTTATGTTGATCTAATGAATCAGATTGATCAATTAATATTTGTTGGATGGTCTCAAACCTGTCCTTTAAGACCTCTAACTTTGTTTTCATCGACTCATGCATCAAAGAATTTCCTTTAAAATTGATCTTAAGGTATTTACATCCAATTTATGAATGCCGTCTATGAAATTGGTCTTTAAATGATCTTTAGAATTCTTTTCTATAAAATTAAGCAACCCCATATTCAAATCACCTGTGGATTCTAGGTCTTCAATATTAGGTTTTGGTGCTGCGGCAAGCAGAATATTTAATTCCTCTATCAAATTTGATTTTGAAATCTTCTTGGCAATTTCTTCAAACACTATGCTCACTTGTCCTGAGATTATTTCTTTTGCCCTTCCTGCTTCAATTAATCTTTCCTCGAGGTTTTCTTGAGTAATCTGCTCAATATCGTCAATTGTAAATAGATAAACTAACTCAAGTTTACTAACTTCTTGCTCAACATTTCTTGGAACTCCTAAATCAATAATTAGTAACGGCTTGTTATTTCTTGAATTAAGAGCGTTTTCAATTGCTCCTTTGCCCACAATCGGTGTCATCGTACTAGATGAACAAATAATTATGTCTGATTCAAGAATTTGTTTTTGTAACAGATTGAGTGGCATTGGAACAATTGAAAAATCTTCTGAGATTTGCAGGTTTTTAACGGTTCGATTTATAGCTTTTATGGAATTTAATCCTTTTTTGTGAAGATTTTTCAGTATAGAAATTGCCATTTCTCCACCACCAACAACTAATACTCTTTCATCTTGGGGCGATGTAAAGATTTCTTTTATTAAATTTAATGACAACCCACTTACAGATAAAGGATTAGTTCCAATATTTGTAGAAGACCTTATCTCTTTAGAAATCTTTATTACTCTTTCAGTAAACTGCATCAATGGATAATCAAGAAGATTTTGTAATTTTGCAGTTTCATAAGCATTTTTAAACTGACCAAAGATTTCTTGCTCCCCAACGACCTGAGAATCAATACCGCAACAAACATTAATCATATGCTCCAATGCAGCTGGTCCCGAGAAAAAATAAAAGCAAGATTCTTCAATATCATCAGCAGAAAGAATCTTTTTAACTTGCAAAAAAACCTCATCAATGATGCCTTTTTCTCCATAAAGGTAAAATTCTGTCCTGTTACAAGTGGAAAGACCAAAGAAACTTGGAGCTGAACTCGAAAATTGTTCATTTAAAAATTCTTTAATTGATATCTGATTGGACGCATCAATAATGAAACGTTCTCTTTGTGATAATGATGACGATTTATGATTTATACCAAACAGTTGAAGTTCTTGACTCAATTTATACTCTCTTAAAATAATTTAATGGAAATGCGAATTTAAGATTACAGAACAAACATTAAGGTTTTTAAATTGCCACAAATAGCATTGAATTTTTTTATGTAAAGTGATCTGGTTTTCCATGATGGTATTATACATTTAAAAATATAAACAAAAAAAAGGGTAATTGTGATTTCTATTAATTCACCAGCAAAAATTAATCTTTTTTTGAAAATAATCAATAAAAGACAAGATGGTTTTCATGATATTGAGACTGCATTTCAATTAATAAATATTTTTGATTATTTATCTTTTCAAACAACAAACTCCCGTGGTGAAATTAAGTTTAAATGTTCCAATGTAGAACTTAATACAAAATCAAATATCGTATTTAAAGTTGCAAAATATTTGCAATCTCTGACTGAAAATCCTTCAGGGGTAGTGATATCACTTAAAAAAAATATACCTGTTGGTGCAGGTCTTGGTGGTGGGAGCTCAAATGCAGCATCGACACTAGTTGCACTCAATAAGATATGGAACCTAAAATTTTCTAGAGAAAAATTACAAAAAATAGGAGAATCTTTTGGTTCAGATGTGCCCTTCTTTGTCTTTGGAGAAAATGCATATGGTTCTGGAAAAGGGGAAATATTACAAAAAAAAGATTCCACAGGGAAAAACTATCTAATCATTTATCCAAACTATCATTTGTCAACGCAAAAAATGTTTGAATTATTTGATAACGAAAGTATGACTGAGTCGGAAGGGAATTCATTTTTAAATACATATTTAAAAACTAATGAGTCAGTTAGATTGTTTTATGAAAAAATTGCGGAAGGCAACACAATATCTTTATCGGGATCAGGATCGTCGATGTTTATTGAATATAGAGCAAAAACAGAAATACTAAAAATTTTAAAAAAAATCCCTAAAAATTGGAGATTCTTTCTTTGCGAAGCATTACAATACTCACAATTAAGAGAAATGATTGAAGATGGGGTGTAGCCAAGCGGTAAGGCAACGGGTTTTGATCCCGTCATGCGTAGGTTCGAATCCTACCACCCCAGCCAAAATTTAGACAACATGAGTATTAACAACTTAGATATATTTGCTGGAAGTTCATCTAATGATTTAGCTGAAGATGTTGCTAAGCTTCTTGGTTTGAAGTTAACTCCACGAGAATTGGGTTATTTTTCAGATGGTGAAGTAAAAGTTGAAATAAATGAGAATGTCAGAGGGCATGATACATTTATAATCCAATCAACTTGTGCACCAACAAATAAGCACTTAATGGAAATTATGCTTTTAGCTGATGCTTTAAAAAGATCATCTGCATCAAAGGTAACTGCTGTTGTCCCATACTATGGGTATGCGAGGCAGGATCGAAGGGTAAGATCAGCCCGGGTTCCAATAAGTGCAAAAGTAGTTGCAGATATGTTTAGTTCCGTTGGAATAGATAGAGTATTAACCATGGACTTGCATTCTGAAACAATTCAAGGTTTTTTTGATATGCCAGCAGATAACGTTTACGCAACAAAACTCCTAGTCGAAGATATTCAAAAAAACTATTCTGGAGAAGATATGGTTGTTGTGTCTCCGGATGTTGGGGGTGTTGTGAGATCTAGAGCGCTTGCAAAATATTTAAATGGTGTTGATTTAGCAATTATTGACAAAAGAAGAGATGTTGCGAATAAGTCTGAAGTAATGAATATTATTGGGAGTGTCAAGGATAAGGTTTGTATTGTTCCAGATGATATTATTGATACTGCTGGAACACTATGTAATGCTGCTGAAGCCCTTAAAAATGCTGGTGCAAAGATGGTAAATGCATACATAACTCATCCTGTCCTTTCGGGTCCAGCTATTGAAAGAATTTCCAATTCTGAGATCAATGAGCTTGTAGTAACCAATTCAATTCCACTCTCAGCAGATGCTCAAAATTGTCAAAAAATTAAAGTAGTATCCATTGCACCAATTCTATCTGAGTGTATCATTAGGCTTGCAAACGAAGAGTCTTTGAGTGCATTATTTCTTTAGGGGTAAATATGTCTAGTAATTCAATAATAATCACTGCACAGTTAAGAGAAATAACAGGAACTAATAAAGTCAGGAATCTTAGAAAAAATGAAATGGTGCCTGCTGTTATTTATGGAAATGAGGCTGAAGTTCAAAAAATAAATATTCCATTAAATGAGCTTCTTAAAGCTTCTCAAAATGATCTTTTTTATACACAGATTCTATTGATTGCCATTGATGGAAAAGAAGAAAAAGTTGTTCTTAAAGAACTTCAAAGAGAGCCGCAAAAGGGAAAATTACTTCATGCCGATTTTATGCGTGTTTCTAGAAAAACAATTCTTAAGGTCACTGTTCCAATAAATTTCATCAATGAAGAAAATTGTCTTGGTGTTAAAACCGAAGGTGGTGTAATCATTAAAACTGCAAGGGAAATTGAAGTTTCATGCTCTGCTGAAAACATACCAGAATCCATTGACATAGATATAGAAAATCTAAATCTTAATGAATCCCTAAGGCTTTCCGATATTGTATTACCCGAGGGGGCAGAGATTCCTGGATTAACTGAAGAAACTGATCAGCTTGTTGTATCAGTTAATCCACCAAAAGCAGTAATTGAGGATGATCCTATGGATGATGTGGATGATGAATCTGAGTCTGAAGGTGAGACATCTGAAGCAACTTCAGATAGCTCAGAGCAAAGTGATGAATCATCTGAAGTCAGTGAAGAATCATAATTATCTTGGAAAAAGTTTGTATTGTTGGTATAGGTAACCCTGATTCGAAATACCTGAACACTCGTCATAATATTGGAAGGCATTGGGTTGAAGAAATTGCCAGTTTTAACAACCTAAAATTCTCGTATAAAAAAAATCTAAAATCTTTCATTGCAACAAAAGAAAACATGACTCTGTTGATACCAGATGTTTATGTTAATAATTCTGGAACTTGTGTAAAAAAATTCATGCAATCCACAAATATTTCTAGTGAAAAACTTTTGGTTTTTCATGACGACATTGATCTCGAACTTGGTGTTTTAAAATTAAAAAAAACTGGGGGTCATGCTGGACATAATGGTATTAGAGACATAATGGAAAAAATTGGGGAAAAGAATTTTTATAGGCTTAGAATCGGAGTTGGCCATCCTGGTCACAAAGATGATGTTACAAACTGGGTGCTTGGTAAATTTACCAATGATGAACAGAAAGTTTTAAGTGAATCTTTTAATGCATATCATTTTGAGTTTGATGATTTGAATCTGAGTTTGAGAAACTGATGGGATTTAAATGCGGCATTATTGGCTTGCCAAATGTTGGTAAATCAACTCTATTCAATGCCATTACAAAATCATCAATACCAGCAGAAAACTTTCCTTTTTGCACAATTGAACCAAATATAGGAGTTGTAGAGGTACCTGATTCAAGACTCGATCAACTCCAAAACATTATTCAATCAAAGAAAGTTATTCCTGCTTCATTAAATCTAGTTGATATTGCTGGCTTGGTAAAAGGTGCATCAGAAGGTGAAGGTCTTGGAAATAGCTTTTTGTCCAATATCAGAGAAATGAATGCTTTAGCACATGTAGTTAGGTGTTTTGATGATCCTAATATTACCCATGTTGATGGAGAAGTTGATGCTGTAAGAGATGCTGAAGTAATAAACTTAGAATTAGTCTTTGCAGATTTATCTACTCTTTCAAGGAGAAAGGAAAAAATTGAAAAAAAGGTTCGGTCAGGGGATAAAGGACTATCAGAAGAATTAATTCTCATAGATAAATGTGAAGAATTGCTGCAAAAAGGAAATTTTCTAGATGAAACATCCTTCAGTGAAGACGAAATACAAATAGTAAGGTCATTTCAATTATTAACAGTTAAACCAATTTTTTACATTGCAAATATCTCAGATGGCTACCACTCAGATAAACATCTTAAAAATTTAAAGAATTATGCTGAATCAATGTTTCAGGATGTAATTCCAGTACAGATAAAGCTTGAGGAAGAAATATCTGTGCTTGATGAAACTGAAAAAAAAGAGTTTTTACTTCTAGAAGGGATTGAAGAGCCGGCACTAAATAAAATTATTAGGAAGGGCTTTAAGATTCTTGGATTGGAAACTTTCTTTACAGCTGGCCCAAACGAACTTAGAGCTTGGACAATTAATAAAGGTTCATTGGCACCTCAAGCTGCTGGAAAAATACATACTGATTTTGAGAGAGGGTTTATTAAAGCTGAAACAATAAGCTTTAATGATTTTATTTCTCTAGGTGGTGAAAGTGCTGCAAAAGAAAACGGCAAGTTAAGGCTTGAAGGCAAAGACTATGTTGTGAAAGATGGAGACATAATTCACTTTAAATTTAATGTTTGACTTTTATGAGAAGTAAATTATTATCTTTCGTTCAGATGGCTATGTAGCTCAGATGGTTAGAGCACAGCACTCATAACGCTGGGGTCGGTGGTTCAATTCCACCCATAGCCACCATTATTTAATCTTTCTTTAAAACTATTAAAATAATTAGCAGTGCTACTAGCGCCAGCAATGCGTCTTGGCCGAGCAAATTAAGGATATCAGAAACATTTTGATAAACGTCTCCTATAAATGGAGCTGATGTTCCAAAAATAATCCCCAGCAATAAAGAGATTGCAACAAATGGTACCAGTAGTTTTGTGACTTTGTTGAGAAGATTTGTAACTTTGGTAAGAGTTATTTTCATTCTGTTAATTTAACATATCAGGAAGAGTTTCCTCTTCCTGATATGACCATTAAAAGTTATTTTTTACCTAATAACATAAGTAAAATTGCGATTACAAGTAATCCGACAACACCACCGTTAGCAAGATCACTCACTAAAGCTGTGATATTTCCGACAACATCAAGACCTAAGAATTCACCAAAAAGTAAATTTCCTACAATCCCAAGACCTAACAACGCAATAATAACAGAAGTTAGTTTACCTATAATGTCGCTTAACATTTTGAATGCTGTATCCATATTTATTCCCCCCTTAAGTGGTTTATTAATGGTTAACAGGTGTATCAAATCAAAAAAAATTTATGCTTTCAAATTTATCAATTTGAGAATTTAACTAAATTTGACTTTTAGAAGATTATTTACTAAGAGCTTTTACCGACAGTTTCATCTTACCTCTGTCAAATCCGATTAGTTTCACTTGAAGTTTTTGACCTTCTTCCAAAACATCACTAACATTTTCTGTTCGTTCATTGGAAATTTCAGAAATATGAAGTAAACCGTCTCTTCCAGGTAAAATATTTACAAAAGCACCAAAGTCAACAATCTTTACAACAGTACCATCGTATACTTTACCAACTTCAGGTTCTTCGGTAATTTTGTCAATTAAATCAAGTGCAGCTTGCATTATTGGTTGACTGTTTCCAAAAACTGATACTTCTCCTTGATCATTAATATCTACAACAGCGCCGCTCTCTTCTTGAATTGATTTAATGACTGAGCCACCTTTCCCAATAATATCTTTAATTTTATCTTTATCTACTAAAAGAGTTTTCATAGCAGGTGCATCTTCAGCAACACTTTTTGGTGTTGAAATCACTTCGTTCATTTTTGCTAGGATATGCATTCTTGCATTTTTAGCTTTTTCAAGAGCAACTTCCATAATTTCTTCATTAATTCCATTAATTTTTATGTCCATTTGTAGTGCAGTTATTCCAGTTTCTGAGCCAGCAACTTTAAAGTCCATATCTCCAAGATGATCCTCATCTCCCAAAATATCCGTTAAAACTGCAAATTCTTCATCATCTTTAATTAAACCCATTGCTATACCTGCAACAGGAGCAGTTATTGGTACACCAGCATCCATCAATGATAAAGAAGTTCCACAAACAGTTGCCATTGAACTAGATCCATTTGATTCCGTAATTTCAGATACTACTCTGATGGTATATCCAAATTCCTCATTATCAGGAAGGACTGCCTTGATAGCTCTTTTTGCTAGGTTTCCATGTCCAATTTCTCTTCTTTTTGGTCCCATAGGCATACCAATTTCACCTACGCTGTAAGCAGGGAAATTATAATGGAGCATAAATCTATCATTATCTTCTCCAAATAAAGTTTCGAGTCTTTGGGCATCCCTCGGTGAAGCAAGAGTAGCAACTACCAATGCTTGCGTCTCTCCTCTAGTAAAGAGTGATGCCCCATGAGCTCTTGGTAATATTCCTGCCTCAACAAAAATAGGCCTTACTGTATCTTGATCTCTGCCATCAATTCTGGGTTCACCACTCAAAATTGTTTTTCTCACTATTTCTTTTTCTAGTTTTTTAAATGCAGACATCAGTTTACCTGTCATGATTTCATCTAAGTCCTCATAAGCAGCTAAAATATTTTGTCTCACTTCTTCAATTGCTACTGCACGATCTGACTTTTTAGCAATAGAAAAAGCACTTTTAATATCGTCTGAGAATTTATCTTTAAGTTCATCATAAAATTTTGGTACATCAAGCTCTTCCTCAATTTTCCAATCTGCATTCCCAACTAATTCCTTCAATTTAAGACAATTTTCTATGACTACTTGCATATTTTGATGAGCAAAAAGCACTGCTCCTAACATTAAATCTTCATTCAGCTCTTTTGCTTCGGATTCAACCATAAGCACTGCATCCCTCGTACCGCCGACAACCATATCAAGGAAGGAATCATTTAGTTCTTCTCTTGACGGATTCAAGACATAATTACCATCGATAAAGCCAACTCGAGCAGCACCAAGCGGACCTTGAAATGGTATTCCTGAAATTGTCAGAGCAGCTGATGCACCGATCATAGCAGCAATGTCTGCGGTATAATCAGGATCAATTGATAGCACTGTACACATAATTTGCACTTCATTTTTAAAATTATCTGGAAATAATGGTCTGATGGGCCTATCTATTAATCTTGATGTAAGTGTCTCTGCTTCAGTGGGTCTAGCCTCTCTTTTGAAATAACCTCCTGGAATCTTTCCAGCAGCATAAAATTTTTCTTGATAAAAAACTGCAAGTGGGAAAAAATCTTTTAATGGATCTGCTTTTTTATTTGCAACTACTGTGGTCAGAACTCTTGTCTTTCCCACCGAAGTAATTACTGCAGCTGTTGCTTGTCTGGCTACTCTGCCCGTTTCAAGGGTTACTTCGTGACCCCCATAATCAAATGAAATTGATTGCGATTCTAATTGTATGCTCAATTTACTATCCTCTTAACTTTAAATCTTTAATTAACTTCTCATAACTTTTGGTATCAGTTTTTTTCAGATATGCCAAAAGTTTTCTGCGCAAATTAACCATTCTTATTAATCCAGTTCTAGAATGATGGTCTTTTTTATGCTTTTTGAAATGATCTTGAAGTTTATTAATATTTTCAGTTAAAAGAGCAATTTGAACCTGAGATGAGCCAGTATCACTGCTGTCATTTTGAAATTTTTTAATTAATTCAGCCTTTTCTTCTTTTAAAAGTGCCATATTTCTCTCCTAGGACATGCTTTATTACACCTGTCAAACCTCACATGTCTAAAGTTTGAGTGCGTAGCATATTACTATTTATACAATTTAACAACCTTTGCTCAATAAAATTGTTGAAGCTCTTCAAGGGATATTAAATGGTTCCAATTTAAGTCATCCAAAGTCGATGCGTTCTTTAAAGAGAAAGGTCCTTGCGAAACTCTTATCAATCCTGAGAGGTGTCCACCGCAACCCAGAGATTCTCCTAAATCACGGGCTATGCTCCTAATATATGTCCCTTTGGAACAGTAAATCTTAAAAGTAATTGTGGGTAGACATGCTTTAAAATCTTTTATTTCATGAACAATAATTTCTCTTGCAGGTTTAGTTATAAATTCACCATCTCTTGCATACTTATATAATGGTTTACCCTTGTGTTTTAGAGCAGAAAAAAATGGGGGTATTTGCATGGATTTTCCCCTAAATTGCTTTAGAGACAATTCAATTTGATCAAGAGAAGTTTCAACTTCAGATTGAAAAATTATTTCTCCCTCCGAATCGTCAGTTGAAGTTGATACACCAAGAGTTACCTGAGCAATATAGCCTTTATCCGAATTTAAGAATTTATCTGATAATTTAGTTGCTTTATTAATTGCGCAAACTAAAAGGCCAGATGCATTTGGATCGAGGGTCCCGAAATGCCCAATTTTATGAATATCCAATTTTTTTTTTAATTTTTGGATAGCCTTATTGGAGCTAATGCCCTTATCCTTATTAACCAAAAAAATCCCAGACTGCATCAGAACTATTGGTGTTTTAGTGAATCAAGAAGAGAGTTAATATTATCGACATTTCTGGAAGAATCATCAAAGATAAAGATTAATTTTGGAACCCGTTTTATTTTCATAGTCTTAGAAATTTTAGAACGAAGCATTCCTGAAAATTTTTTAAGGACATGTGCCTCGATTTCTTTATCAGAATTCTCTCCAAGGATATTAAAGAAAATATTAGCAATTGATAAGTCAGCAGAGACATCAACATGATTTACGTTAATCCCTTTTAATCTGCTGTCAGCAACATCTGTAATTATTAGTTGAGAAACTTCTCTGCGAATATAATCTGCTATTCTTTCAGGTCTCAATATTGTTCCTAAATTGTTTGCTGTTCCTCAACCCTGTTAAAAACCTCAATTTTATCTCCGGATTTTATATCTTTATAATTTTTGATGCCCATCCCACATTCGGTGCCCTCTTTCACTTCATTGACATCATCCTTAAAACGTCTCAAAGAATCTAACTCTCCTTGAAAAATTACAACTTCATCCCTTAAAACACGTATTGGCTTATTTCTTAGAACTTTGCCTTCAAAAACATTACATCCAGCAACTTGTCCGAATTTTGGTGAGTTGAATACCTCGAGCACTTCGGCAGTCCCAATAATTTCTTCTCTTATAATTGGATCTAAAAGTCCACCTAAGAGTGCTTTGACATCATCAATTAATTCATAAATGATGCTGTAGTAAGTTAAATTAATATCTTCCTCTTCAATGATTCTTTTAGCTGCATTGTCTGCACGCACATTAAAACCCAAAATAGATGCTTCAGTAGTAATAGCTAAATTTGCATCGGATTCTGAAATACCACCAACACCTGAAGAAATAATTTTGACCGAGACATCGTCATTACCTAACTTTTCTAAAGATGCATTAATAGCCTCTGCAGTTCCAGCAACATCTGTTTTAATGATGACATTAAGAAATTTTCTTGAAGCTTTGCCCATCGATTCAAAAATATCACCTGCTGCATCGTCGCGTTGTTTTATTTGTTTCTTCTCTTTATCTTTTTGTTCACGATAATTAATAATTTCTCGAGCAACTTTTTCATTTTTTACAACTTGGAAGACAGAACCTGCTGCTGGAGCTGAATTAAGTCCTAAAACCTCAACAGCACAAGAAGGGTATGCAGATTTGAGCTTTGTACCCAATGACGAGGTTAATGCCTTCACTTTCCCAAAAGATTGATCAGCAATTACAACTTGCCCTACTTTAAGTGATCCATTTTGCACGAGTAAAGTTGCAACGGCACCTTTAAATTTATCCAATTCAGATTCAATCACAATGCCCTGAGCGTCTCCCTCATGAAATGCTTTAAGTTCAAGCATTTCTGCTTCCAAATTAATGGCCTCAAGCAAATTATCAATGCCATCTCCATTTAGTGCAGAAACTGGAATCATTTGAATGTTTCCACCCCAATCCTCAGGAACCAAATCTTTTTTGCCAAGATCTCCTTTGATCTTTTCAGGATCAACACCCTCAAGATCAATTTTATTAATTGCGACAATGATTGAAACGTCTGCTGCTTTCGCATGATCAATAGCTTCTTCAGTCTGCGGCATGATACCATCATTAGCTGCAACAACTAGAATCACAATGTCTGTTGTATTTGCTCCACGTGCTCTCATTGCTGAAAATGCAGCATGTCCAGGTGTGTCGATAAATGTGATATCTCCATTCTTTGTCTGAACCTCATAGGCTCCAATATGCTGAGTAATACCACCAGCCTCACTATCAACCACCTTTGCCTTTCTTATGTAATCCAACAAGGTTGTTTTCCCATGATCAACATGACCCATTACCGTTACTACTGGATTTCTTGAAGATTTTTCACAGGTATATTCAATATTCTTCAGAAGATCTTCTTCGATATCTTCACTTTCTTTAGCAATACCAGTATGTCCAATTTCATCAACTGCCAGTATAGCTGTTTCTTGATCTAATAAGTCATTAATGGTGGCCGTTACTCCAAGACCCAAAAGAACAGTAAGGACTTCACCCCCTTTAACATGCATTAACTTTGCAAGTTCTCCAACTTGAATTGATTCTGGAACTTCAATTTCTCTCCTAATAAACTCAACTGGCTTCTCAAATTGATGGCTATCAAAACTATCTGATTCTTGATCTTTCTCTTGAATATAGTCTTTTGCAGCCTTGCTTAAGTCATCTTTGATATCTGTCGGGTCTTTCTTGACAGGTTTTTCAGCAAATTTATCTTTCTTTTGTGCAGCTGCTTTTTTAAGTTGTTCTTCTCTTTTTTTCTGTTCAGCTTTTAATGCTTCAGATGCAGCTTGACGTTTGGCTTCAATATTATCTGAATAGCTTTTGGACTCTGTCTCATCAGACTTACCTTGAGAAATTTTTGATTTGACTTTGATGCCTACACCAGAAGGTGACATTGACGTTGCAGTAGTTTTTTGCTTTTGCTTTAAAGACCGCAATAATATTTGCTTATGGGCTGCGGTAACCTCATCACCTGCAGATGTATGCGAGAGACCTGCATTTTGCATTCGACTAAGCAAAGCTTCTTCAGAAATTTTCAGTGTTTTTGCAAAATCTTTAACTGTAATCATACTTTATTTAAACCAATGCTCTCTGGATTTCATAATAAGTGATGAAGCATCTTCTTCTGTTATTTCAATGATCTCTAAAAGTTCATCTGTAGCAAGTTCTGCAAGATCATCTTTATTATTTATGCCTGCAGCATTTAATTTAGAAATATCCTCAGATGAAAGTTCGAGATCACTCAGTGATTCTTGATCTTGCTCGTCTTTTTCAACTTCACTCATGGCTTCAAGAAGTGCTGCATCCTCTGCTTTGCTTTTAATCTCTGCAACAGCATTATCATCATCAAGAATTTCCATCAGTTTCTTTTTTGAAGCATAAGCAATGTCATCGAACGATCGGAACCCCTTAGTAATCAAACCTTCAGCAATCTTTTCATCAACTTCAAGACTATCTACTAGTTTGCCGAGAAATTCGGTTTCATCAACTTTCTCTCTGGCAATTGCCTCTTCATTACTAATCACATTTAATTCCCAGCCTACCAGTTTTGATGCCAGTCTAATGTTCTGGCCCCTAGAACCAATTGCCAAGGCTAAATTTTCTTGGTCAACCGCAATTTCCATTGATCTTGTTGCTTCATCAAGAGCTATTGACTCTATTTTTGCAGGTGCCATAGCATTAATTACCAATTGAGCTGGATTATCATCAAATATAACAATATCTATCCTTTCATTGCCTAACTCATTTGATACTGCTTGTACTCTAGAGCCTCGCATTCCCACACAGGCACCAACAGGATCAATTCTTCCATCATTGGTTTTTACAGCTATTTTTGATCTTGATCCAGGATCTCTTGCAACGCCTCTAATTTCAATCACATCTTCGTTGACCTCAGGTACTTCAATTCGGAATAACTCTGTGACCATTTCGGGGCAAATCCTACTTAACATAAGTTGTTGTCCACGTCCCTCTACTTCTTTGATCTGAAGCACAGCTCGCAATCTGTCTTGTACCTTAAAAATTTCACCAGGAAGAATTAAATCTCTGGGAAGGATTGCTTCAGCATCTTGACCCAGGTCTAAGATAAAATTATCACGAGTAACTCTTTTGACTACTCCAGAGACGAGTTTGTTATTATTGGGTATGAATTGAGAAATAATTAATTCTTTTTCTGCCTCTCTCACTTTTTGCAAGATAACTTGACGAGCAGCTTGTGTTTCAATTCTTCCAAATTCAACATTTTCAACTTCCTTTGCATACACATCTCCAACTTCCATCTCAGCTTTTTCTGGCGTGATGTGAGTTTGCTCATAGTAATCTTCATCACTTTCGTCACTGACAATCCATTGTCTTTTTGTAACAAAATTTCCTGAAGTTTTGTCAATTTCAACAACTAATGAAGCGTCCTCATGAAAATGCCGTTGGGATGCTGAGGCAAGAGCTAATTCGATTGCGTTGAAAATGATTTCTTTCTCAAGACCTTTTTCTGACGAAACGGAGTCAACCACACTTAAAATTTCTTTTCCTTCCATTATTTCTTTCCTAAAATCTTTTTAAAATCTGGCATCAATTTGCAAGACTCAATATTTTTAAAGTTAATTTCAAAAACCTCTTTTTTGACTTTCAAATGTAAAATCTCCTCATCAACCTCTTCAAGCACTCCTTGGAGAGTCTTCTGATTATTGACTTTTTCTCTAAGTTTTACTTTAAAGACCTCATTTACATACTCTAAAAGTTGTTCGGGATAAAAAATCTTACGATCTAGTCCTGGTGAGGAAACCTCCAAAATATAATCTTCAATCAATGAGTCATCCAATGAAAACTCTAAATTCAACTCGTGCGAAATTTTTTCACAATCCTCAATAGTTGGACCACCAATGGCATCAATAAAGACACGAATAGTAGGAGTATTTTTGCCATGGACAAGTTCCAAACCCCAAAAATCACAACCGTTGCCAGTTACTACTGGTTTAATCATTTCTACTAAATTTTCTCTATCCATTTATAAAAAAAGGGCATAAGCCCCACCAAAATTTTATTTTTAGCTGGTAGCGGGGGCTGGATTTGAACCAACGACCTTCGGGTTATGAGCCCGACGAGCTACCAGACTGCTCCACCCCGCAACGCAGAGTGGAAGTTTATAGAAATGATAGGCACTTGGTCAAGGATAATCAAATTTTTTTTTCTCTTAGAATTTAAGTTATGATAGTTTTTTTTGCCGAAGTGGTGGAATTGGTAGACACGCTATCTTGAGGGGGTAGTGGGCGAATGCCTGTGCGGGTTCAAGTCCCGCCTTCGGCACCAAAGGCTATTCTACTGGAACTGTATCTGTATCTTCAGGGGCTTCTATGAGAAGCTCTTCAGGAAATTCCTCTGAATCATTAGAATTAACCTGTTTTAATACAACAGCAAGGCCCATTGTTGAGATTAAAAATATAGTTGCAAGAATCCAGGTAAGACGACCCAAGGCATTGCCAGGTCCTAAGGCTCCAAACATTGAATTGGAAGAACCGCCCCCAAAAGCCGAGCCTAAATCCGAGCCTTTACCTTGTTGTAATAAAACCAATATCACTAAAACTACCGCAAGAAGAGCAACTAATATTTGAAGAAATAAAATCATTCCTGTGTCTCCATTTGGTCAATATAATTTATACAGATTTTTCCAAACTCAACCGGATCAAGGGAGGCACCACCAACAAGAGCACCATCGATATACTTTTGTTCGAAAAAACTTTTTGAATTCTCAGCATTCACACTGCCACCATATAAAACATTGATATCTGTAATTTTTGCACAAGATTGTACAGTATCTTTGATAAATTTGTGAATTTCATTCACGTCGGTTGGAACTGCTGGTTTCCCAGAACCAATAGCCCAAACTGGTTCATAAGCTATAATAATGTTTTTGTCAGATTCCAATGAATTAAAAATAACATCAATCTGATTCTTTAAAACTTCCTTTGTTAAGCCTTTTTCAAAATCTTTAAGTGTCTCCCCAATACAAACTACTGGAACAATATCAGTTTCCAGTAGCCTCTTTAATTTTTCAGAAATAACTTCATCTGTTTCTTTTTGAAATTCACGCCTTTCAGAATGACCAATAATGCAAAATGAATAATCATCCCTCAACAAGTACCCTGCAAGCATACTTGCGCTCATTTCACCAGTTCTTGCACCACTTCTATGAGAAGAAACATCTTGAAAACCTATACTTACCTTGATGTATGAACTCGGTGAAACTTCTTCACTACCATTATTCTCTTCACACGTATGAACTGATGTTAAAGGAGGAGCAATACCAAAAGGGGTGCAGAGATATTCGTCAACCACTCCCCGATTCCATTGATAATGTCTAATTATTGAATGAAATTTAAAAAACCAATGTTGAATATGCTTCCAATGCATTGCCCATTCAAAATCTTCTTTTGGATCTTTTTCATCAAAATATGGAATATTCATTTTCCAATTTGCAATAACAAGGGGAAGATTCATAATGACTTACTGTTTGGATTCAATGAGTTTTGCTAAGTCATTTGTGTACTTTTCAGCAATGTTTTTATTTTCAGACTCTATCATAATCCGCACTTTATTCACGGTACCTGATGGTCGCAAGAGCACTCTGTTGACGGCAAGATCTGTTTCGATGTCCTGCACTGCGGTTCGAACATCGGTGTCACTGACAATATCTTTGTTTGTTACCTTAATAGACTTATTAATTTGAGGAATTTTTTGGAAATGCTTAAGAATATCTTTAGGTTGTTTATCCAGCAAAAGCAAAGAGCTAATGGTTTTAAGCGCGGCAATGGTTCCATCACCGGTACTTACAAGATCTCTGCAGATTATATGACCAGAAGGCTCTCCTCCAAGGAGCCAACCTTCCTTAGATAAGATGGTTGAAACAAATTTATCACCAACTTCTGCTCTTTTAAATTGATAACCAAGCTCTGTTAGCCCTGCTTCAAGACCAATATTACTCATGTGTGTGCCAACAATCCCTGTCCAAGGACCGGTACGTGAAGGATTGGCATAACCCAGTATAAAAAGGATGTCATCACCATCAAGAATTTGACCATCACTATCAACTATAGTGACCCTGTCAGCATCGCCATCCAGAGATATACCAAAATCAGCACGGTGTTTTTTAACAAGTTTTTGTGTAGTCTCTGAGTGAGTCGAGCCAACATCTTGATTAATATTAAACCCATCTGGTTCGTTACCGATAACAATCATTTCTGCGCCTAACTCAGAGAAGATGGTTGGGGTTACCTTGTAAGCAGCGCCATGGGCACAATCAAGCACAATTCTTAAATCATTGAAAGATACTTGCTCAGGAACAGTGGATTTGCAAAATTCGATGTAGCGATCACCCGATTCATCAAATCGTGCTGCTTTACCTATTTGGGTTGTGGGTAAACTTATGGCAGATTCAGATAAGATATTCTCAATCATCATCTCTGTTTTGCGATCAATTTTTATTCCATTTTCATCAAAAATTTTAATGCCATTATCTTTATAATCATTGTGCGAGGCACTAATAACAACCCCGCATTGATTTCTAAGAGATTTTGTGAGGTAAGCAACCCCAGGAGTAGGTAGAGGACCTAATAATCTAACGTTAATACCCACTGATAAGAATCCTGCCTGCAGGGCTGATTCCAACATGTATCCAGAAACACGCGTATCTTTACCAATTAAAACTGTATCCCATCCTAACTCTTTGAAAACTAAACCAGCAGCACAGCCTATCCTTAGACAAGCTTCTGGGGTTATTTTGGTCTCGACTGCCCCCCTAATGCCGTCGGTCCCAAATTTAAGATTCATGATTAAAAGATTTTATACCTCTTTAGCAGGACCTTTAATAGTTGGATCTTTAGATTTAGTTTTTTTAGACGAATCATTGTCGTCCCAATCAGAGGGTTGACGTGGTTCCGCACCACTCATGATGTCATCAATCTGATCAGCATTAATGGTCTCATACTTCAATAAAGCATCAGCCATTGTGTGTAATTTATCCAAATTCTCTCTTAAAATCTTATCAGCTCGTTTGTAACAGTCGTTAATGATACCTTTTACCTCTTGATCAATCTTGTGTGAAGTATCATCACTATAGGTTTGACTTGGCATAGATGCGGACCTTCCTAAAAAAGGACTAGATTCATCTTCACCATACTTTAAAGGCCCCATGGAGTCAGAAAGTCCCCATTTAGTAACCATATTGGTTGCAATATTTGTCGCAACCTCAATGTCATTCGAGGCTCCAGTGGTAATGCCTCTATCACCATTGATGATTTGTTCAGCAATTCTTCCTCCATAAAGAGCACATATTCTACTTAAAAGATATTCTTTACTTTGCATATAGCGATCCTCTTCAGGAAGGAACATAGTGACACCTAGTGCCCTACCCCTAGGAATAATAGTCACTTTGTAAACTGGATCATGTTCTGGTACTAATCTGCCTACGATTGCATGTCCAGCTTCATGATACGCAGTTAATCTCTTTTGATCTTCGGTTAAGATCATAGATTTGCGCTCAGGACCCATCATAATTTTGTCTTTTGCAAGATCAAGATGAGATTGAAGAACCTTCTTATCACTATAACGTGCTGCAAATAATGCTGCCTCATTGATTAGATTGGCAAGATCTGCACCAGAGAATCCTGGAGTACCTCTTGCTATTGCACGAAGATCAACATCTTTATCCAGTGGAACCTTTCTTGCATGAACCTTTAAGATTTGTTCACGCCCTCTTAAATCAGGAAGATCTACAACAACTTGCCTATCAAATCTTCCAGGTCGTAATAAGGCTGGATCAAGAACATCAGGTCTATTCGTCGCAGCAACAACAATAATGCCATCGTTAGCTTCAAAACCATCCATTTCTACAAGAAGTTGATTGAGGGTTTGTTCTCTTTCATCATGACCGCCACCAAGACCAGCACCACGATGTCTACCAACAGCATCGATTTCGTCAATGAAAACAATACACGGAGATTGTTTCTTAGCCTGATTGAACATATCACGGACCCTTGAAGCACCAACACCTACAAACATCTCTACAAAATCTGAACCAGAAATGCTGAAGAATGGAACCTTTGCTTCTCCTGCAACAGCTCGTGCAAGAAGTGTCTTTCCAGTTCCAGGAGGACCAACCATGAGTACGCCTCGTGGAATTTTTCCTCCAACTTTTTGAAATCGAGTTGGATCTCTTAAAAAATCAACGAGTTCTTGAACATCCTGCTTAGCTTCTTCGCAACCAGCAACATCCTTGAAAGTAGTTTTTACTTTTCCACCTTCCATTAATTTTGCTTTACTTTGTCCAAAAGACATTGGACCACCTCTGCCTGTCATACTTCCTTGCATTTGACGCATGAAAAAGAAGAAAATTGCTAGCAATAATAAAATTGGAAAGGCTCCAACGAGCAGTTGAGACCAGATAGATGGTTGTTCTAGTTTTTCGTAAATAGTAACAACACCGTTTTCTTGTAAAGCACTGTCAAGAGCAGCATCTGACTTATACATTGAGTAGGTAGTTTGAAACTTTGTACCATCAAGTCTTTGACCAAATATAGTCATTTGATCACCTTTGTAAGTGACTTCAGCAACTCTGTCTGATAACACCTCTTGTTTAAACTGACTGTAAGAAATTTCCTCTCTTGGAGAAGCATTTTCAATGTTGTTGAATACAAAGAAAATTAATGTTCCTAAAGCAACCCAAATAAATACTGTTCTTAAAAAATCACTCATGTAGTTTTTGTCCTATTAAATAAATTTCTTGTGACTGTTTTTTTGACGCAGCCGGTTTATGAGTTTGAACTATTTTGAAAACATTTTCCATCTCTTTCTTAAAAATCTTTAGATTTTCATTTTGAAAAGTTTTAACTATTAAAATACCACTTTTTTCTAAAAAATTAGAAGCCGTTTTAAGAGTCATCATGTTTAGTTCAAAAATATTTGCAACATCAACAGCAACTATACCACTTAGGTTTGGGGCTAAATCAGAAATAACAAGCGATGTATGGCCTTTGTTTTGCATAATCGGTCCAATCATTTCGAGATCCTGTATGTCAGTTTGAAAAAATTTTACTCCGCTGATAGGTTTCATATTGAGCAAATCAATTGCAAAAACTTTCGGGTTTTCTGCATACTCTTTTACATATTGTGACCACCCTCCAGGAGCTGCCCCAAGATCAAGCACTACATTGAGTTTCTTTGATATCGAAAACTTTGCAAAAATTTCCTCGAGTTTAAAGACTGCTCTTGATCTATATCCCTTCTCTTTTGCTCTCAATGCCCAATTGTCAGCATACATTTTATTTATATGTGCAATACATCTTCGATTTCAAAAGTTTCAGAACCAGCTGGCGTCTCAATAGTAACTTCGTCTCCAATTGACTTTCCAATCAAACCTTTACCGATAGGGGTATCGAATGAAATTGATCCTTGTGCTGGATCAGACTCTAGAGAACCAACAATTTTGTATGAAATTGGATTTTCGGTTTCAAGATTAAACAGTTTTACAGTTGATCCAAATACCACCCTGCCCGTTTGTGGCAATTCTTTAACATCAATTATGGTTGCATTTGAAAGTGTGCTTTCTATTTCTTTGATTTTTGCTTCAATAAGACCCTGTTGCTCTCTTGCTGCATGATATTCAGCATTTTCTTTTAAATCACCATGAGCTCTTGCTTCAGCAATGGCTTCAGAGATTTGAGGTCTTTGAACAAATTTTAGATCAGTTAACCTTTCTCGAAGTACTTTTTCACCTTGAACAGTTAATGGATTTGTAATCATTCCTCATTATACCAAGAGAAAAAAATTAATTTATCTCTTGTAAAGAATCATAACTCCATTCTTTTTCATCACTGGCAATTGCCTCGACCAATGCAAATGCTCCAAACATTGTGGTAGTACAAAAAATCTTCTTGCGTAATGCAGTTCTTCTGATTGACGCTGAATCTTCAATTGCTTGTTGTCCCTCTGAAGTATTAATTATCAAGTCAACTTTTTCATTCACAAGCTCATCTACAATGTGCGGTCTGCCTTCCTGAACCTTATTGATCTCAGAGACGGAGAAACCCAGATCTTTTATGTATTTATATGTGCCTGTAGTTGCGATTAATTCAAAGTTCAAATCAATAATCTTTGGAATAAATTCATTTAAGAATTTTTTATCGTCATCCTTCACACTAACAAATACCTTACCTTCCTTCCTAAGATTTTTATTCGCAGCTCTTTGTGACTTTGCATAGGCTTCCCCAAATGTTTTTCCCACACCCATAACTTCACCAGTAGACTTCATTTCAGGACCTAAAATAGGATCAACTAAAGGAAATTTATCAAATGGCATGACTGCCTCTTTAACAAAAAACATATCTTTTGGAAGTAGATTTGAAAATTTTTGTTCGGATAATGAAGCTCCTACCATTGCTTTTGCTGCTACCTTAACCAGTGAGTTACCTATACATTTTGAAATGAAAGGAACGGTCCTTGAAGCTCTGGGGTTTACTTCTAAGATATAAATCTCACCATTTTGGATAGCAAATTGAATATTCATTAATCCAATAATATTTAATTCATACGCAAGTTTCTTAGACTGATCTTCAAGTCTTTTTATAATTCTTTCATCTAAAGAATATGGAGGAAGAGAACATGCTGAATCACCAGAATGAATACCTGCCTGTTCGATATGTTGCAAGATTCCTCCGATAATTACTTCTTTACCATCTGAGATCACATCTACATCAATTTCAATAGCATCCTTTAAATAACTATCAAGAAGAATAGGCTTTTCATTTGAGACACCAACAGCTTTTTTTATGTAGACTGATAACTCATCAATACTATTAACCAATTCCATAGCTCTTCCCCCAAGGACATAAGATGGTCTAACAACGATAGGAAAACCGATTGCATCTGCAGATTCAAGTGCCTCTTCAAGATTGCTAACTGTCTTGTTGTTGGGTTGTTTGAGATTTAATTTCTCAATAATCTGTTGGAATCTTTCTCGATCCTCTGAACGATCAATTGCATCAGGATCAGTACCTAGTATTGTCAAACCATAGTCTTCAAGAGTTTTCGATAATTTTAGAGGAGTTTGCCCCCCAAATTGAATTATTGCTCCATCAGGATTTTCTACTTCAATAATATCTAAAATCCTTTCTGATGTAATGGGCTCAAAATATAAGCGATCGGAAACATCGTAGTCTGTAGAAACAGTTTCTGGATTACAATTAACCATTATTGACTCGTAACCTTGCTCTTGCATAGCCATTGATGCATGTACACAACAGTAATCAAATTCTATCCCTTGACCAATTCGATTTGGCCCACTTCCCAGAACAATAATCTTTTTATTTGTAGTTGGATTACTTTCGCATTTACCCAAGTATGTCGAGTACATGTAACAAGTAGAGGTTTTAAACTCTGCTGCACAAGTATCAACTCTCTTAAAAACAGGCACCACATGCAGATCCTTTCTATAGCTTCTAACTTTGCTTTCTTCAACTTCCAACAAATCAGCAATTCTTCTATCACTAAATCCTTTAATCTTCAGAGTGTAAAAAGCATCTTGATTTAAACCATTTAGGCTTGTACCTATTAAATTTGTTTCTTCATTAACTATGTCCTCAATCTGCCTCAGAAACCACTTGTCAATAAACGTAAGCTCATAAATTTTTTCTAAAGACCATCCGCATCTATATGCATCAGCAACATAATAAATCCTATCAGGTCCTGGAAATGTTAATTCATAAGTGAGTTTTTCATTTATTGAGTCACTCTTTGAAAGTATGGGTTCAAGGCCAAATTTATCATTTTCCATGCTGCATAGTGCTTTTTGAAATGATTCTTGAAAATTTGATCCTATTGACATTACCTCACCAACCGATTTCATTTGTGTTGATAATCTTGGTTCAGCCTGTGGAAATTTTTCAAAAGCAAACTTTGGTATTTTCGTGACAATATAATCTATCGAGGGCTCAAAAGATGCTGGTGTCAAACCACCAGTAATATCATTTTGTAGCTCATCTAAAGTGAAACCAACTGATAATAAGGCAGCAACTTTGGCAATGGGGAAACCTGTAGCTTTTGATGCCAGTGCAGAAGATCTGCTTACCCTTGGATTCATCTCAATGACAACCATTCTGCCTGTTTCTGGATCAACAGCAAACTGGACATTAGAACCTCCAGTTTCTACACCAATTTCACGAAGTATTTTAAATGATGCATTGCGCATATTTTGGTATTCTTTATCGGTTAAAGTTTGAGCAGGAGCAATAGTAATTGAATCTCCAGTATGAACTCCCATCGGATCTAGATTTTCAATTGAACAGACAATAATGCAATTATCGTTTTTATCTCTAACCACTTCCATTTCAAACTCTTTCCACCCGATCAGTGACTCATCAATTAATAATTCAGTTGTTGGGGATAAATCTAAACCCTTTTCACAAATTGAGCGAAACTCTTCGATGTTATAGGCAACTCCACCACCAGTTCCTCCAAGAGTAAAAGAGGGTCTTATAATGCAAGGAAAGCCGATATCCTTTTGAACCTTTAAAGCATCATCCATGGAGTGAGCAATACCTGAACGAGGTGTTTCAAGGTTTATTTTTTTCATTGTTTTATCAAAAAGTTCACGGTCTTCAGCTTTATCAATTGCTTGCCTTGATGCTCCAATGAGTTCAACATTATGCTTTTTAAGAATTCCTTTCTTAGCAAGTGTCAGAGCAGTATTTAATCCTGTTTGTCCACCCATCGTTGGCAAGAGTGCATTTGGTTTTTCTTTTTTGATAATCTGTTCAACTGACTGCCAATGAATTGGTTCAATGTAAGTAGCATCTGCTAATAAGGGATCGGTCATTATTGTTGCAGGATTTGAGTTTACAAGGATTACCCTAAACCCCTCTTCCTTTAGAGCTTTGCATGCTTGTGCTCCAGAGTAATCAAACTCACAAGCCTGACCAATGATTATTGGTCCTGCACCAATAATCAGGATAGAAGAAATATCATTTCTTTTTGGCATATTTTTCAACCATGGATTTAAATTGTAAAAATAATGAGCTAATTTCTTGAGGTCCTGGACTTGCTTCAGGATGGCCTTGGAAACTAAAAGCAGGTCTATCTTTGAAATTTATGCCTTGAATAGAATTATCAAAAAGTGATATATGCGAGACTTCAATATTCTCTGGAATTGAATTTTCATTCACTGCAAAACCGTGATTTTGACTTGTAATAAAAACTTCACGAGATTTTATGTCCTGTACTGGATGATTCGCACCATGATGACCAAATTTCATTTTTTCAGTTTGTGCTCCCCCTGCTAATGCCAATAATTGATGGCCAAGACAAATCCCAAAGATTGGAATTTTTATTTCCAAAAATTTTTGAATATTCTCAATTGCATAATCACAAGGTTCAGGATCTCCAGGTCCATTGGAAAGAAAAATTCCATCGGGATTCATCTGCAAAATGTCTTCAGCAGGAGTTTTAGCATTAACTACAGAAACATTTCCAACATGCTCTGCTAACAATCTTAGAATATTTTTTTTAATCCCGTAATCGTAGGCAACTATGTGGAAGTTACCTGAACTTTCCAAACAGTTTGGCCAAATTCCCTCGGACCACTTATAATTTTTTTTGGTTGAAACAACTTGAGCAAGATCTAATCCTTCAAGTCCCTCAAAATCATTTGCTAAAGCAACAGCTTCGTTTTCAGAACAAAGCGAAGTTGGCACAATGCATGATCTTAAAGCACCTTTTTCACGTAAATGGTTAGTGAGGTGTCGAGTATCAATATTAGAGATTGCAACTGAGTTATTGTTAATTAAAAAAGTTTCTAGATTTTCACTGGACCGATGATTACTAGGTAAGTTACAAAAGTCTCTTATCACAAAACCTTCTGCAAAAACTGTTGGTGATTCATAATCTTCCTTGTTAATTCCAGTATTTCCAATATGGGGGTGAGTAAAAGTTATGATCTGCCTGTTGTATGAAGGGTCTGTCATAATTTCTTGGTACCCACTCATAGAGGTATTGAAAACTAATTCTCCAACTGCTTTCTTTTCAATCCCAAAAGCTTCTCCATGAAAAATTGATCCATCTTCAAGTGCAAGAATTGCAGGGAAAGACATTATTCTAACTCCCAAAGCAAAAAGAAAATAGAATTAAAATTGTTTGATAAATATTTTGGTGAGTTGACTTTTAATGTACTAAAATTTGCAGGTGACATTAAAATTGTACTTTACTATCATAAGGATAATTAGTCTACAAAAATGACTTAAATAATGAATATTTCTTTAAAATCTCCACAAGAAATTCAAAAACTTAAAGAAGCCGGGCAATTAGCAGCTGAGGTTCTGGAGATTGTGTCACCATTTGTCAAACCAGGAATAAGTACTTATGAACTTGATGAAATATGCTTTAAACACATAACAGAAAATCAAAATGCAATTCCAGGTAATATTGGTTACAACGGCTATGAAAAGACAACCTGTATAAGTGTGAATCAAGTAATTTGTCATGGTATTCCATCAAAAAATAAAATTCTTAAATCTGGTGATATTGTCAACATTGATGTGACGGTATTAAAAGATGGTTGGTTTGGAGATACATCAAAAATGTTTTTGGTAGGCAAAAGTAAACCGCACAATGAAAAATTAGTAAAAGTTACTCAAGAGTGTCTTTATAAAGCAATAGAAATCATCAAGCCTGGCAAGTATTTTGGTGATATTGGGAGTGTTATTCAAACTCATGCTGAAAAAAACTTTTATTCAGTTGTGGAAGATTATTGTGGACATGGTATTGGCAAAGTCTATCATGAGGATCCTCAAGTTCTTCACTTTGGAAAACCAGGGACAGGCAAAGAAATTAAAGAGGGGATGTGTTTTACAATAGAGCCAATGATTAATCAAGGATCAAAATATACCAAGTTATTATCTGACGGATGGACAGTTGAAACCAAAGATGGCAGAAATTCAGCTCAATGGGAGCATACGATTGCCGTAACTGCTTCAGGTTGTGAGGTGCTTACAAAAAGATCAGAGGAAAATTTCTAATGGACGAAATCCAAATAGCAAAAAAACTAATAGAAATTGAATCCATAAGTCCTGAAGATAATGGATGTTTTGATGTAATCAAGTCGGAGTTAAAAGATTTAAAATTTAAATTTGAACAAATTGACTATTTAAATATCAAAAATTTAATTATTCATCGAGAAAGCCATCAGAAAAAAACTTTTTGTTTTTTAGGCCATACAGATGTCGTCCCAACCGGCCCAGAAGAATTATGGTCATCTCCACCATTTGAACCAACCATAAGAAATGAAAAACTTTTTGGGAGAGGTGCAGCAGATATGAAGGGTGGTATTGCAAGTTTTATTGCTGCAACTAAAGAATTTTTAAAGGAAGTAGATGAACCTAATTTTAATTTGATGCTCCTTTTCAATTCCAATGAAGAAGGAAAAATGGAAAATGGAAAAATTGATAAATTGATAAGTATGTTTATCGATAAAAAAAAGTTTATTGATTATTGTCTGATCGGTGAGCCTAGTTCACTCAAACAAGTTGGAGACATTATGAGAGTTGGAAGGAGAGGTTCTCTTTCAGGAGAATTAACTTTTTATGGAAAACAAGGTCATGTTGCTTATCCTCATCAAGTGAAAAACCCAATTCATTTTATTGCAGGATGTATTTCAGAATTAACATCAAAGAATTGGGATTCAGGCAATGATAATTTTGATCCAACAAGTTTTCAGATTTCTAATATTTCCGCTGGAACGGGGGCATCAAATGTTGTTCCTGGTCAACTCAAGATGACTTTTAATTTTAGATTCTCACCGCTATCAACACCTGAAAGCCTGAAAATAGAATTTGAAAAGATTATTTCATCCTCAGGTTTAAAATTTGAAATAGATTGGTCACTAAATGCTTTACCTTTCTTGACTGAAGAAAACTTTTTTATTGATTTGGTGATGCAATCAGTTCAATCTGTTACTGGTAAAAAACCTATCATTGATAATGGTGGTGGTACTTCTGATGGAAGATGGATAGCTCCAATGGGGTCAGAAATTGTAGAGCTTGGCCCAAAAAATAAAACCATTCATCAGGTTGATGAGTGTGTAGATTTAGAGGAATTAGCAACACTTAAGGCAATCTACAAGCAGATTTTACTTAAAGTTCATCAGTCTTGTTAGATTGTTTCTTTCTATTATATTTTGTTTTGACTTTGTGTGTTCTGGGTTTGTGAATCTTGTCCATATTTTTTTTAACTGGATCATTCTTCATAAACTAACTAGCACCATGCATCAATCTTTTCAGTATTGGAGTAATTAAAGCCAGCACTATCCCACATCCAACTGCCATTAATCCAACATTTGTATAAACTTCAACAAATGATGCCTTTTGAACTAAGTCAAATGTTTCATTGGTTGCACTCATTGAGTTGCTGGATGTTGCTCGAGCAATTAAACCAGCAACATAATTCCCAGCTGCAGAGGCAAAAAACCACATGCCCATCATTACTCCAACAATTCTTTGAGGAGAAAGTTTTGTAACCGATGAGAGCCCAACCGGTGATAAACATAACTCACCAAGAGTATGCAGTAGATAGATTAAAATAATCCAAATTACTGCAGTTTGGACTCCGTCTGAAGACTCCATTCCTGCAACTAAAACTAAGAATCCAAGACCAACAAAAATGATGCCAATTGCAAACTTTAATGGTGTTGAAGGTTCCATATTTCTTTTTGCCAATGCTATCCACAACATTGCAAAAAACGGGGCTAAAGTAAATATAAATAGTGCGTTTAATGATTGAAACATAGAGGCTGGCACAGTCCACCCTAGAAGAGATCTGTCAACTCCCCTATCGGTGAGAATATTTAAGGAAGACCCAGCTTGTTCAAAAAGAGCCCAAAACATTAGTGAAAAAAGAATGAGTATTCCAACCACAATTAACCTATCTCTCTCAATCGGCGGACATTTTAGAAGTGTATAAAACAACCAACCGCCAATACAAATTGCTCCAAAACCACCTAATAAAGATCCTACTAATTGCTGGTTTTGCACTAAAAACCAAGAAACTAATACCATGAGGATACCTGAGATATATGCCCAATTCTCATTAGAAATTCCAAAGTTTTTCTCTTTATAAAGATTAGATGGTGGACCAGCTAGCCCCTGAAGATATGGTTGGCCAAACAAGAAAATAACTAGTCCAAATAACATCCCAATGCCGGCAGCACCAAAACCATAAGCCCAACCATAGGTTTCCCCAAGATATCCACATAATAATGTTGCAGAGAAAGCTCCTATATTGATTCCCATATAGAAAATTGTAAAACCTGAATCTCTTCTCGGATCACCTTCTTCATAAAGTGCTCCAACAAGAGTTGAAATATTTGGTTTTAAAAACCCTACTCCAGAGATGATTAATGCCAAAGAAAGGTAAAAAATTTGAACTTCAGATTCTACTGTCATACCTGTGTGGCCCAGAACTAGAAGAATTGCTCCATAAGTTACTGCTTTTTTTGATCCTAAAACCTGATCAGCTAACATTCCTCCAAAAACTGGCATGATATAGACTAAGGAGGTATATGCTCCATAAATTAAGTAACTGGAGGCATCGGAAAATTCCCAATGCTTTGTGAGATAAAAAATTAAAAGGGCTCTCATGCCGTAGTAAGAGAATCGCTCCCACATTTCGGTTAAAAAACATACAAAAAGTCCAGCAGGATGACCAAGAAACTGAGAAGTTTGTCTAGTTTGAATTTCCATTTAAATTTGTAAAAAATAATCTACTCTGTACTATACCAAAATGATTGAAAATAAGCAGTCAGTTTCTTTTTTTGTCAGACTTGCCGCAGGTATTTATGATGCTCTTCTAATGTTGGGAGTCTGGTTTACTGTGGGATCTCTTGCTCTCATCATTCAGTACATGATTACAGGTAATATTGGCTCTTGGCCATCATGGATGGGATTGTCATTGGTAATTTTAAGTACCTGGTCGTATTTCATATTTTTCTGGATGTATGGAGGAAAAACTTTAGGAATGTCATCTTGGAAGATAAAAGTTGTTAATCCTGACAATCAAAATCTCAGTATTGGCCAATTGTCCATTAAGTTTGTTATTAATATTCTCACATTTGCCCTTTGTGGAATACCTCTTATTTTTGTTTTCTTACATAAAGATAAAATCTCTTTAAGTGATTATCTATCTAACACTAGAGTCATTAAGCATCTAGATTCTTGAATAAATAATTGATGCTAACGACCAAAGAAAAATCAAAGGTATTAGTGCAAAAAGGAGGAGGCTGAAATTAAATGTTATTGCAAAATTTAATATTAAATCTTCAACCAATTGATAACAGAAAGAAGCTATAAAACCAATTAGGATAAAATTTCCTAATGGATGATCTCTTCCTGTTCTAAAAAATATGGTGCCCATCAATAAAATCAAACTGAATATTGTTAATGGAATAAATATTTTTTGAGTCAAACTATTTTTGAGTAAAACTTTTTGCTTACTAGAATCAGTTTCAATACCTGAAGTGTTCAATTCTCTCACAATTTCTCTCATGCTCATTTTCTCAATATCCGAACGAGAAAGTTTTTTACTTTGTGAAAGATTGAAAGATTTTTGTGGCTCAATTGATTTATCTTTTAAATATATCTCTACCAAGCTCTTGTCATCTATGCTTACTTGATTATCTTTAATTGTTACCTTGTTACCAATTTGGTACGAATTAATCTTGTTAAGAGAATCAAAAGTAATTACTTTAATATTTTGTATCTCAGTTCGACTATTAGATGAAAATTGAATAAAAGAATTGCCAGATTTAAACCATTTGTTAGAGGTGTTAGATTCTAATAATTTCAACTCCTTTTGTTTGGCAACATTTTGCAAATCATAAAAAAATAATTCATTCGCAGATAAAAATAAAAAGCAAAGTATTAGTGGTCCAATTGAACTCAAAGAAATTATTTTCCATGGTGCCAGTTTTGAAAATTGCATTATAGTAAGTGCCCTTTCTCTGTGAAATAAGGCAAGTGAAATCAATGCCCCAAGAAGACAAGCACTTTCCAAGTATTTAATAGAATTTGATGGTGTTAAATACAATGAAAATAGCAAAATATCTTTTAAAGAGTTGTAAGAATCCCTATCCTCTAATTCTCCAAGTAAAGAAAAAATAAAATCTAACAAGATAATGCATAGAAATACAAAGAATGAAATATAAAAAGTTCTCGTAATAATATGTCTTGCAAAAATTCTCATCTGATTAAAATAACCACATTAAAAGAAGTATCAACAAAAATGCCATTACAATTAAAAAAACTCTAGATTTGAAAATATTGTTGCTTGGAGTCGCAAAATTATCTTTATACATTAGGTATCCTGCCCCCAGAAAAAATACAAAATGAATTGGCCACAAACCGAATTTAGCAAAGTTTGCATCATCAACTGCTCCATCCCGAAAAATTATTAATAGACTTAAGTATAAAAAATAGATAAATAAACTTGGGATAATGCCGATAAACCTACCTTGACGAGGATTAGGTTGGACTAAATAGACACCAATTAACAAAAGATTAAACAATGTGATTGGGATAGCAACAGCCCACTCAAAGTTAATCGATTCTTTATTGCGATTAAAGCTAAAAATTTTACCAAAATTACTATCTTGGGTTAATAATTCCTCTCTCTCAGTGGATGTTTGTAAATAATTAAAGTTAGATTGAATTGGTTGTGATGAATTAGAAAAAAAAATTGCAGAACCATTTTGAAAATTGAAATGATTTTGTTCATCGAAAGAAAATTGCAGAGAGTCTGCTTGGATGATTGAAAGTTCCTCAGAGTCATCAATTAAAAGTATATTCTTATAAGTACTGCCATCTAATTTATTAAAAAATAAATAGGCTCCATTGCCCAAATCATTTAAGTTTCCTTCGTTAATAAGTTTTAATTTTTGTTCAAGACCTATAGAAGATGTCAGAAAATCGATTTTCTTTTCAGTAAATGGAGATACATAAAAACTTAAGATTGCACTCAAAGAAGCAAAAGTTATAGCTAAGGGTAAAAGACATAAAACAATAATATTTTTTGAAAATCCTCCTGAGTATAGAGCATAAATTTCACTATCTGCGTTTAACCGACTGATCAGAATGACAATAGCAATAAAAAAACAGATGGGGAATAATAAATTTATAAATTCAGGAATTTTAAGAAGTATTAGCAGCCCAATTAAAGCTGAATCTAATTTGCCTTCAATAGACTTATCAAAATAATCAACCAATCTGGATGCTACTACCAATGAAAACAAGATTGCTATTGTCCCAAAGAAAGTTTTGATTACCTCCGCATTAAGACTCTTAAAAAGAATATGTTTGTTAAGCATGCCTTAAATAGTATGATGCATTACAATACAAGGGTAAACAAAATTATTGAGGAACAATATATGAGTTATAAGGTCTTAAATACAATATCTACAAAAAATCTTTCTGGAAAAGAAATTGTCAAATATAAATCATCATTATTAGTTGTCGTTGTTGATAAAACATTTACTAAAAATGAATTAATTTCTAACATGGATGAATCAACTAAAGGCTCTTTTAAAAGATCAATTCGTCATTTTCTGAATTCAAAAGCTTCTTCGGTTAATCTTCAAAATGTAAATGGTCTACAAGCAAAAGATGTCCTGCTAGTAAAGTCTCCCGATCAAGAAGATACTTTTGTTTGGTTAGATTGTTTCAAAGCTATTCCAAAAATGGCCAACTCTCTTGAAAAACGTGATTTATCTGTAATTTTTGCAGCAAGTCTTCCAAAAGGCAAAGATTTAAATTGGGTGCTTGAAATTACAGCAAGACAAATTGAATCAAATGCTTATATCTTTGGTTCATCAAAAAATAAAACTGTTAAAAAACCCTCTTTAAAATCTGCTTCTGTTATTGTTAATTCTCTTTCACCAAAAGATTTTACACTTGCTAGAAAAGCTGTGAAAAGAGGCTTTGCAGTAGGTGAAGCAATGAATGCTGCAAAGTTTTTAGGTGATCTGCCTGCTAATCATTGCACTCCGAGAATTATAGAGAGAAAAGTAAAAGGGCTTAAAAAACTATTTCCAAAACTTAAAATAAAAGCCTTTGGAGAAAAAGATTTGGCCTCGTTAAAGATGGGTTCTTTTTTAAGTGTTGGTAGAGGCAGTGATGAGCCTTCTAGGATGATGACAATAGAGTACACAGGAGGAAAATCATCAGAAAAACCAATTGTTCTGGTAGGTAAAGGTATTACTTTTGATACTGGTGGAATTTCTCTTAAACCTTCCCCTGCAATGGATGAAATGAAATGGGACATGTGTGGTGCTGCATCTGTGTTTGGAACCATGATTGCACTCGCAAGATTAAATGCAAAGGTTAATGTCGTTGGTGTAATGGCATGTGCTGAGAACATGCCCTCTGCTCACGCAACAAAACCTGGAGATGTTGTTACATCAATGTCTGGTCAAACAATAGAAATATTAAATACTGATGCTGAGGGCAGATTAGTGCTATGTGATGCTCTCACCTATGTAAAAAGATTCAAGCCTGCACATGTCATAGATATTGCAACTTTGACCGGTGCAGTAGTTGTAGCCCTTGGAAACTTCGCATCTGGTTTGATGGCAAATGATCAAAAACTTGCTGATAAACTATTAGATTGTGGTGAGATTACTGGTGACCGTGCTTGGCAGCTTCCCTTATGGAATGAGTACAAAGCATGCACAAAAACTAACTTTGCAGATCTAGCAAACATTGGAGGTGCAGGTGCTGGGACAGTAACTGCAGCATGTTTTTTGTCTAAATTTACAGATGATTATAGTTGGGCACATATAGATATTGCAGGAACAGCATGGATGAAAGGTGCTGAAAAAGGAGGTACGGGAAGACCTGTCCCGCTTTTATGTCAACATATTTTGGGCGCTGTGAAATAACACCATTTTTTTCTTTAGATAAAGATGGATAAAAAATACCAACCCCTTGAAATTGAGGAGCGTCTAAGCAAGCATTGGGCTGAGACACCTCTTTCAAATCGCAAAAATCTCTCAACCTTTGCTCAGGTAATTCCTCCTCCAAATGTAACAGGGACCCTGCATATGGGCCACAGTTTTCAATATGCAATTATGGACTTCTATTCAAGATATAACTTCCTTAATGACAAAAATGTTTTCTGGCAAATGGGGACAGATCATGCTGGAATAGCTACTCAACTAGTCGTTGAAAATAGATTGTTAAAAAAAGGTAAGACAAAAGAAACTTTAGGAAGAGAAAAGTTTCTAGATGAAGTTTGGGATTGGAAGGAAAAATCAGAGGCAAATATTACCTCTCAGATCAAACGTCTTGGCTGTTCTGTAGATTGGAGTCAATACAGATTTACCTTAGATAAGAAGTTTTCAGAATCCGTTACTGAGGCTTTTGTAAAACTATATAGAGATAAGAAAATATATCGTGGTTATAGATTGGTAAATTGGGATCCCTCTCTTCAAACTGCTGTCTCTGACTTAGAGGTTGTCAGACAAGAGAAAATCGGAAAAATATGGCATATTAGTTACCCGATCGAAGATTCTTCAGATTCTCTGATAGTTGCCACTACAAGGCCTGAAACAATGTTTGGGGATATGGCTGTGGCGGTTAATCCCTCAGATACCAGGTACAAAAAATATATCGGTAAAAAAGTTTCTCTGCCTTTCGTCGGAAGAAAAATTCCTGTAATAGCAGATACTTATGTAGATAAAGAATTTGGCACTGGGTGTCTCAAAATTACTCCTGGACATGATTTTAATGACTATGAAATAGGGAAAAAATATGCATTACATTGCAAAAAAGGTGAAGTTTTTATCTCTGAAGATGTACTAGATTTTCAGCCTATAAATATTTTTGACAATAATGCTTTCAGCAATCAAGAGGTTCCTGAACCCTTTTGTAATCTAGATCGGTTTAAAGTGAGAAAACTTGTTTTAGAAAAGCTTGCAGAGATGGGTTTTTTAATAAAAGAAGAGAGTTGTGAAATCAGTATTCCAAGAGGTGAGAGATCAAATGTAGTTATTGAACCGATGTTAAGTAATCAGTGGTATGTTGAAACCAAATCAATGGCAACTAAAGCAAATGAAGCTGTAGAGAAAGGCCAAATTAAGTTTCATCCTGAAAACTGGATTAAAACTTACTATAACTGGATGAATAATATTGACGATTGGTGTATTAGTCGTCAGATTTGGTGGGGACATAGAATTCCAGCATGGTACGATCAAGAAGGCAATGTTTATGTGGGTCATGATGAAGATGATATCAGAAAATTTTATGAACTTGATGCAAGAACGTTAACTCAAGATAACGATGTTCTTGATACATGGTTTTCTTCAAGCCTCTGGCCTTTTGCAACCTTGGGTTGGCCAGAAAAAACAAAGAAGATAGAAGATTTCTTTCCTACAAACCTGTTGGTAACCGGATTCGATATTATATTTTTTTGGGTTGCCCGTATGATGATGATGAGTTTGGAATTCACCGGAAAAATTCCTTTTAGTGATGTTTATATCACCGGTCTTATTAAAGATGAAAATGGTCAAAAAATGTCAAAATCTAAAGGAAATATTATCGATCCCATTGATCTAATTTATGGAATCACGCTTGAAGACTTGATAACAAAGAGGACCAGCAACTTAATGCAAGATGGAGTTGCTGAAAAAATAGAAAGAAAAACTCGAAAACAATTTCCTGATGGCATTCCTGCTCATGGTACTGATGCTTTGAGAATGACATTCTTTTCAATAGCAACGCATGCTAAAGAAATTAGTTTTGAAATGGGGAGACTAAAAGGGTATAGAAACTTTTGTACGAAAATTTGGAATGCGGCAAGATTTATTAATGGTTTTGACAAAGTCAATGAAATTTTCTTGCCTGAAAACGAATTAGATAAATGGATTGATAAAGAATTGGGAATTTGTAAATCAAAGACACAAAAACATATTGAATCGTTCAGACTTGATCTTGCAATTAATGAAGTTTATGAATTCTTTTGGGGGAAATTCTGTGATGTATACATTGAAGGATGTAAAAAGTCTGGGAACACGGAAAATTTACATCCAATGTTACAAAAAATCTTAGTTTTTATGCATCCATTTGCTCCATTCATTACAGAGGAACTCCATAATTTAATGTTTCAAACAAGCATTATTTACGACTAATTTAAATTACTGAAAACTGTAAAAATTTTCCAAATCAAAGATTTGAGTATATTGATCTAGTATCATTTGAAATTCATCTAATAAATCAGGGTCCTTTAAGTCATCTGGTAAGATTCTATCTCTATAGAATGACTGGATAAGATGTTTGATCTGTTCAACTTTATTGTCATCAAGAATAAAATTTTTATTTACTTCTTCAAGTTCCTTGTTATTCATAAGTACTTTTAATCGCAAACAAGCTGGCCCTCCTCCATTCATCATACTTTGTTTAATATCTACAAACTCAAATTTTTTTACTGGAGAAATTTGTTTAAGTTTATCGATCCATTGCATGCAATTATCAAAATTTCGAACATCTGCTGGCAGTACCATTAGCATTTCACCATCAGTAGTTGAAACAAGTTGAGAGTTTAATAAATAAGATTTAATGATGTCTGTTAATGGGATTTCATTTTCTTTAATTTCAATAAATTGGAAATTACTCACGTTATTTTCGAGGACCCTAATGATCTGATTCAAAGCATTCCTATCTTCAAAAGCTTTCTCATGGGCAATGAATATATTTTCATTAGATAAACTGACAATATCATTATGAAAGCTTCCCCGTTGAATTGCGTCTTGATTTTGCTGAAGAAGGAAATAATGTTCTGTATTCAGTTGATGCTTCAAAGCTACTGTATGAGATATTTCTTTTGCTTGTCTCATTATTGATGAGTTGTAAGCCTTGAAAGCACTAGTACCAAAAATGAATATTTCAAAGCCCTTCTGTTCATGATTCGAGGCAACCCTTAAATGATTAGCTGCTCCTTCATCTCCGTAGCCTGAAATTGGAGGAACTGGTTTATGAATCTTAAAAGATTCATTTTTAAAAATTTGTAAGCACTGATGGTAGGTAAAATCTGATTCAATACTTCTATGAAACATAGCGTTCAAATTTGCTGGAGTGATATGAATTTTCTGATCAGCTGTATCTACCGATGGAGATACTGTGGCAGCATTTGCTGACCACATAGAAGATGCAGAGTAAAGATTATGTAATAGATGAGGGCTATGACTTGCTACTTTATTAATTATTTGCTTATCTGATCCTGTAAAGCCCATTTCTCTCATCTTGGCAAGGTAAGGTCTTTCATGGGGCAGAAAAACTCCTTGAATAAGGCCAGCATCTCTTAAGATTTTCATCTTTTTCAAACCTTGAAGCGCAGCTTTTTTTGGATTTGCAGGATTTTTGTAATTTGAAATAGAAGCTATATTTCCATCAGACAAACCACCGTAATTATGAGTAGGGCCGATAATTCCATCAAAGTTTACCTCAAACATTTAAAGCAACCTTATCCCCTTCTTTAAGGTTTAGAAGATCAAATGTTGATTGAGGTAAGAAAATACTATCATTAGCTAACTCAAAAGTAGATCTTGTAACGATAAATTTTTCAAGTTTTGTATTTGAAATTAATGCAACATTAGTTGAATCAATATTTTTTTTGTGACTGACTGAATAAAGCTCATTTGATTTGAAGATTTTTAATTCTTTTACTTTGCACTCCAGACTTGGTCCACCATCTAAGACATCAATTAAACCATTAGCCTTAAAATTCTGACCTTCCATCATTCTCATCGCAGGAAAAGATTTATCATGAGGGACACCAATTACATTTTTTACACTCTGTTTTAATGTATTGATCACAAATGGATGATCTGGGATTGACTCGGCCACGAAAGCATTGTCAATATAACTCATTTGGTTGTTGTCAAATTGTTCTAGGTCAAAAAAATGTTTGCTAAATCCATCCCAAAAAATGGATATGTTATCTTTATTGGATTTACCACGTATCTCAACAACAGCTTTTTTATCAAACCTATTTGGCCAAAGAGTCATAAATTTTATTCTTGCCAAAGATAACAAAGATCCCCTACCCTGACCTCTATAGTTTGAATCTAAATACAATGTTCCAAGTTCAGTATATGGATCATTAACTGTTTTTAACTTAAGAATTTCAATAGATTTTATGAAATCTAAAGATTGAGAAAAAATTCTTTTATTGGACCTTTGAAAAAAGATAGATTTATCTTTTTTTGAAACTGAAGTATAAATAGCTGAAATGCCAATCACTTTTTGATCTTCTTCCAGTACAAAAAAATAACAATCGAGATTAGGAGTTTTATTTGTTTTTTGAATAGACTTTAGTGACCAATCAATTCTTTCCTCGATTTCATCGTGTGTTTTGGGCATTGTTGTCATGCCTGGTGCTGGACCAGCACCAGAATTTATTAAATCATAAATATCTTGCAAGTCAGTAGCTTTTGCTAACCTCACTAATTGCATAAGTGCTATCTTGAATCGTTAAGGTGTATAGAAAAAGAAAAGGAAGGGTTATTTAAATCTGTACCTGGTTTGATTAAAAGAGCATCGAAATCTTGATCTATATCAAAATCCACCCAAACATTGTGGATAGAGTTTGCATCTAAATTAATAGTGTCTGAAAAATCTTTGACTTCCCAAGATTGAGTTGCATTATTTTCTTCATCGAATGTCACAGTCTTTTTAATGACGATAAAATGTCTGGGATCATTTGTCACATTTAGGTCGAAAGGTAGCTCGGTTAAGGGTGCAAAGATATCTAAATAACTGTCAAGATTTGGATCAATCCGCAAAAACTCATTTGAAAATCTTAAAGGTGAGCTGAATAAAAATTCATCAGCTAGTTCTCCATTATTTTCTGGATTAAGTCCAATAAAATCATCTGTGCTTAATTGCTCATGAAAACTAAACTTGAAAAGATTACCTTCACTGGTAGTGCCACCTTCAAGAACTAATAAATCATTTAATCCATCTAGATTTGCATCAAACCCCATCATTTTTAGGGCATATGCATCATCACTTGAGATGCTAGATTGAATTACATCATGAACAGGTGCTGACCAATCAAAGTCAATATCTTCCTCAAGCCTTGTGGTGTATGCGATATAAGAATGTCCAGTAGTTTTTTTAACTGATAACATAATATCAAACAAAGCATCGCCATCAGCAGATATATAAACGGAGTTTTTAATATCATAATCTTCATTAATCCAATCACATAAATATGAAAGTCCTGAAGAACATCCTTCTGCTCTAGAATAGGGGTTTAAATTCTGAAAAGAAGAGGCAAGTTTTATTTCAGGATTTGAATCAGAAGCTAAAATGTAAAAAGGCAAATCGGTTGTGCCTCCTTTACCCAAGAAAAGAACATCTCCATTTGAGTCTACGTTTATATCCAATAACTCATGAGAGGCTATTGCTATATTGGATAGATCTAGAGAAGTTGTATTCACTAAATAGGAATTCTCTTGCAAAATTAAGCCATCCTCAGTAGATAGAAAAATACAAAGTCCTCTCTTGTTAAGAGATTCACTAGCATTACTTGAAAATGAAATGATGTCTAAATTCCCATCAGCATTTATATCAATTCTTGCTAAATTGTCAGCAGAGCAGGTGTTTGAATCAACAAGACTTATTGATGGAGTTTCATCATCAGAAGGTGAATAAAAGTTTATACCCTCATAGAGAATAAACATAAATGATGAATCACCTAATGCTTCTGTTTTAAAATCTTCAGCAAGAATGAGCAAATCTAAAGCTAAATCTTGATTAAAATCTCCCAAGGAAACATCATGAATTAAGAAACTATCCAATGATTCAACGGCTACTTCACCTAACTCATAAATTTCAGAACCTACAAAATCAAAATACTCTTCAAAAGTCTTGTTAACGGACACATTCACTGAGCCTTGAGCAAAATTAATGCTAGTTCGACAATCTAGCCCAAAATTATGTACTCCTCTTCGTTTTGCAAGAAAAGTTTCAGAACCAGAAGTAGGCTTTTCTCCATTCCAGTCTCCTGTTTGTGAAGTAGCAAAACATTGACTTGCATTGGATTCCCATGAAATTGTGTATTCTTCCTCATATTCAACTTCCTCAGAAGATGCAGACATAATCACTTCTATTGGTGCAATGTTTTCATCATTCCCATCACCACAACTCACAATAAAGAAAATTGATAGAATAAAAGGGGCTAGATTCTTATAAGGAAGCAATTTGAAGTTTTGCAAAAAATACGACATGACAGATCAAAATTATGTGTTGCCAATTATCTCACATTATCAATAATGTTCTATAAGAAAACCAAAATATACCCAAAAACAAAAGGGAAGAAATACTCATTACTTTAGCCAACCTAATATGAGAAAAGCTCAGTTGCCTATGGGAGATCATAACAACAATAAGGGCAATGCCAATCATTAATAATTGACCCATCTCAACACCTAAATTGAAGCCAAGGAGACTTTTTAAGAAATCATTTTGGAGGAGATTATACTCTTGTAAATTTGTTGAAAAACCAAATCCATGAATAAATCCAAATAGTATTACCAGCAAAAAAGAGGTTCTATTCTTCGATCCATAATTACTGAGATAAAGATAGCTTATGGTCAATAACAACATAGAAAAAAAGGTAATGAAATCAATTTTTTTCAGAAGAAAGAAGATTCCGAAAAAACATATCCCAATAATAGAAATTTTTTTTATATTGCGAAATTCAAAATGGTGTTTGAAAGCTGCCTCAATGGCAACAAGCGCTACAGAAAAACCTATAAGAGCTTCTATCCAGGCAGAATTTATAGCAATAAAACCCAGCGAGCCCATTGCAAGACTGATAGAGTGACCTAAAGTAAAACAGGTAACAGCAATTAATAGATTAAATCTCCTAAAAATTAACATTAATCCAACTAAAAAAGCTAAATGATCCCATCCTGTCAAAATATGCTCAATACCAAGAAAAAAAAAGTCTCTAAATAAGAAATTTTGATCTTCAAAACTATTAAAGTCACCATTTATTACTTCGTTTATTAATTGAGGATTAAGAGTGTGAGTGTTTACAAAGATACCAAATAAGCAAAGTAAAATTAAAAACATCCTAGAAGTCATCGCTTATCTCGACTATGTAAGTTTCCCTCAATTTATGTAGGTAATCCTCAATAACTTCATTTTCTTGTGATTTCTTATACTCAATCATTACAATATCTTTAATCTCTTGAAATGCTCTGGGGGGCTTTGAAATCTTGTCTATCAGAAAATATACAGAGAAGTCCTGCCTCTGGTAATCACTAAATAAAATAAAGTTATTTTCTTCAACCTCAGTTAACAACTGTGCTTTTTCCGAACCAAGATAATCGGAAATTTTTTCAAATGAAACATAACTTCTTGGTAACCAGTTATTTGTGGTTTTTTTATATTTAAAATCAGGTTTAAAAAAGTTATCAGCTTCAAGTAACTCGACTAATTTTGATCTTTCGAATTCACTATTAAAAATCCACTCTTCAAATAAATATTGATCAGGGTTTGCAAACATTTGAATGTTGCTTTCATAAAATGATTTCAAAGATAACTCATCGACTGTATTATTTTGAAGGGGTTCAATAATGTAATTAAGCATCCTGCTAGTAATCACATCCCGAATTTCGTTATCATTTTCAATTAATCCAAGGTCTTTAGCTCTTTGAATCAATAGTTCCTCGTTAATTAAAAGGTTAAGGACGTTCAATCTATCCTCTGAACGAAGACCAAATTTCCGAGATGACTCAACTGCAGACAAATAAGCTTGGAATCTTTTGGTGTCTATTGGGTAACCATTTACAGTTGCAGGAGCATCTATAGATTGAAAATTAAAATCAACAATGGCAAAAATAAAAGCTCCAAGAAATCCAAGTAATGCAGAAAGTATCAGGAATTTATTTGGGTTAAATACAAGAGGAATGCTAAGTTTCTTAGCAATAACTTTCAAACGCATCTTAATGTGATCAATGTCGTCTTCAAGATATACTTCTCCCTCTTCTTTAAATCCAAGTCTTCTATAAAAATCAATCAACCTATGTTGAGCAGAAATACAAATGTCTGTGTTAGGATAATATTTTTGCAGAAAAGCAATTGCATCCAGAGTAATTTGTTTACCAAAACCATGGTTTCTTGAACTTTCATCAATAACAATTCTTCCAATCGAGCTATCATCATACTTAATGCCTGGTGGAAAAACTCTAAGGTAAGAGATAAGTTTTTTTCCTTCATAACCTAAGTAATGCCATGCTTCTTGATCACTAAAATCAGCATCGATATAAGGGCAATCTTGCTCAACAATAAAAACTTTTTGTCGAAGATGAAGTATTGCATAAATTTCATTGGAAGAAAGTTCATTGAACTGTCTCCATGCAAATTTAATATTTTGATTTTTCATGATACCTCAACAATGTATAATGATTTTACTTAGATTCACTCCTTTTTAGAAGAAACTTACTTATGTCTAGTTCAATATATGATTTTAAAGTAATCGATGGAAACGGTTCTGAAATTTCTTTGAATGACTATAAAAATAGGGTTCTTTTGATCGTTAATGTTGCAAGCAAATGTGGTTTGACACCTCAATACAAGGGTTTACAGAAATTGTATGATGAATTGAATCCCGAAGGTCTGGACATTATAGGTTTTCCATGCAATCAATTTGCTGCTCAAGAACCAGGGAATCATAATCAAATCACCTCCTTTTGTGAATCAATTTATTCTGTGAAGTTTCCTATTTTTAAAAAAATTAAAGTAAATGGTCCTGATGCTGACCCTCTCTATAAGTTTCTCAAGGATCAAGCGCCTGGACTATTGGGAACAAGAAGTATTAAGTGGAACTTTACCAAATTTTTAATCTCCAAGAATGGTAACAAGATTGTAAGATTTGGTCCAAATAAACAACCCAGTGACTTCAAAGATAGAATAATTTCCTTTTTAAAATCCTCTTAAAGACATCAACAATGCATCCTCTTTGTCTTTGGTTCCATAATAATTATATCGATAAGAATCTCCTACAAAACCTAGCTTTTCATAAAAAGCAATTGCATTAAGGTTGCTCACAGCAACTTCCAAGAACATCATTGTAGCCCCAGATAATTTTGCAAAATCTATTACATGAGTCAATAATTTTTTCCCCATACCTTGCTTTTGAAAACTACGTTTAATTGAAATATTCAATAGATGCGCATCTGTATCGACAATATAAAAAAAAGTATATCCAATGATCGAATCATTAAATATTAGTGCCAGAGCTTTATGTCCAGCATTTAGAGAGGATAAAAAGTTTGCTCTGCTCCAAGGAAATTTATTTATCTTATTCTCAATTGCAAGGATTTGATCAATATCGTTAAAGGAAATACCTGAAATATTAACTTCCATTTTGATAAAACGGTTTAAGTTTTTTCCATAACATTTCCTTTGCATCAACATCATTCTCTAGTATATCTATTTTAGGAGAATTGATTTGTTGAATTTTTTTTGGAAACTTAAATTCTTTATTAGTCGTATTAATAATGAGAGAAATCTTTTCATCAAAGATTTCTTCTAAGACTTCAGGCATGAAAAAATTATTTTCTTGCACAAAATTTTTAGTTTTTTCAAATGAAGTTTTTGGCCTTATAGACAGAATAATATTCTTTAAAAGCTCTTTTTTCGATGAACTTAAATCATCGAAGGGTTTGTCCAGAAGTGTTAGAATGTCCTCAATAATCAATAGAAAAGTTTTGTTTTCTTTTTTTGATGAAGTTCGTAACTTAAATTGGGATAAATTTAAATGAGAAATTATAAATTTTGTTCTTTGATCATGCATTACTTGATAATAATATCGTAGAAATGAATAGCCCTGAGAAAAAATATAAAAGTTTTAAACCTATCAAAAGGGATAATAGATCTTGGCCTTCAAATGTTATATCTGAAAGTCCTATATGGTGTTCTGTTGATTTGCGAGACGGCAATCAATCACTCATTGAACCTATGGGAAATGATAGAAAAATGAGGATGTTTGAATTGCTTTGCCAAATAGGTTTCAAGGAAATTGAAGTTGGTTTTCCTGCTGCATCTGAAACAGATTTTAATTTTGTTAGACAGTTAATTGAGCACAAAAAAATACCATCAGATGTGACAATCCAGGTCTTAACACAGTCAAGAGAAGATATTATTTCAAAAACTTTTGAAGCACTTGCCGGCATCCCCAAAGCAATTGTTCATTTCTATAACTCAACATCAACACTGCAACGAAAAGTAGTTTTCAATTCAGATAAAGATGGTGTAAAAGAAATTGCAACAAATGGAGCCCATTTGATTAAACAATTATCTGAAAAAGCCAAGGATACAGAATGGCTTTTTGAATATTCTCCTGAAAGTTTCACAGGCACAGAGCTAGAGTATGCTGCAGAAGTATGCGATGAAGTAGTAGATATTTTGAAAGAATCAACCTCTGAGAAAGTCATCATAAATTTGCCAGCTACTGTAGAAATGTCAACTGCAAATATTTATGGAGATCAAATTGAATGGATGAACGAAAATTTGAAAAATCGAGAAAAAATTTCAATTTCACTTCATCCTCATAACGATAGAGGAACAGCAGTTGCAGCAACTGAATTTGGACTTATGGCAGGTGCAGATAGAGTAGAAGGTACTTTATTTGGCAATGGTGAACGAACTGGTAATGTTGATATTGTGACTCTTGCTTTGAATATGTTCAGTCAAGGCATTGATCCTAAACTAGATTTCTCCCAAATAAATCACATTATGCGAGAAGTTGAGTTTTGTAACCAACTTCCAGTTCATCCAAGGCATCCGTATGCAGGTGATTTAGTTTTTACTGCTTTTTCAGGATCTCACCAAGATGCAATAAAAAAAGGTTTACATGCCTTGAGAAATTCTAATAATCCTCTCTGGGAAGTTCCTTATCTACCTATTGATCCAGCTGATGTTGGAAGAACTTATGAAGCTGTAGTTAGAATAAACTCTCAATCTGGTAAGGGAGGAGTTGCGTATCTTCTAGAAAAAGATCATGGAATTTCATTGCCTCGAAGATTACAAATAACTATGAGTCAGAAAATCCAAAAAATTGCAGATGAGTCTGGAAAAGAAGTTAGTACCTCAGAAATTTGGGATGTTTTTAATAATAGTTTTGTTCGCCCTCCAGATGGATTTGCAATTGAATCTTTTAGTATTAAAACGAATGACAACGATAACTTTGATCAACTAAAAGCTCAGGTTCAGATTCATGGTGACACTAAAGACATTCAGGGTATTGGAAACGGTCCCATTGATGCATTTATAAATGCCATTAATGCTCTATTGGGGGCTGAATTTACGATCGTTGATTATCATCAAACTGCAATTACGTCAGGCTCTGATGCGAAAGCTGCTGCTCACATAGAAGTGCAATTAAATGAAATTACTTGCTGGGGTGTTGGCATCCATGAAAATACTTCTCGAGCATCTTTTGAGGCAATTGTTGTGGGTATTGGGAAAATTCTAAGCAAATCTCCTTAACTTTCCAAATAATTAATAAATACTTGATCTTGCTCAAACCACACTTTTCCACCTCGTTGGTCACCATCTTTTCTTGACCACTTTACAAGTGATTTTTGCGTCGGTTTTTGAATAAAAAAAGTTTTTATAACCTCAGCTAAAACATTCTCATTTGGGGCAGCAATGCTTTTTTTTCGTAAAATAAATCTTATGACTTCTTCAATGACATAGATAGGAATATTCTTAAATTTTTCTCTGACTAAAACACCATTTTCAACCTCCTCTGCAAAAGATTCCTGCAAAAAATAATCTAGCGCATTAATTTTTTTTTGCGTTTTTTCGGTCATAGCAAAAATTCTTTTACTAGGTTGGTTCCAACGATTATTGATTTCTGGAAAAATTATATTTCTTAGAAAATTTCTATCAAATGAATTGTTGTTATTTGAGTCATCCTCAATAAATTTTAATTTATTTTTTTTAACATAATTCAGGCAATCTTTTTTGTTAAAACTTAATAGAGGTCTTATTATTTGAGCATGAAAAAACTTTCGATAAGTTTTAAGTCCTTGCAAGCCATCAATGCCTGTCCCTCTAAATAATCGCAAAAAAATAGTTTCTGCAACGTCATCACAATGATGAGCTAAAAGCAGCTGACCCTCTGGTTGCAGGATCTGTTTATAACAATTGAATCTTTGTTGTCTAGATTGCGACTCTAAGCTGGATTTATTTTTATCAATGTTGACAGAAAAAGTTTTTAAAGGAATCTTGAGATCTTTACATATAACTTGGCAATGCTTTGCCCATACATCAGAATGAGCAGAAAGATTATGATTGACATGAACAGCACTAAGGTTCGAAATTTTTTTCTGCTCAAAAAGTTCGAAGCATAAATGTAAAAGAGCAGTTGAATCAATACCTCCACTAAAACCAACGATAATTTGCTGATTTGGGTTAATAAACTCTTGGATATCTTCTGATTTAAGCAACCTATTTTCCAATTGAGGTCAATCTTTGGTATCTTTTTTCTAATATATCCTTAATATTCATTTTATTGAGATTTAAAAGATTCTTTAATAAAGATGTTTTTATTGCAAGAGCAGTTTCAGTATGATTTGAATGTGCCCCACCAATAGGTTCTGAGATAATTTCATCAATAAGTTTTAAATCGTGTAAATCTTGGGAGCAAAGTTTCATTGCATTTGCAGCTTCTTTTGACATGTCAGAAGATCTCCAAACTATAGATGCGCATGCTTCAGGAGAAGCAACTGAATACACAGAGTTTTCAAGCATAGCTGAATAATCAGAGATGCCAATTGCAAGTGCTCCTCCTGATCCACCTTCACCAGTTACAACAGACAGTAATCTAGTTTCAATATCTGACATTATTGCAAGATTTGTGGCAATGGCCTCACTCTGACCCCTTTCCTCCCCTTCAATACCTGGATAAGCCCCAGAAGTATCAATGAAGGTAACAATGGGAATTTCAAATTTTTCAGCAAGTAACATAAGTCTTTTAGCTTTTCTGTAACCTTCAGGTTGAGGCATACCAAAATTTCTTTTGAGTTTTTCTTGAGTGCCCCTCCCTTTCTCATGACCAATTATCATAACCGGTATATTTTCTAAAGTTGCCAGCCCACCAATAATAGAGGGGTCATCTCCAAAGTTTCTATCACCATGTAATTCATCAAATTCATCAAAAATTAATTTAATAAAATCTGATGTATGGGGTCTCTCTGGGTGTCTGGCAACCATAACCTTTTCCCATGAAGAAAGATTTGAGTAGAGTTTTTTTTCTTTCTCTTGATATTTTTTGGAAAGCAGGTCAATTTGTGCTTGCAAGTCTGGATTCTCTTTCGATACGATTTCTAATGCTTGAATTTGCTTATAAATCTCTTCAAGCGGTCTTTCAAAATCTAAAAAATATTTATCCATATTATTTTATTAAAATGTTTTCTTCTCCAAATAACTCCTTGATATAGGATAGGGAATTTGGAGATATATTTATCTTAAATTTATCATCTAGTCTAATTGA
>Ga0066835_10000005_pt1 | contig 62234 bp, 47 predicted proteins | sample ETNtaG_3_FD_67280 | JGI IMG/M metagenome (GOLD analysis project Ga0066835, IMG submission 67280) | Marine microbial and viral communities from oxygen minimum zone, Eastern Pacific Ocean - ETNP201302SV84 | ecosystem: Environmental > Aquatic > Marine > Unclassified ... | reverse complement strand
CACTACATTGAACATCATCATTCCTGTATTAGCCTCATCTCCATCGTGAACGGTAACTTGTATTCCCTGGGGGATTGGTGAGCCTTGGCTATCGAGCAATAGATTGTCGAATCTTACCTCTATCTCTAGAGAAGAAGGATTCCATGACAAGAACTCTGGCTCGGAGCTCGAGATATCTAAATTGAAAAGTGAGGTTTCAGCATCGGAAACTAGTCCAACAACCGGTACCATCTCAGTGGTCCGAACCTTAACAGTGGGAACCCCGGCGTATGTCATATCGCTATTACCGAGTACTTTTGGGAGAGAATTCTGTAGATAGAAAGCATTCTCTGAGGTTAGCCAATCACTTGTCTGCCCGGACGAGTCAGTCCACTTGATCCTCAGGTCATAGTGCCCCATTGTAGCATCTAAGGGAGTGTCTATATCGAAAGAATGCCTTGCATTATCCCCCAATCCAACGATAGCGTGATTGGTGACCCAATCATTGCTCCATGTTGAAGATGAAGAGGGAGAATACTCCAAAGTAGGTTGCATTGTATTGATATCATCAACTAGATCATTGGAGATTGCTGAGACCTCAAAGCCAACCGTTGAACCCCTGTCAACTGAAGTTGAGCCACTTGAGGAAGGCTGACTGGCAGTTGGTGGCATGTCATGAAGGGCCGCGGCGTCTGACAAATCATTGGAGGGTGCACGGTCTCCGGAATTTCCAGAAATCTTCGCTCTTATTGTAGTAGATCCGAGCGCGGTGATATCTATCCCTGTGGTATCCAGGAAAGCGGTATATGTCTGGGAACCGCCTACTAAGAAATCTCCAATGTTGAAGGTAGATATCTCAATCTCTGAAAGACCATCCATCCAACTGATCGATAATTGCCCCCCTCCGTCATACTCCTCAACTCCGTTGTTGGAAACCCTGCAAGAGATATCTAGGACGTCTCCTGCAACAAAACCTAAGTTGCCGTTTCTGTTTGAAATGGTTATTTCGTCCACTCCTATGTCAACTAGGGGGATCATATCCAAATCTACAGCAGAAAGGAAGTTGTTGTAGGTAGTGTGAGGCCCATCCATCAAGGCGAAAACAGGCCAGAAATTCTCGAATTGGCTGTATCCACCACCGGCCCTTACAGCACTTAGTGGAACTTGCCATGAGCTCTCAACTGGGGTGTTAGGTGTCAATGTGAGTTGTTCGAAACCATTGTTGTGACTGGCCAGCATCCATTCTCTGAAACTGTGGTGAGGCTTTACACCATTGTCATATGAATCCGGACTGACCTTCTCAGTGATCGCAGCATACAAGAAAACAGATACCGAGCTCAGAGAGCCCGTGTACATCGAGTTCACAGTAACAGTTACTTCATCTGAAGACTGGTCGTATTGGGTCTCCAACTGCATGGCGTAGTTTGATGTGTCAGAATCCATGCAACCACCGTTTGAATAATCTGAATCGTAGTAGTTTGAACCCCCTGCTCCAACTTTGTAACAAGATCCAGTTTGCTTGTCAGCAAACGAAAATACAGGAATTCCAGAAGCGGCTGCTGAAACATGGCTTCGACGGTTGATTGGACTATCGTCCGGATAGCCACCAGAACTGGACTGGAAAAACGAAACAAAAGTAAAATCTTCCGGATTTGAGGTTTTGAGATTATCTAGAGATGGGGATGCGCTGCTCATGCACGGGCCACACCAGTGAGCGCCCACATATTCTCCGAAAACGGGATGTCCTGGGCTCGTTGCAAACATCTTTGCTTCGATCTGATCTAATTCTTGCCTATCTTGCGTACCTTCTTCCACGATACAGAAAGATACGAAACAAGACAAAATCATCAGGGAAACCAAGGTCAAAGAAGAAACTAATGCATAGGGCGTAGTATTCCTCATTGTATTATACAACGTGAATCGTGGTATAATCATGTTCCTTAACCGTGCATAATACTGTTCTCGAGCTGTGGTTTACTTGATAGGTTAAGTTGCATTCCGGGACCTGTGGGGAATAGTGAAGAGCCAGAATGGCTGGCACTCAGAGAAGATGATGGCAGGGCATATCTCCTACAGAGGGCTCCGGGCGAAGTCAAGGTGAAGGGGCTTGGCAGGTTTGATGCGTATGATCTTCTCAAAGGATATTCGGCAGGCGACAGGATAACGGTAGGGCAGAAGTCACTGACAATTGTCAAGCCCTCACTTCCTGAGGCGAGGAGGAATATGGCCAGGCGGGCCCAAGTTATTGGAGCTAAGGACTCAGGATTTCTAATCTCTTGGATGGGAATTGGAGTCGGTTCCAGGGTACTTGAGGGAGGACATGGTTCTGCGGGACTAGCAATGCACTTAGCCAATGTAATGGGATCTAGTGGAACTTTGATTTCTGTGGAGTCCAGGGCCGAGCATGCAGAGGTCGGAAGGAAGAACATGGAAAGACTGTCAGAGGTCCTACCCGAATTCCCTGATTGGTACCTTATTGAAGGGGATATATCGAATATTGGCGATACGGTAGTCGATAAGTGCGGATGGCTTGATTCGGCTATAATCGATATTGCAGAGCCGTGGGAAGTGATTTCTGAGATAGAACCTCTACTCAGGGCAGGGGGAAGGTTAGCATGTTACTGCCCCACAACAATCCAATTGGAGAAGTGCTGGGCAGTCGCCGAGAGCAACGGCTTGATAGTCGAATGGGCGGGAGAGATGATCGAGAGAAGATGGGTAAAGGCCAGCAGAGGGGGGGTCAGGCCAGGTAACACTCCCATCGGGCATACTGCCTTTCTACTCATTGCTGCCAAGGTAGCCGAGATTGAAGAGGAGTAGCACCGTTGATAACTCGGACCCTTTTCGACTAAACATGCGTGACAGCAAAGAGTGGAGGCCGACTTCTTACAGAAGCCATACGATTGGTCAGGTTATCGAACTTGGCAACTCTCTGATAGGTACCGAAGTAACTATTTGTGGGTATGCTGAGACTGTCAGAGGAAGGGGTGCGATATGCTTTCTAATGCTCAGAGACGGCACGGGTAAGATACAGGCATTTCTCAAGAGGGACAATATGGATGAAAGCCTGTTTGACTCAATTCAGTCAGCTTCGAGAGAATCCACCATACGAGTATCGGGAATAGTGGCCCAGAAGAGACCTCCTAAGGTTAAGGAAGGCGCGCCAACTCCCCCTCCTGAATATGAGGTGAACGTCTCGTCAGGAGAGATTCTTGCACAGGCATCCACCCCGCTTCCTGTTGGGGTTATCGATGATGTCCAAGTAGGATTAGACATCAGATTGGATAACAGACATCTGGACCTCAGGAGAGATCACGTGAATGCCATGTTCCAGCTTAGATCAAGGGTCCTCCAGTATGGCAGAGAACATCTAATATCGGAGGGTTTCCAAGAAATCAATAGTCCCAAGATAATAGCAGCAGCGGCCGAGGGCGGTACCAATCTATTTCCTATGAAATACTTCGACACAGATGCATACCTGTCTCAGAGCCCTCAGTTGTACAAACAGTTGGCCATCCTAGGTGGGCTTGAGAGAGTTTTCGAGATAGGTCCAGCTTTTAGGGCTGAGAAGCATGACACTTACAGACACCTCAACGAGTTCATTTCATTTGATATCGAAGGGGCATGGATGGATGACGAAGACGTAATGGGCGTTCAAGAGAGGATGATTTTCCACATCTGGTCCGAGGTCAAGGAGAATGATCAGCACCTGATAGATGCAGTAAATGAATATAGAATTTCTCAGGGCAAAGAGGCTGTGGTCGTGGAGGTTCCGACCTTGCCGTTTCCCAGAATTCCCTACTGTGATGCCATTGAAATCGTCAAAGAAGGTGGTGGTGAAATACAATGGGGAGACGATATTGAGAGTCATCATTGTGATTTGATAGCAGCTAAGTTCCCAGGATTTCACTTTATACCCAGATGGCCGATGGCCATGAAGCCATTTTACATCCACCACAAGGAAGGAGAAGAGGGGACCTCTGGTGGACAACTAAGTAGGGGGTTCGATCTGAACTATGGGAGGGATGAGATGACCAGTGGAGGAGCTAGGGAGCACAGAGTTGATATTTTGGAGCAGAATCTGAGGGATATGGGACTAGATCCTGAGGACTTTTCATTCTACACAGATGGATTTCGTTATGGGGCTCCTCCTCATGCTGGATGGGGATTGGGCGTCGCCAGATTATTGATGGTCCTTACCGGAGCAGGAAATGTCAGGGAAGTAGTACTGTTCCCGAGGGATAGAAGTAGAGTTACCCCCTGATTGGTGATTCAATGGAATACACATTCATTAAATCCGAAGAAATCATGGATTGGGAAGGTAGGAAAAGAGCTAGGTTTGTAAACAGTCTAAGCGGATTCAAAAGTGCAACCCTGATAGGATCCTACCATCCTGAATTTGGAGATAATCTATCAATTGTATCCTCCGTTGTGCACCTAGGATCCACTCCTCCATTGATGGGATTCGTTCTAAGACCTCCTGGGGGGGATGCACATACTTACAAAAATATCAAATCCACGGGAATCTGTACCTTCAGTCATGTAAATGAGAACATAATTGAGAAGGCACATCAGACCAGTGCGAGATATCCCAGAGGCAGTAGCGAGTTTGATGAAGTAGGCTTAACGCCTAGGAGGGTTGAGAATTGGCCGGCCCCTTGTGTAGAAGAGGCCAAAATAAGGATGGGGCTGACCCTGGTGGATGATACAGAGCTGGTTAATGGGTGCAGATTCATGACCTGTGCGGTCAATTGGTTCGAGTTGGAGTCAGGAGACATGGGAGAGGACGGATATGTTGATCTGAGTAGTCTTGGAGGTGTAACTATCTCGGGACTTGATGGGTATCATAGGACCCCGGGAATTTACAGACTATCTTATGCTAAAATTGACCGTGAAATAGAGAAAATGACAGATTTTACCAGGGGATGGCCTGAATAAGCTAGCCCGAGGCCGTTTTTGTTCGCTCATCTCAGGACCGAAAATAAGGGGTATGTATGGCCCCTGCGGAACATGAGAGACATGGCCAAGCCGAGGTTTGTATTTCTACTATTGAAGGAGCATCCGTATGGTCGTGAGATGCTTCAACAGATACTCTCAGCGGGCTATTCTCCTGAGATGATCATTGAGGAGGACTCTTTGGTGGCTGATGAAGAGAGGGAGAAGTTTCTAAAGAGGATTGAGGGTAACCAAATAGCTCCTACTATCGATGAGCTATCGTTTGGAAACGGAATTCCAGTAGTTACGGTTCCGATCCATAACTCCTCCGAGGTCATGCCACACATCGAAGGAATGGACCTCGATCTGGTTGTATTTGGAGGAACCAGGATAATCAGAGGAGAGATACTTGATTTCCCGAATGATGGAGTTGTCAATTCACATCCTGGACTTCTTCCGGAATGTAGGGGGTCTGCATCTCCGGCATGGTCCGTTTATCATGACATTCGTGTAGGGTCGACATGTCACTTCTGTGATAATGGAATTGATACTGGGGAAATTCTACTGAGGAGAGAGTTTCCAGTGAAGCGTGGTATGACGTATGAAGACCTTTGCTACGGGACACTAGTTCTTTCAGGAGTGTTGATGAAGGAAGCACTGATTGCGTATGACAAGGGAGAATGGACAGAGATGCGCCGTCCACAGGGAGCTAGCGACTACCCAACATTTAGGAACGCTCCAGAGGAGGTACTTGAAGTGGTCAGAGAAAGACTCAGTAAGCAGGAATATGGACACTACGTCGATTAGGTGATAAGATGGAAAAAAAATTTTTGGGACGTGATTTCCCCTTTGCCGATGGTATCCTCGATGGAAAGACAGCATTGGTATGTGGGGCCTCCAAAGGAATTGGGAGAGCTACGGCATTGGTCCTAGCTAGGGCTGGATGTAGAGTCATAGCATGCGCGAGATCTGTCGAGGAACTTGAGTCTCTTATTGAAGAAATGCATGGTTTCGGTCATGAAAAACTGGTCTTGGATATGGAGAGTTTGGAGTCAATTTCTTCTTCAGTTTCAGATTTGGGTTCTGTGGATATATTGGTTAATAACTCCGGTGGCCCACCCGGGGGGCCATTGCTAGATAATTCGATAGAGGATTTTGAGGGTCCGTTCGCTAGGCACCTACATGCTTCTCATATCCTGACAAGGGAGCTCGTACCTGGAATGGAGAAGTCTGGAAGTGGCAGGATTGTGAATATCATTTCCACATCAGTTAGGGAGCCTATCGACAATATAGGACTTTCAAACACTTTGAGGGGAGCTATGGCATCGTGGTCTAAGTCCCTGTCTAGAGAATTACCAGCCTGTATCACAATTAACAATATCCTCCCCGGATTCACTGACACCGATAGGCTAGGCTCCCTTGCCAGTTCCATATCATCTAAGACAGGCAAGAAGGTGGAAGAAGTTCAGGAAAACTGGATTAATAGCGTTCCGATTCAGAGGCTAATTGATCCTTTGGAGACGGCAATTGCAGTCGTGTGGCTATGTCTACCTTCCAGCGGCGCTGTGCGAGGAGTAAGTCTTGCCGTGGATGGTGGCAGAATGCGTTCTATATGAGGGATAATATGGAGTTCGATATTTTCTTCTCCATTTCTCAGACCCCGGATAGCTCTGGTTTTGTTCCTAGTGAGAGAGAGATGTTTTCCAACTTCCTTAATCAGGCCGAGCATGCCGATAAGCTTGGATTTGGAATTGGTTGGATAGCCCAGGCCCATCTATCCACTGAGGTACAGAAAAGGAATAATAATCCAGTAGTTCCACATTACCCGGGGGAGGTTGGACTCTGTACAGACTTCTTCCAGATTGCTCAAAAGGTTCTTTCCAGAACTGAAAGAATGGAGGTGGGTAGTGCCGTGATGAGTATCTTAGCCTCCGGTGGCCCCATAGCCCAAGCGGAGAGAGTGGGGTCATTCTTGTCCTTACATGGACTTGAATCTGATGAAAGAAGAAGGATGCATATAGGATTCAGTGCGGGCAGATTTGAGTTCATGGCTAGGCCATATGGAATTGTTCCAAGAGATCCAGTTGAAGAAGCCGCATGGCCAGCACTTAGAGGTAGGATTTTCGCAGAGGCGTCGGAGATATTCCTCCGACTCCTCAGGGGAGACGTGGTATCAAGTGATATGATTGGAAAGACCATCTTGACTAGGTCGAGCTTCAGGAGCGATGAGGATTGGTCCGAAGTTCAAGAAAAGGCTGTTTCTTATCGCGGTTTGAATGATTTGCCCGATTCTATAGAAATCAGAAATAGATATGATTTCGAGGATATTAAGATAATTCCTCAGGATTGGGATCGAAGCCTTCTGAATTTGGTCCTCGGTAGTCACGACCCTGTATTACAGAAGGAAGTAAACAAATGGCTTCCTGTTCAGGTATTCAATCTCTCGATTACCCCACCTAGGATAATTGAGGAGACCCACCAGAGGATGGAGGAGTCTTACCATAGGGACGGTGGCAATTGGAAGAGATCTATGATGCCAAGAACAGTCATGGTTTTCATCAACGAAGAGGATTCTTTAGATTCCGAAGAAAGGAGCTCTGAGGCTAAGAGAGAGGCAAAATCAGCTCTTTCGACATACTGGAGCGCTCTGGAGGGAACAATTGATCCATCAAAAGTTGACAGGGCCGTAGATAATGCAGTCATAGGAAACGCCGAGGAAGTCGCACAACAAATTATTGAGAGGTTCAATCCTAATGATCGTTTGATGTGCTGGTTTGATTTCTTCAACCATGACAGTGAAAGGGTGATAAGGAATATGACTGCGTTCATGAATAAGGTAGTCCCCCGGATTAACGGAGGCGAATAGATGGAGGGCAGAGAAAACGTTCCATCATCGGTATCTCCTGGAAGACCAGGGTCATCCCTTTATCCTTCTAATCCATTGGGAGATAGGCATGACGGAATAGCTACGGGAAGAGATGTCGAGTGGGAGCCTTTGGTAGATTTTCGAAGAATGGATATCTCTGAGAACACCATACATGGCGCTATAGCTTGGGCTCATGGAAATGAGATCATACACTCCTTCGGCGGGAATGTTCTGGTTTACGGTAGGTCTATGATGAAGCCTTTTACGATGAAAATATTCAGTGAAGCACTATCCAAGGCAGGTCTAAGTTCGGAACAGATGGCAATTTCATGCTCATCTCATAATGGCGATACAGAGCATGTTGCGACGGCCCAATCCCTGCTGAGCGAATCGGAATGGGGACTGATGCAATGCCCGCTGGATGTTCCATTAATACAGTTCGGAAGACAGGTTAGGAGGCCCCGCAGGTGGTTCCATACTTGCTCCGGTGAACACGCCGCGATGCTCAAAGGAATGAGGCTGATGGGAATTAGTAGAGCAGGTTACACCCTCCCAAGCTCAGGTTGGTTTCCTTTGTATCTGGACGTACTTAGAAGAATGATGGGAAAGCCTGATTGGGAGCCAATGAGGGTTGCTAAAGATGGGTGCGGACTCCCCACAGTTTCCAATACTGTGGATGAGTTGGCAGTGATGATGGCTGGACTTGCGTCAGAAAAGGATGATGACTGGATATGGGATGCAATGACAAAACATCCAGATCTGGTTGGAGGCTTCAATAGACTGGATTCGACCTGCCTCAAGGCAGGAGAGGGGAAAATCCTAGCTAAGGAAGGCGCAGATGGGCTACTAGGCCTTTCCGTAGATCATCCAGACTGGCCGAACGGACTAGGGATAGTGATCAAAATAGCTCATGGATGGAACAGTCAGGCTACTTGGTACGTTGCCAGAGCTGTCCTGGGAGTTTTGGGAGTTGAATTGAGGAACCCCTATCCTCTACATCGTCAGAAGGCGTTTATCGTTCCTGGAATAGTTCCTAAAACCATGCGTGAGGCCCTCGAGGAGGTTGTTACCTGGGACGAATGGGATCCCGACAGAGATAGATTCTCCATGGACTGGAGGGATTACTCCGAGGGCGTTATTCGAGAAAATCCCTTTGCTAATGAGGGATCCTGATGAAATTACAGAACTACATCAAAGGTAAATTCGAGGAGCCGGAATCAGCAGAATGGATGGATAATCTTTCGCCTTCCACTGGTGACGTTATCGGAAGTGTCCCTCTATCGGGAGAAAGTGATGTGAAATTGGCTGTAGGCGCTGCGAGGGAAGCACTTCCCGAATGGAGTGGGATGAATCCTTCAGATAGAGCCGATTGGCTTGACAGGATTGCTGACTGCCTGGAGGAAAAATTTGAGGAGATTGCTTACCTAGAGAGCTTGGATACTGGCAAGCCTATATCCCTAGCTCGCTCAGTTGATGCGACCAGGTCGGTCTCAAATTTCAGGTTCTTCTCAAAAATGATAAGAGATATGGAAGATGAAACCTACGAGATGGAAGATGCTACCAATACAGTGACTCTCAGAGCCGTTGGAGTTGGTGCACTTATCACCCCATGGAACCTTCCCCTTTACCTGCTGTCTTGGAAGGTTGCTCCGGCCATTGGAATGGGAAATACCGTAGTTTGTAAACCGAGTGAGTTGACCCCACTTACTGCAGATCTTCTGATGAGGGTCATTGATGAGGTCGGACTGCCTTCAGGAGTGGTGAACCTCGTTCATGGGGGCGGAAATTCAGGATCAATACTCACTGGAAGTCCCGGTGTAGATCTTGTCTCATTCACTGGAGGGACATCGACTGGCGCGAAAGTTGCGCAGTCTGCATCCCCTCAATTCAAGAAATTAAGTTTGGAGCTGGGTGGTAAGAATGCGAGCATAGTATTCTCAGATTGTGATCTGGAAGAAACCGTGAAAGGAGTGACACGGGCGGCATTTCTCAACCAGGGCCAAGTCTGTTTGTGTGGCTCTAGGATACTAGTTGAGGACTCAATTTATGATAGGTTCATGGAGTTGTTCGTAGAGTCCGTTGAGTCTATGGCCATCGGTGACCCGATGGACGATGATACAGAACTAGGGGCGCTGATTTCCAAGCAACACCTGCAAAAAGTCGAGGGTTACGTTTCACTGGCTCTGGAGGAGGGTGGGCAGGTGGTAACCGGAGGGAAGCCATGCTTGCCGAAAGAGTTGGAAGGTGGCAATTGGATGTCCCCGACGGTAATAACAGGTCTTGGAACTGAATCTAGATGCTCGACTGAGGAGGTCTTTGGCCCCTTTGTAACTGTACATAGATTCAATTCAGAGCACGAGGCCATAGAAATTGCAAATAATACGAGATACGGTTTGGCTGGTAGCATCTGGACATCGGACTTGGAAAAGGGAAAGAGAGTAGCCGAGAATATCCATTCTGGCATGGTTTGGGTCAATACATGGCTACACAGGGATCTTCGTGTACCTTTCGGGGGGGTGAAGGATAGTGGAGTTGGTAGAGAAGGAGGGAAGTGGAGTCTGGGATTCTTCTCAGAGCCTCTTAACGTATGCGTAAGGCATGATTGATGCGCAACACTGTAAGACAGGCATGCGGTCGGGGTATCGATTAGAATGGCGCATATTGGAATCATCGGAGTTGGTTCGTACGTCCCACCACATGAAATGAGTAATGACGATTGGGCAGAAATAGTGGACACTAGTGACGAATGGATAACTACCAAGACCGGGATGAAAAAAAGGAGAATTGCCGACTCAGATGTGTGTACATCTGACTTGGCCGTGGAGGCCTGTAAGGTTGCATTGGAAAATTCCGGACTGAAGGTATCTGATATCGATTTGATTATCCTAGCAACATCCTCGCCCGATGTCCCTATGTCCTCAACAGCTGGGATAGTTCAAGATAAGCTAGGATGCACCGATTGCGTTGCTTTTGACATCAACGCAGTTTGTGCTGGTTGGGTGCATGCACTTGACATAGGATCAAGATTCGCTGGAACGGAAGGATATGAAAATGTCCTAGTTGTTGGATCTGAGGTCTACTCTAGGATACTGAATTGGGGAGATCGTTCGACTTGTGTATTATTCGGAGACGGCGCGGGGGCTGTGGTGCTTTCCAGAGTCCCAGAGGGCAAGGGAATTATCGGATCATGGATGATGAGCGACGGTTCTGGATCTAGCGTTATTGAGATTCCTGCGGGAGGGACCAGGATTCCTATTCCAAGTGAAGGATTCAAAGACGGAATGCAATATTTCCACATGGATGGAAGGGCCGTTTGGGATTTTGCAATCGAAGCCTTTCCTCAAGCGGTATTATCAGTACTAGAAAGATGTGGCAGAACCATAGATGAAGTCGATCTCGTCATTCCGCATCAAGCTAATATAAACATCATCGAGAGGGGAATGGAGAAATTAGGATTGCCGATGGGGAAGACTTTCATCAATCTCCACAAGTATGGAAATACAGCTGGTGCCAGTGTTCCAATTGCCATGCATGAGGCCTTTGAAGAAAATAGGATAATAGAAGGGGACTTGGTTGTCACAGTTGCGTTTGGTGGCGGCTTGGCATGGGGAGCCAATCTGATTCAATTCTAGTTCAGAGGCCCCCAAGAACCGGTATTCTGATTGAAGGATAGAATTGTTCCATCTGGATTCTGACAGTACACATTTCCTGATTCGTCAACCCAAACAAGTTGTCCATGTTCATTCATCTTAGCATCACTGGGAGGACTAATTGGATCGGTACTAATCGCTTCTGAAGTGAGAGGTGTTGATTCGGGTACTGATACATTTGAGTATATTTTAGGCTCATTATTTTCCGTTCCAGAATCTGCCGAAAGGGCAAATAATGATTCATCACTTTGTCCCCTTCCCCTAATAATCAATAATCCCCCGAGTGCTCCAATCACTACTATCGAAACTACCGCAACGAGCATTAGCGTGACTGTTGATTCCTCGGCTTCTTGTCTGTCAGGATCATTGGGGAATGCGTCTCCATTATCTCCCACTCCGTCAAGATCGGAGTCCTCCCACTCAAATGGATCTAGGGGGAAGTCGTCAACGCCGTCCATGAATCCATCATCGTCTGAATCTGGGTCCGTAGCACTGGTATTCCTCTCATCTTCCTCTACGTCTGACGAACCGTCATTATCGTCATCTGTATCTGAGTTATCTCCAATTCCATCCATGTCGTTATCATTCCATTCGGTCGAATCGAGAGGGAGAGCATCTTGCAAATCCGGGAATCCGTCATTATCGTCATCCTCATCCTCTTCTATGTCCTTACAGCCGTCTGAGTCGTTATCCACGTCTGCTGTGCTGGACCACCCTAATAGGCCCAATGGGCATCTATCGATTATGTCGTCGATACCGTCCCCATCATCATCTTGGTCAACTTCGTCATGGAGCCTGTCTCCATCTGAGTCAGTTAGGCATTCATCATCTGATGTAGAAGATTCTTGGAGAGTTATCGTATTCTCTGGGCAGGATTCAGCGACAATGCTCCTTGCTGATGATACGAACTGATCGAATGGTGCGGGGGTCTGTTGTGACTGGCCAGCTTCAGAGACGAAGAATCCCGGATCAGCCTCCAGGCAGGTGGACTGGCCGGGAGACGGCTGATATGTCCCTGGGGCACACTCTTCTTGTGTAGAGGATGCCTCAGAGGAGGTGAAGAATCCCGGATCAGCCTCCAGGCAGGTCGACTGGCCGGGAGACGGCTGATATGTCCCCGGGGCACATTTATCCTGAACGGCGGAACCCTCAGTGGCGACATAGTATCCCTCTTCTGATTCCAAACAAGATGACTGGCTCATTGCAGAGAAATTGGGATTATATGTTCCCGATGGGCAAGGCGTCTGAGTAGTGGCCATGACGAGATCTACGAAGTATCCGGGATTAGCATCGATACAATTTTGCTGGCCTGAGTAAGGCTGATACCCTCCGGGCTGGCATTCTTCTTGGCTTTGTTCTCCTTGCGACTGGACAAAGTTCCCAGGATCGGCCTGCAAGCATGACACTTGCCCACTGTAAGGCTGATATTCGCCCGCCGGACAGGGAATTTGGGATAATGCACCGAGTATTGCCGAGAAGTTCCCAGGATCGGCATCCAGACACATGGCAACGCTATTTGCACCAGATACTGGGTTATACTTCCCAAGGGGGCATGGTATCTGTGTGGTTGATGCATTACTTTCTGTGTAGTATCCGGGACTGGTCACTAGGCATTCAGTTAGTCCTGCCTGATTCGCCCAAAATCCTGGAAGGCAGTGAGAATAGTTTGTAGCTCCCTCTGAGTCTACGTAATGACCTGGTGGCGCGGGGTCACAGTGGGTCTGACCGAACATAGATTGGTAGTATCCAGGGGTACAAGGAGTCTGGTAGGAAGATCCATTATCAGGCACAGCATGCCCCGGATCGGCATCTAAACAGAAGTTTGAGCTATTGGCAGACTCCGATGGATTATACGTTCCGGGAGGGCAGGGAGTTTGTGCGGTTGAGCCGGATTGGCCCACGTAATATCCCGGGAATGCGTCTATACATTCTGTTGCCATAAATGAGGGCTGGAATGTGCCTGGCTGACATGGGGTCTGCGAAGAAGAGGCGTTAGTTGGGACGTAGTTGCCCGGAGTTGCCTGTAGACAAAATGTCTGATTCGTAGATGGCTGGTAAAAGCCCGGATCACAAGCTGTCTGTGAAATGCTCGCAATTCCTGGCACGTAATAGCCCGGGGAGGAGGATAAACAGGATTGTTGGGCAGATAATGGCTGGTAGTATCCCGGATTGCAAGGTACTTGGGATGTCGAACTGTAGTTAGGAACATAATGTCCTGGATCAGCGTCAATACAAGAGGTCGAGCCGTTTGAGGGCTGGTATGTGCCTGGGGAGCAAGCAGTTTGATTGGAGGAGCCTGATGTCACAACATAGTTCCCGGCGGACGCGACGGTGCAATTTGCCTGTGCGAACGAGGGCTGATAGGTTCCTGGGCTGCATTGTGTTTGGGAGATCGCCCCAGATTGGGGAACGAAGTTCCCAGGCGAAGCTGGAGTCTGTGAGGAAGAGCCTGTCTGAGAAACATAGTAACCTTGGCTGGCTTGTATACAAGAGATTTGTCCAGGTAGTGGTTGGTAAGATCCAGGGGAGCATGTATCCTCAGAAGTTGCTCCAGTGGAGGAGACGTACCTCCCTGGAGAAGCCGAATCACAAGAACTACTGCCGGTTTTTCCCTGATAAGTTCCAGGTCGGCACTGGAAAAAGCCGACTTGTATCTCCGCGTCAATGGTCTCTGATTGATTACCAACGATGGAGCCATCGGTGGTTGATATCAGTGTTAGTGTAAAGGTATAAATGCCGGAGCTTGCATTATTGGGAGTCACTGAAATCAGTAATGTCGAAGAATTAGAAAACGAAGTCCCGATTGTAGTCACACTTGCTGTTTGACCGCCCGATGTAGAGTTGTCAGAGGTAGAAATCAGTGACATTGCCATCAAAGAGTCATAGTAGTACAAGCTAAGGTTAAAGTCTGCATTGGAATTTGAGCTGGATAGGTCTACTGAAGCAGCAGAATCTCTCGGGACGTATATCGAGAACAAATCCCCAGAGTCATTGGACCAAGAGTAGTTTCCGATTTGTCCGCCATAGGTGGCACTCCTAGACTGAAGTGGAGTGGGCAAAGCGTCATCCGCATCTCCGTATTGATTGTTGGTGTAATTACCAGCGGGAGATGGAATACATGATGACTGCGCTAAATCATTCTGGTAGAATCCAGCATCGCAATGTTGCTGATTAGGAGACGCTTCTTGATTGACGAAATAACCACTTGAAGACTCATAACAAACAGTTTGTCCCTCCTCAGGCTGATAGTTTCCTATTGTACAACTCTCGTGGAATAGTGATCCTTGAAGGGAAAAGTGGCCTGCGGAGGAGTTCTGACATGACAGTCGGCCCCACTGCCCGTCTGGACAACTTACCCATCTGGCGGGGTTGTCTGGATAATCATCCACTGATGAATTGAACCCATCCCCATCACTATCGTCACTGATACCCAAATCCAGAACGTTTCGTATTCCGTCTCCATCGAGATCCTGCTCGGAGTACCCTACTGATTCTCCAAGAGTAGAATTGTTGAAACTCATAATGTATGGAACAAGAATATCATCGGAAGTCCCATCGAATTCCCCAGACTGCCCTCCCCAACAAAACAAGGAATAGCTCTGGTTAATTGCACAAGTCGATTCAACGCCAGTTGCTAATGCAATAGCCGGAGAGGCCATGAGAGCATAAGAGGGGGTATTCCCATCAGTACCGGAACAGCTGCTGGAGCTGGAGCTACAGGTTCCATCGCCCCACTGCCCGTGAGTATTGACCCCCCAGCAACTAATCGACCCATTGTCCAGCAAGGCACAAGTATGCCAGTAGGCCCCATCAATATCGTGTGCCGTCCTACCACTGGGCAACTGAATGTCTGATGATGTTCCTGTCACAGGTCCATCTTGGGTGGAGACCGTGTATGACTTGCCCCAGCAACTGATTGAGCCATCATCGAAAATAGCACACACACTGTAACCAGGAGTTACCAAGGATGAAGCCCTCAAACCCGTAGAGTGATTAGCTAGGACCGGCGTGTTTCTACTCGTGGTAGTACCATCCCCAAGATTTCCAAAACCATTGAATCCCCAACACTTGATTTCTCCATTATCTAGAATTGCACAGGTGAAATCATTTCCAGCAGATACAGAGATAGCAGTTCTGTTAGTGCCTAAGTCGACCACGACGGGGGAATTTCTATTGATATTTGAGCTATCTCCTAGCTGTCCATGATTATTCCTTCCCCAGCAGTTTAGTGATGCGTCATCCAGAATTGCACAATTATGATAATTTCCGTTTGAAACAGCCACTGGGGTTCGGGTTCCGAAGTCCACAGTTCCATTGCTCAGGGAATTAGAGCCGATTCCAAGTTGGCCGTAGTTGTTTGCCCCGCTACACCTGAGAGTCCTATTGTAAAGAATCGCACAGTCACCCGCGATTGAAATCACCTCATCATTGACAACTTCTGGTTCTCCAGTATTGTTGAAAAATACCGTGCTTCCATTGGATAGGACTAGGGTGGGGGATCCAGTATCCAAATCTAAAACTGAGTGACTGAAGACTGATCCCCTATCTGTTCCTGGTTGATTGAAACCAAGATTGTTTACCTGAACTGGAGACGGTGACGATGATGCTTCACTGAGTGCCCATGAGTCTGCGCCCCACGAGTCTCCAGAAGTGCCACCATTTCCATTGACTAAGTTTACAGCCAAGTAGAATATGACATCCCCAGAACCTGCCGAAGGGGCTGTCCAATCGACTGACCATGCCCTAGAGTTGGAATTTGAGTGAGTTACCTCTCCTGCTGACAGACGAGCATTCTGACCTGGATTGGAGAATACGCCCTGATTAGAATCTAGATTGAATCCCCCGCTAGTACCGCTTGGACCTCCAGAAGCGCTTATTGAGAGGGAATATGTTGTACCTGGAACATATCCTGATGACGGAGTTCCTGAAAGTGCGGGCATAACTGTTGGAGAGGTAGAAGAATGGCAAAATCCATCTCCACATCCATCGGTAGAACCGGTCCTGCCTGAGCTGTTCGCGAACGCTGTTTCTGGTACGGCCATCAGCAAAAGCATCAGAAAGGTTCCCACAATTATTACTCTAGTTTTCATTAAACCCTCCTCCACCATAAGTCATCAATTCCTGCTCTGGCTACACAAAAGAGATTTGTCGGACTGGTCCGATGGCCTCTGTAACAAAGAGCACAGCGCTTCTATTGCCAATATGACTATTCCTACCACACGAGCTTTAGTGTGTCGTTACGAATACCTCTGGGGCCAGCGGGGGCATTGTAACTCCAGCTTCGGAGAATGCCTCCTCCACAGATGCGAAGCTTCCCTGGTTCTTGTTCGCTCTTCTAGCCCTGTTGCTGATGATTTTCCAAGAAGACTTGTCGCCGATTCCAGGTAGTGCCTGAAGTTGGCTTTTAGTGGCGTGGTTGATGTCAAGGCCGTACTCTATTCCCGAGATACTTCTCATCCCATGTCCAGTAACCACGATATCCGACCCTGATTCTAGAGGGATAGCATATGGGACCCCTACTAGGATTGGGTAGGCCCCTATCTGTCTTCCAAATGTGATTCCTGGTTCTCCGTGTTTGGACGGGTCTCTGTATTTTTCTTCTGATAAATGCTCAGGGAGCCTTATCCTGCCGCCTCTAGATTCCCACCACAAGTCCTTCAATTTAGTGCCAAGAGGAAATATCTCCTCAAGCATCGGACGATCGATTTCTTCTCTGACTGTGGTTTTGAATTTCCTGAAATCATTTTCAGGAATTTCTTGAAACCCCCTTCCCTCGACTTGTCGAATATTTATTCTCCTTAACCACAGTCCCTCTGATTTCAATTCTTTGAGGAGCTCGAGATTCATCGTGTACGTTCTCTCTGTCTCGCCATTTAATCCTGCGATAAAGTTCAGGCCGGGAAGTAAACTTGGTAATCCTCTTGGGCCCCTTTTCCTCCCGTATTCATTGACGTGCCTGATGGCTATCTTCAGCTGATTTGAGTCGCAATTTAGCCAGTTTGACTCATGGACCCTCGGATCCGCTGACTCTAAGCCGAAAGAAAGTACGGCTCCATCAGATAGATTCTCCACCAGAGATTTGGTTATCTCCGTGGACGGCTCAATATTCTGTGCAACTATCGAAGGATTGGCATTGTCCACATGCAGTATTTGCAGATTTTCATTGCTTCTTGCACCTTGCAATACCTTAGATATTGGCTCGGGGTCTGGGATTGGGTATTCCATGTCCTCGACACCCTCTGCCCTGTAGGTGTAGATATCTGTGGCACCGCCTATTCTGATATTGACGGCTCCGGATTCCACTGCAGCATTAATTTCCCGGATAACATCGTCTTCTTCCCTCCAAAGAGGGAGCCCCTTCTTAGGCTCAATACAGAATTTACATCCTCTCTTGAAACGGACGCAACCCTGATACAGTTCAACTTCGTAGGTCAGTGGCCCATGGGATCCATTTGGAGACAGTAGATCAGGGTGTTCCACTACTGCCTTTGATGAGGCCCCCTTCAGGGCCCATCTTGACCATTCATCCGGAGTCCTTTTCTTGTGAGACATTTTACCAGTTGAAAGGAAATGATTGAGGGTTGCGTCTATATCGTTCAAACTGCAGAAGAGATTGGATCTTGGAGAGACCCATCCAGATTGCCTCCAGTGTCTAATTGCCCAGCCCCCGCAGATAACTGGTATTCGACTCGGAATCGATGACAGGAAAGCGTCAGTCTCACCTCTGCTTATCGGAGTTCCCCTGATGTACTTTCCAGGTACTACAGCCCCGGCAAGAAGAATCGCACCATCCAATTCACCCATTTGCTCTCTTACATTTTTACGCCCTTCAAGAGTTGAGAGTTCTGATTTGAATAAACTCCTCCATTGATCGACGGTCATGTACGTATATTCTATGCCCCTATCTTCTAGAACTCCACAGATGTATCTTATGTGAAATCCAACATAGTTAGGCACGCCGAAAGCTGCGGGTTCGTCTTCATACCCATCGAGCACGAGCCATCCGTCTAGTTTCCCCATGTTCCTGCGTCAAGGTATTCGGTATTCACCGCTTCGACTGTTTCCTACGTCCGCCCCTATCTCTGTTGGAGCCTCCGGACGAGGACTCTTCGACTACTATCCTACGACCTTTGATCTCAGAGCCGTTCATAGCTTTGATTGCCGCCTTTGCTTCCTCCTTCGAGGGGAATGTGACGAATGCAAATCCTTTTGACTTTCCAGATTCCCTATCCTTGGCGATATGGATTGAGTCAATTTTTCCATGTTCCGAAAATGCCTTGGAAAGCTCTTCCTCGGATATTTCGTATGAGAGTCTTCCGACAAACAGCTTGACTCCCATTTTCTCTTCGAGTTCTTTCCTCATGGCTAATATTCTCTCCCTCTCCTTGGAAAGCTCTTCCTTGGTAGCCTTTCCTTGATTGACCTTTTCCATACAATCTCTGCATCTGATTGGCTTGCCTGGAGTGGGCTTGAATGGGACCTTCGTGCTAACTCCACACATCGTACAGACTGTATCGTGCATCTCTCTCCTTGGCCTACTCTGGCCGCCTCTTCCTCCGCCACGACTAGTGGATCTCATTGAAGCAACCCTAGCGGGTATCTCGTGATTTGCCCCCCTTCGGAAATCCGCCATTGGAGAAAGATAGGGCCTCGCTCCATCATGACCTAGTTTCGCTTCAGCCTCAGGGGACCATCTCTCTCCGGATCTGTTGAGTTTGTGCAGACCAAATCCAGTCTCGTGTCCGTGGCCGAAACCGTCAGATAGTACTCGATAGGCAGTGTAGTCACATCTGGAACAGTCTACGTTGAAATCAATCTTCTTGTCGGATACATCTAGAATCGCTCCACACGTCGGACAAGATGCGGATAGCACCCCAAGTGATGCATGTCCCTTTGTTGAAGCTTTGAGAATCGGGTCATCCTTGACTATCCTAGCTCTCACGATGTCTCGCATTCTCATCGCATCACCGGGTGATGGAATGAATCTATCTACGACTTCGGAGACGTGAATGTCAGCGAATAACTCAAGCGCGGGAAGATCCCTGTGGCCTCCCTGCTTACTCTCGATATGCAGGATTCTAATCTCGGCGACATTCTCATTCAGTCTAGTGACCTGGCCAATCACGACATCATCGACCTCAGGGGAATTAATCGGCAGTCTGGATGACTCTATTGAGATATTTCCATCCTTCTCCACGAGAATCCCTGGGAGAGTGGCTACACACCTTCCGTTTCTCTCGAAGATACCCTCTCCAGCCGAGGATCCGGGAGGAATCGTCACTGTGGAACCGGGTGTAACTTGGTCACCAACTACGGCAGACATTGACCCGGCGACCGGCCATTCCCCTATCAACGGTACGGAGGAACTATGGAGGGACTAGCCTCCAAAATCCTGCTCTCGTTACCCCTCTAGTCATCTTATGGTGAGAATATGAGGCAGGCAGAGGGAAATCTGCTTCGCCATACATCTCGACGTTCCAGTTCATATCTTCGAATCTTTTTTCGAGGTGTTTAGCGTTAGCACTGTGCATGATGTGCGCAATGGTCTCAGAAGCTAAAATATGCTCAAAAAAAGCAGAATCAGCTCCTTCCCTCTGCCTGCCCCAAGGAGGATTGGAAATAATCAAGTCGTAGCCTTCCGATTGTAAATTGTGCTCGCCAATTACCTGATTGCAGACTTCATATTTGCCTGTCATTAGCATACTTTCTGCATTAGCATTTGCTAGTTTGCACAATTTTGGATCCGCCTCCACTAATTTTACGAAACCGGCCCCCATCATTGCAGCACCGATCCCTAGTATTCCATTACCCGCTCCTAGATCAGCAACTCTGCATCCGATAGGCAAATCTCCAAAAGACTGAATGTCAAACAACCATCTAGAAGCAAGCTCACCTGGGGTTACATACTGCTCCAAGGAGACTTCCAATTGCTCACTCACATCCAGTCTGGATAGGGACATGCTGAGATTTCTGAGCCTCATTGTACTGACGGGAGTCCGAGGAGTCAGTTATGCTTGCCGGATGTTTCTGCCCTGGCCCGCTCTGATTTTCGAGTCATGTATTATTCCCTGCGATAGCATAAGCTCTGCCAGCATTATACTATTTCCAGCTGCTCCTCTGACTGTATTATCGGAAGCTACATTGAAGATCAAGGTATTCTTTGAGACCTCCACGCTACCCACAAAGACACTCATAGATTTCTGATGGAATTTATCAGAATTATAGGCTTCGTGGAGATTAATTAGAGATATTGCATTATCTATGTCGTTGACAAAATCCAGGGGGTTTTTATGCTCTGAGAACGTATCCATATGCAGTTCTTTGGAGTAGAAATTAGACCATGCTTCTATTACCTCATGAGCGGATAAGTTACGCTCAAATTCGACGGTGACCGAAGCAGAGTGGGCAAACTCTCTATTCACCCTGGCACATTCTGCATTAATATCAATTTCAATTGGCGTCACATGGCTTCCGTCGAACTTTCCTAGAATTCTCTGCAACTCTCTTTCTACACTCAATGACTCCCCGGCTATATGTCGATTTGGAAATTGTCCTTGCCTTGATTTTTCGAGCATCCTTCTTCCTCCGCCTGAGAGTGATTGCTCTGTGGCTACAGTAATTTTTTTCACTGGGAGGGAGCGAATTAGTGGCGCGATGGAAATTCCCAACGGAACAACCATACAGTTTGGGCATGATACGAGCATTCCCTTACCGAAACCACTCTGCAAGTCGATAAGGCCGAGATGATGATTATTCACTCCTGGAACCACCAGTGGTATCACTTGTGAGTGCCTATGGACTGTTGAATGACTAATTACAACAAGTCCGGCCTTGGCAAGTTCTTCTTCTATGTAAGATGCAGGAGAGTCGGGTAGAGCAGAGAAAACTATTCTCACCCCTTCCGAGATAAGATGCGATGCAAGTTCCCCATTTTGTCCTATACCAATTATTCGGAATTCCGGTAATGATGGTTTTGTTTCCCTAAAACTCCATGGAATTTCGCTTACTTTCATGCCCTCTGACTCCGAGGATCCAACCACACATACTGGAGCTAACCAATGGTGATTTGAGAGTCTCTGAAGTAATCTCTGAGCCACGAGCCCTCTAGAACCTAGGACGGCACACTTAACCCTCCCCAGTGTGCTCATGGCCTAAGCTAGGAGGGACAGCCTATGAAGAAGTGTTTGGATAATGATGAATAGTTAAAATACTCCCGCGTTGATAGGCACATCATGGAAGCGATTGGTTTGGCCTATGTGACATTAGGACTCGTTATCGGAGTAATGATTGGTTGGCTCATTACCAAGCAAAGAATGGGGAGTGAAATAATCCGTTATGAAGAAAGAATCAATGCGCATGAAGGGGCATTTGAGACCAATGAAAGAAGAATGAAGGCGGAGATAGAGAATATGGTCGTGAAGGTTGGCGAGAGAAACACTGCTCAATTTCTCAAACTAGCTGAACAGAGATTTTCCTCAGAAATGAAAGAAGCTGAGAACGCTCTGGAGACCAGGAAACTGGAAGTTGAGAATCTAATCAAGCCCCTGCGAGCTGAGATGGAGAAGATGTCCGAGGCAAACCAACAGATTGAGAAGGAGCGGGCTGGCGCTTATCAGGCTATTAAACGCCAAATTAAAGACCTAGGAGATAAAACAGACTCTCTAGGGGTTAGGACGACCGCCCTATCTACTGCTCTGACCACATCTGGTCAGGCTAGGGGAAACTGGGGCGAAGTAAAATTACGAAGGTTGTTTGAGATGGCAGGAATGTCTGAACAGGTTGACTTTTTTGAGCAGGAAACAATTCAAGGCGGAGGAAGGCCAGATTACATCGTTCGTTTACCTCAAGAGGGAGTCATTCCGATTGATTCAAAGGCGACTGGTGCTAATTTCTTAAAGGCCGTAGAGCTTGAATCAGGATCGGATCAGGATGCCCTACTTATCGAACATTCTAAGGCGATGAAGAATCGAATTAAGGAGCTGGGGGCCAAAGATTATCAGGGCTCAATAGAGGGTGATTTTGATCATGTGATAATGTTCATTCCCAGCGAGGCAATGGCCGCTGCGGCGTTCACTACAGATCCTGAACTACTTGATTACGCGATGAGTAAGTCAGTTCTGATTGCTACTCCAGTAACTATGTTGGGACTACTAAGAACTGTCGCGCTATATTGGCAACAACATGCGCTAGCAGAGGGAGCCAGAGAAATCTACGACGTGTCAAGAGAGATGTACAAGAGAATCAATACATTAATCGATCATATCATGAAGGTGGGTAGTCATCTTGACAAGGCTGGTAGATCATACAACGAGGCCATGAACTCATATGAGAGAAGAGTTCTTCCGCAGGGTCGAAGGCTAGACGAGCTACGGGTTTCGGAGACTCTTCAAGGGGGCCTTCCTGAACCCAAAGAGATAGAGGCGAGGCCAGGAAAGGTAGAGGAGGACTGATGACCCCCTCCCTATTGGGCGGGGTATGATTAAATGGCAGACCGGAAGGTACCACCCTGTTATTCATCTTCCTGATGAATACGAAGTTAGAGACCTTACGACAGGTAACTACTCCCCCTCGGAATATGAATATGACATTGGTAGATATGATGAATTACGCCCTGGAATGTACTCGACCGATCTATTCTCTGATGGAAGGTTTCTTCACGTAGGTATCGATATTGGGGCACCCGTAGGAACTGCTTGTATGGCTTTTGATGATGGAGAGATTTCACATTTCGGTTACAATCCAGAAGAAGGCGACTATGGAAATGTAATAGTGACAAAACATCTTGTTGGAGGAACTCCAGTTTGGGCTCTTTATGGACACCTTAGTAGTAGCTCCATACAGGGGAAAGAAATTGGACAAAGGATACGCAGGGGAGAAGTAATTTGTTGGATAGGAGATAAACAAGAGAATGGAGGATGGGAACCACATCTTCACTTCCAATTATCTCTTAAAGAGCCTGAGACTCATGATATGCCGGGGGTAGTGGCTCCACATGAACGGGATGAGGCACTGAGAGAATACCCCGATCCAAGATGGGTACTAGGCCCAATCTACTGAATGTCGGATAAATATTCCTTAAGTTGAGGTATTGGCTCCATGGAAGTAGGATTTACCCCTCTCAAGAGAGCTAGTGCTATGGAAATCCAGTCAGAAATATGAGCGGCATAAATCAATCTCTCGAGCAGGGATTCCCCCTTGCACTCTATCCTCCAGACATTCTTAGTGATCAGATTCTCCTCGATCCAGCCAATCCTTGATTCAGTCCTCTCATGAATGCCCTCGGAACTCATAATTAGGAGCGCTCTATTACCGTTAGACTCCGAGAACCATGCTACTATCTCATTATGATTCATCTCGGGCACCTCAGAGTAATTGGCGAACGCTTCAGCATTCTCATTAATCTGACAAGTCAGCCTGTAAGCGGCAGCATTAAGTTCTCTTGGGCAAATTATACCTATCTGAGAATCCACAAGATTTCTGGCCAAGGCCTCTGACATTCCATCTCCAGAGATTATATCTAGCTTTCTTGAGGAGTCTCGGATTCTATTAATCATCGATTTGAGCTCTTCATCCTCTGGACGAGCCAGTATTCCCATCGACCAGCACACTGCCAGTTGGGCCCCCAGTATATGGCCGAACGCAGATCGAGGCATTTGCCCCTTGGGAATTGCAATGGAAACAGATTCTTCATGACCATCCAAGATTCTGGTCAGCTCCCCTCCTGAGGATATCCCGACCACAGTTCCACCAGAATCTATGGCCTTAATTACGCCATCAATGGTCTCCTCAGTGTTTCCCGAGTATGAGGTGGCGACAACCAGCCAGTCTGGCCCCCACCACTGAGGTAGACCATAGTCCCCCCAGACCACAAATGGCAGTCCTCCCTCTTCGTCTGAGATAGTCTTTAGGAACCTCCCAGCTGAGCCTGAACCACCCATTCCAAGGAATATCACTCCAGTCCAGTCTAGGTCTGATTCCAGTCCTGTATCCGAGGAAAAGGCCTTCTCTAAATCATCCACGAAACCCCTAGTGAGGCCACACATATCCTCAGTATCCAGAGACTCTGCTAGCTCCTCTATTCTTTGGCCGGACATTGACTTACTTCCTCCCTGAGGGCACCGCTAGCCATACTCCCTGTATGAAACCAATGCGTAATGACTTCGATTCGGGGTCATCATCATACGGTAAGGCTACGGTAACTACCCTGTAATCTACCGGGTCAAGGACCTCCACTGCTGAACTGTCTCTATTCAATATGTCAACAACAAACTGTTCACTTCTCGGACAGACTACAACAGAGCCTTCCATATCTCTCCATGTTGCGCCTGTTCTCTCGAACCTGTCCATCTTCTTCAGAATGGGTCCGTCCTTCTGCCAACTTTCGACTATCCACAGAATCTTTCTGAATCTAATCACATCTCCTAGCCCATATGCAGGTTTTCTGTAGCTAAGTGTCAGTCTCGAAACTTCGATCCCATCGTTAGCACCGACTACTGTAGAGGTTTCCTTTACTGTACCTCCGAACTTCTTGACTAAGTTTCTGGACCATCTCCTAGCCATGGCCTTGGACCCTAATTTCAGATCCCATCCTCCCGTGACGGCTCCCTCTTCTGAGATGAAGAACATAGGGTCAGCCTCCATCTCAGAAAGCATCTCATCGAGAGTTTCTCGTAATGATTTGAGTTCCATTTCGGACAGCCTCCTACCGGCTGATCTGAGTTGCATTACTGCCTCGAAATACGAACCTGCCTTGCGTGTGCATGTCGGGCAAACTGCATTACTAGTCTGTAGAAGTACCTCATGGTTATCTGAGAATTCATATCCTTCGATAATGCCAGAGACATCCACATGTAACCTACTGGTTCTATCGTCTATTTCCTCGACTGCAAACTCTACTGAAACTTGCTTCGCCCTATCCTCGACGCCGAGGTTAGCCCTGATCCTCAAATCTGCTAGATCGTTTGAGTCAATTACTGACCATCGTCCACGAATCTCATGAAAACCACATTTGGAGCATCTATCTTGTTGTATCCTCTCTGGCATTACAGATAGGCTAGTTCTATCTCTCAGACAAGATTCGCACATTCTATCTGTGGTCAAGGGCGGAGACGCGCCACAGACTATGCAGAATTCGCCGTCAGACATGTCTCTCCCATCAAATGCGCCCATACTCACAGTTAGAAGGGTTCCCAATGACTGAAGATGCATGATTAGTGATCATTCTTCGGAATCAGATGAAAAAATCTCCAGTTGGACAGTTAAATCCACTATTCTTGACCTTAAGTGATTGACATAGTATGCGAGAATGAAAGATAGTATTGTGTAGGCGACTATCATTTCAGAAGTTCCTGCCATTTTCAAAGACCCCCATCTAATTCTGACTTACTCTGTTCTAATCTATCTTCCATTCTCATAACCTCATTACTTAGCATTGCCAGTCCAACAAATAATATCAGGAAGGAGATGAAGCCCATCATTAGTACTGTCCTGATACCAGGATCTAAGCCCGTCTCCTCTCCGCTCACTAAGACTATGCCAGGGTGTCTCTTCTGGTACCATGTCGTTGCCAGTGCAGTAATTGGGACAAGTGCAAATCCGAATAGTCCAACTGAGGCGAGAGTGTCCCTGGTTTCCTGGCCGTCGGGTTGAGACCTTCTAGTTAGAACTAGGAATAGTGCAACACCCGTCAGTAGTGCGAAAGTATTGAGACGGAGATCTCCCCAGTCCCATGGGACGCCCCACTCTGCGGATCCCCAAATCGGTCCGGATGTGATTACCCCGAGACCGAAAAGCAATCCAAGGTCTGAGCCGGTGGAGAACCACCTCCACCCCCAATCAGACCTATCCTTATACCATGCTACTGCCCCTATGAATAACATGCAGAATGCTAGGAATGAAGACCACGCGAAGGGCACGTGCCAGTACAATATTCTGTATGCCTCAGGAGCGTTGAATGCCGTTGAGTCTACCATGGGCGCGTAGTATACACCCATCAAAGCCGTGACGACCGCGCCCGAAATCCCTAGAGCCGTGAGGCCGATCCCTATTCTCACTGATGAAGGAGGGTTGGGGTCAGGCACGACTCTTCGAGAAGCTCCCCAGTGAAGAATGCTATTCCCTATGCATCAGGAATAATAACAGCCACTGCCCAGACCATAGCTGAGATAATACTGGCAATAATTATCGACGCCAGAGGGCTACCTAAGGAGATCTCTGAGGACATGCCGACTTCCATGATTACAGACAATGCATCAACCAGTTCCATAAATGGCCAAATTAATACTATTAGGAGGAGTGAAGACACCGCCGCACCTGATCTTCTCAGATCTGAAACCAGAAGATGCAGTGCAGTGGCGGCACAAGAGATGTCAATTATTACGAGTGATGGAAGCCAGAGCCACCTCAATATCTCCTCAGAACTACCGACTGGCAAAGAGCCCTCCAATACAAACCATGAGAGGTATGTTAGAGGAAGAGGTAGAAGTATGGATGATGCCATTATGGATGTTGCTGGGCGGAATTGTGGACCACATACTGCTGACCACCATTTCCCGCATTCTTCCTCTGAGAGTCTACGAATCATGGCAGGGGAAATAACCGCAGAGATAAATGCTGGAGTAAGAATTAACGCCGCGGCCAGATGGTTTCCTATATCGGCGTTTGAGAGAGTAGCCTGCGACGTATCCATTCCTGTCAATACTGAGTAGGACAAGAGTAGGGCCAATATGGCGGGAGTTGCTTTTCCAATGGTGTCCACTGGATTTCTCCTCTCAATTGAGTAACTCCATGAGAACAGTGATGAGATAGTCTTAGTTTCTCTTTCGCTAAGGAATTGCCTTTCAATATTAGACTCTTTTTCGATATTGTTCTTTGACTCGGAAATCTCTCCTGATTCAATTGTCAATATTCTGCTTGAGCATGCGATTATTTCTTCATCATGCGAAGCCATTACTACAGCATTTCCATGTTGTGACAGCTCGCTTATCCACTTCTTCAATACTCCTTTTGAGAATGAGTCCAAGCCTTCGGATGGCTCGTCTAAGAAAACTAATCTCGGAGTCTCGCACATCATTGCGGGGGCCATTCCAGAAATAACCGCCAGACGTCTCCGCAGTCCAGCTGAAAGTTGTGAAACCCTGTCCTCTCCCCTATGGGACATACCCCACTCTTCCAGAATCTGTTTGGCCTCTAATTGGCCACAATCTATTCCCGACACATTTAGTGCAGTTATGAGTCTCTCAGTGACTTTCTCCTCTCCACAAATGCCATCCGATTGTAGAGTCAGGCCGAATGGATGAGGCTTTTGTCTTGTTCCCGAGAAATTCCTGATTTCGAGTGGCTCATCCTTTTCTGAGAACCACTCAACCCGACCTTTAGTAAGTGGAATGATCCCGACTAGGGATTCGATCAGAGTAGTCTTTCCAGATCCATTTTCCCCTACGAAGCATACTATATCTCCTTGGAATATTTCAAGGTCCAATTTCTGGATTACGATTCGTGCCCCCCGAGTAACGCTAAGGCCTCTAGCCTTGAGTACTGGTGACTGCGCCATGCACCCCGGAGTAGTATCAGTCGTTTGAGTCGTTCCATTCTGAAAATCACTATTTGTGAGCCCCCTCTGTCAGGGGCGTGAGTGCATTGGGTGAGCTTGGAAATTTCGAGCAGATTTTTGTCTTAGTGCTATTCATTTGTTGTATTTACCCCTATATTTCCGCTTATCGGGGGAACACGAGCATCGCCCTCGCGACCATCCTTTCACTTATGTTGGCATCTTTCGTGCAATTTGCCATTTCTGTTATCCAAGGAGTTCCCGTCGAGATGGGGTGGATAGTTTCTGTTTTTGGAATCAGACCATCGATTGCTGCCTCGCCCGTGGAGTCATACAGATTCATCACAAGTGCATGGATTCACGCTGGATGGGTACACGTGCTTGGGAATATTCTGGTAATTGGACTTGTGGGTATTCCGCTGGAGCAAAGGATGGGTGGCAGGAGGTGGATGACTGTCTACATACTCGGACTTTTGGGAGGGAATATTGCATGGGTCTTCACACATCCTGATTCGATGATCCCAACAGTAGGGGCGAGTGGTGCCGCATTCGGGATACTGGGGGCTTACATGGCATGCTGGCCCAGTGATGAAGTTGAGTTTCCCTTATTGTTCCTGATCAGAGCATGGCCAATTTGGTTGATTGTTTTCATCAGATTGGGGATAGAAGTTTGGCAAGTTTATTCGATTCAGTTAGGAACTTCAGGAGACGGAAATATTGCACATATGGCCCATTTAGGGGGCTTCTTTCTATCCTACTCATTGGCAAGGAGAGTAACTGTGGGAGGGCCTCAGCCTCTGGAAAGAGATGCAATTGATGGGGTTCCTGAAACATCTAGGGATATGCCGAGTCTGAAGGAAAATCCCTGGGAGGCTTCCGGATCCCCGCTTGAAGGAAGAGCCCTGAGGGTACTGGGAAAACTCATTGAAGAAGGAGACGAAATAGAAACCAGAAGGGCGTGGCTAGAAGAGCTTTCCGAACATACAATCTGTCCGGTGTGCGGGGGAGAGATTCTAGCGGAGACTAAAGGTGGTCGAACCTGGATAAAGTGCGGAGTGTCAGAGAGTCACCTAACGTGGCCATAGGGCAAAAAAAGGGGTCTTGGACAGGTTGGGATTATACAGGGTCAACATTTGGCTCTCTAAGAGAGCCATGGGAAAGAGAGCATCTTCAGCGACTCCAATCATTGTGGCTTTGATGCTTCTGATGCTTGATGTTTCTGTAGGAGTGAGTGGTTCTGAATGGGAAATTAATAATTCTGATGGGTCGAACGAAAACGTGGAATTGAAGACAATCCCAGATATTCCCCCCCTCATGTGCGAGTCGGGCGAGTGCCCTCTAAAGGACCGGACTCCTCATCTTCCGCCAAATGGGGTGGATTGGCCAGTTCAAGAACCTGGTTGGTGGTTTAACTTCTGGAATGATAAAGATTCCAATGGGATGGACGATAGATTACAATGGATAATTTCTGGAGATCGTGAGTCTGTATCCACGAGTGCCATCATGGGAGATGATGGCAGGATGACCGTGGCTATTTTCGTTTGCTACTCTTGGCATCCCGGGCATGACGATATATCAGATTTGAAGGAGGTCCTCTCAAAGTATGGGTGGGATGAGTATGGGACTTACTTCAGAGCGGTGGATATTCTCGATACTTTGATTGTCGAACATGTCCCTGTAAGTGCTTTGATAGAAATCTTGATGCTAGATGGTGTCGTACTCGTTGAACAGCAGGATGTTCTAGTCCCATATCTCAATACTGCGACAAAGGGATCTAAAGTCAGGACATCAGATGTTTTTAGTGAAACTATGATGGACTACGGATACGATGGTTCTGGCGTAGTAATTGCGATTGCAGATACAGGTGTTGATAATGAGCATTTCTCGCTAGATGACTTCTCTGATCAAAATTCCGATAATGAAGCTGAGCCTGATGAGTTACCTGATCCAAAGTGGGTGGCTGGATGCGATTCAACTTCTTGGAATCAACAAGATTGCGATGACGGGGGCGATGACCCCGATGATGGGGATGGGCATGGCACCCATGTTGCTGGAATTGCACTCGGAACTGGAGGCAATGAACGGGAGAATCAAGGATATGCACCGGGCGCATATCTTGTTGATATTAAGGTCATGACTGACGCGGGCGCATCTAACTCTGGGTACACCGTTGCAGGAATTAATTGGGCAGTACAGAATGTAGATACTGATTGGGGCAATAATGACTCAAGTAGGGGTATTGATATTCTATCTATGTCTTTCGGGAGTGGCTCGAGTCCAGCAGGAGAGGATCCGGGAGATAATGGGACCAGTCAAGATTCTCTAGCAGTCAACGCCGCGTCTGAGGCGGGCATCGTCTGTGTGGCTGCGATCGGGAATGACGGTTATCGAAGGGTGACATCTGTAGGGGCCGCTGACTCAGCCATAACAGTGGGTTCGATTGACGATAAGGCAAGTATAGAGAGGGGAGATGATTCTATTTCTTCGTTTTCGAACTCTGGCCCAAGGGAGGATGATGGAGATGACAACCGATGGGATGAGCTGAAGCCAGATGTCGTCGGACCTGGCTCCAATATTATGTCAGCACAGCATGCGGCATCTAGCTCACAGTTACCCGGCTCCGCAAAACCTCTGGCCAGTGATAATTATGTCCAGAAGTCAGGGACTAGCATGTCCACCCCAGCAGTAGCTGGTTTTATTGCGGCAATGCTTCAGATGGATGAAGATCTGACTCCCCAGGAAGTGAAAGATATACTCAGAAATAATTCGGAGACCAGGGGAGGAGCATCGGCTCCCGACGTTACTGAGAGATGGAACGATCAGTATGGCTTTGGCATTATAGATGGAGAGATGGTCATGCAGGCAATATTAGGCGATAGTGGCGGAGGGGATAACGGAGGAAATAATACTGAGCCTCCTCCAACGGGAACTGAGGAGTGGGTGATAATAGAGACTCCTGAGGAGGACTCATGGCTCGTTGAAGGTGAAACTTACAGCGTCAGAGGACATATCGACGAGGATGCGGATACCAACGGAACAATAGAAGAAGTCAATGTGAGTATTTCTTACAGATATAAGCCAGACGAGGGACCAAGGCAGACGGAGATTCTAGTTGATTGGCATGTAGTACAGGGGACTCTAAATTGGTCCACCCCATTCTCAATTCCAAAATTTACAGAGGATGAGATAGACGTAGAAGAGATAATAATCAAAGCTAAGGCCAGAAATGAGTTCAATGTCTGGAGCGAGATGGAGCAGAGTGAGCATCCTGTCGGTTTGCTAGAAGTAACATTAGGAGGGCCCAGTGGACAGTCCCCTGTGTCTGGAAATACAAATATTTTCGGGGGTTGGGAATCGGTTAACGGAGCTACTATTCAATGGAGATTAGGAACTGAAAATTGGGAAACGGCACAACAATTTGGTGGAACCGGCAGTGACTCGGGAGATTGGTCAGTAAATTGGGACACGACGGCAGTCAATGATGGATTTTATCGAATCTCAGTCAGAGTAGTGAGTGGCGATGGCATCTTCTCTGATGAAGTTCGGAGAACGGTGGAGGTAGACAATGATCCACCTGCTCCGGACTTGATATTCAGGAGTGGCATTAGCGTAAGTGAGTATGGATTACCCATATCGGAAACCTTCGTCAATACATTCCTAGAAGTGAGTTGTGAGGTCAGAAATGACGGTGATTTAGATGCTACAGAGGTCACTGTCTACCTCAAGGAAAACGGAGCTAGGAAGGATGAACTCATAATTCCCAGTATTGGTAGCGGGGATATAGTGGATGTTGTTCTGTACTGGAATCCCCTGACGCTGGGAGATAGGACATTATCCATCTCACTCGATCCGTCTGATGAAATAGAGGAAATAAATGAAGAGGATAACGAGCAGACGGTAGAATTCCCCGTTTTGCAGAGGCCCCAAGGTGTCGACCTAGCTTTCAGGGAGGGGGCAATAAGAACCGAGCCTCCGGTGCCCAGGCCCAATGAGCAGTTTCTCATTACTGCCAGAGTTGACAATCTTGGATCCAGCGACGCCACTGAACTTGAAGCAACCTTGGAGATAAGGAACGATATTGGTTGGGAGTCAATTTCCTCGACACCAGTCCCTCTGGTAATGGGGCAGGGAGCGTCCCAGATCTCATTCGCCCACTTGGAGAGCTCTGCTGGACCGGTTAAGATTAGAGTAAGTCTCTCTGGTTCATCTATGTCTGATTTGGACTGGAGTAACAACATTGTCGAAACCACCATCTTTGTTGATGAGACTACATTAACCGGACCAAGGAGTACAAATTTCCCAACAGGTGAAGAACCTGTAGAAGTAATTCACCTGAGTGAGGAAGGTGGGGTGGTGATAACTAGCAGAGGAGATGAATTGGGGCTTTACAGACTCGGTAGTAACAGGGCCGTAACTGCCTGCTCCAATGTACTGGAGGAAAAATGGTCCGGAGACATTGTAGCCGAAGCATCAAACGATGGCTTGGCTCATGTTGCCTGGACCCGAAGATATTTGGATAACGAGGGATTCTTCAAACAGACTGTAAGTTATACTACAATTGATTCCAGTTGCCTCATGTCTCCAGTTCAAGATTTAATGAGCCCCATATCTCTATCTGAAGGAAAATATTGGGGAATAGGGATGGATATGAAGGGGTCAGAAATTCTTGTAGCGGGTTACCATCATGAATTAGCAACGGGTTCATCTAATCAGAATAACGCCATTTTCTTGGCGACATCAGAGTCCCCGACCAAATCTTCTGATTGGTTTGTCAATCCGCAACTGGTGGGTGATCTGAAAGTAATCCCGGGCAAGACTGACCCAGTCGCTGTGGCCATGGGAAATGAAGATGGACACGTCCTGTATCAGGATACAAGGAACGACACAACTGGAGTAGACAGGCTTGGTCTTTGGTATGCTCATGGACTTCCAGAACAGGCGTCGTGGTCATTCAGAAAGGCAGTGGGAGATCACGCATTCATGCCCACCCTCTCCATTTCAGAGATAGATGGTGAGGACGTGATGGTGGCGGCATGGGGCGAAGGTTCCGATCAGACATCAGAATTGATCGTCACAATAGTAGATTCATCATTCTCAGAGATACTAGAAGTGAGGACTGCAGCCAGAGGTCTTGGATACATCGGACTCCTAGATACAGAGAGGGGAGTACAGATTTTCTTTGACTTCGTAGGACCCAGTGGACCCCAGATACAATATGGAATGGCTAATTCAGAAGATGAGTGGATCGGAGTTTCGGACAGGTTGGGAATTGGCAGAATAGTAGTTGCCAGCCGATCTCCCATTGATAGTGATGCGACCATTATACAGACATCTCCAACCGGGTGGCAGATCAGGGCCTTGATAGATGATTCCTCCCCTACAAAATCTGAAGACAATATACTAGAGCAGGTCAGAGCATATCTTGGACTAGATGAGAGAAATTTCAACGTAATATTGGTGGGAATTTCAGGAGTTACAATAGTCCTCTGTTTGGTTGTCATTTTGACGATGTCAACCAGGGCCATCAGATGGGTAAGCGGTCGGACTGGCAAGAAGATATCAGGTGTTGTGATACTTGAGGAGGATGTTGTAGATGTGATCGTTGATACTGATATCTCGGTTAGTTCTTCGGAGGTTGAATTGGTTGATGAACAAAAAACGGATTCTCAAAATGCAACCGATAGGAGGAGAAGGAGAGAATATAGATCCAGTAATTCGGCTAAATCAGTTCCTAATCTGGCGGACTCTGGAGAGTTTGCCATTCACGTTCCAGGGGACTCCCCTCCCTTACCCCCTCCACTTCCGCCCATAGGTACTAACACTAGGGTAAGCTGTCAGTCATGCAACGCTATTTTTGAAATAGAGTCAGGATTGAAGAAATTTAGTTGTCCCGTTTGCGGAGAGAAAATTAAGCTTGGATGAGTATGACGAGAATACTTCTTGCATCAAAGTCCGAGAGAAGAATGTCTTGGTTGAAAGAAAATCTAGAGGATTCAGATTTTAGATTTTTTTCATCGGCTTTGAAATCCACAGAGATTAAACCCCTCCAGGGATTTGAAGTTAGCAAGCAAGTAGAGATTGTATGTCAATCCAAGGCGGAAAACGCTAGGATAGAAAACAAGCTGTCCCTTAAAAAAGGAGAGCAAAATTATGATGCTATTCTGGTATCTGATACAATGATCGAGGATCCTGATGACTACACACTATCAATTGGAAAGCCCAAGGATGCACTTACTGCCACTAGTAATCTGATTAGGCTTGCAGGGAGAAAACACAGAGTCTGGTCGTCGACCTCTGTATTACTCCCCCGAGAGGTTGCCACCGGTAATGGCAAGTGGGATATCTTGAATCGAACCAGTAGCGCAACTGTAGAATTCTCAGAGTTAGGGGAAGATGATATTTACAAGCTTATATCATCGGAATCGTGGAAAGGCAAGGCAGGAGGTTATGATTTGGCTGGCATAGCAGGAGAATTTTGCCGAGTAACAGAGGGGGAAGAGGTCACGGTATTGGGATTTTCTCCAGACGCGATGAATATTCTCAAACAGGGTTTTTCTAGATGAAAGTGACTTCCCCGAACTTCAGTACAAACTCCTTCTGAATCTCATCAAACCATTCCAACATCGAAGAAGAGAATCTTACTCTTTCGACCTCCTCATCCATCAGTAAATCATCCTGTATTCCCTTTAGGGTACCTGGTGCCGCTCCGCATGACACGCAGGCTCCATCAAGGTCAATCACTAAAGACAGTGACTTTCTAGCTCCCTCTCCTCCATGGAATTCCCAACTCGAAAGTATCAGACCACCTCCGTGGCCGTCCAAAGCGGCTCTTACGGGGCCAAGTCTTGCCATCAATGCAGGAATGATATCTGAATTATTTTCCTCAATCAATGAGATCAGAGAGAGGTTCCTGAGTCTTCTTAATTCATCTTCGTCATGATTTTCATCAATCCTCCTTTGCGCCTCAGACCTCATTTGCTCTTCAATCTGAGACCCGTATATTTTTGCCAGCTCATCGTCGTCTGTCTGCGCGGACTCCATGCTTCAGGATTGGGGGCGCTCTTTAGAAATCTACGAATCTGTAATGAGGGTGTGCCACACACATTCAAAAGGCTGGAACGCCACCCCTGCACGAGGCGTGGTATGATATCAGATGATAACCCGATTCTGGAAGTCAAAGGACTGAAGGTGGGAATAGAGGGGACGCCTATCCTAAAGGGAATAGATTTAGTGATTCCAAAAGGTGAAATTCATGCAATAATGGGCAGGAATGGTAGTGGGAAAACAACTACTGCCAATGTCATAATGGGCCATCCGGCGTACGATATAGAGGAAGGGGAGATGTTTTTGGATGGCGAGAGTCTTGAAGACATGGAACCATGGGAGAGATCTAGAGAAGGGGTATTTCTCTCCTTTCAATATCCGCAATCAGTTCCAGGTTTACAAGTAGGAAATTTCCTACGGAAGTCGGTTTCTAGTGTTCGTGGAGAAGAGGCCGCCAGAGGGTCGGAGTTTAGAGGAAAGCTAACTGTTGCCATGGAAGAGCTCGATATTCCCAAATCTTTTCTCTCAAGATATGTTAACGATGGATTCAGCGGAGGAGAGAAAAAGAGATTCGAGATACTTCAACTAATGCTGCTTCAGCCTAGATTGGCAGTCTTGGACGAGACTGACAGCGGACTGGATATCGATGGAATAAGGACTGTATCCAAGGGTATAAATTCCGTAGTTAGAGGGACTGAAAATGGGGCACTAATAATCACTCATTATTCCAGAATTTTGGAACACGTCAATCCAGATCGTGTTCACATCATGATTGGAGGAAAGATAGTGGCTAGTGGAGGGCCTTCTCTGGCGAATTTGCTAGAGGACAATGGATATGATTGGCTTGAAGAACAGGTTGAGAAAGGAGTTGATTTTGAATGAGCGGAGATAGTGAAGCACGCGAGGCAGTAGGAGATTACAAAGCAGGATGGCATGATCCTGAGAATGCAACCATAAGATTTGACTTTGGCCTTTCAGAAAAAGTTGTCAGGGATATCTCTGAACTCAAACAAGAGCCAGAATGGATGACTGATATAAGGGTCAAGGCATACAGGCACTTCATAGAAAGGCCCATGCCCACTTGGGGGAATACTGAGGAATTAATGGAAATTGATTTCGATAAGGTATGCTACTTCCTGAGATCATCCGATGAAACAGGCAATTCTTGGGACGACGTTCCTGACGACATCAGGAATACCTTTGACAGGTTGGGGATTCCCGAAGCAGAGCAGAAGTGGCTCTCAGGAGTCACGGCACAATACGAGTCAGAAACTGTATATCACAGCATAAGAGAAGACCTCGAGAAGCAGGGTGTGATTTTCTTAGATATGGATTCAGGCCTCAAAGAACATGAAGATATTGTGAAAAAGTACTTCGGTAGTGTCATTCCATACAGTGACAATAAATTCTCTGCCCTGAATACGGCTGTATGGTCGGGTGGATCTTTTATTTACGTACCAAAGGGAGTGCATGTCGAGATGCCCGTACAGGCTTATTTCAGAATAAATGCCAAGAATATGGGCCAGTTTGAGCGTACTCTGATTATCGCCGATGAAGGAAGTAGTATCCACTATGTTGAGGGTTGTACTGCACCTACCTATTCCACTGATTCCTTACATTCCGCCGTTGTCGAGCTCCTGGCACTCCCGGGCGCCCACATTAGATACACCACTGTTCAAAATTGGAGCAATAACGTGTACAACTTGGTTACAAAAAGAGGAGTAGCACATGAGAATGCCAAGATTGAGTGGGTAGATGGCAACATTGGGAGTAAATTGACTATGAAGTATCCTGCTGTTATCCTAAAAGGAGAGGGGGCTCATGCCGAGGTAATTTCTGTCGCTTATGCAGGGAATGGACAGCACCAAGATGCTGGAGCTAAAGTACACCACATGGCGTCAAATACAACAAGCAACATCCTCTCAAAGAGCATTAGCAAAGACGGTGGAAGAGGCTCTTACAGAGGAATGGCAAAAATAATGCCTAAAGCAGAAAATTGCAGGCTGAATATTGTTTGTGATGCCTTGATTCTTGACGAGGACAGCAGATCGGATACTTATCCAACCATGGAAGTTGGAAACCCGACAGCTCATTGTGAGCATGAAGCTAGTGTCTCTAAAGTTGGGGATGAACAATTATTCTATTTGATGAGCAGGGGGCATACAGAAGCCGAAGCGCTTGGCATGATTGTAAATGGATTCTTTGAGCCCTTTACAAGAGAGCTCCCGATGGAGTATGCAGTTGAACTGAATAAACTAATGTCCCTTGAAATGGAAGGAAGTATAGGTTGAGTTCTTCATGGATGCGTCTTCGAAGTATCTATCCGCTGATCCTCCAGACAGGGCTGATCACCTATGGAAGTACACTCCTTGGAAAAAAATACACCCAACGGGGGACATTTCCGATATACCTAGTGATTTCTCAACACCTAAAGTGAGTCTGAAAACAATAGATGGAAGTACCCTTCCTCCCGGAATAACTCTTGACATTGGAGGAGCACATTCCGAAGGACTACCCGATGATGAGGAAATCACGAAGAGTTTCCTAGAGGCAGTAACGGGAGAATCTAAATTTACTCTTACGGTAGCTCCTAAGTTCAGATCTGAAGTTCCAATAATCATCGAGGTTTCCACAAGTGGGACTTTCTGCTCTGCACATGTTTGTCTGAATATTGGTAAGCTTGCTGAGCTTGAGCTAGTTACCGTAGTAAGAGGAACATGCAACTGGTTTGGGATGTTAAGGACTGGTTCCACGGGAGAGGGCGCCATTACCAGTGATGTTGTAGTAAACAGGCTTGAACATGGAAAGCTATTGAGAGTTGAGTCGATTTCCATTCCTCGTAATTCTCAATTCAAAGCCGGAACTGTTTCATCTGGCTCAACAATCACAAAGGCTGACCTTCGATACAGGATGTTTCAACCAGGAGGAAACCTGAATGTCTTGGGATCTATACTCTCGGCAAGGGAAATGAACCTCGACCATCACATTGAGATATATCATGACTCGCCTGAAACCTTCAGTAGATTGGACTGGAACTCTGCCTGTGGCGGTAGCAGTAGGACTGTAGGTACTGGGATGTTGCGTGTCTCTAAAGGTTCAAACGGTGCTGATGCGGCTCAACTCTTTCAGAACCTTCTGTTGTCCCGAGATGCACAAGCTGATTCTATCCCTGAATTAGAAGTATCCGAACATGATGTGGTAGGGTGCGGACATGGGACAGCGAGTGGGCCTGTTGACGAGGATCAGATGTTCTATCTTGCTTCAAGAGGATTGTCCCCCAATGAGTCCAAGAGTACTCTAATTGCTGCCTTTCTAAATTCCACACTATCGGAAATGGGTGGGGACAAAATGCATGGTTGGCTAGTATCTGAATTAGATTCTGATTTGAGTGAGCTAGGGGATTAGGAAGTTCTATCTCGAAATGAAGCGGCTAGTGCAGAGATAATTAACCCACATGCCGAACCGAAAATAATTCCTTGTTGCTCCAGTCCATTGCCTGCCAAATCTCTGAAAGCTAGAGACATGACCAATGTAACTGGGATGACGAATATTCCAAATCTTATGGCCCATAATCTTGGTGAAGGAGCCTCTCCCATCGGCCTCAGTGTGATAGAGGATGATTTCTGAATAACCTGCCAATTTACTCTCTCAGCATCAATTTTCAATCTCTGTAAGATTGCAGGCCTAGATCCAGGGTTGCTTTTTGATGTAGACGAGGTTCCATAAAAACCAGTCCTAATTTTGACTTTCCTGAGGCCTTCTCTTCCTTGGATCAGACGTTCAACTAAAGAGGATGCTAAGTATGGGTCTAATTCGGCGATTTCAACTAGTAGAACTCCCCTGTCCCTCCTAACCATATTTTCCACACTCCATGTGGTTCCACGCTCTTCTGCCTGTTCTTCTACAGGGGAAAGTATTCTTCGAAGATATTGAGTCTCTGCGTTTCTCCTTTCTTCTCTTGAGTCACCCTTGGAAGAAATCTCCCTAATCCTGTACAATGCGAATATAAGTAGTAGGGAAGCGGTGGAGAATCCTGCTACAATTCCATATCTGAGAGAGAGCATGATATCAGGGTCATCTAGGCCTGTTGCGAAGATAGAAATGAAGGAGGCCATAGTTCCAACCATGGATCCGGCGACTACAGAAATAGAGAATGCATCTCTAGTAGTGATATCGGTCACGTCCTCCGCAAGTAGCTACAGTTCAAGAGTTAGAGGGTGTGAGATACATTGATTTGTTATGGATAATTGGCACAAACGTGTGTATCTTTTGCAGTCACAGAGAGATTGCTAGTATTCAATTAGATGACTCTCCGACAATCCTAATTGCTGGATCTATTGTTGTTACAGCTTGTGCCATTTACAATAGAAGTTCAAAAAGTGAGGTTTCAGAGCATGATGATTCGGAGGAGAGTGAGCCAAAAGAGAGAGATTCAGTAAGCACTGGGCCTGATAAGTTCAAGCTTAAGAATGGACGAAATGAGAGAAAAAGAGAGTTACGAGTCTCTGGTATTATGAGTTCTATCTCAGGCTTCTTACTGCTGATGTTCTTCATTTCTCCGCTTATGTTAGCAGAGGGAAGTGTGCCAGAACTATCCGGGAGAGCGAATGCAATAGACTACATGAACGAGGGGAGTTGGGGAAATAATGACCATGATGAGGGAGGTAGCGTGGGGCATAATCAATCATCTCACGGTGGCTCTTTCGCGTGGTCTGAACTGAATCCAGTATTTGGCTTAGTATACGCTTTTGGGGATATAAACTGTCATCAGAAGCATGACCGTTCGTGGAAAATAAATGAAAACCAGATGCCAGTTTGTGCCAGGGACGTTGGAATCTTCATGGGATTCTTCATGGGATCATTATTCTTCAGAATGAGGGGGTACAACAGGTGGACTGTAAGGGATTCTTTCCTTTCAGTTTTTGATGATGACTCAATAGAATCTGTATATCTAAATGACGGACGTTTGAGATTGATGATATTATTTCTAGCGCTAGGTATTGTTCCTATGGCGATGGATGGATTTACTCAATTGCTGACTGTATATGAATCGACGAATATAATCAGAATAATCACAGGATTCATGGCAGGTTTTGTGATAGGTTGGTTCGTAAGCTCCGCCCTGTCTTCCAGACCCGAGCTATTTGATTCCCCCTCATCTGTCATACTGCCCGCAAATTCGAGATTGGCATTGAAATAGTCAAAGAGATTTCATTGTCCACCATGAAATAAGGTCATTTTCATTTTTTGGTAGTGGAAAGGAATCTCTGCCAGTCCCGATTATTGCAATCCTCTCTAAGGTGGATTTCACGGCTGAGGGATATTTTCCAGATCTGATTATTTGTCCAAATGCAAATCTGATATGGGTATCTGGATTTTTCTTCATCCATTTCCTTAGAACGTCCTTGAGGGGCCAAATTGCTATAGCTAATTTACCGAAAGGTCGTGCTTCATCCTTCATCTGGGAACGGGGTGCTTCTCTTCCAATTAGGGACCTATGCTGATGTATACATCCTAATTTCTCATTTAGATACCTGACAATTGTCTGAGTATGTCTCTCTGAAACAGACCTTACAGGACCCAGCGACTTTCTCAGTTCCCTTATATTCGCTGTCCTCATTAATGATAGCGTCCCACAGATTGAGGAAATAGAGTGAGATAATACATTATGTGGAACATCTACCCTCTCTCCCTCTAATGACCCTGCGAGAGTATAAGAATGAGCTTCTTGAAAATTCTTGAGGACCCTCCATGGCGAATCTCCATTCAACCATTCTTGTTCCCTAATTGCTGGCCTCACTCCCAGTCCCTGTAATGTCGCTTGACCCCTAGAAGATTTTATCAGTTCACTGACTAGATTCCTATCTACTAATTCCGAACGAACATTAACCGGCTCGGGACGAGAATGCATGAAGTTCCTAATTAGGGATTTGAGCTTCGTTTTGAATTCATCCTCGGAGCCTTCGTTAAGAACGGGTCCGATGATTGCACCCATATCAAAAGGAGTTGGCATCTCAATATTTCCAGATAGAAGCTCTGTGTATCCTGCCCTAATCTTCTTCTGAAGTTCGCTCGTCTCGAAATATTCCTCTTTGTCCGAATGAGCTCTCAGTGTTCCGCTCTTTATCCTGTCTAAAGCAACCTTCGGATTACAATCAACCCAGATACATAAATCCGGCACTAAGGCAGCTGAATTCATATGTGCCACTTTTTCTATTCCCAGTTGGCCCACAATTCCTTGGTATACCAGGGAAGAGTGTATGTTCCTCTCACTGACCACTCCAATTCCAGATTCTAACCTTGGAAGGATCCAGCCATGCGAGTGGTCTACCCTGTCAGCCGCAAACAGGCCAGCTTCTCTCTCCGGGCTCGTGGTTTTTCTCCTGACAGAATCGATAGCTAGCCTACCTAACGGGTGATCTCTCCTAGGCTCTCCCGTTACACTGACAGACACGAATGGGAACTCCTTCCTCATTACCTCGGAGACTACCTTAGTAGCTAGGCCCTTACCGCTTCCATCACCGCCCTCAATGGTGATCAGGTACATGGTCAATCCTCCTTGGAATGTACATCATAGAATTGTCTTCTGGATAGTCCTACAAGGCCCATTCCCGATAGTGTGAATAGAGGTCCCACGAACATTAGTCCACCACTCCAAAGACCGAGAAAGGCCAAGCCCCACGTCTTCTTGTAGCTAATTCCTTTTCTTGCCTCTATACCTCCGAGTATTCCTGCAAGCCCGGTCAGTAGAGTGAAAATTGCAAATATCGTAGCGATTAAAACGGACTCACTCAGATAGCTCTCCCCTTCCATATCCAATTCTTGAACCCCATCACCCTCCCTAAGAGTAATTGTAATCTGAGAGTGGTCTCCAGGAATTAATAGGACCTGAACAGTGATATTTCCTGGATGTGCAACCTCCAATTTAACGGACCTTCGAGGGACATCTTCGATTGAGAATCTACCGCCTGAGTCCGTTGAATCGCTACCAATTACTATTCCATCCTCATCATAAAGTAAAACGTCAATTTCACTTATTCCTTCTGCGCCAGATGAGTTGCTAACTAGTTCTGATACTACTATTCCTTCTACGTCTGCGGTCCCCCCTGACTGCTCAACTTGTCCCGAAAGAATATCACTTACATTACCAGATATTAGCATTATTCCTATGATGAAACCTAACATCCCACCGATTCCTATCAATACTGCCCCTAAGTTTCTGGTTGCAGAGTCTGTGGAAAGATCCGATAGCCAGAGTTGCAGGCCTTTTGAATCATCCAATTCCTCTTCAAACTCTTCAATCATCGAGTATCCCCCCATCCTCTTGTACCGGGGGAGTGGGTTTAGGCTGTTCATCATGCCGATTACCAGTTTCTACACTATCCTTCCCAACAGGCATATCATCCCGCCCGAAAAATATGATTAACAGACCCACGATCAAGACTGTGATGGTCACCAAACCGGTGCCTGAGGAAATAGAATCTTGCCCTATCTTACATGATGATACACATATATCTACTCCGGCCTGTGAAAGATTTGTCATCTGAATAAGATACATTTTAGACCAATTCTTTCCAGTAATCCAAAATTCTGAACCTGTACTGTGCGCGATACCGTTGAGCACATTATTAATGCCATGATTGTTTTCAGAGGCCAGATGGCTAGCGTCATACTCCCCCAAGACCGTACCGTTGGAAGGATCGAACACCACAATTATATCCTGTTGCCAAACATTAGCTATCACTCTTGGTCCAGCAGGGGTATTGACACATTCCAACTCATTTATTTTACTTACCAGGTTTCCAAAACTATCTGTGACTGAAACCGTTTTTTCAATCTCAAAAGTTTCTGTATTGCGAAAAGAAATACTGGAAGTTCCATTTGACATGACGAAATAATTCCCATCGAAGCAAATCCCCCAACCTTCTCCCTCATACACATATGACGATACTTCAGATAGATTTTCCATCTCAAAGACATATGCAATTTGACTTTTCCATGTGAGCATGACAATGGTATCATTGTAGACTGTAATGCCCTCTGAAAATATCGTGTCATTGAATGATTTCGACCTGATGACACCGCCAGTTATTGGATCGACTTCCCTTAGTGACGAGAAACCATACAATCCTGTACTCTCATATAATGTTCCGTTGTACATTTCTAGTCCCTGCGTGAATGCATCATTTTGATGGTGATGTTCGCTTAGTATGATGATTTCATGCTCGATATTTTCCCCATATTCATCGACATTTTCAGCTTGTATAAGTGGTGAAAATGCAATCGCCGATACTAGGAGGGAGAGTAGTAAACTACTCCGCCCTGTACGACTCATGTATGAACGATGCTCCATCGGTGTTAAAATACGTCTTAGAACCGATTCGTTCTAGTTACAACACGGAGTGTTGAGTATGTCGGGCCAAGAACGTCGTGATTCTTCCTTTGCTGCGACAATCCTGGCACTATTGATGGTGGTGACTAGTTTGTCCCCCCTGGCGATGGCTGAAGATATCGCTGACGATGATTTAGAAGTCTTTGTCGGGGATCTAAGTGGGTTTGATCCTATTACCGAAGGGAAAGAATATTTATTCTCCGAATCCCCATTTCCAATATACTCTGCGACAGGATTCCTAAAGTCACAGTGGAGATCTGATGGCTATCCTGACCTTACTCTCCCATTCTCTGATTCTTACATTAATTCCAGATCGAGCACTAGGAGCTGTGAAAATGCCTGGAGCGTTGGAGATACTGATGATGTAACTACTGCTAGTGGGTCAATAGCGGCTACTGTGCAGAAGGTCTCCAGTAATTCTGCAATCTTTGTTGAGGATGGCCAAGTAATACCTTCAACCACGCTGAACGATATTGCTTCAACTTGGGAATCTACGATATTCCCTACAGTGACTGGCTACTTCGGTTCAGCCCCTGATGTTGATAATACTTGCCAGATAGAGATTGTCATCTTCTCGATAGATGGAGGAGGGGGAATCGGGGGTTATTTCGTTCCTGGCCTATCATCATCTAAGGAGTCGATATTCATGGATATTGATGATTTGAGCTGGAGGAATACCATACTGGCTCACGAATTCCAGCACCTCCTACACAATGCCAGAGATCCCTTCGAGTATATCTGGATTGATGAGGGAGCGGCCGATATGGCCGCCTACCTGTGCTTTGGAGTCACTAGTTCTCTGACAGGGCATGCTAATGCATGGTCGCAGAATTCCAATATGAGCGTTAGGTGGTGGAATCAGAGGATTGCAGATTATGGTGCTGGATTCTTATTTTTGATGTATCTATCAGACAAATTAGGCGGGGCGTCTGCAATTTCAGCCTTGGTTGCCGATACAGATACTGGAGGGAAAGGGATAGAGGATCTGGCCTCTAATCCCCTTCCTGGATCCACTCCAATTGGAACCACCATGAGTGATATATTTGCTAATTTCACATTGGCTGTTTCTATCGATAGTGGCCAAGGAGCCTTCGGATTCTCCAATCTAGATTTGAGTACTGGTTGTATTGCGGCTTATGTCTGTAAAGCTCAGATGAGCGGGTTCAATGATCAGTGGGTCAATCCATGGACAAGCCCTTTACAAGAATTGGAAGGGTGGGGAATGAGGGCCTACAAGTTCAATCAAGGATCTGGTGCTCCCTTGAATATCATGGTTCAACCTTCCGAATTTGGATTCGAGGGGGCATTACTGGCTAAAGATAGCAGTACTGGAAGTTGGTCTATGACCAGGATGAGGGTTGATCCCGTAACTGGTTCTGTGACTGGCCTAATACATGATTTTGGAACGGATGTAGATGAAGTCTGGATGACAACTTGGTACGAGTCAACGGTTGATGATTGCGACTACAACTACGCCACTTGTGGAATAACTAGTGGAAGTTACCCTACTGCGACTGCAACGGTTCAAGCGATGCTTGTCACCGATCCTGCAGAAGTATCGATTGAATCAATTGATGATTTTGATAGGGACTCAGATGGACTATCTGACAGTGTACAGATCGATTTAGGAGTTGTGTCTAATTCATTTTTTGAGATTCTTGAGGTTACAGTGGACGCGTTCTCAAACAATTCTTTAGTGGATACGAAAGTATTTTCATTGACTGCAGGCAATAGTGTCTCTACTGAGAAGAGCGTTTGGTTTACCCCTCCTTATTCCGGGCAGTGGACTTTCGGAGTGAGCATAAATGATGTCACTTCTGAATTAGTTGACCAGGCTTTCTCTTTACCGACTGACCTAACTAACCTAAAGCCTGTCGCATCTATTTCAGTTTCCACAAACTCAACCCAGACTTGGTTACCTGTAAACATGTTCGGCTCGGGATATGATGAGTGGGGATTCGGCATGGAGAATGGATCATTCTCGAATAATGAGACGCCCATCGCATACTACTGGGATTTGGGAGATAATGTCTCCTCTACTCTGAAAAATCCTATTCATCAATACGTGGAGCCTGGCGTTTACCCTATAGTCCTCACAGTTATGGATCAAGGGGGTTACTTTTCAGAATCACAAACTTGGACATTAATAGTTGAAGATACCAGTGAACCAATTCCTGAAATTTCAGTTGAGGGGGTTGTAGTCTCAGAAGAGTTGGTTTTACTGACTAATCAACAAATCATGTTTTCTGCTCTTGGAACGACGGACAATCTTCCTTTGGATGAATTGTACTTCGAATGGAACTGGGGCGATGGCGAGATTCAGTCGGGAATAGGACTCTACGAATCGAGTCATGCTTGGGTCGATGGAAGTGCTGAAGGAATAGTGTATACTCTTTCTTTATTGGTAAGTGATGGCATTCATGATGTTGAGCATACAATTTTCATTAAAATTCTAAATAGGGTTCCACAGCAGATTTATGACTCTCCACTCCAGACTTACACTCTGACTCCATTGACCCTTCCTCCTGTTTTCACAGATAGTGATGGCATGATTGTGGACTATGACTGGTCTTTCGAGGAGGGTGTCAATCTCGATGGGGGTGGGATGACTATGACATCAGATTATTCTCAGACCTCATCTGATGAGGCGAACCCAACAGTGGGTTGGTTAACTCCAGGAATGAAAAATATCAGCCTTACCGTAACAGATGATGATGGAAATTCAACATTTGCAATTCTTCAAGTAAATGTGATTAATCAAAGGCCTGTTGCTGTCTTCTCAAGACCAGCGGATGGAAATGTGGACACCACATACACATTCACAAGCTACTCTTTCGACCCGGATGGAGACTCATCCCAATTGTCGACACTTTGGACGATTTCTGACTTAGATGATCCTATCGAAAATGTATCTTCTGTCAGCCACACATTCATGGATCCGGGACTCTACACAGTAACCCTTACAGTTACAGATGTACTTGGTTTGGAGTCGGCACAGAAGTCGTTTACTTTGAGGATAGAAAATCCTCTTCCCATTCCAGAAATTGACTTCTCTTGCCCGAGTGTTGATGATATCATCCTAGATCGAAGGCCCGAAGAGGGAGAGCAAGTAATTTGGCAGGTACCTCAGACAGAGCAAGGTGGCGCATTTGTCTCTCCTGGCAGTCTGATAAAGTTTGATGGATCAAGGAGTTATGATTCCGATCCCGCCTTCATCGGTAAATCTTCTGCGGACCCCAACAGTGAGGATTGGAATGGAATTACAAGATGGATTTGGGATTTTGGTGATGCGACCCCTCAAGTCGAGGGAGCGGTAGTCTGGCACCAGTATTCTATCCCTGGCACCTATATCGTGACTCTCACCGTTGTCGATGGATTCGAGGGGGGTGAGACTAACTCGACACATGTCCCTGTTCTTGTTTCACGAACTCCTGAAATCCTGACTGTAAATCCTGTTTCATCCGATTACGTAAATATCGGAGATCCTATTTTACTGAACTATAGTGTATTCGATCAAGATCTAGAAGATGGGCTTGTGGCTTGGATGGACATGGACTCATCTGTGGACACAGACGGGGATGGGGATACTACGAATGACGATGACAGGTCACTATCAGGAAACCTAGTTGTCAGATGGGATTTGGATGCCGGTGTGGATTCCGATGGAGATGGTGACTACAGGAATGACTGGGATTGGAATCCTCTAAACTGGGATGAAGAAGGAGAAATTAGGATTACTATGCAGGTTTGTGATGCCGTAGAAGTATGTACTTTCAGAGATTACGTGATTACCGTGTTATCTACTGAGGATGAATACGTCCCGAAGTCTCTTTCTGACCTAACTTGGGAGGATGTAGTCCCCAACAAGGAGAGCGGGGGGCTTCTTGCTCTTGTCGGACTGGTGCTGGTTTTAGGATGGATTATTATGAGGCAGAAAGATGAGGAAGAGCTCGATGCTGACGAAATGATGGAAACCTATGATGTTGACGAGGTTGAGGCCGATGGAGGCCTCCCCGGTATGGATCAACATAAGCCTCCTCCTCAACCAAAGTATCTTTCTCAAGAAGAGAGGCGTGATTCTGATTCAGGATATGTGCGCCCAATTAGAACGAGGAGGCGTTGAAGTGAACCTTATGATAAGGAAGAAAATTCTCTCTTTTTTGGTAAGTCTTTCCATAGTCTTTCCAGTTTCCTTTTTCGCTTTGTTGATGCTATCTTCACCAGTTGCTTCAGCCCAACATAGCGGATCTTGTGATGTCCCAGCAGTAAATGATGTAATTGCATCGAATAGCATTTCCTTGGAGCCGGTGGAAGAATCTTTCTGGAATAACGAAGGGCCGCAGTACAATCTGCAGTCTGATGTATTTGTGGATTTCACTGTTGACAATGATAGTGCCACTGCGGTGTCTATGAAGCTAGTTCCGGGATACATGTATTCTTTCTGCATTAGCATAACTAGCAATCAGGATGATCCTCCCCTGAATCCAAGTTCTGACATCTATCTGATGACCCAGCCAAACTGGGACAGATATACTCTCGGTTACGAGCTAAGAGAAGATGACTCTTTCTTCGAAGCGTTCGATGAGCTTCCCGTTGAGTGGCGGGACATGGATGACTGGCTACCATTCAGAGATGTTCATGCTTACGAAGGGACTACCTACACTGAATTCTCGGTCGCTATTGATTCCTCAGGATCAGGCTTCTTTGGAGGAGGTGACATCCTCTACTATCTGGTAATCGACGGTTGGGATAATAGAAGGCACACCAACACTGAAGCGACCGGCGGAGATATCGATGTTGAAGTTCTCATAGATGTTGAAGAAAGATTGAATATCCCTAAATTTACTGCTACTCTTTTGGTTGGATCACTGCCACTCGCTTGCATCATAATACCGATGATCATCCATGCAAGATATATGGCTAATGGTAGAGAAAATATCGAAGTTGAAGAAAGACGAGACCTTCCCTACTTAGATAGTGAGAGTAGGGATACTAAAGACGATTAGGCGTAACCAAGAAGTTTCCACGCTGTAGATAAATCTGATACGTTTATTTTCCCAGAGTGAGATAAGTGCCAACCAGTCTGCATTGTCGAATATACGAAATTCTGATTGAGTAAAGGTGCATGAATTCTTACCCAGTCCCCCCCGGAGCCTATTCCCATCAAGGACGCTTTGATTTCGGAATCTCTCAACTCCCATGCAGCCTCGAATATCCTTAGAGCGCCCTCTGATCCAGAAATTGGATAGCATATTTTTACCATATCGCCATAGCTGACATAATCCTCTATTTCAGATATTATTTCATTTGCGGGAGGAGGGGCTTCTTCAGAGTGGTATGAAGCTATAACCTGTGTTTTTCCTTTTGCTATTTCCATCAATGAATCTCTTTCCTTGATGGATATATCCACCTCCAAATCTACCCAACTGACTCCGCTAATGATGGCGGTTCTGAGAACTTCTATCCTACTCTCTTCATCTCCTGGATAGTGACCTCCCTGTCTTTCGGGCCTGCATGTCAATATTACGGGGAGCTCTATCCCTTGTTTGAATGAAGATAGCGCGGCATCTAGATCTACTGACTCTAGTGGGAGGGCCTCATACTCGATTTCTTTTCTCGCTCTTCCTTTTGTCTCTTCTTCATCTTCTGAATCGTCTATTTCCACCTCACTGACCCAGAGATTATCTAACCTGACCTCTACTAAATCGGCCCCTGCTGCCATTGCCAGTGCGGCGTCTTTAAGCATCTCATCCACAGTATGGCCGCTTAGCACGACGCATACCTGTGGCATCTCCATGTATCGCTTCGACCATAGGATTCTGTTTAATCGTGTCGTGTGGCCATTTGCGATAATTTTTCACCTTAGAACGGCGGTAACTAACAATATTAACTAACGAGAAGAATGGTAATATGCTTTTTTTCTTAGTGTGAATAAACTGGTGAAACTGAATGATATCAGGGGATATACTAGTAGAGTTGAATAACCACCGACTACTAGTATATAACATAACGATTGAGGGTTCCTACGGAACCCTCAAAAAATTGAGTTGATTATTGTGGTAGATGACTATGATGCCGATAGCATACAGGTCCTTGAAGGACTAGAAGCAGTTAGAAAAAGACCGGGTATGTACCTTGGTGACCCTCATGACGGTTCTGCACTCCACCACTGTATCTGGGAGGTTGTGGATAACTCCGTAGACGAGCATCTTGCTGGCCATACCGATTCAATTGATATCACTCTTCACCAAGGTGGTTCACTTTCAGTAAGAGATTACGGAAGAGGGATTCCAGTTGGTATTCATGATGAATATGGAATATCTGCTGCTGAGGTAATAATGACCAAGTTGCATGCGGGCGGGAAGTTTGACAATAGCTCTTACAAAGTATCGGGAGGACTTCATGGAGTTGGTGTTTCAGCGGTGAATGCGGTATCGGAATGGATGGAAATGACCATTCACAGAGATGGCATCATCTATTTTCAAAGATATGAGGCAGGAATTCCACTTGAAGCATTGAAGGAGATTGGGACTTGTGATGACACAGGCACAAAAATCTCATTCCGTCCCGATCTGTCAATATTCACCGATATCACGGATTTCGATTTCGACGAAGTGGATACTCGAGTAGGGGAGACAGCTTTCCTGAATGCGGGATTAAAGATCACGATTACCGATGAGAGAGATGAGAACACGCATACATCAGAGCACCTGTATGAAGGGGGTCTTTCCGAATATGTAAGGCAATTAAACGAAAGAAGAGAAGTCTTACATTCAGAAGTTATTAAGATCAGGGGAGATAAGGAAATCGAGAAAGGCAATGTGGAGGTAGAACTGGCTTTACAGTGGTCGGATGCTTTCAGTGAGTCGATTCGTTGCTATACTAACATCATAAGGAACAAGGATGGAGGGACCCATATGTCAGGCCTTCGTACTGCCCTCACTAGTTCTGTTAACTCATATGCGAAGAAAAAGAAATTACTCAAAGGAGACGCTTTATCGGGGGATGATGTCAGAGAAGGCTTGGCAGCGGTAGTGAGTGTAAAGCATCCAGATCCGTCATTCTCGTCTCAGACAAAGGATAAGCTTGTGAGTAGCGAAGTGACAGGCATAGTACAGACAATTGTCTATGACAAATTAGGTGAGTTCTTCGAAGAAAATCCTTCGGTTGCCAAGCAAATTGTCGAAAAGGCTCTTCTTGCGTCTAAAGCTAGGGAGGCGGCAAGAAAGGCAAGAGATTTGACTCGAAGGAAGGGCGTCTTAGAAGGAGGTGGTCTACCTGGGAAGCTTGCTGACTGTCAATCAAGAGACCCTGCTGAGTGTGAGGTATATCTCGTCGAGGGAGACTCAGCGGGAGGTTCAGCAAAAACCGGTAGAGATCGGAGAATACAGGCGATACTTCCCCTAAGGGGGAAAATACTCAATGTAGAGCGACAGAAGCATAATGCTGCAAAGGTATTCCAGAATCAGGAAATTCAGACTATGATTCGTGCCCTGGGAGCTGGCGTTGGAAATAATAGTGAAGAGGAGGGGGCTTTTGATGCCAGTAAATTACGTTATTCGAAGATAATAATAATGTGTGATGCGGATATTGATGGCGCACACATAAGAACACTGATGTTGACATTCCTCTGGAGGTTCATGAGGCCTGCCATAGAAGAGGGGCATGTCTATATCGCTCAGCCTCCACTATACCAGTTATCTAAAGGAAGGGTGAGTAGATATGTGTTTTCGGATGAAGAAAGAGATAAGGTAATCTTGGAATTACAGGGAGATAATCCTAATGCCAAGATTGGCGTGCAGAGATACAAGGGACTTGGCGAGATGAATCCAGATCAACTCTGGGAAACTACGATGAATCCAGAGACTAGAACTATGCTAAAAGTAACAGTCCAAGATGCGGAAGAAACCGATAGGCTATTTGAAATATTAATGGGAGAAGATGTCCCTGATCGTAGAGCATTTATCGAAAAATACGCTAAGGAGGTGACAAATCTTGACATCTGAAGAAAATACAAATGAGGATTTATCCGTAAGAAATGAGAATATACTAAATCATACTTTGAACAAAGAAATGAAGACATCGTACATCAATTATGCAATGTCAGTAATTATTGGTAGAGCTTTGCCCGATGTTAGAGACGGTTTGAAGCCAGTACACCGTCGTGTGCTCTACGGGATGTATGAAGGAGGTCATACTTCTGACAGGAAATACAGTAAATCTGCACGTTCAGTAGGTGAAGTAATGGGTAAATATCATCCCCATGGTGATCTATCAATCTATGATACGATGGTTAGGATGGCGCAGGAATTCTCATTGCGATACCCTCTTGTTGATGGACAGGGAAATTTTGGTTCGATTGATGGAGACCCCCCTGCTGCGATGCGTTATACAGAAAGTAGATTGGATAAGATTTCAAAACACATGCTCGAGGATATTGAGAAAAAAACTGTAGATTTTCAGCCTAATTTTGATGATTCGGAAATGGAGCCGACCGTTCTACCTGCAAGATTACCAAATCTACTGCTGAATGGAAGTGATGGAATTGCGGTTGGAATGGCAACGAGGATGCCCCCTCACAACCTCACGGAGGTAGCAGGCGCGGTTAGGATGCATGTCGATCATATCCTCCAACAAGGAGCTGAAAGTAAGGAAGTGCCTAGTATCCCTATCGAGGATTACATGAGTCATATCAAAGGACCTGATTTCCCAACTGGTGCGACCATCCATGGGATAGATGGCATCCTCGATATGTACTCGACGGGTAAGGGAAGATTCCATGTTCGGTCAAAGTGCGATGTACAAGATGATTCCAAGGGAAAAATGATAATAATTCATGAAATCCCATATCAAGTAAAGAAATCAGATATGCTAGTCCACATTGCTGATTTAGTTTCAAAGGGTTCAGTAATAGGAATCAGAGACATCAGGGATGAGTCCTCTAAAGAAGGAATAAGGGTCGTTATAGAAGTGAAGAATAATGCTGATCCTAATGCAGTTCTGAATCAGCTATTCAAATCTAGTAGGTTGCAAGAGTCATATTCAGCAAATATGATGGGTATTTTGGATGGCAGGCCAGTACTTTTGACCTTACCAGTAATTTTACACACGTATGTCGAACACCGGGAGTCAGTCATTGAAAGGAGGGCTAAGTTTGAGTTGGAAAAAGCTGAGGCTAGGGCTCATATTCTTGAGGGCTTGGTGAAGGCCCAAGACAGAATTGATGATGTTATTGCAGTTGGAAAGGCAAGTTCAGGAAGAGATGAATTTGAGTCTGTATTGCAGGGAATTGAGAAGTTTTCTGGAATATCCAAATTTGACTTTACAGAACCTCAAGCCAAAGCCATAGCCGAACGTCGATTGTATCAATTGAGCCGTCTAGATGTTGAGAAGGTGGAAAACGAATATGATGAGTTGAAAATTAAAATCGCGGATTTGCGAGATATAATTTCCTCGAGACCCCGACGTCTTCAGATATTAATTGAGGAACTTGATGAAATGGTGGAGAAGCATGGTGATGAGCGTAGATCATCCATTGATCCTATGCCTCTATCGATGGATAGGGAAGATTTGATTGAAGAGCGGGCAATCGTAATATCCCTCTCTGAAGACAATTATATCCGGCATATGCCAGTAGAATCTTTCAGACTTCAGAATAGAGGAGGGAAAGGACTCAAAGGCGTGACTACAAAGGATGAGGATTTTCCCAAATCAATACTTACCTGCTTCAGCAAGGACAGGTTACTGATATTTACGAGTCATGGAAGAGTGTACGGACTCAGGGCTTGGGAAACTCCCTCTGCAAGCAGATACGGCAGGGGGACGCACATTAGGAATCTACTAGCAGGGATAAGAGATGAAGAGAAGGTGATATCTATCCTACCGATGAATAAACAACTCATTGATGATCCAGATGGCCACTATCTGATATTTTCAACCCTCAATGGAAGGATTAAAAGAAGTCAACTATCAGAGTATGTCAAGATAAATAGGAATGGGAAATATGCAATAAAATTTGCAGAAGGCGCCTCTGATTCACTTGTTGCTGTAAGGTCAGCTACTGAAGAGGACCATGTTGTACTGGTTTCAGCCAAGGGCAATGCATGCAGGTTTATGCCCGCTGAAGTACGGAAAAGAGTTGATCCCTCTACGGGAGAGGAGCAAACTACTCAGTTAGTGAGAGTACAGGGGAGAGTCAGCCAAGGAGTATCTGGAATGAAACTCAGTAAAGGAGATCGGGTTATTGGAATGATAGTTACTGATGATTTCGAAACTAGTGTGCTTACTGTGTCTAAGCATGGTATGGCAAAGAGGAGCAGGCTTGGGTCGGGCGAGATGATTGCAGTAACTGACGAAGCAACAGGAGGTCCCGTGATTGATGAGAATGGCGAGGCCGTAGTCGAAAGAGATGGTTATAGGAGAACAAATAGAGGGACAAAAGGAGTTAAAACTATGGCTCTGGATAAAGATGACGAGATTGTGGCAGTCAGGCAGATACCGGATCTTAATGATCAGTTATTCATGTTAACCTCAAAGGGAATGATGATTAGAATGGCTTCTGTTCAGACGAAGGAAACCCTTGGCAAGGTCACGAAGGGGACCAGAATAATGGAATTGAGGAAGCCGGATAAGAAGGGATATGCAGATGAGATCATATTTGTGGCTAGATTGCCCTCTTCATTAGTTGATATTAGAGCCTCTGAAGAGGAAGAGTGAGACCGCTCGGCTTAAGCGAGGACCTATGGTCGCTAGGGCGCTGCGGCAGTCGCATAGCCTGGCCATTGCGCTGGATTGCTAATCCAGTGGTGTTTCACCTCGGGAGTTCGAATCTCCCCTGCCGCGCCATTAATTCTGGGTATGAGTTATCTCCTCATGCGGTTACGGGATTCTGTGACGTCCATTGCGGATTTGACTATCGTCATTTTTGTGATATTATCAACAGCTCTGATTTTGATTCTTAGGAGGCATTTCGCGATGTCTCCTTCAAATGAGAGATCATGGGTCAATGATAATGAAAGGCTAGCTACTGTTGAATATGAAGGAGATATAGCATTGTTCAGAAATGTCCGAGATTTCAATTGGAGAACTACCAAGGATTACGATGAACGATGGATAGATGTGAAAGTGGACCTGAGTAAGGTGAGGAAGATATGGTTTGTACTCGAATATTTTAGCCCTGAAAGAAGAGAGATGGCCCATACTATACTTAGCTATGAATTTGAAGACGGCAGAAGACTAGCTTGCTCAATCGAGGTTAGAAAGAAGAAAGGGGTCTCTTATGACCCTTTGAAAGGAATTTTTAGAACTTATGAGTTAATCTATGTCTGGGGCACTGAGCGTGATATCATCGGAGTGAGGTCTCGATGCAGAATAAAATCCAAGACGCATCTTTTCGAAGGAGTGGTCCTTGGTCCGGGGAACGAAAGGAGAATGCTGGAGTCTTACATAAGAAGAACAAACAAGTTGGCTGGCGATCCTGAGTGGTACAACACTCTCACAAATACCTGTACAACAAATATAGTCAATCATGTCAACGAGGTATACCCTGGGAGAGTCCCCTGGACAATAGGGGTAATGATGCCGGGCCTGAGTCCAAAAATGCTACTTCGAAATAATCTTGTTAAGAATACTGGGGGATTACACGATACCATGCATTTCAGCGTCATAGATGAGGTATCTAGAGAGTGGGATTCTTCTGTTGACTTCGGAGATTGGATTAGAAGCAGAGATACGAGGATTCAACATGAATGAGCAGCACGCGGTCCCATGAGGGAATTCGATGCTACCAATCTGACCGGTTCTTTTGACTGGTTGATACCTCCTTCAAAAAGCCATATGATTAGATGGCTAGCTCTTGGATCTCAGAGTCAAGGAGAGACCAATATCTCATTTGACGGAGTGCCCGGAGAGGACTCTTTCTCGATGGCAAATTGTTTAGCGGCAATGGGCTCTAAGATTGATTTTAGAGAAGGAAATTGGCTCATTGAAGGCTCAAAAGATGGATTACACATTCCGGATCATGTTCTGAACTGTGGAAATTCTGGTACTACAGCCAGTGTGATTTCGGCGATGTCAGCCTGTTTGAAAGGTGATGCTAAAATAGACGGAGATAGTTCACTTAGAAGGAGGAGTTCTGCCGGACTCTGTGAGACCTTATCTCAACTTGGATGTGAGATAAGTAGTAATTCTGTACCTAGGACAATTTCGGGAAGGATTAGCTCCAAGGATGCCACTATTGATTGGAGTGGAACAAGCCAGGGTTTGACTGCCATGGCCCTGGCATCCCCCCATTTACCAAATGAAATTTCACTCAAGATAAAGGGAGTACATGTTAGCGAAGGATATTGGGGACTGACTAAGAAAATATGCTCAATGTCGGGAAAAAATATCGGTATCGATAGGGGCGAAATACAACTAGGCCCATGGGAAGTTTGTACGCCTTCACTCATTGAAGTATGTGCTGAGGAAAGCTTGATACCGATGGCCACTCTTTTCTCTAGAATACACGGAGTTACTGTTAGAAAAAATGATGTTGACGAGATTATCGGATTGAAGAAAGCTATCGATATGTTGATTGCTGGTTCAGAGATTCTAGATTTAACGCATGCATCGGATATTATCACCCCTTCTGCCGCGATAATGGCAATTGGAAATGGTGGAAGAATAACAGGGTGTGCACATGCTAGGGGCAAGGAAAGTGACCGGATATCCAAGACGGTAGAGATGCTCGGTGCATTCGGAATAAAATCAATGGAAAGTAGTGATGGCATTATTGTTCCGGGAGGGCAGGAACCAACCCGTCCTGTTGATCCTGTATTGACTTATTCTGACCATAGAATGGCAATGACCGCGATGATAATAGCTTCTAAGACCGGTGGGTGTGTAGAAGGAGATGATTGTGTGAGTGCCACCGATCCAGGGTTTACAAAACGCATCCAAAGCATGTGCGAGAGTGCTTGACTCCGGGGGCCCGCTAGTGGAATCAAAAACTGGTGATCTTGGGACGCATCTCCTACTATTGTTGGCTGCCATCATATGGGGCTCTACTTGGGCCGCTGGTAGATTTCTCAGTTACGGTACCGACGGTAGTAACTCCGCTACTCTCGAGCCAGCTACTTCAGCATGGCTGAGATATGTATTTGCGGTTATAGTGTTCTTCATCTGGTATCTAGCAAGTAGATCTAGAGGAGGTTTCAGATTCATACCTCCGGACGTAGAATCATGGAGATTATCGATTTGGCTAGGTATTTTCGGGACTATGTGTTATCAATTATTTTTCATGCATGGAATGTCTTGGACGGCAGCAGGAGATGCTTCCCTGATAGTTTCTCTAAATCCAGTTTTTACCGTCCTCTTGGCCGCCCCTATGCTAGATCAGAAAATTACTGGCAGAATGTCCCTGGGACTCATCATTGGTATTACCGGGGTTCTTGTTGTTGTAGGTTGGAGTCCAAACTCAGATATTCCATTTAATCATCGATTAATCGGAGATTTGATGATCCTTATGGCCGCATTATCATGGGCCATAACTACTAATTTAACCAAGATTCTGCTATCACGTAAAAGTGATGTTTCCCCTCTTGAGATAGTAGTCTGGTACTCATTCATTGGTTGGGTTCTGCTAACTCCTTGGATGTTTTTCGAGATTTGGTCTTCCGGAATACCAACTCCTAGCTATTCAGAATGGGCTACTGTTGCATATCTGGGAGTGATTTCAACTGTTCTTGCTTACGTATTATTTGCAAAGGGAATAGAAGTAATTGGACCAACAGCCGCTTCTTCCTATGTTTTCCTCGTCCCTGTTTTTGGAGTAATAGGCGGTTGGGCATTATTGGAGGAGAATATCGGTGCGTCCATGATAGTTGGATTTATTCTAATTGTTGTAGGGGTTAGAGAGGTCCAGAAACAGAGTGAACGTGTTTTGAATGGTTGAGAAGCTCTCCTTGCCTTGTCCTCACGATTAAATATGGGGGGTTGGTCGCCGGCGAGAGAGGTGAGTAAGTGGCACGCAAACCAGCGAAGATGTACCGCCAAGTAAAGGGCCAGTCATTTACTCGCAGAGAGTACACAGGAGGAGTACCAAACAATCGTATCCTCAGGTACTTCATGGGAAATAGAAAAGCTGCTGAGGCAGGAGATTTTCCAGTAGTTATTGAGCTGACATCAGATAATGCATGTCAGATCAGAGATAGTGCTCTTGAGTCGGCTAGACAGGTAGCTAATGCCACAATAAGAAATTCGGCAGGTGTAGATGGCTACGCCCTCAGGATTCATGTTTATCCACATCAAATTCTACGAGAAAATAAGCAGGCCACAGGTGCGGGTGCTGATCGTGTTTCTCAGGGAATGAGGCAGGCGTTCGGGAAGAATGTGGGAACTGCTGCGAGAGTCTTGAGAGGACAGACTATTGTGTCCATCCATATGAATCCAGAAAATTACGATGCGGCTAAGGATGCCCTTCGTAAAGCGAGCTGTAAGTTCCCCACTCCTTGTTCCCAGAGAGTTGTCAGGGGAGCCGAGCACTTGAAGGGAAAAGTCTGAGGTTGATGGGCAATGGAGCCCGGCGATCCTCTTACCATACTTCAGGATTCACTAAGGGGCGCTCCGATAATTTGGAAAGGAGAGTATCCCTACTTTATACATCCAATTTCAGATGGAATACCCAGGATGGACCCTGATGTTCTTCGTGCCACAAGAGATCTTATTGTCTCGATGGTTGATTGGTCGGAAATAGATCTCATAGTCAGTGTTGAGGCGATGGGTTTGCCATTGTTGGCCGCAGTGGGCGAGGCATCGGGAAAACCTACTGTTGTTATTAGGAAGAGGCCTTATGAAATGGAAGGGGAAGTGGAAGTTGACGTCTCCACGGGATATTCAGAATCTACCATATACATCAACGATATCAAACCCGGGGAAAGGATACTTATTGTGGATGATGTCATCTCTACAGGAGGTACATTAGAGCCAATTCTTGAGGCAATCGAAGGAATAGGGGCGAAGTTACAACATATTATTATCGCAATAGAGAAAGGGGACGGGCGCAAACGTCTCTCAAAAGAGAAACCTGGGTGGCCCATAAGGACACTAGCCAGGATAGACATAGTTGATGGGAAAGTAGAGATTATTGAGTGATTACAAATGGATTTAGACAGGCATGACTTCCAGCTCGATGAGTTGGTTACGAGAATAAAATCGAATGACCATCGTCTTATTGCATTACAAGTTCCAGAGGGCCTGAAAATGCAAGCTCTGGAAATGATGGATCAGATAGAAGATGACTCAGATGCCAAGGTTGTTCTCGCGGCAGACCCTTGCTATGGTGCCTGTGATTTAGTACACGACAAGATGAGAGCGATGGGAGTTGAGCTAGTTGCACATATGGGACATAGTCAGATGAACATAGACTCTGGGATGCCGACGCAGTTCATCTCGGTGACGTACGATGGCGAGCCAGAAATTGAGGGAGTCTTGCCGATTCTTAGAGCCCACCTATCAATTGCCGAGTCTAGGAAGGGAGCGGAAAGAAAGAATGATCTCGATGAGGAGGAGGCGCAGGAGATTTTCTTAGATGCGGTAGGTAGGTTCTCTCCCCTAAAGGAGACGAAGCTTGGTCTTGTAGGATCAATACAACACCTACACCTACTTCCAAAATACAAAGAAATGTTGGAAAGAGCTGGATTCGAAGTAGAAATACCGACTGGAGGAGATAGGCTGACATTCCCTGGACAGGTTCTCGGTTGCAATTATTCTGGAGATAATGAGAATATAGGGCATTACCTGTTCCTTGGTTCTGGAGATTTTCATCCGATAGGTTTGGTTCTCCATACAGGGAAGCCTTTGGCCCTGCTAGACCCCTATACTGGAGACTCAAGTGAGATGTCTTTTGAGCGTATCGAAAGGATTCTAAGGCAACGTTTTGGGCTAATTATGGAAATAGACAATGCTACTACTTTTGGAATTCTAATTGGGGAAAAGCCCGGGCAGATGAGGAGAAACCTTGCAATTAGGATGAAGAGAATTCTCGAGAAGCATGGGAAGAAGGGATACTTACTCGCACTCGATCACGTGAGTCCTGATTTGATAGACTTCTACCCGGTTGATGCGTTCGTGAATACTGCGTGTCCGAGGATAGCTATTGATGACTCAGTAAGGTATGACAAGCCGTTGGTAACTCCATATGAGCTCGAAGTTGCCTTGGGGGAGAAGAAGTGGGAAAACGGTTACCAATTTGATGAGATTCCGTGATTTGGCGATTGAGATATCGACATGATGTGTAGTCAATTTCTAATTTCTCCAGAATATGTCTAATAACGATGTTAGCGCGTGTAGTTTGATGGCAGACTACCTTGACAGTATCGGTGCCGGCAAGATACTTGTCGACAGGAGCCCACTTTCATTCGATTGGACTCCTCCAAGTCTTGTAGGCAGGGACAAGGAACTAGGCATTTTAGCCTCAATGTTCATGGGAATAGGCAATGAGGGAGTGAGTGGTCGTGCGGTTGTCATAGGACATGTTGGAACGGGGAAAACCGTACTAACTAGAAGATTTGGAGAGGATGTAGTCAGAGAGTTGGATGGAGTTAGAAAGATGACTCTGTCTCATGTTAATTGTCGTAATCATCCCTCTACGAATCAGGTCTTACAACAAATTGCATTGTCTTTGGACTCCCGGCATCCTGAGAGAGGATTTAGCTCTGGAGAAATCATTCAGTCGATAAGGAGGAATATTCGATCTAGGGGGCTCCATATGATATTGGTATTAGACGAGGTTGATGTCCTCATCAGAAGAGATAATAGCGATCTAATATACAAACTACTGCGGATCGATGAAGGACAGGGTGGGCAAGGAACTATATCCCTAATTCTAGTTAGTCAGGACCTGGCACTGATGGGTATGATGGAGCCGGCAATAATCTCGAGACTAGGGGAGAGTAACGTACTGAAGCTGGAGCCATATGGTTATGATGGCCTGATTGGAATTTCTAAGCAGAGATATGAGGCATCTTGTAGATCCGGTTCTGTGAGCGATGATATCCTTGAGAAGATAGGAAGATTTGCTGAAGGCACTGGCGATGCCAGATTAGCGATCGAGCTTCTTGAGGCCGCGGTGAGGAGGGCGGAGATGGACGGAAGAGGAGAGGTGGCGTTGAGTGATGTAATGCCGAGTACCATAAGGTCTGCTTCTGTGGAGCCAAGCCAGGTTGACTCCCTTAGTGCCCATCAGAAACTTGTACTTCTCGGGATATGCAGAAGATTACGTAAGGAAGAGGAGATATCAAGTGGGGATGCTAGGAAGCTGTATGAAGTGGTCTGTGAGGAATTTGGGGTAAAACCAAGGAGCTACACGACATTTTGGAAACATCTAAAGGCACTGGAAAAGGAAGGTTTGTTGGAGGCCCGATCTACCAATACTTCAGTTGGCAGGGGCAGAACTACATACATTACAATGATCAATACCGCACCTTCGACGATAGGAAGTAGGATTGAGGAAGAATTCACCAAGCGGTAGAGACGATTTATCATTACTTCCGAACCGCTCTTATAGGGGCCTCATGTCGGATTGCCGTCCAAGGTGTAAATATGGCAGGCGAACAGTCATTCAAGGCAGTCGTTAACGATACTAATCCAAAGTATGGAGGACGTGCCTTCTCAGTTGAAATAACTGGTTCTAATTACAATCATTTCCTGGGAAAAAAGATAGGCGATTCGGTAGATGGGATGTTTATCGGAGAGGGCGACCAATCCCTAACTGGATATCGCCTAGAAATCACTGGAGGATCCGATCTAACAGGAAGGCCTATGCGCCCAGATCTTGATGGTAGTGGAGTAAAGTCAGTGCTAATCACCGCTGGGATAGGCTACAAGGGAGATAAGAAAGTCAACAAAAAGGGCAAGATCTACCGCTACAAGTATGATGGGCTAAGAAGAAGGAGGAACCTTCGTGGTAACGTAATAGGGCAGGAAACTAGGCAGATAAACCTGAAGATAGTTGAGGCTGGGAAAAGGCCTCTTGGCGTCATATTTGGTATCGAAGAAGAAGTTCCTGCAGATCAGTCCTCTGGTGAAGAGGAGTGAATAGTTGGAGATGGTCTAGCTGACAAGTGATCTACCTAGTCAGCCGGAAGTAAACATTGGAATGGTCGGACACGTAGACCACGGAAAGACTACTCTGACACAGGCTCTTTCTGGCACTTGGACAGACACTCATTCCGAAGAGAGGAAGCGTGGAATCAGCATTAAACTTGGATACGCAGATACTGCATTTTACAAGAATAAAGAAGGAGAATACTATGCCAGAGGAAAGAATCCAGATGGAGGGGAAGACTCCGAAAATGATCTTCTAAGAGTTATTTCATTTGTGGATGCGCCAGGACACGAGACTCTGATGGCTGTCATGATTTCAGGTGCAGCTATAATGGATGGTGCCTTACTGTTGGTGGCAGCTAATGAGACGTGTCCGCAAGCGCAGACTAGAGAGCATTTGGCCGCCTTACAGATTGCGGGTATAGAAAACATAGTCGTAGTACAGAATAAGGTCGATATTGTCAGTAAAGAGCGTGCGATTGAGTCCTACCAAGAAATACTTTCTTTCATAGAAGGTACGATAGCAGAGGGGTCTCCGATAGTTCCTGTTTCAGCACATCATGATGTTAATCTGGACATGTTGATTCAGGCAATAGAGGATACGATTCCTAGCCCCTCTCTAGACTCTGAGGACAAGGGCCTGATGTATGTAGCACGCTCTTTCGATGTCAATAGGCCTGGTTCGAGGCCAAATAAACTTAGAGGGGGGATAATAGGAGGCAGTATTGTCGAGGG